>Ga0160465_100011_pt1 | contig 346564 bp, 274 predicted proteins | sample HID1971K_E11MG_FD_108209 | JGI IMG/M metagenome (GOLD analysis project Ga0160465, IMG submission 108209) | Enriched millipede-associated microbial communities from UW Madison campus, WI, USA - HID1971K_E11 MG | ecosystem: Host-associated > Arthropoda: Insects > Digestive system > Unclassified ...
AATCAATTCTTACCACCGTGGTGATGAGATTATCCATGTAAACATATGGACGCCTAAAATTCTGAGTTCAGAAGAAAGGGCGATCTTAGAAAGATTGAGAGACTCTCCAAACTTCAAGCCCCAACCGGGCAAGAACGACAAGAGCTTCTTTGAAAAAATGAAAGAATATTTTGAATAATTAATTAAATACTTCGAAGCCCGCAATTTTTGCGGGCTTTTTTTGTGCCTTTTATTTAGCTTTATCCCGATATCTTTATTAAAACATTATCCTATGACCGCAGCCGTTATTGACCTTGGTACCAACACATTTCACCTTATCATCGCTGAAGTATCCGCCACAACCATAAATGTTTTATTTAAAACCAATGAACCGGTAAGATTGGGACAGGGAAGAATTAATGAAAATATCATTATTCCAGAAGCCTTCGAAAGAGGAATAAATACGCTCAAAGCATTTAAGCGGGAAATTGACAAACATCAGGTAGCTATTGTCAAAGCGATAGCCACATCAGCCGTACGCAGTGCAGGTAATGGTGCAGATTTTGTAAATGCAGCAAAAGAAGAGGCAGGAATACATATAGATATAGCAACAGGAGATCAGGAAGCCGCCTATATATATAATGGTGTTAAAGCTACTGGAGCAATAACAGAGACTTCATTAATTATGGATATTGGCGGTGGCAGTACCGAATTCGTTATTTGCGATGAAGCACATATCCTCTGGAAAAAAAGTTATGACGTTGGTGCAGCGCGATTGATGCAGGCTTATTTCAAATCAGATCCGATTAGTGAGCATGATCAGTCAGCAATCATCCGGCATCTGGATACCGAGCTTGTAGATTTAAAAGATGCGTGCCAATTACATCGCCCCAAACAATTAATAGGCTCTGCTGGAGCCTTCGAAACCTTTGCCGGAATGCTTTACGAGAACCTGGATTTAAAAGCCATTAAATCCGCTCCTATTGATTTAATCCGCTACCAGAACCTGGCTAAACAATTAATTGCTTCTACACATGATGAAAGGGACCGCATGCCAAACCTGATTAAATTAAGGGTAGACATGATTGTCATTGCCTCCATCATTACAAACTATGTCATCGGCAATTGTAAGCCCGAAAACTTAAGCCTTTCCACCTATGACTTAAAAATGGGCGTACTATATCAACTGGCTAATTAGAAGTTTAATAACATCTTATATAGTTTCTCTGTGGGCAAGCCCATTACATTGGTATAAGAACCTATGATCTTCTCTACCGCGATAAAACCGATCCAGTCCTGAACACCATAAGCGCCAGCTTTGTCCATAGGGTTATAATTACGGACATAATAGTCTATCTGTTCGGCTGTAAGCGTATTAAAAAATACTTCGGTTACATCATAAAATGAATGAACTTTATCGCCATGTGCGATGCTCACCCCTGTATATACCTGGTGATTGGTTCCCGATAGTTTTCCGAGCATTTCGGCAGCATGGTGTGCGTCTTCAGGTTTACCTAATATCTCTTTCCGGTAAGCAACAATTGTATCGGCCGTGATCACTATATTTCCCGGACGTTCATCCGCAAAAGCTGCTGCTTTTTTTTCCGCGATATAAACCGCGATTTCCGCAGGCAACAGATCTTCCGGATAACTTTCATCAACCTCCTTCAATACCACCTTAAAATCCAGGTCCATTAATTTCATCAGTTCTTGTCTGCGTGGAGATTTTGAGGCGAGTATGATTGGAAACTTTTGTATATACATGGGGCAAAAATAATAAAAGCGGCCGTAAGCCGCTTCTATTATTTCAAATGATTTACAGGTTATGGTTTTGCATCACCAGAACCACCATTGCCCTGGCCCATACCTCTTTTTTTCATGTTTTCTTTTCTTTCAGCTTGCCATTCTGCAAAAGCTTTTTTCTGATCATCGTTTAATATTGCATTAATCTTTACATCATTAGCTTCATTGATGGTTTTCATTTTAGCCATCATTCCCTCACGATCACCTTTGCTTTCTTCTCTCATCTTAACCATAGCTGTCGCCTGATCTAAAAAGATAGTTTTTACTTTGGCTTTCTGATCTTCTGTAAGGTTTAATTTCTTGGTTAGCTGTGCTGCGGTTCTTTCAGCTCTTTCTTCCGGAGTAGGCATTTTACGGTCACCATCCTGTGCTTTTGCAAATGTTATTACACTAAATAACAGTCCGCAAATAATCAATACTTTTTTCATCTGTTTATACTTTTTATGGTTAAAAGCTATCGTAAGCTCAGACGTTAGAGACAGCAAGGGCTAAATAGGTTTAACCTAGCTATGTAACATAATTGTTGCAAACGGAAAGTATTAAATTATTTGCCGGAGTCGGCAGCAGACGGATTTTCATCAAACCACTTTTGTTGTACTTTAAGTACCTTTTCTATCACATCCCTAACTGCGGTCTTGCCACCAGTATAGGGTGAAATATATTGCGATATCGCTTTAATTTCAGGAACAGCATCGGCCGGACAAGTAGCAATTCCTACCAGCTGCATTATTTTCAGGTCGGGGATGTCATCGCCCATATAAAGTATTTCAGCAGCAATAAGCTTATGTTCCTCACAAAAGCTTTTATATACCGCAACCTTATCAGACACACCTAAAAAGATATCCTTTATGCCAAGCCCTTCAAAACGTTTCTGCATCGCGTCCCCTTTACCTCCGGAGATGATGCACACACGATAACCTCTCTTAACAGCGAGCTGTAACGCATAACCATCTTTGATATTAAAAGTACGTAGAAACTCGCCCGAATCGGACGCGATGATATCACCGTTCGTCAATACCCCATCAATATCAAAGATGAATGTAGTAATATGCTTTAGCTGTTCAAGAAACATTCCTTATTACTGGTTATCTCTCCACTCGTAAACCCAGGCCGACTGGATTTGCTCCAGGTGTCCTTCATTACTTTCTTCTTTAGTTCCTTTGAAGTTAGGCAGGGACAGCACCCATTCTAAAAGCTCAGTAAATCTGATACGGTATATTTTGGCTTCATTAAAATCATCACCAAATTTCTCATATAACTCCTGGGCAATATCCTCATGATCATTCCAATATATGGGTAGGGCAAACTTATCCTGCATGTTCTATTTATTTATCTTTAATAATTAATGACCTAAAAATTCAGACTGATCAGGTATCGTAACCTCAATATCACCGCTGATTACAACGCACTGACAACCTAAACGGGAAGTAATTTTCGGACGAACTGCCCTATCAATAAAATCTTCTTCTTTATCTGAAATTTCCTGGATGTTATCCATTCCTTTATTCACATATACATGACAGGTACTACAACCGCATACGCCGCCACAGTTATGCTGTAATTCTATTCCGTGATCATGGCAGACATCTAAAACAGACTCTCCGCCAGCAATAGGTAGTTCAACTGTTTCTTTTCCTTGTTCTTCGAAATTTATCTTTAATTTAAAAATGCTCATAATATGGTTCAAAAATAAGCACCAAAAACCGCAATTACCTAATTAATGCGTTTTTTTAATGCTATTACTTAAATTTTTATAGATCTCCTGCAAATGCGGCATTCTTTTCAAGAGTTCTTCATGTTTTAATATCGTCTTTTTGTCGTTACGTATGGCCGGCCCTGTCTGTACATCTTCAGGTAAAGCCTCTTGTACCTTTACAGCCGTTTCCATAATTAATGGCCGCAGCATCTCGAAATCAAGGTCGTTCTTCTTCAGGACCTGATGGCTCAACTGATACATATGATTTACAAAATTACAGGCAAAAACACCCGCCACATGCAATATTTCACGTTTCTTGGTATCAACTTCATAAATCAAAGGGCTCAGCTTCATGGCTGCCAATTGTAACAGATCCATGTTTTCTTCTGTATTCGCCTCCAGACATAAAGGAACATGAATAAAATCTATGGGTTGCGACTTAGAGAAAGTTTGTAAGGGATAAAATACGCCAAACTGTTTATGGTTCTGCAATACATCCATTCCGGTTGCTCCAGAAGTATGGACCACCAGGCCATTTACATTTTTTAAAGCTTTCGATACCTTTTCAATCGCATCATCCTTAACAGCGATCAGATATAAATCGGCGTACTCATCAACCTCTTTTAAATCAGAAATTGCCTGAGCCCCCGTTTCTCCGGCCAACACTTTCGCGTTTTCAAAGTCTCTGCTCCATACCTGGGCAATATCGGCACCATTATCTCTAAAAGCATTAGCCATGTGTGTGGCTACATTACCAGAACCTAAACAAACAATCTTCATAGGGATATAATTATTGAATTTCTTTTTGTCTTCTAAATATAGAAATAAGAAATCCAATAACCATTACAATTGTTCCTACCCAATAAAGATTGATATAAGGGAATTCAATTGATTTAAATACCACCCAGTCTTTAGCTTGTTGTGGCTTTTCATAAACCTGCAATTCCACTTTTTTCTGCTCAGGTAATACTTTGGTAAACCTGAACCTTAGTCCAAGTTCATCAATGTTACGTGCAAAATCGAAAGTATTGTTTCCTTTGATCAGGAATATAGGTTCCGTTTTATAAACTTTACCGTTCAGCTCAATTTCTAGCGGTAAACCTACTGCTAAATCGCCAGGGGCCAGAACAAGGCTTTTTGCCTTAGGCTGGTTATTTAAAGCTTTAACTGTGATGATTCCGCTACTGGTATGCAAAGTATCACCCACCGCTACATTTACTATTCTTGGTGCTTTGTAATTTTCCTCTTCGCTATGCCCTTCGTGATCGGCATGGTCATCCTTTTTCTCAGGCGCACTGGTAATGTGCGTATAAATATCATAAGTAAGGTAGTGTTTGGTATCCGGAGAAGCAATAAGCCCCATTTTCTCATTTACCTGTACGTGTGGGTTCAGTTCAAAGTCTTCCTTTACCTCACCTGTTTTTTCATTGATAACCTTAAAATTAAGCTTGTAGAATGTGTTAGGCTTAACAGTGGTGTCACTCACATAAGTTACGGTATAACGGCCCATTTTCTTAGGCTCGTTTTTATACAATACGATGTTCTCACCTGGTTTTTCAACCTTTTCAAAATCCTTAACAGGAATAAAGTTGGTTGCGTTCAGCGAGATCGGCCTGTTTGTAGCAGCAGCTACAAGCGCACCTAAAAGCAATAAGGCAAAGCCAATATGCGCAACGGCCGCTCCGGCGAGTTTACGTTTCCCACCAAAAGCCTGTCCTAATACCCTGGCATTGGATAATACCGCGAATATACAGCTGAACGTAAGCAGGATATACATCAGGTTGTGGTATACATTGGTGATGTAAACAAAACCTGCTGTAATCACAATAGCGAACACAATGGAAGCGATAAGACTGCTGTAAAACTTCCTTGCATCCGTTCTTTTGTATTTCATGAACTGTGCAAAGCCCGATATAATTGTCACCAGGATAGCAAAAGGTGCCTGCCACTGGTTGTAATATTTAATTGCGTCAATCGGCGGGGCGAATTTCGTTCCAAATGCCTGGTTAAATACAGGAACCGAAGTGGAGAAAATCACCTGTATACAGGCAACAGTAATTACCAATGCACCGATAAACATCCAGAACTCTCTTGAGTAAGTTTCTTCATCCTTATTGGTAATCGGCAATTCTTTCCATCTGCAGATCAGCAGTACTGTTGGGATTGTTAAGAAAACAACATTATACAAAATCAAGTGCCAGAACATCCCTAAATCTGTGAATGAGTGTACTGAAGTTTCTCCAAGTACACCACTACGGGTTAAGAAAGAAGCATACAACACCAATACAAAGCTAATGAATATCAATACGATGGCCGTAAAATACGCGTGTCCCGTGTTTTTAAAGGCAATCATAACATGAACACCCGCAATTAAGGTTAACCATGGAATGATAGAAGCATTTTCTACCGGGTCCCATGCCCAGAAACCACCGAAGTTCAATGCTTCATATGCCCAGAACGAGCCCATGATAATCCCTGTACCCAATATCATTACCGCAAACAATGCCCAGGGCATTGCAGGCTTAACCCAATCTTTATAACGTTTTTGCCATAATCCGGCAACACCATAAGCAAAAGGCACAATCATGCTGGCAAAACCAAGGAATAAGGTTGGCGGGTGTATCACCATCCAGTAGTTCTGAAGAAGCGGGTTTAACCCTTTTCCATCAGTAATAAATTTAAGGTAGTTTTTATAGTTTTCCGGGTCGGCAAACACAACCGGTGCCATTTCTTTTAAGTTTACTGCATCCCTAAGCAAGATGAACGGAGAACTTCCTAAGCGTTCGCCAAAGATCTCAACACCCAGCAACATGGAAGTTAAAAACACCTGTGAGAATGCCACAACTGTCATTACTCCATTTTCCCATGATTTCGCTTTCCAGATCAGGATACCACCCAGCAAAGACTGCCAGAATGCCCATAACCAGAAGCTGCCCTCCTGCCCTTCCCAAAAGGCGGATACGATATAGTATACAGGAAGTTCTTTTGAAGAGTGCGAGTACACATAATAATACTCGTTATAATGATTTAAAATCAGATAGAACAGGGTGGCACCTATTCCTATGATACTTGCCCAGTTGAGCAGGAATGATATACGGCCTATACGTGTCCAGGATTGATCTCCAAGGTCTTTATTTCGGGTAGCAAAGAAATAGGCTATGGTTGAGAGTAAAGAAGCGGCAAATGCCAAAACAATAAAAAATTGGCCGATTTTACCGGGAAGGAGGTTCTCTCCAATAAACTGTATATCCATTAAAATTATTTGTATTTTTCTACTGTATCGTCCTGCTTCACTTTAGTACCATCCTGCTTTTCTACAGTACCATCCTGTTTAACCTCTACAAGGTCATTGTTGTATTTAGACGGACACTTCATAAGTATCTTAGAGGCATAAAATGTATCCTTGTCCATCTTACCGATCAGCACCAATTTTTCTGAGCGCTCGAAATCCTGGGGTTTGGTTCCGGCATATACTACTTTATTCACTTTTCCCTTTTCGTCTTTCATAAAAAACTCAAAGCGGTTAGCATCTTTCAGGGCATCATAGTGCATGCCTTTTGCCTTTTCCCAGTAGCCCATTACGTGAAATTCTTTTGGATCTTTCGCCGCTTCACTAAAGGTAGAATAGGTATTTGTATCTGCGTTAAGACTTACTAAAAACCCTACGCATAATGCTATCGTTATTAAACCAATAATTGCACTTTTTCTCATGGACGTAATAAAATTTTAAAAGAAACTTCACAAAGATAAAAAATATAAGTACCTAAACCCCTTCGTGACTATTCAAAACGCTTTGATGACAGTTTATTGATAGTTCTCTGACAAAAAGGAGGTTTATACTCAGTTTAGATATTCTTTTTTAATTAACGCAGGCATTTCCTCCCTCAATTTCATCACTTTTAGCCTTGAAACATTTCTGATATAGGGGTCCCAGGAGTTCTTTTTATAATAATCCTGATGATCCATCTCCGCTCCATAAATCATTTGATAAGGCAAGATTTCAGTAACCACGGGTTTGTTATAAATGCCGCTTGAATCAATGTTTGTGATAATTTTTCTGATGGTATTATACTCTTCAGGGGAGCGAAAAAAGACTATCGAACGGTAGTCTGGACCAATATCCGGCCCCTGTCCATTTAACTGTGTAGGATCATGTGCATAAAAGAAGGCTTTCGTAAGCTGCTCAAAACTGATCAGTTGGGGATCATAATATACCTGTACGGCTTCCGCGTGTCCGGTAGTTTTCGACAACATTTCAGCATAAGTAGGATTTGCCTTGCTCCCGCCCGAGTAGCCGCTGATGACTTTATGAACACCTTTAAGCTCAATCAGACACTCCTGCATTGCCCAAAAACAGCCGCCGGCAAAGGTGGCCACTCGTTCTCCCTGCTTTGCAGCAGGCATTACCGCAAAGCCATCCCTACCCTCCAGCTGTTGCCCTTGTCCGCCAGAACAGGAGATCAGCAATGCAATAAAACAACAGAAAGTAAAGTTCCAGCTAATGTTCATAAATACAAAATACGAATTTTATGAGCGGGAAATTTTCGTACGGATATTTATGACAAAGCCGTTAGAAAAAGTATGCATTCAGCATAACGGGCATAAAAAAACCGCGATGCCTTGAAGACATCGCGGTTCATTTGAATTGATGGTTAGCCTAAGGCCAAACACCAAGGTTCATATACGATACAGCGATTTTATCGATTGAGCCTACAAAAGCAGCAGTTCTCAATGTTTTAATCCCTGCCTTACTCATTAAGGTTTCCCTGATCTCGTGGTAAGAATGGATCATAGTATCTTCCAAACCTGAATTTACCAATTCCAATTCCGAAGCACCTTTAACAATCATCAAGCGGTTTTCAGCAGGAATACTTTTACCGGTAAGGCCCTCCAGTGTATTGATTAAGTTTGCATTTGAGTTTTCCGCATAGCGGTTCTCCATACGGCCAAAAGCTACGTGAGAAAGGTTTTTCAACCATTCAAAATAAGAAACCGTAACACCACCGGCATTACAATACATATCGGGAATAATGATACCACCCATTTCAGTATAGATTTCTTCAGCTTCCGGTGTACAAGGCCCGTTAGCACCTTCAGCAATAATTTTTGCTTTGATGTTCCTGATGTTCTGTACGGTGATCTGGTTTTCAAGCGCTGCAGGCACTAGGATATCGCATGGCTGCTCTAATCCTTCCATAGAGTTCTTAAACTCAGTAGCTCCCGGGAAGCCTAAAATTGACCCCGTTAATTTGCGGTGTGCAAATACTTCGTCAATATTTAAACCATTTTCATTGTAAATCGCACCTTCGTATTCACAAAGGCCAACGATAGTTGCACCAAACTCGGCAAGGAACTTAGCAGCATGGTATCCCACATTACCCAATCCTTGTACAATCACACGTTTATCGCCTAAACCAGCTTTAAGGCCAATTTTCGCCATATCTTCAGCAACGTTTACGCATTCTTTTACGGCGTAAGCTACACCACGACCGGTAGCTTCCTTACGTCCACGTATACCGTGTAATGCAATTGGTTTACCTGTTACGCAACCCAAAGCGTCAAGCTGACCAGGGTTCATGGTCATATAAGTATCAGCGATCCAGCTCATCTCACGTTCACCAGTTCCATAATCAGGAGCAGGAACATCAATACCAGGACCGATAAAGTTCTTTTTAATTAGTTCAGTAGTATAACGGCGTGTAATATTCTCCAACTCACCGATTGTATAATTCTTCGGATTTATACATATCCCCCCTTTTGCACCTCCAAATGGTACGTTTACAATCGCACATTTGTAGGTCATTAGCGCTGCGAGTGCCATTACCTCATCCTCATTTACCATATCACTGTAACGGATACCACCCTTTGTCGGGTTCATATGCTGCGAGTGTTCTACACGCCATGCATCAATAACCTCGAAACCGTTACCCCTACGGATAGGGAACTGGAAACGGTACACACTGTTACAAGCTTTAATTTGAGTTAGTAAACCTTCCGGATGGGAGGTGAATTGCGCGGCATTGTCAAAATTCTTGCAGACATCTGCAAAGAAATTCGTCTCATTTGCTGTATTAGCCATTATTTGTTTTTTATGAATTTGTAATAAGTTCTCAGTTATGAGTACAAAATTGCACTAAAAAAAACGATTATTACAAATGGTTAATGACTTAGTGTATGTGTCACACCACATGAAACTACAAGGAAAAACAAGCTTTAAAACGTTTAAAATTAGTTTTTGGCAGCAGATTTCTGTTCTAATTTTTTTAATCTTTTTTCGATCGTGAACAGAAAAAATAGCAGTCCCAGCAAAATTAAGACTATGCAGGCCACAACAACATATATTTTGCCTGAAGCATATACGCTATCAGAAATTGAGGAACCCCCATTTTGTGCAAACAATTGAAGGGATAATACCAACATTAAAATGGTTACTGAAAATTTCTTCATGGCTATAATGTATTCTTTTTTTCTAATGAACGAACTCTGTATAAAATGGTATAGATCCAATATCCGATTAAAATCCAACCCAAGCAGGCAGGATAAAATACGGCACGCATACGGCTATCCAGATCATACGAATTGAAACCAGGATTACCACCATTGCCCGGATGTAAGGAATCAGATAAGCGTGGCAATACAAAAAGTAAGACCACCATCATCGGGAAGGCAAATATGTTATAAATGGCCGATATTTTAGCCCGGTTTTGTTCTTCATCAATTGCATTGCGCAATACAAGGTAAGCGAAGTATAACAACAAGGCAATGGCAGCGAAGTTTTGCTTCACATCAAAGCTCCATGCTTGTCCCCAGGTAAACTTAGCCCATATCGCACCGGTTACAATTCCAAGGATACCATAAACCACACCAACATTGATACTCTCTACAGCCTTAAGGTCGTGTTCAGGATTCCCGTTGCTTAAAAATTTAATACTATGATAAACAGATACACTAAACAACACAATCATTCCAAACCACATGGGTACGTGGAAATAAAGGTTTCTGATGCTTTCATGTAAAATGGGAAGTTCGGGAACGCTAGATAAAAACCCGGCGATAGTTGAGTAAATAACCAACAAAGCCCCTAAAATTTTCCACCAGTTCTTGTACATTGTATACGATTAAATTCGGACAAAGGTAATAAAGCCCTATTGAATTTTCATCATAAACATGTAAATCAGATTGTGGCGTTATTTTTCCTTCTATTTTAGCTCAGTTCCGTCTTTAATTTCTTCAGATGCCGACTTTATCAACACAGTTTTCGATGTAAAAGGACCAAAAATCTCAATTTTATCTTTAAACTCCCTTCCTTTCTGCACTTTGGCCCTTGCGGTTTTGTTATTTTCTACAGCAATAACAAATATACCTTCACTTGAAGTCACTACGGCCGACTTAGGAACCACATAGGTACTGTCTTTTGCATTAAGTGGCAAAATCACTTCAGCAACCATACCGGGCAATAGTTTGTTACCAGTGTTTGTCACATCCATCTCTACCCTTTCCGCGCGAAGTTTACTGTCCAGCGCGCCCGATTTACGGGCGATTTTAGCACTAAAGGTTTGCCCCAGTACAGATCTCACTGTAAAGTGCATTTCATCCCCCACACTCAAATAGCCCACATATTGCTCAGGCACAGACACCGATAAACGCAATTTACGCTGTTCCTGAATGGTAAATAAAGGTAGTTCAGAACCTTTGCCTGAAGGCCCTACATAAGCACCGGGATTAACATTCCTTGCCGCAACTATCCCATCAAAAGGCGCACGGATCTGGAGATATCCAAGCATAGTCTGCACTTCCCTATATGTTGCTTTCGCCGCCTGCAACTGCGCAAAGTCTGCATTTTTACGTGCTTCTGCCTGCTCCAGGTCGTTCGTTGAAACTGTACCTTCTACCTTACTGGTTTCCAGCAATCTTTTATAAGTACTATTACTTGCGGTATATACTGATTGCTGGGAGTGCAGACGAGACTCAGCGGCATTCAACTGCGAACTGGTTTCCGGCGCATCCAGTACCAGGAGCAGTTGCCCTTTTTTAACCTGTGCTCCAATATCCACTTTTAATTCCTTCACAAAGCTTGCTACCTTTGCATATAGGTCTACCTGCTGGAAACCTACCAATTCAGCAGGCATGGTCAGCTCCGTAGATAGTTTTTCTTTTTTCACTTCAAAGGTCTCCATTTTCGGAGCTTCTTCAACGGGCGCACTTTCTTTTGGCTTCTCAGCACAACTTGTTAAAAAAAGAACTGTGCTTAAAATAGTTGTGGTTATATATATAGGTTTCATCTAATTAAGGTTTTATGAGTGTGGTAAAGTAGATATATAGTGTTTACTTTCTTGGTCTTCAGGATCAAGAGATACAGATTCGGTAGTCGATTTGCCCATTACCCAAGCGAAAATCATTGGCAGGATAATCAAAACCGTGAATGTAGAGAATAGCAGGCCGCCAATCACGGCCCTTCCTAATGGCGAAACTTGCTCCCCTCCTTCACCATGACCAATTGCCATCGGCAACATACCGGCAATCATCGCGATACTCGTCATGATGATCGGGCGCAGCCTCAACGAAACTGCTTCCCTGGCCGACAATACGGCATCGCCATTGTGTTTTCTCAACTGCTCTGCATTGGTAATCAAAAGTACCGCATTCGCAATCGATACCCCTACAGACATGATGATCCCCATATAGGATTGCAAATTGAGGGTTGAACCTGTCAGCAACAATAAGATCAACGAACCCAGCACTACCGCCGGCACTGTAGTAAGGATGACAAAAGAGATTTTGAACGATTGGAAATTGGCCGCCAGCATCAGGAAAATCACCACTACTGCAACCAGTAATCCCGATTCAAGGCTAGTCATTGTTTCCGATAATACAGTACTCAATCCGATAGGCTCAATAAACAATCCCCTTGGTAAGGTTCCCAATCCTTCAATGGCCTTACCAACCTGTTTTGCGGCCGTACCCAAATCAGTATGGTCAATATTCGCAGTTACTGACAGATATGGCATTGCACCAATATTGTCGTTTTCCCCATACGTAACAGAAGGTATAATTTCCGCAACATCACTCAATACCGGCCTGGAATTGTTTTTTAGTAACGGTATCGCCCCCATATCATTTTCGGTCATCATCTTTTCCAATGGCACCTGCACCTGCACATTATAAGATAAACCGGCCTTTTCATCTATCCAGGTATTTTTTTCTGTATATCTGGACGATGAGGTCGAGGCGATCAACGATCGGGAGATATCGCTCATATCCACACCCAGCTGCGCAGCACGCACCCTGTCAATATTAATGTCGAGCGAAGGATAATGAATGGGCTGCGCAATCTGAACATCCCTAAAATAATCCACCTTGTTTAATTTAGCAATGATCTTATTTGCGTATTCTTCGTTTAGTTTCTTATTCTTTCCCGCAATCCTGATTTCAATGGGTGTGGGCGAACCCTGGCTTAATACTTTATCCGTCAACTCAATTGGCTCAAATGACACTTTGGTATCAGGCAAAAGCTTTTTTATCCGCTTTCTCAGCTCATCCTTAAAAGTATCCATATCGGTATGGAAATCTTTAAGCGCAATTTGAAAAACAGCTTCATGTGGTCCTGCTGTAAACAGGTATATCGGCGATACAGAAAATTGTGCCGGATGCTGACCAATGTAAACTGAAGAAATGGCAAGGTGTTCTTTTCCAACCATCTTTTCCAGATCCTGCAGTACCAGCTTTGCCTGATCTTCTGTTCTTTCCAACCTTGTACCATCCGTAGCCCTCAATCTCATCTGAAACTGACTGGAATTTACCTTTGGAAAAACATCCTGTCCGATAACGTTTAACAGGACCACAGCTATAGCCGAAATTCCCAGGAGATAAAACAATGTAACAGGCTTTTTGAAGTTAAACAGCCTATCGATCATTGCGACAAACTTCATTCTGAACCTTTCAAAAGCACCAATCTTCCCATTATTGTTCAGGTCCTCACGAATCAGTATTTCCTTTTGCACAACGATATCTTTTTCCGATTCAGGTGTCAGCCCAGAAGCATTAAACTCAGCCTCATCATCGGTGATCCCTGCCGGATGTTTTACTTTCGGGTGTGCTTTCATCAGCCAGTTGGCCATAATCGGCACAAAAGTCTGCGACAACAAGAAGGAGACCAGCATCGCACAGCCTATGGCCAGCGCTAAGGGTAAAAACAGTGCACCCGGAATACCTGTCATGACAAATGCCGGTGCAAAAACTGCCAGGATACATAAGAGGATCAATAGTTTAGGCAAGGCAATTTCCTTACAGGCATCCCAGATGGCGAGTGCCTTGGGTTTCCCCATATCCAGGTGCTGGTGTATATTTTCTATGGTTACGGTACTTTCATCTACCAGAATTCCAATAGCCAGCGCAAGACCACTTAAGGTCATCAGGTTAATCGTTTGACCAAACAGCTTCAACAGCAAGACCGAGGAAATCACAGAAATAGGAATAGTCAGGATTACAATCAATGCCGCCCTTCTATCACCCAGGAACAGCAATACCATCAATCCGGTCAACACCGCCCCTATCGCCCCCTCGGTAACCAGACTTTTTACAGAGTTGATGACATATACCGACTGATCAAACTCATAAGAAAGCTGTACGTCATCAGGTAAGGTACTTTGTATAACAGGCAATCTTTTCTTTAACTGTTGTACCACCTCCCAGGTAGAAGCATCGCCTGCTTTGGCAATGCTCACATAAACAGAACGTTTTCCATTTACCAGCGCATAACCAGCGGTCACATCAGCCCCATCTTTAACTGTCGCCACATCGCCAAGGTAAAGGTTTTGTACGCCTCCTTTAAACAATGGGATCTTTTCAAAATCTTTGACCTGCTTAATGGTATTGTTGGTGGGCGTAATGTAGTTTTTATCGCCAATCCTCACATTTCCGGAAGGGGCCGTCTGGTTATTGATCCTTATCGCCTCAACTATCTGATCAGGTGTTAAATTATGCGTACGCAGCGTTACCGGGTCAACATTGATCTCTATCGTTCTCGGACTTCCCCCAAAAGGTGGCGGAGAAAGTAAGCCTGGCACAGAAGTAAAGGAAGCCCGCACATACACGTTTGCCAGATCCTGCAGTTCGTTATTGCTCTTCGTTTTACTACTCAACACCAACTGTCCGACAGGTAGCGAGGAAGCGTCAAAACGAATGATAAAAGGCGGCTGCGAGCCGGGAGGAAATGACGCCTGCATCCGATTTGCAAGGGCACTCAGCTCTGCTGCGGCCTGCGCCATATTGGTATCCTCATAATAGCTGATCTTCATCAACGTCAGCCCCTGGATATTCTTTGATTCAATTGATTTTACGCCATTGGCGAAAAGGAGGATATTTACATAGTTTTTTGCGAAGTACGACTCCATCTGGTTAGGTGTATATCCACCAAAAGGGTGTGCAAGGTAAATCACCGGCAGGTTCATCTTCGGCAGGATATCGACTTTTATAGTCCTGATGGCACCGATTCCAAAAAAGAAAAGTCCGGCAACCAGCACGAGGATGGAAATGGGTTTACGAAGGGCAAAACGTATTAAATTCATGGAGCTACAGCATTAAAATTCACTAATAAACAGGTCGAAATCTCCGGAAGCAGCTGCTTTCATCAGCAAAGACTGCCATACATTGGTATAAATGATATCGCTATCAATTTCCGCACGATTCAGTGCATAAAGGGCTTGGGTAACATCAACCAGGTTCGTCAATCCATTTTTATATAAAGTTGTTTTCTGAAGATAAGCCTGACGGGCAGCACGTACCTGTTTGGGTGCTTCATTATAATTGTCTAGCGCAAATTTGATTTTAGCTTCAGCAGCATCCAGTTGTGTCTTCAATTGCTGATCAACCACATCATATTCATCCTGTAAGCCCGACACCGTATACTGCTGCACCGTTACTTTCTTAGCGGTTCTAGCTATGGAGGTTAAATTCCAGGTCAGACCAATGCCAAAAAGGTAATTTTGTCTATCGGGACGGATGCCATCCAAATAATTCTGTGAGAAAGCATGCTGATTGGCTGCATACTCCGAACTAAATCCCGAACCACGTGTCTGGTAAATGCCAATCAGGTTCACCGTGGGATAATAATCCTTTTTATATAATTTGAGTGACTGTTTTCCGGCATCTACACGGCTCTTGTAATATTGAAGTACCGGGTTCAAGGTAACAGCATTGGATAAAATGGCCTTTGGTACACGTCTTACAAAGCTACTGTCCAGCACAAAGTCTTCAATAGCTACGCCCATCAAAGCAACGAGTTTATTGTTTTCGTCCTTTGCACGGTCCTTTAACTGGTTAAGTGCAATAACCGCTCTTGAAACCTCCGCATAAGCCAGGGTAGAATCTACGCCCGCCAACAACCCATTCTTCACCCTTGCAGCTGCAATATTATGGAATACCGTTGCCCGCTCCAGGTTTTTCTCTTGCGAAACAATCAATCGCTGACTAGCCAATAGGTTCAGGTAAGCTGCCGCAATTTTTATCTTTTGCTGAAAGGTCTCCTGATCCAGATCTTTGGCAGAACGTTCCGACTCCGCTTTTGAAAGGTTAATTCTTTCCCTGATCCTGCCAAACGAAAATACTTCCCAGTTCACATTCACCAGGTATAAAGCGCCAAAAGCCGCATTCCAGTTTTGCTGTGGCAGTGGTAATCCAGACGAAGCCACACCATATCCGCCAAAACCATACAATGGGCCATTTTGTCCGTTTACAGTTCCATAATCCTGCTGGGCAGAAAGCGTTACATTAGGAAGATAATCTGTTTTTGTTTGTTTAACCGTTTCTTTTGAAGCTGCCAGGTATTTGTTTTTTGCTTTAATCGTACCGTAATTGGAAACACCCCGCTCAATAGCATCTTTTAAAGTAAGTGTTTGCGAATAACTGTGAAAGGAAAATAATAAAAGGAGAAAAATAGGCCACTTTTTAAACATCTGATTCTTTAGTTTAAACCAAAACTAAGTCGAAAAAGGTGGACAAATATGCTTTAAATGATGAATGAACCTTATAAATGACCAATTGAATTCGTCATTTATATAATTATGTTACATGATTATATCCTTACTTTGTATCCTTTAACATCGAGATGGGTCCAAAAAGTATATTAGAGAGCAAATGGTTACAAGAGATATTCATACTGATCTTCTCCTTCTTGCTATTTACTGTGAACGATTGGATTTTTATCACCGGTTGGAGGAGCTTTTTAACAGGTACGGTCTACTTTTTCATTCTCTACAGTCACGCACAAATCAATCGTTTTTTTGTATTGCCCATACTCCTGAAAGAGCACAAGCCTTACCTCTACTTTCTGTTAACAGCGACATTGCTTTTCGTCTTTTCCATTCTTTTATATGAGGTGTCTACCGAATTGCTTTACAAGAATTGTTTCCTTTATAAATCTTCCTATCAAAAAACCTATCATTTTCAACTGGGCACGCTTTTAGGGACACTGATTTGTATCCTGGGCTCAATCCAGATCCTGGAACATTACCGGGAACAGAAAATGAAAACCAGTAAAGAGCTCTTACACAACCAGGCGCAACTCAATGTATTAAGGGCGCAGCTAAACCCCCATTTCCTTTTCAACACTTTCAATACACTTTACGGCGTTAGCCTACAATATCCCGAACGGGCATCAGAGCTAATTATGCAGGTTTCTAAATTGATGCGTTACCAGGTTGAAAACAGTACTAAGGAGTTTATTCCTATCGACGATGAGATTGATTTCATTTCCAGTTATGTGGAACTGGAGAGGGAAAGGGTTGGTTATCGGTGCAGGATCACTTATTCACATCAAACAGATAATGGGAACTACAAAATTGCCCCCATGCTGCTAATCACCTTTATTGAAAATGCGTTTAAGCATGGTGCTTGTTCAATTGAAGAGTGTTTCGTAAATATTGATATCAAAGTAGAGAAAGGGACATTAAATATGCAAATCCGGAATTCCATCCCGGAGAAAAAGAAAAAAGTCATCTCGACCAAGATCGGATTAAAAAATACTATTGAAAGTTTGAAAATTATCTACCCCAATAAGCATCATTTGGATAGCTTTGCCGATGGAGCTGAATATATCGTAAACCTAAAAATTGAACTGGAACCATGAGTACGCCAAAGAAATGTATCATCGTAGATGATGAACCGGCCGCACATTATGTGTTAGTCAATTACATCGGTCAAAACCCACTGTTGGAACTCAGCCATCAATGTTACAATGCGATTGAAGCACTAAATGTGCTGCGCAGTAATACTGTAGACCTGATGTTTCTCGATATCGATATGCCGGAAATATCGGGATTAGAATTATTACAGACTTTAAAAAATATTCCCAGAACTATTCTGACTACGGCTTATTCTGAATTTGCCCTCGAGAGTTATGAATATGGCGTTATCGACTATCTGTTAAAACCCATTTATTATCCACGGTTTGTTAAATCTATAGAGCGTTTTCTGGCAATGGACCCGGTTGAAAAACCAGGCACAGCCAGTGGTAACATTGCTATAAAAGTTGATAGCGTGGTTATCGAACTACCTGTAGAAGATATCTTATATGCCCAGAGCTATGGAAATTATGTAAAAATCTTTACTCCTGAAAAATCCCACCTTGCCTCTATTACTACCAACCAACTGGAAAGCATGCTGCCCCAGGATCATTTCGTTAGGGTACACAAATCATACATTGTATCTCTTGGAAAAATAGAACAGGTAGAACGGGATAATATCATCTTGAACAACGAGAAAATCCCGATTGGCATTACTTATAGAAGGAACCTGAGCCGGTTTCTAAGTTAGCAAACTAAAGTTCCTTAAGGTGATCAACAGAAAGATCAGTCAGTTCCACGATTTCAGCTAAGGTATAACCTTTGTATTTCAGTTTAGCTGCGATTTCTAAAGCCTTTTTATACTCACCTTTCTCATATACTTTTTTCATTTCAAAATCTTTTACATTTTGGTTATCCCATCTTACTTGTTGTGCTGTTCTGTACATATTTCTTTCCTCCGTTGTTAAATTTGCATATTTAGCCAAATAAAAAAATTGTTCCAATCCTGGTGCTTTCAAAAAATGTGGCTCCTCTTTCATTTTTGATGCATGTTTTAAAGCATAAATCCATTGATCAAGATCTGATTTCAGTTCCGCTTCTTTTTTAACGAATTTCATGACCTCGATATAAATGAAATGTAGCTTTTCATAAAAAATTGCTCCTGTATCCGTATTGCAGAGCGAGACATTATGTAGGTATACATCATCTTTAGTATCAGGCAGGCAGAATTTCTCTAACAGAGAAATAGAATAGATCTCTTTAAGGTTATATTTCCATTTTTTATCTCCTTTCGGTGCCAGATCACTGATCAATCTACTGGTATAAAACAATGAACGCTCCTTAAAATATTCCTGCTCTTGCCTTTGCACCTCCACCAGGAATGTTACGCCGTTAATATCAGTGCAGACGAAATCAAATACAGAACCGCTCTCATTTTTGATTTCCCCGGGATACTCGTTCTTACCGTAAACAATGGTTTCGATCTGTCTTTTTCCTCTTAAAATACCATTTAGAAAAGCTTTTACAACTTCTTTGCTGGTTTCCGAAGCAAAAATCCTTTTAAAAACCCAATCTTCAAACGGATTTATATAAGTTACAGGCAATCCCCTGATATTATTTTCATATATACCTGATGGCTCGCTAATGATATTCTCTTTAAGTTCTTCAGACATCTTTTGTTCGTTTCTAAACAAAGATAATAAATATTAACCAATAGATAACATTAAATTAATTCAAATATCATAAAAATAAATAATAACGATATTATGTAATTAATAACAGAATTATGGATCAAATCAGAATATTCTGGAAAATAATCGAACTATTACCTTTAACACATAGGCTAACCTAAATAGACCATGAATGGAATTCTTGCTTTATGTAACTTTCAGCACGGGAAGGAGTCTTAAATGAAATTAACATTCCCCATGACTATAATAAGAAAAAACCTATTAATCGGAATCTTACTTGGAGCAACAGTATCCCTGATCACCTCCTGCAACAATCCTGAAAAAGAAAGTATTCTTGTACAACATAAAAAAGGTGAAAATAAAGGCGTAAAAAACAAAGCGATGATCTCTGTTTTCGGCGATGCCTTCCCTGTTGACAGCACTACCATTGTAATGTATCCATTGACCTTGAATACTCCAGAGAAAGATGGAGACCGCCTAAAAAAGTACTCCTCCGGCCCCGACAATGCCCCTTACTGGAACATTGCTTTTTATGACACCGAAACCGGGAACTCCAATCTTTTAGTTTCAGATAGGGTAATACTCATCAATTCATTTCAGAAACTGAAAGATTTAATAATCTATAATGCCACTCCAGAAGACTACAATGGTGATGGCAAGCTTGACCATAAAGATCCCAAATATCTGTTCACTTCAGATTTAACAGGAAAAAACTTTAAACAGATCACCCCTAAAAATATGGATATCAACAACTTTCAGGCAATTAACCATTCTGCGATTATCCTTATCCAAGCAGTGACAGACTCCAACAAAGACAAGAAATTCGAAGACAATGACGATATCGTACCGATGATATTTGACGCCCGAAAAATGGATGTGGCAAAAACAGTCTTCTCTCCCTCTTTTAAAGCAGAATTAAATAAAACGTTTGAAAAGCTCTACTAAATTATACAGGCCCACTAGAATTGAGGGGGTAACAGATATTTCCCATCTCATTTCTTATCGATACTATAACGGATCGAGATCAAACCGGTTTCATAAGTTTTGCTTTCAAGGAGCGTTAATTTAGTCCGACTGTCCTGCTTGTGGAATAATTGCTTGCCATCACCAAGAAGTATAGGATGTACCGACATCCATAATTCATCTACAAGGCCTTCTTTCATTAGCGCATCGGTGAGGGAAGCACCGCCATATAGCCATATATCTTTACCAGGCTGTTCTTTAATCCTTCGTGCCTCGGCAATACTGTTATCTGATATCAACACAGTCCCCTCTTTTACCGACTCAAGCGTTTTAGAGAATACGTATTCCGTAACTGGTGGCATACCCGGTACGATTTCTCCATTATTGCTATCGGCATATTGCTGAGCAATCTCGTAACTTTTACGACCGATGAAGATTGCATCTATACGGGCAAAGAATTCATTCAGACCATAATCCTGATCTGTAAAGCACCAGTCATATTCACCGTTAGGGCCTTCAATATATCCGTCTAGTGTTACGGCCAATCCTAATATTAGTTTTCGCATATAGTCAAATTGAGTTATAAAAATTTCATGGTATCACTTCCTCCGCAAATTCCATAGGCAAAAGTGTTATTCATCTAATGCCCTAGATTTTTGAAAGAAAAAAGGTGTGAAGCATGCGTTATTTTTTAGATGATATAAATATAGGAATACAATAGTAATGGTAAAAAATATTTCTGTAACCTTCTCTTCTTGACAATACTTGCTCTTTTCAACCGGTGTGGATTTAATACAAGGAGCAGAGCAGATGTACAAAACTAGTTCCAATCCCATGGAAACATTTAGAACATAATTGTAAATTGCAACATATGAAAATAGCAACATATAATGTTAATGGGGTAAATGGCAGGTTGCCAATCCTGCTTCGCTGGCTGGAAGAAACCTCACCAGATGTAGTGTGTTTACAGGAGCTAAAAGCGCCGCAGGAAAAATTTCCGGAACAAGCGATTAAAGATGCCGGCTACAATGCAATCTGGCATGGTCAAAAGAGTTGGAACGGTGTGGCTATCCTGGCAAGAGGCGAAATAAAAGAACTGAGACGCGGCCTTCCCGGAGACCCCGAAGATATCCATAGCCGATATATTGAAGCATTTGTGAACGGTATTGTTATCGGCTGTTTATATCTACCTAATGGAAACCCGGCCCCAGGTCCAAAACTGGACTATAAGCTAACCTGGTTTGAACGTCTTAACTTACATGCTGCAGAATTACTGAAACGTGACCTTCCCGTGGTACTAACTGGCGACTATAACGTAATGCCTACAGAACTTGACGTCTATAAACCAGAACGCTGGATTGACGATGCACTTTTCTTACCGGAAGTCCGTGCCGCATTCAAAAACATCGTAGATCAGGGATGGACTGATGCGATAAGAAAACTGTACCCTACCGAAAAGATATATACCTTTTACGACTATATGCGCAACGCATATGGCCGCGATGCAGGATTACGCATAGATCATTTCTTGCTTAGCCCCCAGCTGGAAAAGCGACTGGTTAACGCAGCGGTTGACCGCCATGTAAGGGGTTGGGAAAAGACAAGTGACCATTGTCCGGTTTGGATTGAATTGAAAGCATAGAATCAGATATTATTTGGTGGCACCCACGATATTTTGACATTTGGGTTACTGGCGGGCTACTAAGGGGCAACAAAGGGCTGCCCCCTCCAACACGAGGCCTTTAAACCTCCTGTGATACTCCTATAATAGTCCTTAAACTCATAGACCCTACCCGAAGGCTGACCGAACATCGATCGAAGCTGGACGGTTAACTATCCCAATTAAAACATATATACTCACTGTGAATGCGAATTAGTGTTGGGAGACTGCTTTTAACCCGATGATAGAACCAATAAGTGTCATGATAAACAAGATCCGTAAAAAGGTTGCCGGCTCTTTAAACACAAGTATACCTACAAGAACGGTGCCGACAGCACCAATTCCTGTCCATACGGCATAAGCGGTGCCAAGGGGCAATGTCTCAGTTGCCTTCATCAGCAAATACATGCTCATGATCAGGCAAACACCAAACGCACTGTACCACAAGTATTGTGTGTTACCTGCTGATTCCTTTGCCTTACCCAGACAAAATGTAAAACCTACTTCGAATAGCCCTCCAATTATCAATATGATCCAGTTCATAATATGTCGTTTTAATGAAGTGCAAAATTACATCTTTAAACAACACCTGGAATTTACATATGTTAAATAGTGACGGGTTTGTATCTTTGCTAAATATCTACAGATCTGAAATCATGATTAAGAGAACTATATTCATTGTTTTACTCGTATTATCAATCAAAACTTTATTGGCCCAAAAGCCCCCTATTTTGAATCCTGGCAAATGGCATGCCTCCTTGTTACGAACAGATGGGCGCCACATTCCAGTTCAATTTGAAGTTAAGGAAGAAAGCAAGAAGTTAGCTATTTATATCGTCAACGGTACCGAGCGGCTCAAAACAGAACCGATACTTATAGTCAAAGACTCAGCGATTATTAAAATGCCTGTTTTTGAATCTTATTTCAAAGTTAAATTTATTACGAAAGATAGCATCAATGGATTTTGGATTAGAGGAGCAGAAAATAAAGATATCATCTTGCCCTTTGCAGCATCTGCAAAACTTAAGCCTTCAGCAAATCTATCCGCAAAAACAGCGGCAAACATAGCTGGTAAATGGGCTATAGAGTTTACCAGGGCTAATCAAAGTACAAGACCTGCAATTGGACAATTTATTCAGAACGAAAATTCGGTTTCAGGTTCTATTTTAACTCCAGCCGGAGATTACAGGTATTTAAACGGAACTGTTTCAGGTGGCTCCTTTACCCTTTCCACCTTTGATGGGATTCATGCCATGTTGTTTGAAGCTAAAATTGAAGGAGATACGATTAAAGGCTCGCTGCTATCAGGAGCTTCAGGAAAAGAGAGTTGGATAGCTACAAGAAATGAGCAGGCAGCATTACCGGCTACACCCTTAACTACAGTTAAAGAAGGCAGCAACGGCATACCTGATTTTAAATTTAACGATCTAAACGGCAACTCGGTATCCATTAAAGATGAACGTTATAAGAATAAAGTAGTCATTCTACAGATCATGGGGTCATGGTGTCCTAACTGCATGGATGAAACTGCTTTTTTAAGCGAATACTATAAGAAAAACAAACATAAAGGCATAGAAATTATTGCCTTATCTTATGAGCTAAGTACAGATAACGAGCGCTCAAAAAAAAGCCTTAAAAAATTCCAGACCCGATTTGACGTCCAATATCCTATTCTGCTCACCGGCATAACCGTATCGGATCCGAAAAAGACCGAAAAAACCCTACCACAACTGACAGATATAAAGGTTTTTCCGACCACGGTTTTTATAGATAAAACCGGAAAAATAAGCTATGTAGAAACCAGTTTCTATGGGCCAGCTACCGGACAGCATTATTCGAAATACAAGGAAGAATTTGAAAAAACTGTTAATCTTTTGTTAAAGCAATAAATTTAAAAATCCCCTGTCTTATCCTTAAATTCCCCCAAAGCAACATTCAAAGGTAACCCACCCGACATAAGGACAAATCGGGCATGAATTCAATTATGATGCAACGTAAATCCAGGCCTCCCGTCCTGATTCAAATTGCAATTTAACCCTTTTATAAGCATCCGTCTCATACCCATCCGCTGCCAACAATTCTTCGTGTGTGATTTCAAAAATAACACCGTCAATGCGGTCAGTTATTACTTCAGATGGAATCGCCAGGAGATGAATTTCCTGCTCACTTTTAGCAATTACATCTTCATCAACGATCACGATCGTTGAAAGCTTATAGCCATATAAAGTATCTTTTGAGCCTTTCAATAACCTGCCGAAAGTTTCCAACTGTACTTTATCCTTTTGTAACGTGCCGTAAGAGAAAAGATATTCGTTCATGGTATAAATTAATCCCTCCACAAATATGGGAACAGCAATAAAGATACCGCCATCACCAATACATTAATTGCCAGCAATATTCCAACTTCATCCAGACTTACACTTCTGTCCAGTCCGTCAATGGCATTTTTTGTCAGTTTGATCAGTACCACCAATACAGGAATGATAATCGGAAAACTAAGGATAGCCATCAGCATCCCCCCATTACCGGCTTTAGAAGCGATTGCAGATACCATTGTAAATATAGTGGAGAAACTCAGACTACCTAAAACTGTCGCCAAAAAATACATTGGTAGATCCTCAGGCATATAATTAAACACCAGCATGTAAAAGCCCAATGCAATAACTGTAAGCAGCAACATCAGCAACACATTATAGATAGTTTTACTGATGATCAAGGCTGTAGGACTGGCAATTGTATAAATGTATAGCTGCCGGCCTTTACTTTCCTGTAAAAAACTTTTGGAAACGGCATTAATAGAGGCAAAAAGCATAATAATCCAGAACAATGCGTTCAAGGTAATCTTATCCGCACTTACAAAAGATAAGAAACAGACAAACACTGTGGAAACCACATACAAAAGCACACCATTTAAGGTATACTTTGAGCGCCACTCCAGCAGCAATTCTTTTTTAATTAAGTGTTTTACCTGGCTTATTAAATTCATTCAGCCGCAAAGATACTATTTAGCTTTATAACCCACTAACTCGGGTGTCAAAATCCTGGCGACAACAGGGTCTTTCGAAATCTGGTCTGCACCCACCTGCAAAGGTTGTTTGCGCCCCTGTCCATCCATATCAACGTTAATCAAAGGATAAGCTCCTGCAACATTTAAACCTGGGTTAGCACCTTCAAGATGATACGTTCCTGTGGCATTGAGAACCAATTTTGGATCCATAGTTTTATAGCCCCCCTCAGGTATGCTACCTGCTCCTTTAACCTTATAAATAACGTTCCCTTCCCATTTAGGATTAACAAATGGCCCGTTAATCAAGGCGGCTTCATTCCCCCCCTGTATTAGATTATTGGCAATAGTAATATCAATAGCACCCAATCCTATCGGTGTTCTCGGGTTCAATACAATGTTCTTTTTATTGTTCACCAAGGTATTAAAGGCAATCAAAACCCTATCCGGACGATCGTGAGAAGTAAGAGGTGCACCGTCGGCAACCTCAGCCCCCCCATTGCCAATGTTTATCGCGGGGTTACAATTCTCAAAGTAATTACTGTAAATCACATGGTCATCCCCAAAAATTCTTAAGCCGGGCGTATTGATGAAATAATTACCATATACCTTATTAAAATTACCGTGCCGTAAAGTGATATGTGCCTTACAGTCGCGCACCGTATTGTAACGAACAGTTACTGCCGATGATTTAACCGACAATAGTTCAGCTTCACCGTTACAGTTTTCAAATAAATTGTATTCAAAAATGCTATTGCTCGAAGAAAGACTAAAGCCGCTTAAGCCAAATTGTACAGCCTCCGCTCCATTACCTGTTTGCTCAGAAAAGTTATGAAAATAATTATGGTGGATCCACAGCCGCTCAGCGATCTGTTTACCAGTACCCCTCACGCCAATAAATTTTCCTAATGAGTTTTTGTTCTGAAAAGTGTTATAATCTACCTGGTGATCATTGCCAACAATAGATAAATAATTTCCCTCACCTGTACATTCAAAAATATTCCTGGTAAACTGACAAAAGCTGCTTCCGGCACTGATCTCATTTTTATTTGCAGTATTGCTCAGCTTAAATCCTTTTACGATAATATATGTAGCAGGTTTTTGAATTACGATGCCACCAGTGCCTGTAATTTCGGCAGCGCCAATCGTCTGGGCAGCAATAATAATCGGCTTCGCTGCCGTCCCGTTACACTTTACAACAATGTTATCCGTACTGGTATAAACACCATCCTTCAGCAAAATCACATCTCCCGCTACAGCCTTATCAATTGCCTTTTGTAATTCAGGTAAAGAAGCAACCGTAATTGTTGTAGCAAAACCAGCGACTGAACTGATTAGCGATAAAAACAGCGCTAATACACAACCCTTTGTGGTATTTTTTGTTCTTTGTTTTATAATGGTTAAAGTCATAATTTGGTGGTTCCAATAAGATGATCAAGTTAGCCTTTCTCTATTTATATATTGTAAACTAAATATTCATACTATTGTATCATAATGGCAGATAAAACACCATATCTTTAAACAAATGAACGAATATCTTGACATTATACTCAGAAGTCTGGCGGTATACGCATTTATGCTTGTAGCCATCCGTTTAACCGGCAAAAAAGAACTCTCGCAGTTAAATACCACCGATGTAGTTTTAATTCTGCTGATCAGTAATGCGGTACAAAATGCGATGGTGGGCAGTAACACCAGTCTATTGGGTGGATTGGTGGCCGCAGCCGTGTTGTTTGCCCTTAATTTCATCCTTAAAAAAGTAATGTTTAAGAATAAAATGATCCGTAACCTGCTTACCGAGAAACCAGAAATCCTGATTCACAATGGGAACCTGGATTTCGCTATGCTGAGCAAGTTAGGCATCACCAATGAAGAATTAAGGGAAGCCATACGCGAACATGGCATAGAAAAATATAAAGATGTTAAGCTTGCCATTATGGAGGCCGATGGAAACATCAGCATCATCAGTGGCGATGACAAGCTTAAACAAAGTCAATACAAGCGTAAAAGACACCACAAAACGCTTGGAGACCTGAATTAGTAAAGCCTGTTTAAGCCACTGGTTTACTCAACCCTGGATTTTGGGCAACAATAACCACTTTTGGCCTTCTAACGGTAATCATTATAAAGGCCCCGGCAGCGATTACATACCAGCCCCATTTATATTTAACCAGTCCGGCAGCAAAGTTTACCACCTTTTTAAAGTGTAAAAAGCCAAATGAATCATGTGCTTTAAAATACACACCCGCAAGGGTAATGGCTACCAATACGAGCCCCGCCCATCCTGCGAATTTAACCAGGCCGGCCTTTGCGGTAAATGCCCCGATCAGGCCTAGAACTACTAACACATAAAAAGTGATGGCCAGTGTTTGGTCAAGATCAAAATAATTCCAGTTTCCCATAATTGGCACACGCACCAATGGACACAAACCACCAACAGCCATAGTTACGGCACCAATAATTCCTTGTGTTCTCATTACTACTTATCCTTGTGTATTGATACCCATTTTATCGGCGAAGTGTGCACAATAGTCACGCAGATCTTCTACAATCAGGTTTTCGCCGGTAGCCTTTAAAAAGCTATCACCCATTGTTTGCAAAGTTTCATAGAAAAATCTTTTCATCTCATCAACGGGCATATCTTTAGTCCACAGATCTATACGCATAGAGTTTTTATAGTTATGGTCCCAAAGGGCCAGCATCATCGATTTTACTGGTACCTGCTCCTTAGTTTCCGCATCTGTAGATTCCCACATGATATTTTCCGGCACATTATTATCATCCAGTTGAACGGTGATTTTGATTTCTGCTTCTTTCATTTATTTGTTGTTTTCTTTCTATTGTACGATGGGGTATTTAATGGTTAACTATATACTGCCCTTTATTAAAAATATTAAAATGATGATGAAAACGATGAGGACGCTCTCAATGATCCATAGTTTTTTAAGGCTTGGAATAAACTTTCTAAAAATAAGATCGGAGACAAAAGCAATTACTGCGGTAAGCAGACAAAAGCCGCTTAAAAGGCCAGTAAAGTCAACGTGGCTATTATATCTAGGTGGTGTTTTTCTCAGTAGTAACCATACGGCCAGTACCAAACACATGGAGGATACGATATTTAACGGGGTTAACTTTACTTTCAATTCCTTTAACTTATAACTTTTAACTTACAACTCACAACCTAAAGCTCCTAAAATTACTTTTTAAACTTCTTCTTTTTCCAGGCCGGTTGTTTATTCGTCTTATTCCTGGCTGCAGCAGCAATAGCAGCCGCATGTTTTTTCTCGTGGAAAGCTCCTTTAAAATCAGGATCATCCTTACGTTTCTGGTCATCTATTGCACGCGCAATAGCTTGTTTCTCTTCATAAGGTGTTTCTTCTACAAAAACTTCTTCCGGCAAAGGTACAACAGGAATCTGTTGTCTGATCAATTTCTCTATTTTCTGAATGTAATATTTCTCGGCCGGACTGCAGAAAGTTAAAGCATCACCTTTGGCATATGCCCTTCCTGTCCTGCCAATCCTGTGCACATAATCTTCTATAATGATCGGTACATCAAAGTTGATCACATGGCTTACTTCCGTAACATCAATTCCTCTCGAAGCTACATCTGTGGCTACCAACACCCGGATGTTACCTTCTTTAAAGGCGTTGATAGAGTTTATCCTTGTATTTTGTCCTTTATTGGCATGGATTACCCTTACGGCATCTTCACCAAAACGACGTACAATAAAGCTATATATATTATCTGCGACAGTTTTCGTCTTACAAAAAATGATCAGTCGTTTAAACTCCTCATCCTTTTTCAAAAGGGTTTGGAGTAAATTGATCTTGGTCTTAAAGTTCGGCACTTCGTACAAAACCTGTGTAACCGTTGCTGCCGGTGTTGCCTGCTCACCCACCTCAATAATTGTTGGGTTCTTAAGAAAATCTCCTGCAATTTTCTGTACCAGGCTACTCATCGTTGCAGAGAACAATAAGTTTTGTCTTCTGCGTGGAACGATCTCTAAAATTCTATGTATAGAGCCAATAAAGCCCATATCCATCATTTTATCCGCTTCGTCCAGCACCAAAAACTTCAGGTATTGTGTATTGATGTGTCCCGCCAGATAAATATCAAGGAACCTGCCCGGTGTAGCAATGATAATGTCTACCCCAGCTTTGATTTGCTCAATCTGTGTTTTGGGGCCAATACCGCCAAACACCACTACCGAACGTAAGTCGGTATAAGTAGAAAACATTTTTACATGTTCTGCGATTTGCATCGCCAGCTCCCTTGTGGGTGCCAATATCAATGCACGGGCGGCATCTCCCTGTGCATACTTCAACTGCATTAAAATCGGCAAAACATAGGCCGCAGTCTTACCTGTTCCTGTTTCTGCAATCCCAAAAATATCCTGTCCGGATAAAACGGGTGCAATTGCTTTCTCCTGTATTGGGGTAGCAGTAGTAAACCCGGCATCCGCCACAGCGTTTAATATCTGCCTGTTTAAATTAAATTCTTCAAAGCTCTTCGCCATATTTGGCAAAGGTAGCGATTTCCTTTATCTTTGAGACCATGAACACCATTCTGATAAAAGCTGCTTCAATAGTGAATGAGGGGCAAATTATAGTTGCCGACCTACTTATCAAAAACGGATTAATTGAAAAAATCGCACCGAACATTGATGTTCATGCGGATCAGGAGATCAATGCCGAAGGCTTGCACCTCTTTCCGGGAATGATTGATGACCAGGTACATTTCAGGGAACCGGGTTTAACACACAAAGCAGATATATTTTCAGAAAGCATGGCTGCAGTTGCAGGCGGCATCACCTCTTTTATGGAAATGCCCAATACTGTACCCAACACGTTAACACAGGAATTGTTGGCAGATAAATATGAGATAGCCTCAGAAATGTCGCTGGCAAATTATTCCTTTTTCATGGGTGCATCCAACAATAACCTGGAAGAGGTGTTAAAAACAGATCCTAAAAATGTATGCGGCATTAAGGTGTTCATGGGGTCATCTACCGGAAATATGCTGGTGGACAATGAGAAAGTGTTAGAGAACATCTTTAAGGAAGCTCCTATGCTGGTAGCTACACATTGCGAAGATGAACAAACCATACAGCATAACCTGGCCGAATACAAAGCTAAATATGGAGATCACATCTCCATAGATATGCATCCGCTGATCCGCAGTGCAGAGGCTTGTTATAAGTCATCTTCATTGGCTGTAGAACTGGCAAAAAGATACCAGACCAGGTTACATATCCTTCACATTTCAACCGCAAAGGAAGTAGCCTTGTTCGATAATAAAACACCACTTGCAGATAAAAAGATAACTGCTGAAGCCTGCGTACACCACCTTTGGTTTGACGATCGTGACTATGCTACAAAAGGCAACTGGATAAAATGGAACCCTGCGGTAAAGTCGGCCACAGATAAAGATAGTATACTGAAAGGTGTACTGGAAGGTTATATCGACGTCATCGCTACCGATCACGCTCCCCATACTATTGAGGAAAAGGAACAACCTTATTTACAGGCCCCTTCTGGCGGCCCATTGGTGCAACATGCATTACCGGCTTTGTTCGAGATGTACCATCAAAATAGAATCTCCTTAGTACAGATCGCTGAAAAAACAGCGCATAACGTAGCCACCTGCTTTAACATCGACAGAAGAGGTTTTGTGAGAGAAGGTTATTGGGCAGATCTTGTACTGGTAAACCTGAACGATCCTTTTAAAGTAACCCGCACAAACGTATTGTACAAATGTGGCTGGTCGCCTTTTGAAGGACAAACTTTCCAGGCTGAAGTTACCCATACCTTTGTTTCGGGTAACCTGGCTTATCAAAAGGGTAGGTTCACCACTCAGGAAACCGGAAAAAGACTATCATTTAACCGCTAATGAATAGCGCATACCTGCCTAAATTAAAGCTATTCATCCCGCTTTTTGTGCTTTCGGCACTGGTATACGTTATTGGGTTCAACAGCAATTGGGTCGAGCATGTTTATGCACAAGGCCTCTATGGATTTACTTCTGTTGTACAACGGTTGATCAGCGGCCTGGTTCCCTTTGCACTCGGAGATTTTCTTTATTTACTCCTGATCATTTTTATACTCAGGAGCCTATATCTCTTTTATAAAAAGATCCGTCAGAATAGGTTAAATAAAACTGACCGCATCAATATTCCGTTGCAGGTAATCAATTTCTCTTTGATCCTCTATTTAACCTTTAAAATATTGTGGGGGCTTAACTATTCGCGCTTACCGATCGCCGGACAGCTAAATATTAGTGATGAGAAATACACTACCGCAGAACTGGTTTCCCTGGGACAATACTTTATTAACCGGTTAAATCGTCTTCAGGAAACCAAAAAGCAGAACTATAGCATTGAGCAATTGCGTCAAAAAGCGAAGGTTGCATACGATAAGATGCAGCATAAAAATGCTTTTTTTACTTATAATGCACCAGCAGTTAAGCCAGTATTAAATAGCTGGATCGTAACCAAAATAGGTATTGAGGGATATTATAGTCCGCTGTCAGGCGAAGCTAATGTAAATATGCGCTTGCCCAGTACCTCTCTACCGTTTGTCACCTGTCATGAGATTGCCCACCAACTGGGTGTGGCCCGGGAAGATGAAGCGAACCTCGTAGGTTACCTGGTCGCCAGTACTAGTGATGATCCATTTTTTCAATACTCCGCTTCCTACGAAGTTTTTAAGAATATCTTTTTCGAAATCAAGATGAAGTCGCCAGAGGATTATGAAAAACTTTACAAAACCATAAACCCGGTTACGATAAACGACTTAAAAGCAGACAGGGCTTTCTGGCAAAAATACAATAGCGATATGTTTGCCTATATGGATGTAGCCTTTGACCGGTTTTTAAAATTAAATAACCAGTCCAAAGGAACAGACAGTTATCAGGATATAGTACTTTGGCTTTACAATATCCATAAGAAGGAGTTATAGTGCCTCGATTTCTTCGAGAGTAAGTTTAGTTATTCTGACAATAAAGTCAAGAGCTACCCCTTCTTTTTTAAGTTCGAAAGCAATTTCTAAGGCTTTTTTGTGCCCCCTTTTTCAATTCCTATCTTTTCCCGCCTTTCCATCAATATTTCTTTTACTCCCATAGGTGTAGTTGTTCCCCTTTTTGTTTTGCCTTTGATCGTATAACTACACTTGTTTCTTCCGCCATCATTATCGATGAATATTATTTATTCAAACGTAATCAGATCAAGAACAAAGTGTTTGCTTTATTTGAAACTTGGCGGAATCTGCAGTTTTCATTAGTCCAAACGGAATAAAATTCGGCTTTTTCTACTCATCTCTGTAAACCGATTGCTACATCACCAAAAAACATTACAACCTTAAAACAAAAAAGCCCCGAAACATTCCTAAATTTGCCGAACTATGGCAAAGATCTCCATTAACCTGGCAACAGGTTCCCTGCAAAAAGAAGAAATCATCGTTGGAATTGATTTAGGCACCACAAATAGCTTAGTAGCCTTCATCAACCCCGACAAAAACCCGGTTGTAATTAATGACACAGGAAAAGGCCTTCTTGTGCCTTCTATAGTACATTTCAACAAACAGGGCGATACCCTTGTAGGTAATGAAGCTAAAGAATTTTTGACTACAGATCCCGAAAACACTATATTTTCAGTAAAACGTTTGCTGGGCCGTTCTTATAAAGATGTGGCAGGTCACCAGGACACGTTTTCTTATAAAATAATTGACGACAATAGCGACGGGAACGATTCACTGGTAAAAATTAAAGCCGGCGACAAATTCTATACCCCAATTGAACTATCTGCCGAAATATTAAAAGAGCTTAAAGCACGTGCGGAGCATGCACTGAAAACCCCGGTAAACCGCGCTGTAATTACTGTTCCCGCTTATTTTAACGACAGTCAGCGCCAGGCAACAAGAGATGCAGGACGTTTAGCAGGTTTAGATGTTTTAAGAATCGTTAACGAACCTACAGCCGCCAGTCTGGCTTATGGAATTGGCCTCGACCCTACCCAGCAAAAAACTATTGCAGTATACGATTTGGGTGGTGGAACATTTGACGTATCTATTCTTTCCATTCAAAATGGCATCTTCGAAGTGTTATCTACCAACGGAAATACCTTTTTAGGTGGCGATGACTTTGATCGTGCGATTGTACATTACTGGATAGAAAAAAACAATATAAATACAGCTCAACTAGCGAATGATGCTTCTTTGATGCAAACATTGCGACTTAAAGCGGAAACAGCTAAGAAAGCATTGAGCACCCAAAACCTGTTTAACGAACAGTTAGGCAAAATCTGGTGTACACTGGATAAACAAACCTTCGAACAACTCATTGCTCCAAAAGTTCAGGAAACCATCAACTCTTGCAAACAGGCATTAGCAGATGCAAAGTTAACCATTGCAGAAATTGACGAAGTGGTACTGGTTGGGGGATCAACCCGCACGCCATACGTTAAAACACAGGTAGCAGACTTCTTTGGTCGTCAGCCTCATGATCAAATCAATCCAGACGAAGTAGTTGCCCTTGGTGCGGCAATACAAGCTGATATCCTTGCCGGAAACCGCTCCGACATTCTATTACTTGATGTAACTCCACTTTCACTGGGTATAGAAACCATGGGCAGATTAATGGATGTGATTATCCCAAGAAATGCAAAAGTACCTACCAAAGCTGGCAGACAATATACAACTTCCCTTGACGGACAGGTAAACATGAAAATTTCTGTTTTCCAGGGAGAACGAGATCTGGTAAAGGAAAACAGGAAGCTGGCAGAGTTTGACCTTAAAGGAATCCCTGCAATGCCTGCAGGCTTGCCGAAGGTTGACATCAACTTCATCCTCAATGCCGATGGTATCCTTACCGTACAGGCGATTGAATTACGTTCTGGCGTAAAACAGGAGATAGACATCAAACCGAGCTACGGCTTAACAGATGACACTGTTGAAAAGATGTTGGTAGACAGCATTACCCATGCCAAAAGCGATGTAGAACAGCGTATGCTGATTGAAGCCAGAAGTGAGGGTGAACAATTGGTATATACAGCCGAACGCTTTATTGAAAAGCATGCGGTATACCTTACAGCGGTAGAAATCAGCGATACCAAAACATATATCGAGGCCTTGAAAGCTGCTTTGACTACCGCACAGAAAGACGAAATCCTTAAGAAAGCGGATGAATTAAATGAATTTACCCGCCCATTTGCCGAAAGGGTAATGGATGTAGCAGTTTCTTCTGCTATGAAGGGAAAAAGTATCGAATAAATTACCAGGCAATAGTCTAATTGATATAGACTTACAGTAATGAAAAATATTTTTATTACTGTAAGTCTGATGGTCATACTTACGGCCTGTAGCTCCTGGGGCTTTTATGCGCATATGCGGATCAATCACCTTGCCGTTTTCACCCTTCCGGCAGGCATCAATCAATTCTATAAAAAGAACATCAAATACATCTCCGACCATGCGGTAGACCCCGACAAACGGAGATATGCGGATACTGCCGAGGCCGCAAGACATTACCTCGATGTAGAAGTCTACGAAAAGAACATAGACAGCATTCCTTACAAATGGGAGGATGCACTAAAGAAATACGGCTGGGCTAAATTAAACCAGAATGGCATTTTACCCTGGCACATTCAGAAAAGCTATTATAAGCTGGTCAACGCATTTAAAGAGAAAGATTCCTTAAAAATATTAATCTATTCTGCTTACTTGGGTCATTATGTCGCTGATGCCCATGTTCCACTTCATACGACACAAAATCATAACGGACAACTCACTAATCAGCTCGGCATCCATGCCTTTTGGGAAAGCCGTTTACCTGAGCTATTCGCAAAGCGCTATAATTATGTTGTTGGTTCTGCCCGATATATAGAAAACCCATTAACTGAAGCCTGGAAAATTGTAAAGAATACCCATACGATGGTAGATACAGTCCTTCGCTTTGAGGCAAGACTTAGCGTGACATTCCCCTCCTACAGAAAATACAGTTATTCAAAAAGGAACAACCAGGTTAGCCGGCAATATGCTACCGCTTATTCAAAAGCTTATCATGATAGTATGGAAAATATGGTTGAGCGACAAATGCGCTCAGCCATATTAAGTATAGGATCTTATTGGTATACCGCCTGGATTGATGCCGGACAGCCCATTTTAAAAAACATGATTAAACCAGGTGATGCAAATGCAACACAAAAGGAATTAAAAGAGATAGAAAAAGCCTACCGGAAAGGAGGAGCTACAAGTCGTGAGCCTTAGCTTACTTTTTGCTCTTTTTCTTCAGTAAGTGCTTCATCAAGCACCTCAACTACTGGCTTCTTTTGAAACTTCGATTTTAATGCAGCAAATACCGCAGGGAAGAAAGTAACTACAGCGATCACAACAATCACTACATCAAAATTCTTTTTAACAACCGGAATTTGTCCCAGTAAAAAACCTGCAAGGAGTAAACTGGCAATCCATGCTACCCCGCCAATGATATTGAAAAAAGTAAACCTGCCAAAAGGCATCTTGGCCACACCTGCAACAAATGGTGCTATTGTTCTGAAAATAGGTAAAAACCTACTGAAGATAATCGCTTTACCACCATGCTTTTCAAAAAACTCGTGCGACTGGTTGTAGTACTCCAGCTTGAGGATTTTATTGCCGGGTTTAAATACTTTCACCCCAAAAAAGCTACCTAATTTATAATTTAAAGAGTTTCCTAAAATGGCGGCGGCAATCAGCAGCAGCATCATTATCCAAATGCTCAATCCTGTATTTCCTCCGGCAATCAGTGCGCCCATAGCAAAAAGCAAGGAATCGCCTGGCAGGAACGGGGTTACTACGAAGCCGGTTTCAGCAAAAATGATTAAAAAAAGAATGGCGTAAGTCCAGGTACTGTAATCTCTGATGATCTCTTCCAGGTGCTTGTCAATGTGCAGGAGGAAGTCTACTAAAAAACTAAAAAATTCCAAATCTTATAAATTAAGCCCAAAATTAAAAATATCATGGCAATAACCATGATATTTTTAAGAATAGAAATGTCATAATAATTTTATACGCTTGTAAAAGCTTAATTACTTACGATTACGTGTCCAGTTAAATTACTGGTCGAAGTGCCGTCAATCCAAATTGTATATATCTTACCAGCTATTAAAGTACCATCAAAAGCCGCACTTGCTGCACCACCTGCTGGCGTAAATTTGAATTTTGCACCGGGTAATACTTCAAAATAATTAGATGCACCACCAAATGCAATTGTAGGAACAAGCGTTTCAGTACTACCGTCAACGGCTACAGAAATTGTACCACTTGCTGAACTTAAAAAGCTATTCATGTGTACAAACCTTACTTTTGCTTTTCCGGTTGCAGGATTTGCAGTTGCATCATTAAACAAAGTTGCAGTTACAGAACCATCACCCAATTTAAAATAATAAACACTCACCTGAGCGCCGATAGGAAGTTGCTGTGTCTGCCCACCTGCATTCATGGTAGTCGTGGTTCCTGTATCATAGAAGCCTATCGTACTTACTCCAGAAGTTATGGTAACATAACTCGATGCACTGCCATAGGCTATAGCAGAGGCCTTAACAACACCGTTTACCAATACGTCCTGGCTGGTAGATCCGCTTACTGTATTTACAGCCAAAATCTTCAGGTCGCCCACCGGTTCCGGCATTGGATCATATTTTTTACTACAAGAAGCAAATACGCTTAAACAAGCCACCATAAAAGCCATCCGAGCCTTTGATGATGATAAAAATGATGTTTTCATATCTTTAATTTTTAGATCAGTCAAAAACAAAATGGCTCGGTCAAAAACCAAGCCATTTTTTGTTAATTATTTATATCAATTAATTATAATTATTTAACATAACAGGCATTACCAGCATCAATACATCCTCATGCTCATCATTTGTCTGAGGGATCAATAAACCAGCTCTATTAGGGGTTGAAAGCTCTAAAGTCACTTCCTCACCACTTAAATTACTCAACATTTCGATTAAGAATTTAGCATTGAAACCAATCTCAAGATCCTCACCTTCATACTGGCAGCTCAAACGCTCATGCGCTTCATTCGCAAAATCAAGATCTTCGGAAGAGATATTCAGCTCACTACCGTTGATTTTTAACCTTACCTGGTGTGTGGTTTTATTAGCGAAAATAACTACCCTGCGTAATGTATTTAAAAATAAAGCCCTGTCAATAACCAGTTTATTAGGATTGTTTGCAGGGATAACGGCTTCATAATCCGGATAACGCTCATCAATTAAACGACAAACCAGGTTAATATTTTCAAATTTAAAAAATGCGCTTGTTGCATTATAGTCAACAGATACATTGATATCGGTTGATGGTAAAGCAGCTTTCAATAAAGTTAACGCTTTCTTAGGCAGGATAAAAGATGAACTCTTATCTGCTTTGCTATCCATACGTCTGTATCTTACCAATTTATGTGCATCAGTAGCTACAAAAGTAATGTGCTGCTCAGAAAGCTGACAGTAAACACCAGTCATAGCCGGGCGAAGCTCATCGCTACTTACGGCAAAAATAGTTTTTGTAATCGCTTCAGTTAAAACAGAAGCTGGTAAATTCACCGAAGAAGCATTTTCTACAACAGGAATTTTAGGGAAATCATCTCCATTCTCCCCACTTAATTTATACTTACCATCGCCCGCGCTGATCTCGATAGAGAAAGTGCTGTCATCAATGTTAAAAGAGATTGGCTGATCAGGTAGTGTTTTTAAAGTGTCTAATAGTATTTTTGCAGGAACTGCAACTTTACCCCCCTCTTTAGATTCAACAGCCAAAGATGTGGTCATGCTAGTCTGTAAATCCGTAGCAGATATCGTTAAATTTCCGTCTTTAATCTCAAAAAGGAAATTTTCCAGTATAGGCAATACAGTGCTGCTGCTTGACGCACCATTAACTGTTTGCAAATGTTTTAAAAGCGTTGATGTGGATACAATAAATCTCATAGTTATGATCTAGTCAGTTCTCAAAAATATAAAAATTACCTTGTATACTTATGTTTACGGTAATAATGTTGAAAAATTGCGAAGGATATTAACAATAGCAAAGGTACAAGTATATTAATCAGCTGCCAATGTAACTTTTCAGCCCGCAATTTTGCCTTATCCAATAACCTGATCTTAACCTCTTTATTACGCAGCTCGATTAAATTATCATCATTCGCCAGATAATCGGCAATATTTAATAACAATGCCTTATTTCCAAAGTTTCTTTGTGTATATCTGTCAAATCCCAATGGAAATGCGGATCCATCTCTTCCGCTCACCTGATTTTTAAAGACATCACCGTCACCAATCACAATCATTTTTGTGGGTTTACTTACTGTTGGTAGTGGATATTGCTCATCAATGCCGGCAGGTACCGCACGGTTTAAAAATACCGAAGAAAAATTCCCTTCCAACAATACGCCGATAGCCTGAGGTACGCTTGCGTACTCGCGCGGGTCAGGCTGTTCGGCAACCATTTGTAAGGAAAGCATTTTGGGGGTATTAAAAACCTTATTAAAAGACGAACTGTGCAAGATAACTTTCTTACTAACGCCCTTAACACCGATAGTATCCACTGTACTCACAAATTCACTCCTGATGTTGTCAATATTTTTAACCAGATAGCTTGCCGGATCAGGCATCAGTAATGGGTAATATACCCAGGGTGCCATTTGTATTTGCCCTTGTGCACCACCTATTGTTAATGGAATCTCTGCACAATTCGCGTCCGCAATAAGGTTGTAGTTTATCCTTGCGCCATATACAAACAGCATATCATCCAGATTTAAATTCCTGTTGAAAGCCAGCTGACCGCTTCCTTTTAAACTATCAAGATCAGCCCCAACCTGGTCAATACTCCACACCACTCTGCCTCCGTTCATTACAAAATAATTGATTTTGTATTTCTGGGCTTCTGTAAATGTATTTTGTGGTTTAGTGATGAACAATACTTTTAATTTATCCAGGCCTTTTCTATCAATTTTATCCAGGTCTACCCTGCCGGTTTCGTAACTCTCCGACAAACTTCTTATGGCATCATGTAGATGCGAATCCGACAATTCGCCATTACCTTCCGTAAAACCGATACGGGCATGCTCGGCACTTAGTACTTTTTGTATACCTGAAGTAAACAGGTATTCCAGGTTTTGGATAGAGTTATTGATATTTTCTTCATAATTCCCTGTTACGTCCATGTTCTGCAACAGCTTTACCGGAAAACGTTTCCCATCTGCGGCAATCATTGCCATCGGAAAAATAGTCTTCTGCGCGAAACCGTTGTCGTTTTTAATGTTCAGCGTAGTGGCTTCAATTCCTGCCTGCGAAAGGTTATTGATGGCCGTATCCTGCTCTGAGGCAGATAGACCTGCAATCGGGTCTACAAAAACCACTTTAATTTCCGTGCCCGCATAAGCTTTATAATCTGTCAGTAAATCCTTTGTCGAATTTCTAAGGCGTTTAAAAGCAGCGGGTAAATCGCCATCTAAAAAAACAGTGATACTAATCGGGCTCCCCGCTTTTTTTAAAATCTCTTTAGTTTTATTACTAAGCGTAAAACGCTGTTCTTTCGTAAAATCTATCCGGGTATAAATGTATTGTGCTGCTATATTTACAAGCGCAAGCGCCACAACAAAGACACCTGCCTTAAGCCATTTTTTGCTTCTCGTTACCACTTCCTACCTCCTATTACTAATCTAGTAAGCCCAAGAAATACCATTACGAAGCTGATAAAATACACAAGATCGCGGGTATCCAGTACACCACGACTGATAGACTGGTAATGTTCATTAATGCTAAGCGCTATCAATATGGTTTCAAAATATTGTAAACCAAATATCTTACTCATGGCATCAAATCCCTGAAAGGTGATAAAGCAAACAAACACTGCAACCGCAAAAGCAATCACCTGGTTTTTGGTAACTGATGACGCAAAAACACCGATTGCTGTAAATGCGGCACCCAGTAAAAGTAAACCGATGTAACTACCTGTAACCGCTCCGCCATCAATATTTCCTTGCGGTAAACCTAATGCGGATATGGAATAATAGTAGATCAATGTAGGAATCAATGCAAAAAGTACCAATAACAGGCAAGCCAGGTATTTGGCAAGTATAATCTGCCAATCTGTAAGTGGCCTTGTAGCCAGTAGAATATAAGTTCCTTCTCTACGCTCCTCTGCAAAAGAACGCATGGTAATTGCGGGAATTAAAAACATAAATAAAAAAGGTGCTAAGCTAAAAAAGCCTGTTAGCTCCGCATAGCCATAATCCAGAATTGAAGTATCCGGAAAAAACCACAATAACAAACCTAAGGCTAAAAGAAAAATACCGATGGTAATATAAGCCATCAGCGAATTCAGCAGACTAAATAATTCACGTTTAAAAACTGCGTACATGCATTCAGATTAACGACGCCGAAGTTATAAAAATATCCGTTAAAAGTTGTATCCAGCCCTTATTCCGCCGAAAGAACGTGTTCCTCCGCTTCTCGCCCAGTTTTCATACCTGATCCCGATATCTAAAGTCCCGGTCTTGGTCACTTTAAACATAGTACCCAATGACGGTGCATAAATGAAGGCTGTACCTGAACCATATCCATTTGCGGTAGAAATAGCGACGCCTAATTCCGCAGCACCATATAAACCGGGTACAATAAAATACCTTGCTCCTGCTTTTATAGGCACATAACCTTCTTTATATTTTATATCACTAAAAACCGCTGGACCGTGAAACCTCAGATAACCAACATTACCGGTAATACTTAAATTTTCAGTAATGGGTTTTTGATATAGCACTGAAATTCCTAGACCATAGTCCGCGACATTTTTATAATCTCCAACAGGAATTACAATATCAAGGCCAAGCCCTAGCTTTGATTCACCTGCTTTCGATTGTGCATTTACATTGTTAAACATTAAAAATCCGGCGGCAGCTATTAACAAAAGTTTTTTCATTCCTGTCAGTTCTTAAATACTCAGCGATATTATAAAAAATTATGCAAAACTTACACCTGGATTTTTCATCAATACGAAATCCGGTTCATGGGGGTAAATGCTTTCAAGCAATTGGATAGTCAGTATTTAAGTAAAATGCCCCACCGGTATAACAAATATCTGCTAAATAGAAAAAGGGTTGCCAAACTTATTGTCTGACAACCCCTTTTTAAGAATCTTTAAAAGATTTTTTCTTCAATTATAAACCGAAGTTAAATGCAGCTCTTAAACCGATAAAAGAAAAAGTGCCTGTTTTTGACCAACCCTCATAACGGGCACCTAGCTCTAAAGAAGATTTATCAGAAACCTCAAATTCTACACCAGCTCCTGGAGAATACACAAATGCAGTTGAACCACCAGATCCTGACTTAGTTGAAAAAGCAGCACCCAATTCACCATTTACAAAAAAGTTTTCTCCGAAATAGTATCTGGCACCAGCTTTAACCGGAATATATCCCGAATTTTCACCTTTGATAGTTACACCACCGAAGTCAAAATCTTTACCTTTAAAATTTAAATAACCAGCACTACCAGTCACCAATAGATTTTCAGCAACTGGATGTTGATATTGTAATGAACCTCCAAATCCAAAATCAGTTCCATCACCAGAATCACCTACTGGAAATCCAAATTCAGCACCCAAACTTAATTTCGGAGACTTGATAACTTGTGCATTAACGCTTGAAAATGCAAATAAACCTGCAACTGCTGTTAGTAGTAATAATTTTTTCATGTTTTCTTACTCTTTAATTTTTAATTTGATTTACCCTTTTGATGCAAAAAGGTTGCCAATCGTTACAAGAAGTTCTTAACATTTAAACATTTTTTTTTCAAAACATGCTTTTTAGACAGCAAAAAAGCAATAAATCAAGGCGTTGACTTTTCTCCTTAGAAGGTCAGTTTTCTAAAAATATCTTCAAGTGAGGTACCGGAATGTTCCGCTTTTAGTTCAGTTATTGAAGCATTAGCGACAATGGTACCTTTGTTAATAATGATCACATCATCGCAGATCGCTTCCACCTCCTGCATGATGTGTGTAGATAGGATAACCGTTTTGTCCTTACCCAGGTTTTTGATCAGGTCCCGGATCTCAGACAACTGATTTGGATCAAGACCTGATGTAGGTTCGTCAAGAATAAGTACCTGCGGATCATGAATAATGGCCTGAGCTAACCCTACCCTTTGCTTATATCCTTTAGATAACATCGCTATCTTTTTATGCTGTTCCAACGTGAGCCCTACTTTTTTAATCGTTTCTTCAACTTTTAACGCTGCATGCTTCAACTGGTAAGTATTGGCTACAAACAGCAAAAACTCCTTCACATACATATCCATATATAAAGGTGTATTTTCCGGCAGATAGCCCATAATGCTTCTCATTTCAAGATTTTGGGTCTGGGTATCATATCCGCACAAACTGGCAGATCCAGATGTAGGAACAGTATAGCCTGTAAGCATGCGCATGGTGGTGGATTTCCCCGCACCATTTGGCCCTAAAAACCCCAATATGCGGCCAGGTTTAGCTTCAAAACTAATTCCGTCAACTGCTTTTTGTTTATCGAAATGCTTGGCTAATGCGCTTACCTTAATGCTCAATTTCTGCTATTTTTAGATTTACGGGAAAGATCACATCCAAAAGTAGGAAAAACACCGTCTGATTCATGAAAACCATTAAAATATTTTATCTAAGTTTGCATCATTATGGCAAAGAATACTAACGACGAGCAATTTAAAAATGTAATATCACACGCGAAGGAATATGGTTTTGTATTTCAGAGCAGCGAAATTTATGATGGACTAAGTGCCGTGTATGACTACGGACAATTAGGAGCTGAATTAAAAAACAACATTAAAACCTATTGGTGGAAGTCCATGGTGCAAATGCATGAAAATATTGTAGGGATTGACTCTGCTATATTTATGCATCCGAAAGTATGGAAAGCCAGCGGTCACGTAGATGGTTTTAATGATCCGATGATAGACAATAAGGATTCAAAAAAGCGTTATCGTGCCGATCAGTTACTAGAAGATAAAATTACCCGTTACGAAAAAGACGGAAAAACAGATAAAGCAGCTAAACTACAAGCTGATATGGACGATGCGTTAAAAGCAGAGGACTTACAGCGATTAAAAACATTAATAGAGGAGCATGAAATTGCTTGTCCTGTTAGTGGCACAAAAAACTGGACAGAGGTCCGTCAGTTTAACCTGATGTTCAGCACCCAATTTGGTGCAATGGCAGAAGGTTCGGAAGAAGTTTATCTACGTCCGGAAACGGCCCAGGGTATCTTCGTAAATTTCCTGAATGTACAAAAATCAGGACGTATGAAGATTCCTTTCGGAATCGCTCAAATCGGTAAAGCTTTTAGAAATGAAGTGATTGCACGCCAGTTCATCATGCGTATGCGTGAATTCGAACAAATGGAAATGCAATTCTTTGTTCGCCCTGGTGAAGACCAGAAATGGTTCGCTTACTGGAAAGAAGCACGTTTAAAATGGCACAAAGCATTAGGTACGCCGGCTGAAAAATACCGTTACCATGATCATGTTAAATTAGCACATTATGCCAATGCTGCCACTGATATTGAATTCGAATTCCCATTTGGTTTTAAAGAAGTAGAAGGTATTCACAGCCGTACAGATTTCGATTTGTCGCAACACCAGGAATTCTCTGGCAAAAAAATGCAATACTTCGACAATGACCTGAATGAGGAAGGTAAACCTTATGGAAATTACATCCCGTATGTAATTGAAACTTCAATAGGCCTGGACCGTATGTTCCTGCTCACCATGATCAATGCGTTTGAAGAGCAAGACCTGAGTACAGATGAAAAACAAGACAGCAGAACGTTATTACGTTTACACCCTTGCCTTGCTCCTTATAAAGTAGCCATCTTCCCTTTAACTAAAAAAGACGGACTTCCGGAAAAAGCAAGGGCGATAATGGATAGCTTAAAATTGGATTTCAATTGTATTTACGAAGAAAAGGATGCAATTGGTAAACGTTACCGTCGCCAGGATGCAATTGGTACACCTTTCTGTGTAACTATTGATCATCAGACACTGGAAGACAATACAGTAACGATCCGTCACCGTGATACAATGGAGCAACAACGGATTGAGATTAAACACCTGGACGAGCTGATTGCAAGTAAAACCAGCTGGAAAACGTTATTGAGATCTGAATCTCTTTAAACTTATAAATAAGAAACTAAAGTCCTGTTGCGTATAGCAACAGGACTTTTTTCATTGTATAGATCTTCAGCACTAACATCTTGTTTCTTTTTTCATAGATTTACGCCGACGCTGAAAAAACTAAGCCGGGAAAAAACAGCATGACCGATTATTGCAATTTTACTGATCAGGAACTAACTGTTCTATTGAAGAATGGCAACCATAGTGCTTTCACCGAGATTTACCACAGATATAAACGTTTGTTGTATACCCATGCTTACCAAAGACTAAGAAATGAACAGGAAGTAGATGACATCATCCATGAATTATTTACAGCACTTTGGATAAAACGTGACAGCCTAATACTTAAAACCAATTTAGCGGGATACCTTTACACAGCAGTAAGGAACAGGATATTGGATTACGTTGCGCATCAAAAAATAGAATCGGATTACATCACATCTTTTGGGAAATTTTTAAAGCTATCAGAAAATTTTACAGATTTCCTTTTACGGGAAAAACAGCTTTCGGCATTGATTGATAAGGAAATCGCTGCATTGCCACCAAAAATGAGGGAAGTTTTTGAGATGAGCAGAAAAGAAAATTTAAGTCATGACGAAATTGCGACCAAATTAGGCATCACAAAAAAAACCGTTAAAAGCCAGGTAAACAATGCATTAAAAATACTAAGATCAAAACTCAGCTTTACCGCCTGGTTGTTCTTTATATTATTTTATTAATTTTTTAATTTTCTTCTCGGCCCTAAGCTTTAGTTAGCCGTCTTACTTATAATTAGCGCTTATAAGAACAAAATGGAAAACAACGTAGCTAAATCATTATTAGATAAATATATTGCAGGCACCTGTACAGATGAAGAATGCGCCGCTGTTGAGGCCTGGTACGCACAATGGAACCAGGATTTACCTTCTATCTCTGAAGAGAAACTACAAATCGCTTTGGATGGTGTATATAACCGCTTACCTCAGGAAAACAAGAAAGCTTTACACATTAAATGGCGCAACTGGGCAACTGCAGCAGCAATTATTTTAATAAGCAGTTTCGGGATTGTTTTCTATACGCTTCGAAACAAGCCTAACGCTTCAACGTCTATGGTAAGCATCATTAAAAATGATATTAATCCTGGTAGTAACAAGGCTGTTCTGAAGCTTGCAGATGGTAAAACCATCAATTTAAGTAATGCCAAAACCGGAGTTGTTATTGACCTCAACAAACTGAGGTATGATGATGGTACTGCAGTATCTACTGCCCTATCCAATAACAGCGAACAGCAATTATCCCTCAACAACCTATCGGTTAGTACACCTCGTGGCGGCACCTATCAAATTGTACTATCGGATGGCAGTAAAGTCTGGCTTAATGCAGCCTCCGACCTAGAGTTTCCGTCCTCTTTCCAGTCTACTGAAACCAGAACGGTGAAATTGATCGGCGAGGCCTATTTTGAGGTTACAAAAAATAAAAACAAACCTTTTATAGTTGAAACCAATAAACAACAGGTAAAGGTTTTAGGTACACATTTTAATATCAACAGCTATCCGGATCAAACCAATACAAAAACCACACTCCTGGAAGGCGCTGTACAGATTGCTGCCTATACTTCGAAAAAAAACCTACAGGAGGTGATACTTAGCCCAAATCAGCAATCCATATTTACTGGAAATACACTTCAGGTACAAAGTGCCAACGTTAAAGAGGCCATTGCCTGGAAAAACGGCTATTTTATTTTCAATGGAGAAAAGCTGGAAAACATCATGCAGCAGATTTCGAGGTGGTACGATGTTAAGGTCATATTTGAAGACGACGTTAAAAATGTATCTTTTATTGGCATGATCTCCAACACAAAAAACCTTTCAGCTGTCTTACAGGCAATTGCTGAAACAGGAAATGTTCATTTTAGAATAGAAGAAAGGAGCGTTATAGTTATGAAGTAATGTTACTTAATCAGCGGATATCATCCGCAAAAGGTAACCAGATAAAAACCGGAAGAGATCCGACCCTCTTCCGGCATATGCCTGAGTTTACCCGTTAAAATCGCGTGAAACAATTATCAACGAACCAACATGTGCCCATCAGTTTCTATTGAAATTAATAGGTATCGTGATCAATAAACCCAAACAATCAAATATATGATTAATTATAATCTGGAGACCAGGTTTTTGCCTAAAGTCTTTAAATATCCTGTACAGGTGAAAGCATTGATAATGCATTTTTTTCATCGGGCAGATAAAAGAAAATGGATAATGAGGATCAACCTAACTATTATCATAATGACCAGCTTTTTACTTCAGGTAAGCGCAAATAGTTTTGCGCAAAAAATCAGCCTAAACGAAAAGAATACTTCATTTGAAACCATCATAAATAAAATACAGGCACAAAGCGGCTATGATTTTATTGGCAATACCACACTGATCAAAAATGCTAAACCGGTAAGTATAAATGCGAAGAATATCTCCTTAAACGAGGCTTTAGAACTTTGCTTCGCCAACCAAAATTTAACCTATACCTTACAGGATAAAATTGTGATCATTAAAGAGCGCCTACCCTCTATAATGGATAAAGTGGTCGACTTTTTTACCGCAATAGAAATTAAAGGAAGAATTGTTGATGAAAAAGGGAATCCCCTGCCCGGCGCATCTGTAAGGATCAAGAATACCGACAGGCTCACTAGTTCAAATAAAAACGGAGAGTTTAGCCTTAACAGCGTCAATGAGAATGCTATTGTACAAATATATTACATAGGATACAAAACCAGGGAAATAGTTGCCAGCCAGCTGAAAAACAATCCTACCATTAAACTGGATGTAAATACAGGCGAGCTGGACGAGGTTGCTGTGGTGTTTACCGGCTACCAGAAAATTAAAAAGGAGCAGATAACCGGATCGTCTTCAACGATTAATACCAAAGCCTACGAATCGCCGATCATCACCAATAACTTTTTGCAAGGTTTACAAAACAAACTACCAGGTGTTTTAATCAATAACGATTTAAAATTTGAAGGAAATTCACTGTTCCAAATCAGGGGTATTTCTACCATTTCGGCAACCAAACAACCGCTTGTTGTGGTAGACGGTTATCCCACAGAGTTAAGTCTGGATGCGATCAATCCAAATGAAATTGAATCGGTTACCGTTTTAAAGGATGCAGCAGCAGCGGCCATTTACGGCGTAAGGGCTTCTAATGGGGTGATTATTGTAGAAAGGAAAAAGGCAGTGGAAGGTAGTACTCAATTTGTCTTCAGGAGCACGTTGAGTATAACACCTAAAGAGGATTACACGACTTACAGACTTGCCCCTAATACCGCAAGAATGAATTACCGCATAGATTCTTACGACAGGACAGGAAGCCAGACGCGTGATTATTTCACCAATAACCCAGGCAGGTACAACGGAGGTGACGAACCGCTGATTGACCTGGCATCAGGATTAATTACCAGGGCGGAAATGGAAAAGCGGATGAATGAACAGTATGCTTATGACAACACGAAAGACTACAGCAAGTTCTTTGAACAGAATAAAGTAACCCAGCAGTATGACTTCAACTTTTCTGGCGGCACCGAAAAGGCACTTTATTACATTTCATCCAACCTTACCAGGAACCAAAATTCAAAGATTAAATCAAATGATCAACGTTTCCTACTCTCCGGCCGCGGCACATACAACTTCAGCAAAAAGTTATCTTTTATGCTGACCACCGATTTTATGCAAAATAAAACAAATGGGGCACCTGTGTATGGTTATACCGATTTCTATTCATTTGAACACTTTCAGGACAGCAATGGAAATCCTAAAGCGACATTTGCAGGCTCGCCAACCAATCCCTTGTACAACCCGGGAATCATTGCAAAAGGTTATTACGACAATATGAATTATCCTTTAAGGGAACTTAATGAAGTAAGCGACCAGAATAAATCGACTTCCAACAAAGTTGTGGGTGATCTTTTTTATAAAGTGATACCCGGCCTTACTTTAAAACTGGGTGGCGTTTATGAATACAGCAGTAGCAATATTAAGCACTATGCGACAGAGAGTTCATCAGAGATTAAGCAGTTTGTAAACTTATATTCGGAAGTGGGTACCGATGGTGCCATCAAATTCAATTTACCAAAAGGCGGATACAACAAGACTAAGGTAGGCAATACCACGGGCTATACTTTACGTGCCCAGCTGAATTACGATAAAGCGCTGACGAAAGATCATTCGATCAATGTGATTGCTGGTGCCGAGGTTCGTAAGATCACCTCAGAGCTAAATGGCTATGCAAACTTTGGTTATAGTGATCAGACCCTTTTGCAGCAACCGGTAGACTACAACAAAATTCTAACAGGATCCTGGTTCAATACACTTTTCCCTAATAATTCATTGAACTATACTGATCTTTTTCAAAAAACCTTCAGTGATGATCGTTATGTATCCGGTTACTTTAACGGGGTTTATGCCTACAAATCAAGATATATACTTTCAGGAAGTATCCGTATAGACCAGTCTAACCTTTTCGGAACTGATCCAAAATACCGTTACAAACCACTATGGTCTATCGGAGCAGCATGGAACATAGACAGGGAATCTTTTATGGAAAACCTGCCCTGGGTAAATAGCCTGAAATACAGGATATCCAAAGGATTTAATGGAAATGTTTCCAAAGCAAGTCTGCCACAGATTATTGCTTCTTACACCAATAACCTAAGGACGATCCCTACTTCTACCGGATTAACCATTCAAAGTCTGGAAAACAGTGCCTTGCGCTGGGAAGAAACCAATAACTTTAATACAGGTTTAGATTTCACGATATTCAAACGCATCACAGGGAATATTGATTATTACAGCAAACACAGTAATGATTTGCTGGGCAATACCGCAATAGACCCAACAAAAGGGGCTTCATTTACTACTTTAAACTCTGCTAAAATAAATAACAAAGGATTTGAGATTGCGCTAAACAGCGACTGGCTGCAACGTAAAGGCTTTAACTGGAATACCGGCATAGCCTTTTCATACAACACAAGTAAAGTGCTAAACGTATACCAGAATAACCTGAAAATGAATTATCAGTACGTGGACGGCTCCAATGCAAACAATTACATTGTAGGTTACCCGGTGGGTGCGATGTTCAGTTTCAGGTTCGCAGGCCTGAACCAACTGGGACTCCCTACTGTTTACGATACAAAAGGCAATGCCAAACAATTGGATTATATCAGTAACGACGAAGGCATAAAGGATCTGGATTATTCAGGCAACCGTATCCCTCCATATGCCATCGGGATTAGTAACCGTTTTGATATTGGTCCTTTTTATCTGTATGCCATGGTAGACCTGTATACAGGCTTCAAAACCCGTGTTCCCAGACCATCTATATTTAGTAACCGCCCTCAGGAAGGTGCCGAAAACTATTTCAGGGTACCCGGCGATGAAGCAAATACAGATGTAATGGGTTTTTTAGGCACCTATAGTTATGACGCTACCCGTACATATGCAGTGTACGACAACTCTGACAAATATGTGGTAAACGGGTCGTACCTATTACTAAGAGATGTCACAGTTTCCTACAGGTTCAACAATCAAGTTTTCAAACAACTTGGCTTTAAGAATTTTGAGGTCAAGGCACAAGGATCAAATTTGTTCACCAAGGGTTTCAACAAATACAATTATAGCCTGGCTACAGGCAATTACACCCGAAGAAACCTGGTGCCAACGTTTACAATTGGATTATTTACTAACTTTTAATTCCTGACTATGAAGATCTATATATATTATACCTTAGTGGCATTCGGTATGCTAATTTTGTTCAGCTCTTGCGGAAAGTTCCTGGAAATAGAGCCTAAAGGCAAAGTAATTTTAAAGACACTTACCGATTACGACCTGCTGCTAAACAGCCAGAGTCTGACCAGCAGCGGTGAACAACTGCTAAACATGATGTCTGATGATGCAGACAACCCTTCTGTAGACCCTTTGGCCAGAACAACAACCGTACTCAGTTATTTGTGGGCTAATGATCTTAACCCAACCATCAATGAACGGCCGCTGGTATGGGGCTTCCACTATTCGAACATCTACGCATTCAATGCTGTGATTAATGGAGTTGAACGGGCGACGACGGGATCCCTACAGGAAAAGAAAAAACTAAAAGCAGAAGCGCTGGTAGGCAGGGCATTTGAATACCTGTACCTGGTAAATCTATATTCCAAACCTTATAATGCTGCCACTGCAAATACGGATCTGGCCGTGCCTTTCATTACGACAACAGATATTATGAACAAAACGCCGGAAAGGGCAACTGTAAGCTTCATTTATGGAAAGATCGTTGAAGATATTAATGCTGCCATACCGGATCTTGCTATAAACAACAATACCAATAAGTTTCGGGCATCGGTTAATTCGGCCTACAGTATCCTTGCGCGAACTTATTACTATATGAACAATTTCACAGAAGCGGCCAGATATGCCGACCTTGCGCTTAAAGAAACAACGACCGGACTGATGGACTATAATAACGTTGCAACAAAGGCCGACATTCCTTACATGGTTGTCAACAAGCAGGAAATCTATGCCCGCTACGGGACAAACTCCTCGCTTGCGATATTTGCAACAGTAGATTTTCTTAAATCATTTGATAAAGCCGATCTACGCTTAAAACTGTTTTATACCAAGCTGGGTGATTTTACTTTCCCGGTACGTGGTGTAAGCCAGTTTTCTCCAAATGGAAGCGTGGTTAGCTTTGGCACATCAGTATCAGAAATGAAGCTGATCATTGCGGAAGCAGCAGCAAGGGCAGGCAACCTTCAGGTAGCTTTAGACCAGATGAACGACGTCAGGAAATTTCGTACTGCAACTGCAAATTACCAGGCATTTCAATCTACTGACAAAGAGATCGTATTACAACGTGTGTTGTTGGAACGCAGGTTTGAGCTGGCTTTTAAAGGCATCAGGTGGATGGATATGCGCAAACTGGACGCGGAAAACAGAATGCCGGTGGTTACACGCTTAAATGCTAAAGGTGATGTAATTGCAACATTGGAAAAACATAGTCCTAAGTACGTGCTTAAAATACCGGCAAGCGTAATTAGTTTTAACCCAGACATGCCACAAAACTAATCAGGCTTTATGAAAACCATCATATTTGCATTTGCGCTCATGCCCTTAACAGGCATGGCGCAATATGAAAAAGGCAATCCTTTTTCTATTACAGGTAAAATTGCCGATTACAAACGTGCGGTAAACAATACGATTTATTTAAGGTTCAAACAAAATGGCAAAGAGATAAACGATAGTACGAAGCTGATTAATGGAACTTATACCTTTAAAGGACTGATCTCCTACCCTGTTAAGGCAGTGCTACAGCTCAAAGTTGCCGACAGCGTGGAGCAATACCACAGGCAAACCAGAATTTTGAAAGATTATGCGCATGAGTTTTATATGGATAAAGGCAATATGACCGCCAATGCCATTGAAAAGCTAAACAGCGCTACTGTAAAAGGTTCCGCAGCCGATTCCGACCGGCAACAACTAAAAGCTTTTCTTGATCCCTATTACAAAACCAGCGGCAAACTTTATGATGATGAAGGGAGGGGCGCTTATGAACGTAAAGACAGTCTGGCAATTGTCCGGTATACCAAAAAAAGCTATGCGGTACAAAACCAGATTGATTCAGTAAAAAAGGCATTCCTTTTTAGCCACCCACAATCTGGCATGGTGATAGACATGCTCCAGGAGTATACCAGAACGATATTGGAACCATCAGAAATAGAGCCTTTCTTTACCAAAATACAACCGGCTTTAAAAACTTCAGCTGAAGGTAAGGCATATGCCAAACGTATCGAACAGGCAAAAACAACTGCGCTTGGTGTTAAAGCTCCTGATTTTAAATTAAAAGATAGAAATGGCAAAGAGGTAAGCTTGTCTTCTTTAAAAGGTAAACTTGTGCTATTAGACTTTTGGGGCAGCTGGTGCTATCCATGCCGTTCGACCCACCCGCACCTGAGAAAGTTATATGCCGAATATAAAAACAAGGGCTTTGAAATCTTTGGTGTGGCGAGCGAGCGCGGTACGCCGGAAGAAAATTATAAAAAATGGACTACTGCCTTAGATCAGGATCAGATGACCTGGGTAAATGTATTGGCTGAAAAAGGTGAAAAAGATAAACCTTCTATACCCAATCAATATAGTGTAAACGCATATCCTACCAAGATACTCATCAATAAAGATGGCCTTATTGTTAAAAAATTTGTGGGGAGCGGTGAAGCCAATGCCCAGGAACTTGACAGGCTGGTTGAAAAGCTTTTGCTGAATTAATTATTAAACGTTCAAATTCCAACAGGATAGGCAACCGCCTGTCCTGTTTTTTTATTTATAGGCATCGGTGCGTTGTTCTGTTTCAACCAGCTACCCAGTTGATTTAGCAGTGCCTTTACTTTATCAGGATGTTCAGCAGCCAAATTTTTAAGTTCCCCGATATCTGTTTTCAAATTGTAAAGTTCGTTGCTTCCATCACGCACGTTAAAAATCAGTTTCCAATCGCCTTGCCTTACTGCGCTTCTGTAATTGATACCTGGGCCGTCCGTCGTGATCCACTTGTTTGGATTATGCCAGTACAAAAACCTTTGATTATCTACATACCCTGCATTCTTTAAAACGGGCACAAAGCTCTTCCCATCTACAAACTGAACCGTCTTATAATTCTTTAAACTGGCCATTTCTAATATTGTCGGAAAGAAATCTTCAATGATGACATACTGATCGGCGACGCTTGAAGGTTTCGTTACCCCCGGCCATTTCACAATCATCGGTTCACGTATTCCACCTTCATTAACAGATCCCTTACCAGCTTTTAAAGGCAAGTTCTGGGTGTGGGCAATCCCTCCCCTCGGCGGGGTTAAACTCAGGCCACCGTTGTCGCTCATAAAAATGATAATGGTGTTCTTATCCGCCTTTTTAGCTTTAAGATAATCCATTAAATCACCCAGGCTTTTATCCATCCCCTCAATCAGCGAAGCATATTTTGCTTCAGGTACTTCCAGCCCCTGATCAATATACTTTTGATAAAATCGTGGGTCGGCTTGTAACGGGGTATGAACGGCATAATGTGCCATGCTCAGATAAAACGGTTGTTTATTGCGGATAGGTGCATCTAAAGTTTTTATAGCCTCTAATGTTAAGGCTTCCGTAAGAAAAACATCTTTACCATAATATTCTTCCAGGTCCGGAACCGACTGCCAGGTATTTTTCCCAGGTTTATTGCCATAGTATTCCTCGCCATAATAATTTTGCGGATGCCCTGCGGCATGACCAGAAATGTTAACCATGAAGCCCATATTATATGGATTTGCTCCCGGTGTACCTGCCGAGCCCCAATGTGCCTTACCTACATGCCCGGTAAAATACCCCGCATCTTTTAGGATCTGGGGAAATGGGGTAGCATAAGCCGTGTTTTCAATTCCCGGAACAGGACTTAAACCATTAAAATTCCATTTGGCAGCAGCAAATTGTTCATCTTGTGTGTCTGTATTGTTGTCTTTTTGAGGAGAGGTCCAATTGGTAATGCCATGTTTTGCGGCATTCATTCCACTCATCAAACTTGCCCGGCTAGGTGTACAAACAGGTGTAGCATAAGCATTGGTAAACTTCATACCTTCTTTTGCCAACCGTTCCATATTAGGTGTATGGTATCGTTTGTTCAAAGGCGTTTGCTCCGTCCAGAAAGGTAAAGAAGTATCCTGCCAGCCCATATCGTCAACCAGGAAAACTATAATATTATACTTTGCCTGATTATTTTGTGCAAAGGTCGTATTGAAGGCCAGAAGCGCAACAGGCAGTAATATTTTATATAGTTTCATGGATATATCTGTTTTTAAAAGTTATGAAGCGTACAAATTTACTGCTTCATTTTTTCTAGTAATGCAGCAAGCTCTTTAGTTTTTTCGGGATGTTTTTCGGCCAAATTGTTTCTTTCTCCTATGTCCTCATTTAAATTGTACAGCTGAGGATTTACCGAGTTTCCTGTTTCAATTGCTACCGCCTTATTAAAGGCGGGGCCGTTAGAAGGGCTGATATATTTCCAACCATCTTTTAAGATGGAAAGTGGACCGCCCTGTTCAATATATACGGATCGTCCCTGGTCTGATTGTCCGAGAAATGCCTTAGTCAGATCTTCGCTATCCCTTGCCTCTTTTGGAAGCGGCTGTTTTAAAATTCCGGCAAAAGTAGCCAGTAGATCCACCTGTGAAACCAGTGCTCCTGAAACTTTAGGCTTGATCTTCTCCGGCCAGCTTACGATGAAGGGCACTCTTGTTCCACCTTCAAATGCACTGTATTTCCCCCCTCTTAGTTTACCCATTGGCGGATGATCTTTATATTTTTCCTCGGCTTCGTCAACATACCCATCATCCAGTACAGGGCCATTATCGCTGGTAAATACAATTACCGTATTCTGATCCAGGTTTAGGGCCTTTAGTTGTTTCATAATTTCACCTACTGTCCAGTCGAGTTGTAAAATCGCATCTCCCCTTAAACCCAGTCCACTTTTCCCTCTAAAACGTGTCGCCGGCATTCTCGGCACATGTGGTTCTGTTAGTGCAAAATATAGAAAGAACGGCTTTTTTTGGTTTTCTTCGATAAATCCCTGTGCATTACTCAAAAAGGTTGACGACAATTCTTCGTCTACCCATCGCGCAAGTTTACCACCACTCATATAGCCGATCCTGCCGATTCCGTTTACAATGGTCTGGTTATGTCCCTGACCTGGTGAAGACATCATCTTTAATAGTTCAGGATGGTCTTTCCCAGTAGGATCCGTTCCGATTGGTTTCTTATAATCAACTGTAATGGGGTCTTTAATATCATGCGCAACAACCTGATGGTTTTCTAAAAATACGGTCGGTACACGATCGGCAGTTGCCGGAAAAATAAAAGAGTAGTCAAAGCCAACCTCATTAGGCCCGGGCTTAATTTCCCCGTTCCAATTCTTTTCTACCTGTTCTCCCAAACCAAGATGCCATTTACCTACAATCGCTGTTTGATAACCAGCCTGTTTAAAAAGTTTAGGCAGTGTAACTTTGTCTGTCGGCACGATCAATGCTGCATCTCCTGGCAAGATTGCTACACCTGCAGTTCTCCATGGATATTGGCCCGTCATAAAAGCAAACCTTGATGGTGTGCAGGTGGCTGAAGTAGCATGCCCATTGGTAAAACGGATCCCCCCCGCAGCTAGTCGATCCAGATTTGGTGTTTTAATATTAGTTGCCCCATAGCAGCTTAAATCTCCGTAACCAAGGTCATCTGCGTAAATACATATCACGTTGGGTTGGCCTTTTACCGTAGTTTTTTGTTTCTGTGCTACGGCCAGAAAAGTTGTAGAAATTAAAACGAGGAGTATTATTTGTTTCATGCTATCTGTTATTTTGTTCCGGCATTTATTAATTAACGGATTTATGACCGCTTATCCTGAGCAAGAATTGCCTTTGCATCGTCATCCTCAAACTTACTAATTTGCTTGTTTAATTCTTCTTTCAAATCAGCAGTAATTTTCTCATATCCCTTTTGACCGTATTTGTTATCCATTTCATTCGGATCTTTTTGCAGATCGTACAGCTCCCAACCACTAACCCGCTTGTAAAAGCGGATCAATTTGTATCTTTTTGTGCGGACACCAAAATGTGGGGATACGGCGTGTTCGCCATTTTCATAATAATGGTAATACAGTACAGTTCTGCCTTTATCCTTATTTTTAAGTACCGGTAGCATCGATGTGCCTTGTATTGCTTTTGGAATAGAAACACCTGCGGCATCTAATACTGTTGGGGCAATATCAAGGTTCATAACCATGTTATCAGATACAGTACCTGGTTTTATTACGTTCGGATAGCGCATTACCATTGGCGTTCTGAAAGATTCTTCATAGATCCAGCGTTTATCAAACCATCCATGTTCACCCATATAAAAACCCTGGTCGGACAGGTAAATTACAATCGTATTTTTTGCCAGGTCGTGTTTATCGAGGTAATCCAGTGTACGGCCAATGTTACGGTCTAATGAAGCTGCTGTACTCAAATAGTCACGCATATACCGTTGAAACTTCCATTCTGTTAGCGCATTTCCGCTTAGCTTTTGCCGATTAAAGTCTGTTTCGATAGCTTTATAATAGGCATCAACTTTGGTACGTTGCGCGACATTCATCCGGCTGAAGTTAGCGGCACCTTTTTCCTTTCCATCTGCGCCAGGCATTTTTAAATCATAACCCATCAACATAGTTTTGGCAATGGACATATCTTGTATGCTGGCAGCTTTTCTATTTTCATAGGTATCATAAAAATCATGGGGCAAAGGAAAAGTCACCTTGTCAAACCGACCCAGGTCGGTAGTATCGGGCAGCCAGACACGGTGTGTAGCTTTATGTCCGATAACCAGGCAAAAAGGTTTTGTCTGATCTCTTTTATCCAGCCAATCCTCGGCTACATCTTCTACTACGTTAGACACATATCCATCAAACTGTTTCTTTGTGCCATCCATCATATCAAAATCAGGATTGTAATATTGTCCCTGATTGGGTAATATCTGCCAGAAATCAAACCCCTGTGGTTTACTCTCCAAATGCCATTTACCGATCCATGCAGTTTCATAACCTCCAGTTTTCAATTGCTTTACAAATGAATCCTGGCTTCCGTCGAAAACTGAGCTTTCATTATCTCTAAAACCATTTTTATGACTGTATTTTCCGGTCAGAATTACCGCCCTGCTTGGCCCGCAGATAGAATTGGTTACATAAGCCTTATCAAAACGTACACCCTCTTTAGCGATACGATCAATATTGGGTGTTTGCATTAGCTTACTACCATAAGCACTGATCGCCTGATAAGCATGATCATCAGAAATAATGATCACCACATTTGGCTGCGTAGCTGCAGCTTTTCCAGTTTGGGCATTTGCGTTCAGGAATATACCGCCATTGGCAATAACTAGTAACAATAGACTTTTTAATACTTTCATTTCAATTGATTAATCGACAAACAAGTTTAGCTCTATCCAATTTCTGATTCAAATATAAAATATTATAGAGTTAATTTATTTTGCTAATAAACTATCTATTGTTTCTTTAAGCGTTGGGTTATCTGGCATTGCAGCTTTATATACTACTAGTTTTCCTTCCGGGTCATAAATCATATAAGGAGCCATTTTAACGCAGGGTGATCAATGGCCCAAATTACGATTAAATACCAGCCTGTACAAAGGTGAACATCCATTTCTGTGGGTTTTTCCAATCTTTACCCTTAAATGATGCTATCGGCAGCTTAATTAAAACCTTGTTCCATCCTTTGTGAAGTTGGATTTTTAACGGCTCCCTGTATTCGTATCCTTCATCTTTTAACGGCAGCTCCATTTCGCCTTTTGCACCTGCCTGTCGCCATAACGGAGGAGCGACAAGCTGATCGTTTACAAACACCTGACTGCTCCTGTTGTCCCATGTTCCGGTGTCCGGCGAATCTGAAGCATAAGATCGTGAAATATTGTTAAAGCCGACCCAGAAACCCTGGATTTTGTCTTCGCGGCTCCATATGTTTGTGGCAGCATACCAGGTTGTATTTTCCTGTGGATCATCCAGTAAGCCTTTTACCTGCGGTGCCCACCAGTGTCTCAAAATTATTGTTCCACCAGTGGCATTCAGCTTAGCTGGTTCATTTTCCACATTAAAACCCTTGTTTTGCGGAGCAAAGACTTTAGTTAACATCCCTTCATTATTAAACGGACCGTAAAGTTTCCATTCCAGACCTCCTTGTTTTACATACGGGAATGGTACTTTAGCGAAGTAGCGGGCTTTATGGATCATTAAGCGGTGCTCAAATTCAGCGAAAGCTTTTACTCCCGGGGTCCCCGGAGTACCAATAGCGGTTGTCCATCCTATTGTCCCCCCGCCCTTCCAGCTTCTTTCTGCAAAAGCCAACATAGCCGGATAAACGGGATTTTGCAACAATATATCTTCCGGTTTATCCACCCGTCTGTCGGGCCAGGTACAAATAATAGCGCCCAAAGCCGCCTCGTTCCCCTGGTTGAGGTTACAAATCTGCCGGTTAAATATCGTCACGACACTTTCCAGGGGATCCATATGATTTAAATAAAGATGCCTGGAGTCGATATATTTAATGTTTTTGTTCGCACTTACTTTTGTGGCCCCTTCCATCCACAACTGCCTGATGGTACTTTCTGAAAAGTTTCCTCCCGGCTCCCATCCTATCACTTTTTTACCCATGGATTCAATTAAAGTCGTTACCTTTGGCAAAAAATTCTTGTTGGTGATCTTTACTTCATCTGCCCCAATATGTAGATAAGGTACATCATAAGTATTGCAAAACTCCATTAATATATTCTTAACGATGACCAGTCCGCTGTCGCTTTGCATATCCGTTTTCATGGCCCTTTTAAAAGCCGCGCTATGTCCGGGCATATCAATTTCAGGTACAAGGGTAATGTACCTGTCCTTACAGTAGTTAACCAGTTCTTTCAGATCGCTTTCTGTATAAAAACTTCCTTTGTTACGCAACATCGTTTCGGGATCAGTAAGTTGCGGATATCGCTTACTTTGCAGTCGCCAGGCAATATCTTCTGTAATGTGAAAATGAAATACATTCAGTTTATAACTGGCCATTACATCAATTTGCTGTTTTAACATAGACATCGGCATAAAGTTCCTGCCAGCGTCAATCATATACCCCCTCCAGGCAAAAGCAGGCCAGTCGGCAACCTCGCAGGCAGGCACTTGCTTATTTTCTTGTACCAGTTGTTTTAGGGTCTGTAGTCCGTAATAAATACCAGAACTTTCAGGCGCAGTTAACACTATTTTTTGAGGTGTCACCACCAATTGATAACACTCATTTGAAGGAATACCAGGGTTAACTTTACCTTGCACTAACACAATAGCGCCGGAAGCGAGCGTATACTTATTGTCGCTAACCTGAACGTTTAAACCTTTACTTTTCAGGTATTGTTGCAAATACAACGCCTCTTTATACAAGCTTTGCCTGCCGGCAACAATAACCTTACAGCTTTTTAAATCAAAGTGCCCTGTCATAGACACTATTTTTTGCGGCATCGGAATTACATTAAATTGTTGTTTTACCACAGGCTGCGACCTTACTGACGCAAAACAAAACAGCGTTAATATAAAGCAACAGACAAAAATGGGCATTTGTTTTTTAATCATAATCACCTTAAATGATCTGTAACGGCAGTTGATTGTGGTACTGATTTCTCTAAATATTCATTTAGCAAAGTCATGCAATACCATTCTTGTCTGGGTAAATGAAAAGGTCCCTTAAACAGGTTACCTTTTGCAGACTGTGCCAGACTACCATCTTTATGCAAGTATCCGAACCACTCGCCATTCACCGGATCATGAAAATGCTGATAAGAATAATCGTGTACCATTTTGTGCCATTCGGCATATTTTTCTTCACCCGTTATCGTGTAGGCAAGTAGTGTTGCAATGATCACCTCATTATGTGGCCACCAGAATTTCATATCCTGCCAGTATTCCTGAACGGGTTTATTGTAAACATCCCTGAAATACAAGATGCCTCCATGTTCTTTGTCCCATCCCCGTTCCCACATATAGTCGAGCATTTTGCATCCCAGTTTAATTAAACGCGGATCATTATTTCTGTATTTCGCTTCGTGGAGGATAAACCATGCACCCTCAATGGCATGTCCGGGGTTTAAAGTGCGGCCATCAATATGATCGATGATACTTCCATCTGGGGCTACCTGCTCCATCACACATCTGATGTCATCTTTAACGAAATAGGTTTCAATTTCATTGATCCACTTGTCAATCCACTCATCGCAACGTGGGTCGCCAATAGTCTCCCTTAATTGTTGCGCTGTATTCATCATAATCATGGGCACACCAATTCCTTTTGCGGGCCTGGTACCCATAAATTTAGCTGGCAGTATTCCGGGAGTGGTTGAATATTCAATACACTTACCGAACAGATATCTTGCCTGTTTCGCAGCTTCCTCATCTCCACTTGCTTTTGCATAAGCCGCATTGGCAATTACGGCAAAGGTTTCGGAGAAATAATAACGGCGTTTCCGAATGGGCTGCCCCTCACGTGTAACATGAAAGAACATCTGTCCATCGGTATCAAAACAATGTTTATTTAAAAAATCTATTCCAGATTTCGCGCCATCCAGCCATTCCTGCTTTTGCGCTACGGTATTGTATAAAGTAGATAAAAGCCAGGCAGCACGTCCCTGTATCCAAACTGCTTTATCGTCATCAATCAGGCCCCCATCCTGATCGCGCATCAACAAATACCCTCCATACTCCTGATCTATTGACCTCGGAAACCAAAAAGGAACGGTATCATTTAACAACTGGTTACTGTAATAAGCTTTTAGTTCTTCTAAATCCTGTGATGTATAGCTCATTTTTAATGTTTTTAGTTTAGTGAAATTGAAAATGTTGAAGCGGGCAAACCAGCTTCGTTAATTAGATTTGCAGGCGTAAAAGGTTGCCATGCATAAAGTACTTTTTTAATTTGCTGCCCTTTTGGGATGCTCAACAATACCTGGTTATTTACAATTGTAGATTTTAGAGGATTTAAGCGGTTCCCTTTTTCGTTAACCAGTTCAAAACCGGTTAAAGGCAGATTGCCTGCTGTTAAAAGTTTGTGGCTTTCTTTGAAAGAAACCAAGATTCCATTTTTTTGTAGTTTCGCTGTGAATATGATAGGTCCATTGGCCCTAAGGGTTTTACCATAGCTACCTTTTAGGGCCAGCAATGCCAGGCGTTCTCCAATTTCTTTTTTTCGTTTTGGATGAACATCCAATGAATCCCCAAGGTCTGAACTTACCGCCATACCGGTATTTGGAATGCTCAATTGCAGCTTCCGTTGTGCATCTCTAAATGAAGGCCATGAAGGTCTGTCTATGGCAGAAAGCTGGACAAAGTAAAAAGGAAAGTTATACCCCCACTTTTTTCTCCAACTGCTTACAAGTACAGGAAAAGAATGCTCATACTGCAATACATTTTGTGCATTACTTTCACCCTGATACCATATTGCCCCTTTAATCGGGAAATCTGTTAACCGGGAAATACCTGCCTCATAATTGTATGAGGGCTCATAGGGGTGTCTTTGCTTTCTGTTCGTTGCATTTTTAAGGTTTACATCCGCACGTCCCCTAGCCCATTCCTGTATAAAATCTGATTTACGCCAGTCTGTTAAAACATCTACCAGCTGCTCATCATGCTCCATCGTATAACGGTCTATCCATGACTCAATAATAGATCCACCAACTGCAACTTCTATTAAACCTACCGGAACCCCTTGTTCTGCTACGATCTTCTTACCAAAATAATAAGCAATGGCCGAAAAACCTGCAGCAGACGTTACATCGGTATGTTTCCATGCTCCTTCAAAATACTCCAGCTCGTTAACACGTCCAAGCGTCAAAAGGTTCCATTGTTTATTATCCGTTTCCACTAGAGGATTAAACTTAAATAACCTTAAAAGCGGGTTGGTCTTTAAATTACTGAGCTCAGTTTTACCTGTCACAGCATCTTTTAGCGGAAAAGCCATATTAGATTGCCCTGCACATAACCAAACATCACCAATAAGAATATCTTTTAGTTCAATATGCGTATCGTTTGATTTTACGCTCAAACGATATGGGCCACCATGTGTCATGGCAGGAAAAAACAATTTCCACTTACCCGCTGCATTTGATTTGGTACTTAGCTTTTTTCCATTAAAAGTAACCTCAACACTTTGATTGGCATTGGCCGTACCGTACACAGGAACAGGTCTATCACGTTGGATCACCATATGATCGGCAAATACCATCGGAAGCCTTAATCCCCCATAATCACCAGTAATACCTGCATAAATTGTTTGCGCAATTATTGCGGCCCCTTCCTTATCGGGGTGAAGGTTGTCAGCAAAAAGATCGGGCCGGTTATGTAATGGTGTATTTAAATCAATCAATTGTGTATGGTTGGCCTTTGCTATTACAGGAATGACATTTTGTATTTGCCAGTACCAATCCCGTGTGCCTGACTTAAATCTGGGGTGACCACTGAATATTGGCGTAAGTTTACAGATATACAGCTTAATGTTTGGGTTCCGCTTTTTGAGTGTATCGAGTAGCCAGGTGTAATCTGATTCAAAATCATCTTTGTATTCCGGCCAGTTACGCGGATCTGTATCATTTAGCCCCAGATGCACAATGGCAATGTCAGGTCTGAAATCAATGGCATTGGCAAATTCCTTTGTTTTATAATATGGTTTGTGCCCTTTTTTTAAAAGCGTTGCCCCAGTTAGGCCAAAGTTTTTAACGTTATACCCATCCCCCAACAATTTTTGTAATACCGATGGGTAAGATTCTATTTCCGGTTTTTTTAATCCATAGCCGAAAGTAACGGAATTTCCAATGCAAGCAATTTTTACAGATTGAGCGGTTGCCACCATCTGCATCAACAACACCAGGAAAACTGTTAAAAGCTTTTTTAACATGGCCAATAGCTCTATTTTTTATTTAACGATGTCTTTAACCGGAATTTTAACAAAGAGCAAACTTCTTGTCCCTTCATACAGCAATCCCAAAGTCTGATCGTCTATTTTAGTAAGTGCCGAATACCCGTAAGATTTGCGCTCATCAAGATATAAAAGGTTTGATGGCTGCCATGTCTCGCCTAAATCCAGACTGGCTTTGATGGTCGTATGTGCCCTTGGATTTTTTGAAGTATTCAGATTACTAAAAAACAATACATCTTTTTTTGCTCCTTTAACATTAACATTGGCCTTGATTAAACTGGCCATACAAACCGGATCGGCTAAAGCACTGTAAGAAGTAGCATGTTCTTTCCAGCTTTGGCCCATATCTTTTGTAACGGCCACACTTCTAAACTTGCCCCTGTTATCTCTCATGTTTAACATCAATGTACCAGGTGTAGTTTCTACCAGCTGACTTTCTGTAGTATTAGATTTTGCCCCTATACCTGATTTCCATGTTTTACCATGATCGTTACTATAGATAAGGGTTGAATGCGGCATTTTCTGCGCATCCCAATATTGTGCTGGGAAAACAATCTTACCATCGAGCATCGCAATCCCGTTACCTGGCCCAGGGAAAAACAGGCGCCATTCCCGATTTTTAACTTGTTCGGTTATACTATAAGATTTAGACCAGGTTAAACCATCATCAGTACTGCTGGTAATAATGAACTGACCGGTTTCATCAGGGGTTAAACCCGGGCCTGAACCCGCAATAGATTTATTCCCCTTACTCCACAATGCAGAAACCCATATTGTTTTGGTTACAGGATCAAAAAGTACAGAAGGATCGCCAGCACCACTATTATCGGTAGAGCCGCCCATATCCATAATATTTCTCATCGTATCCCAGGTCTGCCCCCCATCGGTACTTCTGCTCATGCCCACGTCAATATTACCAGGAAGGTCCCTGTCATTGTCATACCGAATATCATAAACAGAGATTAACGTACCTTTATCTGTGGTAATAATCCCTGGAATCCGGTAGGTATGTACGTTTTCGTCATTTGGTTTACGAAGTGCTGTCCCAAGATATCTTGGGTTTACTTCATTTTGTGAAACCGGGTAAATGAGGCCGGAAGCAGCTAGGAGCTGATCGACTTTTATAGTCAGTTTATGGGCGATATCGGCATCATCTTTTAAAGTAACGCTAAGCCATAAGCTGTGTTTTCCGGCAGCTAGTGTAGCTGTAAATGGAATTGTGAAGCTATTTTTTGTTGGCACTACTGTCCCCAGCAATGTACTTAAGGAGTGGTCTTGCTGATCATCTCCTTTGTAAAGCTCCAGCTTCGCAACATCTTTCCAACCCTGGGCCAAGATGGTACCTTTTAATCCCCGAGATGCGATCTGTTTACCCTCTGGAATATTAATATCCAACCGTAAATACGGATTCGTTTCCATTCTTTTAAAAATGGGATTGACAGTGGGGCTTGCGCCAATTGTAATTGCAGCAGCTCCTTTTTCCTTGTAAATTTTGTTAGAACAGGCAGCAATACCCAATAATGCAAGGAATATAAAGCCGTTAAATATGTTATGTTTATTCATTTTGTGTCTTGATTTAATTTTATGAACCGGCATCAGCAAAGTCGTTGGCCTTAGGCCTTAAAAAATAGAGTTGGATAATCAGTGCGACCAAAACAATGCCGGCAAGCATGGCGAAATCCTTCCCAAGGTGTCCTGCATCAGATGATTTACCCAGTAAATTGGTAATATAAGCGCCAGAAAATACGCCTGTCATATTCATTAACCCGTATGCAGTTGCCCTGTATTTTGCGGAAACGAACTGGCATAAGATGGGCATGTTATTGGCATCGAACATCCCAAAGCCAACACCAAAACATACCGCGGCCCCTACAACATGAAAGAGCGTATGCCCGAAACCTAATAGCAATAAAGATGGGATGGTTAGGCCCAGGCCGATGGCACTTGTATATATTCTGCCCCGAAGGTTCTTCTGCACCCAGCGATCAGACAAGATACCTCCAACTATTACGCCGAGAAATGAGGAAGCTGCAATGGTTATGGTAGACAATGGCCCTGCAGTAACCATTGGAATATTCAAATTTTGAGCGAAAAGCGTTGGCAACCAGTTTTTCGCTGCCCAGCCAGGTAAGCTAGGTACAGCAAAATAAAACAGGATAATCCAAAAGGAGATATTGGTAAATAACAAGCCTAAACCTTTAAATATGGATGGTTTTATTTGCAGTTGATCGGTTATTGTCCCTACTTCCGAGCCCTTTTTTTCTCTTAGAAAAAAAATCAGCACAACGGCATAAAAAATACCGGCAATTCCAAAGGAATGAAAAGTAGCCTGCCAGGAGAATTTATCGGCTATAGTTGCTCCAAAACCACCTAGGGCCTGTCCCATATATAAACCAGTCATGTGTATGCCAATGGCGAGCGATCTTGTTTTGGGGGAATGGAAATCTGCGATCAATGACAATGCAGCAGGAATATAGAGTGCTTCACTTACGCCCATTATTGCCCTTAGCCAATAAATCTGGTTGAAAGTTTCTGCGTAGCCCATCAGATAGGTTACTGCCGACCACACGAACAAGCTCCCAACGATTAACCATTTCCGGTTAAATTTATCAGCTATGATTCCTGAAACAGGGCTCATTAAACCATAGATCCAAAGAAAGATAGCCATGAGGTAGCCGAAATTAGTTGCCGACTGCAATTCGGCAATATCAAGTTGCATTGCCGGTTTCATGGTCGACAGCATTTGCCTGTCCATGTAATTTAGCAGGGCAACTACCCAAAGTAATCCTACTACAACCCAGGCATATTTATTTGTGTCTTTCATGTCTTTTTGCGCTAGTGGCATTATTTAATTACATCCAACTTAATTGTTCCTAACATTACATTTGGTGTACGAACACCGGGTTTTATTTCTCCGTTCGAAAGCACAATCTTTCCAGCCCACATTGCAGCTGTTGTGGTAACAGGAGCGGAAAAAGGTAATTCCCCAATTTTACGCCAGGTATCGGTAATCGTATTGTACAGTAACATCCCCCTATAAAAGCCTTTATGATTGATATTAAGTTCATTTTTTTCATTGATTAACCTTGTTTTTTCTTCTAAACCCTGGGTTTTCGCAATTTTTGCGAGATAGCTTTCTATTTTATGAAAGGTCTTACCATCGTCTCCACCTATGATCAGAATCATATGATTGCCAATAGCAACACCAGGTCCGGCTGAAAAGTTGGTTATGTTTTTACCATCGCTGACAGCAGCTAATTGCTTCCAGATTTGATTTTTTACATCAAAGGCAAAAGTAGTATGTTGCAGCCCACTAATTCCTGAGGGTGTTTTTGTCCGCCCCCCAATTACATAAATTTGATTGGCATGTTTATTTTTCTGGACTACAAGCACAGCATTCGCTAAGGCAACCGGAAGATCAGGGAGCTTTTTCCATTCTGGTGTTTGCTGACCAAGATCAATGCTTAGAAAGGTATTAGAAGATTTATTTTTCAAGTCCCCACCTGCTGCGTAAACCGTATGCCCTATACTTGTTAATGCGATGTTTGTTAGGGCTACAGGCAAATTGGGCAGTTGTTTGATAATGACATCATTTTCAATACCGTCCCATTTCAGCAGATGAACTTTATCCGATAAACCTTTATTATTTTCTCCTCCGGCATAAACAATTCCGTTCGGAGTAGAGGTATAACCGCAATACCCTATTGGTTCGGGCAATTTAGCTTCAACACTTGCGTTCCAGACAAATGCACCAGCTTGTTTTTGCAATACCTGAATTGTATTTGAATAATATTTCTTACCGCCGTCCCAAGGCATTTTATCAGGAAAATTCGCCCCTCCGGCCACAATAAATACTTCATTATCGACAGCATTAATAGCTCCGGCAAAACCTAAAGCATTATTTCCGTCAATATCTTTTAACTGAGCTGCAAGTGTCCATTCCACACATGGTACTTTTGTTTTTTGAGCAAAAATAGGGTTAGTTGTTAGCATGATACAAAAGAATGGGAAGATGAGCTTATTCATTTTATTTATTATAGAGAATTAACTTTTGCAACAACCGACTGAAAACCTGAAAAATGAAGGTCTTCTACATCTTTTTTAAACAGTTCAAATTGGGATAAGTTCATATTTTTCACCGGCAGCCTAAATTCTCCACAATCCATGTTCACCAATTTCATATAGGCCTTACCAACCGATATTCCTCCATATTTACCCAAAAGTCTGATCATATCAATAGATTTTTGCTGAAGCGCGCGGGCCTTTACCAGGTCGTTTGTATTAAATGCATCAATAAGATCATAGTAAAGCGGTGCTGCATAATTGAAAGTGCTACCTACTGCTCCTTTTGCGCCCAATACCAATGCAGAAAGCATATTCTCATCGCGCCCCCACAGCATATCATATTTTCCATCTTTAAAGCTCATACAGCTTTGAAAATCCATAAAATCTTCATGGGTATATTTAATACCTGCAAAATTGATTATTTTATCATCAACGGCTTTTAACAGGTCAAACATAGCGTAATTCCCGCCAGTTAGTACCGGGATATGGTAGTAATAAAATGGCATGTCCGGCACTACAGCAGCTATTTCTGCGCAAATATGTGCCAGCACTTCTGCATTTGCCGGCTTAAAATAAAAGGGAGAAGTAAAAGATACTGCATACAAACCTATTTCTGCGGCATAGGCGGCAAGCTCTTTGCAATCAGCAATGCTTGTACCTCCAAGTAGCATCATTACTTTAAAGTCATTGTCGCCCTTTGTACAGGCTGCCCATTCTGCTGCTACCTGTTTTTTCTCTGTACTTGTCATAGACACACCTTCGCCGGTAGAGCCACAAATAAATGCGCCTGTAATGCGGTTCGATTTCAGGAACCGGTAATAGGCAGGTATCATGGATAATTTTAATTCACCATTTTCGTCCATTGGTGTGAATGGGGCGGCAATTAAGCCTTCTAATTTGTCGAAATTCATAATCTGGTCTTTAGTACTGCCGGAAGCTTTAGTCAGTCCGGCAGTACGGGTAATCTTTAATTTATTATGGTTTTGTAGTTGGGTATCCCGGCGTTTGATTCACTGTCGGATCATTTGTCCAGACTGAAGTATCTATCGGCCAAAGAATTTTATATCCCTGGGTTCCTTTATCCAAAACACCATATCTGTGATTAGGGTTTTTAAATACCAAAGGGTCTGCGCCATATTTCATGCGCCTCAAGTCATACCATCTTTTTCCCTCAAAAACAAATTCCTTACTTCGTTCAGCAAAAATAGCGAGCTCATTTGCATCCTTACTACTATTCGCAAAAGGTGTAGGATCTGCTGCTGGAGCAAATGCCCTATCTCTTATGGTTTTGATATATTGAGCAGGATTACCTCCCTCAGCATTTACAATTTCTGCCAGCATTAGCTGCCTGTCTGCTTCACGATAGATCGGATAATCATCTGTAAAATACTTTTTATTGGTTGTAGTTGCCGGATCAGGGCCAATAAATTTAACCAATGCGGTGTTTCTGATCGTCACAAGCTTAGGTGTGACTGCGGTATTAACCTTATAATAATCATAAAAGGTTGCATTTCTCCTGGTATCGGCTATATTGTAAGATTGGAATAGCTCAAATGTATAGCCGTAACGCTGGATCACCTGCTGGGAATTTACCGCAGCTAGTTTTAAGGGATCTACCAAAAGTGGACCAGTAGCTAAGGAATCTTTATAATGCTGCGAGTCAAAATTAAAGGTTGAATAAGTAAATGAAGCCACACCGGCCATCTCTGCTTCTCCCACATTAAAGCGAATGGCAAATATTATTTCTGCGTTGTTTTTTTGCTTAAACACATTTGCAAAATTGGCTAAGATACTTGCTCCTGCCACGCCATTTAGTGCATTTTTTGCATCAGTTAAATCCGCCATCGTACCATATACTTTTGCAGACCATAAGTACACCTCTCCTTTTAACATCAGACTTGCATTTGGCGACCACTGACTTTTATCAGCACCGCTACCAGCAGTTCCGAATAAGGAAATGGACTTATTTACATCCGCTTTTACCTGTGCTAAAACCTCAGCTTCTGAAGCCCTTGGTTTACGCAAAGCAAGCGGATCAGTTTCACCATTCGAAACATCAGGGACCAAAGAGAGTGGAACCCCACCATATGTACGCAGCAAATGGAAATAATAATAAGAACGGATTCCATAAGCCTGTCCCAGTAAATAGCTTTTTCTGGCATCAGACAAAAAAGAAAGTGCTTCAACTTTTTGTATGAACAGGTTCAATTGTAGAATGGGGCCATAAAAACCTGCCCAACTGGCGATTCCTGTAGAATTTTCAGAAATATCCTGCTGAATGATCGGCAACTCATTTAAAGAAGTATTTTGCCTGTCTACATTACTTAAACTTCCACCTCTCATTTCTCCCAGTCTGAAGAACATGAATTGGTTTGACCTGAACTGGCTATGCACCCCGGCCATAAAATTTACAACCTGGGCTTCGTTTTGCCAGAAATTTGAATTCCCGAAATAATCCTCCGGGGCCAGATCTAAAGTCTTGCGACATGAAGGCGCAACAATAGCAATTATTGCAACCAATATTATATATTTTAGCTTATTCATGATTGATAATTTAAAAAGTTAGGTTCATCCCAAAAATCAACTGTGTTGGAATTGTGTAAGCACTACTTTGCTGACCTGTACGTTCGGGTAGATTAAGCTGCTTGTTTGTAATATATCCAAGATTTTGTCCGGTTGCGGAAAATGTTAAACCCGATATTTTCGCCTTTTGCAACAATTTGGAGGGGATTGCATAACTTAAAGATACCTCCCTGAATGCCAGATAGCCTGAATTTACAATAAACATCCCGCTAGGCCGGTCAAAATTTTTAGAATTTAACTGATCTGCCCAGGTATACCTTGGAAATTCTGCACCGGGGTTCTCCGGGGTCCAGGTATTTTTCACAACTTCGGTAGGATTAAATTCTCCCTGCATGCTACCCAGTGTCCACATTTGCTGGAAATCCATTTGTTTATACCCTAACGCAAAATCAATCCGCGTATAAAGACTTAAACCCTTCCATGATACCGTAGTACTAAATCCTCCCTGCCAGCGCGGTAAAGTACGTCCAAGAGATACCATATCTTTGGTATCTATGGTATCATTTCCATCAATATCTTTCCACTTCATATCGCCCAATTGTGTAGGAATAAAAGTAGATGAGCCCACATTCAGGCCTTTAGAAGTAATCAATGCCTGACTTGCAACCTTTTTACCAGCCGAACCACCATACCATACCTGCCCGGCGGCAAGGTCAATTTTGTTATAAGCTGCAAGGTCACTTGCATTTCTAATTATACCATCACTTACAAATCCATAGATCTCTCCAGGCTCTCTTCCTTCCTGCAGGCCTTCCACCCATATTAATTTATTCGTTTTTGGATCATAAACCTGTCTTCCACCCTGTCTGTTGTTCTCGTTTCCATTAAAAGGAAGTTTGACCACCGTATTTTTATTCCATGCAGCATTTGCCCCGACCTGCCATTTAAAATCTCCGTTTCTAAGAATCTTGTAAGTTGCTTCCATCTCTACCCCCTTATTGCGCATACTTCCATTATTTGTACGGATGCTGCCTACGCCAGAAGAAACCGGGACATTGATAAAGGCCAGTTTATCGGTTGTTAGCCTGTTGTATACCGCAACAGTGGAAGTAACCCTATTGTCAAAGAGCCCGATCTCAACGCCCGCTTCAACAGTTTTCGTTTTCTCCCATTTCAAGGATGGGTTGGCAGGGGTATTTAAAAAGCCAATCACCCCGTTATAGGCAACCTGCGAACCATAAGCGCCCTGAACTTCATATAGTCCAACTGCGTTTGAAGTTCCGATACCAATATTTCCATTTTTACCCCAGCTTGCCCTTACTTTCAAATAAGAAAGCCAATTTTTAGTTGAAGCCAGAAAATCTTCTTTATGTGCTAACCATCCAACAGAAGCGGTAGGAAAAATACCATATTGATTGTCGCCTACCAGTCTTGAAAAGCCATCTCTCCTAACTGTAAAAGATGCCAGGTATTTTTCGTCATAGTCATAATTTAAACGACCGAAAGTAGAAAGTATACGCTCACGGGTATGATACGAGTCAATATCCCTCGCCCCTACACCTGCTACATCTTTCACTGTTAACCCTAAATCCTGAAAATCATCTGTAGGTGCTAGTTTTCCGCCCGCAAAGAAACCTTTGTTATAGGCATCATAATATTCGAAAGCTGCCATCGCCTCTACATGGTGCTTATCGAGGAAACTAAAACTATAATTAGCTACGGCATTATAAGTTTGCCTGATAGACCTATCGAAAGACGCTGCTGAAGCCCTATCCCTGTTCCAACCTGTGGCAGGATTGGTCAAACTCATTAGGCCTGTTCTGAAATCCTGATTGAAACTTTCGTCAAACTCTTCTTCATAGTACAAAATCCCACTTACCCTGATATTTAGATTTTTAGCCAAATCCAGTCTGAACGCTTGATTGAGCGTAAACTTGTCGTTTTGATTGCTGATTTTATATTTATCTATGTTAACAATAGGGTTTCCATCTGAATTATCCCTTCCTAAAAGTAAATCTCCGTTTGCATTGGTTCCCCGCATGGTAGGAGGGGCGGAAAGCATACGTCCCCAATAATTACCTTCTCCGTTTTTTAATGTCTGATCTCTCCAGTTCGCTTTTACAAATTGCAGGCTACTTTCTGATTTCAGCCACTCTTTTACTTTATAATCGCCATTAAAAGTAAAGTTCAAACGGCGGTAAAAAGTTTTAAGGGATAAACCATCTTCATTATAATAACCTAAATTAGAGTAATAGGTTCCCTTATCATTCCCTCCGCTCATGCCCACATTATAGTCCTGTGCAAGGGCAGTTTTATTAAAGGCATAATCACCATAGTTGAAATCTTTATAAATCAAATCCGCATAAGTTCCGTTCGCATCATAGTTCCCCGCCGCATTTGTAGGTACTGCATCCTTCATGGTCTTCCAACCCGACTGCGATAATAATTCCCTATTGTCATTACTTAACCGCATTGTACTCCAGATAGCCCTATTGTCATAATTACCATCTAAAATATTTCCAGAAGCATCTTTGTAAAGATTACCGGTACCCCTCGGACCCACTGCAGAAAGTGCAGTATTTGAAGCGAGTGTTCCCAACGTTCCGTTTCGCATGGCTTCAACTACCCCCAGACGTGTCCATTTAATGTAATCTTCGGCATTTAGATATTTATAGGGTGTATTTAGATAATTCACGCTGGCTTTACCTTTTACCGTAATAGTCGAAATACCTGCCTTCCCCTTTTTTGAGGTGATCAATATTACACCATTACTTGCCCTGGCGCCATAAATACCAGTCGCCGAAGCATCCTTCAGCACTTCCATACTTTCGATATCTTCTGGGTTAATATCGCTCAATGAACTGCGTACCTGCCCATCTAAAAGAATCAGCGGACTCCCGCTACCATCGAAATTTGTACCTCCCCTTAAGGTAATAGTTGCAACAGAACCTGGTCTGCCGGTACTAGTCGTTACTCTTAACCCTGGTATCGTACCTGCCAAAGCCTGCGCAGGGTTAGACCGCATACCCGTTTCGAGCACAGCATTATCAAGCTTGGAAACAGAAGCGGTAAGCTTTGATCTTTTCTGTGTACCATAGCCCACTACCACTATTTCATTCAGTCCCTGTGTATCTTCACTAAGCTTAACACTTATGGACGACTGATTTCCGACAGTCACTTCCTGTGTAACATAACCAGTATAACTGATTACTAGAACATCTCCGCTTTTCGCTGAAATAGAAAAATTACCTGCATCATTAGTTGCTGTCCCTTTTTTAGTTTCCTTTACAAAAACACTGGCACTTGGTATTCCAACACCCCTAAGATCTGTAACCTTTCCTGATATAGTAATGTTTTGCCCCATTGCGGTAAGCATCATGATGCTTATCATAAATGTTAACAGGACTTTGCTAACATAATTTTGGTAAAGTCTTTTCATTTTTTATTGGTTAGGTTGAGCATTATGTATAACATAATGAATCTAAGGTAATGACTTTTATTTTTATAAACCAAGAAATATTTTAACTTTTTTTATTCAAATACAATTCAATACCAGTATATTTGAGTCTAAACACACAACAGCGGCATAAAAATATCATCATACATAATAATGGAAAGCATAACCGAATCATTTCAGCCATTGGATACCAGCTCTCTGGTTGATAAAGTAGAAGCCAGCTTGGTACAACTCCTTCAGGATAGGAAACTTAAAGTAGGAGACGCAATCCCTACTGAATTGGATTTATCAAAATCATTAGGCGTAAGCAGAACCGTCACCCGTGAGGCGATATTGCGTTTAAGAATGATGGGGCTGATAGAAACCAAGAAAAAAAAGGGCTCTGTAATCACCAGTCCCGATATTTTCGGTATCATGAGTAAAACAATGAACCCCCATGTCCTTGACCAGGAAACCTTAAAAGGAATATTTGAAATCAGGCTTGCACTGGAAATAGGAATGGCCGACTTCTTGTTCCAGCGTATTACCCCTAAAGATATTGAGGAGCTGAAAGAGATTGTGGAAAATGAGCCTGATACGGCGCAGAATTATATCTTCCACATTGATCATGAAATCATATTCCATGGAAAACTATATGAAATTACCGGAAATGAAACGTTAAAAACCTTTCAGAAAATGTTATTACCGGTATTCGACTATGTTCACAATAGTGGTTTACTTAAAAAACAGCCCCAGATACAAAAGTTTGTTTCGCATAAGGGCCTGGTGAATATCCTGGAAAACGGGTCTCCAGAATTATTCAGGAATGCCATGCGTAACCACCTGGAAAATCATTTTGCAAGGTTATTTGAATAACCTTGCTTATTTCTTCAATAGGCTGCTCAATGAATATTCCCAGTTCATCCTGGCAATATTGAGCACTGAAATACCTTGCGGGCACTCTACTTCGCAGGCTTCGGTATTGGTACAGTGACCAAACTGTTCCTCGTCCATACGGGCAACCATGGTAAGCACGCGTTTTCGGGATTCCATTTTACCTTGGGGCAACTTGGCTAAATGAGAAATTTTGGCAGATGTAAATAATGCCGCACTGGAGTTTTTGCAAGTTGCAACACAAGCTCCGCAGCCAATACAAGCAGCGGAATCAAAGGATGACTCCACTTCCTCAGAAGTAATAGGAATACTGTTCGCTTCCGGTGCCTGCCCGGTATTTACAGACACAAAGCCCCCCGCCATGATGATTCGGTCAAATGCAGACCGGTCTACTTTGAGGTCCCGTTTTATTGGAAAGGCCTGCGCCCTGAAAGGTTCAACGTAAATGGTATCCCCATCCTTGAACTCCCGCATATGAAGCTGGCAGGTAGTAATGTGTTCAACCGGGCCATGCGCCCTACCATTGATCATCATTCCACATTGTCCGCAAATACCTTCTCTGCAATCATGGTCAAACTCGACCGGCCTGTCCCCGGAAAGGACCAACTGTTCGTTCAGGGTATCCATCATTTCCAGAAAAGACATGTGCCCGATCAAATTATCCAGTGTATAATCGACCAATTTACCAGGACTTCCCGGATCATTTTGTCTCCATATTTTTAAATAGATCTTCATAACCACATTTATAACTTATCACCTACAACTTATAACACTCTATTTATAACTCCTAACTGCCAGCTCTACATTTTCAAAATGTAAGGGTTCAGGAATCAAAACTTCATCCTTACCATCAGCCTGCCACTGCCAGGCAGAAACAAAACAAAACTTTTCATCATTTCTTAAAGCTTCGCCTTCAGCAGTCTGATACTCTTCCCTAAAATGGGCACCACAAGATTCTTCTCTTGTCAATGCATCCAGGCACATCAATTCAGCAACCTCCAGGTAATCACTAATACGACCAGCTTTTTCCAATTCTCCGTTCATTTCATCCTCACCACCGGGCACTTTTACATTTTCGTAAAAATCTTCCCGCAGTTTTTTGATTTCGCTAATCGCATGTGTTAAACCTTCCTTACTTCTGGATAAGCCACAATAATCATACAGCAGCTTACCCAATATTTTATGATAATGATCAACTGTTTTTGTCCCATTAATGGCCAACAGTTTCCCAATATGCGCCCGAACGTTTATTTCTGCATCGATAAATGCCTGATGATCGAGTGGTACAAGTTCAGACCTGATCTCGCCGGCGAGGTAATTGGAAACCGTATAAGGAGCTATAAAATATCCATCCACACAGGCCTGCAAAAGAGAATTTGCACCAAGCCTGTTAGCGCCATGATCAGCGAAATTAGCTTCTCCCAAAGCAAACAAGCCAGGCACGGTAGTCATTAATTCATAATCTATCCATAAACCGCCCATTGAAAAATGCGCTGCCGGAGAGATCATCATCGGCTCCGCATAAGCATCAATACTGGTAATTTTACGGTACATACTAAACAAGTTGCCGTATTTCTGTGCAATTTTCTCCTGTCCCTGCTCTCTAATTGCTTTAGAAAAATCCAGATAAACAGCATTTTTTTGTGCTCCGATACCGTAACCAGCGTCGATTCTTTCTTTAGCTGCCCTTGATGAAATATCGCGTGGGGCCAGGTTTCCAAATGCAGGGTACCTCCTTTCGAGGTAGTAATCTCTTTCCGCCTCGGGTATCTCATTTGGAATTCTTTGATCATCTTTTTTCAAAGGAACCCAGATGCGTCCATCGTTGCGTAAAGACTCAGACATCAGCGTCAATTTTGATTGATAAGCTCCGGATTGAGGCAAAGAAGTCGGATGGATCTGCGTCCAGCTTGGACAGGCCATTAATGCTCCTTTCTTGTGTGCACGCCAAATAGCTGATGCATTGCAACCCATAGCCAACGTAGAAAGGTAATAGATCTTTCCAAACCCTCCAGTTGCGAGAATAACCACATGGGCACTGTGTCGTTCCACTTCCCCTGTATCCAGATTTCTTGCGATGATCCCTCTCGCTTTCCCATCCACCACTACCAAATCCATCATTTCATGCCGGGTAAATAACTGTACGCTACCGGTCGCCACTTGTCTCATTAATGCCTGATAGGCGCCCAATAACAATTGTTGCCCGGTTTGTCCCCTTGCATAAAATGTACGGCTTACCTGCACCCCACCGAAAGAACGGTTGTTCAGATACCCACCATATTCTCTTCCAAAAGGCACCCCCTGTGCAACTGCCTGGTCAATCAGTTGTGCCGAACATTCTGCTAAACGATATACATTGGCCTCCCTCGACCGGAAATCCCCTCCTTTTAAGGTATCATAAAACATCCTGTATACACTGTCGCCATCATTCTTATAATTTTTTGCCGCATTCACGCCACCTTGGGCAGCAACAGAATGTGCCCTGCGCGCAGAATCCTGGAAACAGAACGATTTAACATTATAGCCCATTTCGGCCAGTGATGCCGCTGCGGAGCTACCGGCAAGTCCGGTACCAACTACAATCACATTGATCTTTTTCCGGTTTGCAGGGTTCACTAGCTTTGCATGGTCCTTATAAAAATTCCACTTATCCTTTAAAGGTCCTGGAGGTATTTTAGCATTCAGTTCCATAATCCTATCTGTTTAAGTAAATATAAATGGGTATAATGGCAAAGCCTATGGCAATGACATAACTATAGCCTGTACCGAACACCCTGATCCAGGAGACGTACTTAGGATGATAAACCCCTAAAGAACGGGCCGCACTAAAGAAGCCATGCAAAAGGTGATAACCTAACGCAAACATAGAAAGTACGTAAAACAACACATACCACCAATCCTGATAGGCCGCAATAACGATGGTATAAAGATCCTTATTCCCTTGTTCATCCGTTGGCAATGTCCCAAACTTATATTGATACCAAAAATCCTTGAAATGAAATACCAGGAAGATCAGGATTATAGTTCCCAAAACACCCATGTTACGTGAGTACCATTTGCTTACTTTAGCACGGTTATCAATAGCATATTTGCCTGCTGTTTTCTTATTTTTCAAAGTAATCACAAGCGCATCAATACAGTGCACGATGATAGAAGTATATAGCACATAAGAAATAATCTTAATGAAGATATTACCAGATAACAAATGCGAATAACTGTTAAAACTCTCTTTGGCCCGCTCGGCAGGGAGCAAAAGCTGCAAATTACCCAATAAGTGGATCACCAGAAAAAAACAGAGAAACAATCCCGTTAACGCCATCAGCGTTTTTCGGGTTATAGTAGACAATCTTATATTTTTCTCCATAACAGCCAATTAATAAATTCCAATTACTTTCCACCACAAACCTCCAATGCCCATCCAGATAATCAGAAATACAATACTTAATATAAAACCGCGGGACCACCATTCTTTAACTTCGACATAAGTACTTCCAAAAAATACCGGGGCAGGCCCATGTCCGTAATGCGTTAATGTACCGTAAATACCACCACAAAAACCTAAAGACAAGGCGAGCAATAATGGAGGAATGCCTACAGATATCCCTACCCCAAGCAATGCCGCATACATAGAGGCTACATGTGCTGTAGCGCTCGCAAACATATAGTGACTGTAAAAATAAACCAGGATAATAATTGGGAAAGCCATCGTCCAGCTCATACTACCAATTTCAGATTTTACCAATTCACTAAACCAGGGAATTAAACCAAGCTGGTTCAATTGACTTCCCATCATAACCAATGCCGAAAACCAAACAATCGTATCCCAGGCCCCCTTCTCACTTTTCACATCATCCCAGGTAAGCACCTGCGATAACAGTAAAAATACAAGTCCAATAAATGCGGTAGTTGTTGCATCAATTTTAAAGATATCTCCGGTAATCCACAAAAACAAAAGGACAAAAAAGGCAACCAGCATCAACCACTCGTTACGGGTTACCGCACCCATTTCCTTTAATTTTTCAGAGGCCATTTTTGTAGCTCCCTGTGTTTTTTTAAGTTCCGGCGGATAAATTTTATATAAAATATAAGGGACGGCGATTAAGGAGATGAGTCCAGGTATAAGTGCCGCCCACATCCACGACATCCAGGTAATGTTTATCCCCAGATCAGCAGCAAACTTCTGGCACATGGGGTTACTTGCCGTACCAGTTAAAAACATCGACGAAGTAATCAGGTTGACATTATAACAGTTTAAACTCAGATAAGCCCCTAGTTTGCGGTGGGTTTCCGGTTTTTCAGGAACAGACCCAAAGTTTAATGCCATAGACTTCATAATGGGATAAATTATCCCCCCGCCCCTGGCGGTATTGCTTGGAATTGCAGGAGCGAGAACCAGATCGGCAAGTCCAAGTCCGTAACCTAACCCCAATGAACTTCTGCCAAATACCTTGATAAAAAGATAAGCAATACGGCTTCCTAAACCTGTTTTTATAAATCCCCGGGCGATAAAAAAAGAAATGCCGATAAGCCATATCACCTTATCACCGAAACTACCAAGTGCTAAAGAGATCGACTTACCAGGATTACCAGGAGCCAGCACCCCGGTTAAAGCCACCAATGCAATTGCGATCATTGACATGGTACCCATCGATGCTGCTTTAAGGATAATACCCAATATGGTAGCTAAAAAAATAGCCAGCAGATGCCACGCTTCTGGTTTAACACCTTGCGGAACCGGAATAAACCAGATCAGCAAACCGAAAGCAAGCGTAACCAAGATCATTTTGTAATTAATTTCCTTCATAGTATCAGCGTTTAGAATAAGTAGTATTAAATTTCTTATTAGAACCGGGCTTGTACCTGGCAAATAATTCTGTTGGTATTGTATTGAGTAGTATTAGGAATATTTCTTTCATACCTGTCTATTAAATAACCAAGCTGTACCCTGATGGCGTAAGCTTCGGCAAATGAAGCACTAACCATAGGAATATAACTTTGCCTTGCATTACCCTCCTGCTTAAAATCAGCATCAAGATACTCGTAGCGGAAAGCAAACTCCATTTTTTTAAGGCGTACATTTTTAAAACTATAGCCTAAATTCGGCTGTAAATAAATACCCCGCATCGCGTACCTGTTTATAGGCACCACAGGATTTTCCTGGGCAAAATAAGCTACACTATTTATTCCTTGTTTATATTCGGATACAAATTCAACATCCCATTTCTCATTGATCTTTTTCTTATAATCTATGTCGGCACCGTAAGCCCAAATTTTCTGGCCCAAATTTTTGCCTGCTCCTCCACTCACACCAAACTGTGTATTTTTACCCAGTCCGAATACCAGTCTGGCCGGCACAATTTTACCATCATCATTGTCACCAATCTGGTTACGATTATTACCGTTATAAACCCCAATAGCATATTTGATGGGGATGCTGCTATTTTTTATCTCCCCAAAATAACTCACACCAATCTGAAAACTTTGCCAGCTGTTAGATCCAAAAAGATAATACTGATTGGAATAATCTATCGATCTCACAAAATCAACAGGATAATTATCCTCCTGTCCGAACTGGGGCCTGAACTGCCCGAACTGAAAGTTCACATAATCGTTTATGCTATATTTGATGTAAGCATTCTCTAAAACTTTATTTTGAGGGTTCCCTGTAAAATCGCCAAAATTAACCAGCATTACGGCATTAATGCGATCACTTATCACTGCATTTAACTGTAAACGTGCCCGTTTTACAGAAAAAGAATTACGGGAGAATTGTTCTGTGCCGCTATGGTGTTTACCTGTGATATCGATATCATCATCCAGCGAATAGTTAAACTGCGTTTGGATCATACCCGAAAAGTTTATTTTCGCTTTCTCGGATACAGCAATATTAATGCCCTGGGCATTTGCAAGGATTGGAAAAAACAAGAAAATTAAAAAGGAAAGCGGAGAACTAGATTTCATAAGCAGGGATGTTGTAAGCAATTGTTTACCTATAACAAATTAGCACAAAAAAAGGATTAATAAAAATGCGTTAGAAGGTTATTTTTTGTGATGTTCGTCAATAAAAATAATTACGGAACGTTTTTTACGTTTAAACAAACAACAAGAAAGAGCCCTAAATTTAAATTGGTCTGCATTTTGTAAACACCATCTCATGAAATCCATTTTAATTACTACCTGCTTTTTTCTGTTCCTTAGTGTTTCTTATTCAAGCGCCCAAAACACCAGCGCCTGGACTAAAGAAGAGCTAAAGATGGCAAATACTGCAGGAAATGCATCCTATTTAACCGGGGAAGAAAAAGACATTGTTATCTATATGAACCTTGCGCGCATGGATGGTGAACGATTTTTTAATACCTTTTTACAGGACTTTATTGATGACTACAATGAAAAAATGCAGCAATACAGCAATTATAACAGGCTAAAAATAAGCAGGACCGATAGCTATTACCTCAGCTTGCAGCGAGATATTAAAAACATAAGGCTTCTTCCCGTTTTTTGGCCGGATGAAGCTTTAAGCTGGGTTGCCAAACAACATGCAAAGGACTTAAACAAAAATAATTTTGCCGCTCACAATTCCAGCGATGGAAGAACTGTAAAAGACAGAATTGGTAAAATGTATCCTAAAAAATCAAGTGGCGAAAACCTTGCTTTCGGATTTTCGTCGGGCTTAGGCAATGTATGTTTGCTTTTATTGGATAAAGGAGTGCCAGATCTTGGACATAGAAAAATGATTTTAAACACACCTTATCAGCTAAATACAGTTGGCGTTAGCATCCAACCTCATAAAACTTACCGCTACTGTGCGGTAATAGATTTCGTCGCATTGGAACATTCGCAACAAAATCCTTAAATTGGCGCCCTCAACTAACATCGATTGAAAAGAAAAAACCCCATTGCAGTAAATCTGTACCTGGCCCTGGCTTTGCGTTTCCTGGCAGTACTAGAATTATATACCCTATGTAGGCTGGCATTTTACGCCTTTAACCATAATCTATTCCAGAATATTAGTCTTCCAAAATACCTGTACATGTTATGGGGAGGGTTAAAGTTTGATGTCTCAGCGCTGATTTATATCAATGCTATTTTCATCCTCCTACATGTGGCCCCTATTCCTTATAAATACAATGACGGCTACCAACGCTTTTGTAAATGGCTGTTTATTATCAGTAACAGCATAGGGATCCTGGCGAATTTCGCAGACTTCGCCTATTACAAATACACGCTTAAAAGAACCACAGCTACTGTTTTCAGTCAGTTTAGTCACGAACAGAATAAGTTTAAGCTTTTTACAGATTTTTTAATTGATTACTGGTACCTGCTCATTCTCTATGCTGCATTCATCTGGTTTTTTATACGCCTTTATGATATGTTTACCGTGAAAAAAGTAAGCCGGTTAAAGTGGCCGGATTATGCTTTACAAACCGTATTCATGTTAGCCATAGCTCTGGCCTGTGTTACCGGGGTACGCGGGGGATGGGGTTTTGGAACAAGACCGATCACGTTGAGCAACGCCGGCGAATATGTGGATACACCTGATCAAATGAGCCTGGTACTCAACACACCGTTTTGCATATTCAGGACATTAAAAGCGTCAAAACTTACCCCTATAAACTATTATGATGAACAAAGTTTAAATGCTATTTACAATCCTATTCATCAACCTGCCGGCACTGCGGCATTTAAAAAGCTGAATGTGGTCTTCCTGATTATCGAAAGTCTGGGAAAAGAACATGTAGGCAGTTTAAACAAGGACTTAATGAATGGAAACTATAAAGGTTATACTCCTTTTATAGACTCTCTTGTTTCACAAAGTTTTACTTTTACAAATACCTATGCAAACGGGCGCAAATCAATAGACGCGTTGCCATCGGTCATATCCGGAATACCATCTATAAGGGAACCCTATGTCCTTTCTATTTATTCAAGTAATAAAACGACCAGTATTGCAAAACTATTGGGCGACAAAGGTTATGAGACAGCTTTCTTTCATGGCGCACCAAATGGATCAATGGGCTTCTCCTCCTACACGCATCTTGCGGGGATCAAACATTACTTCGGACAAAACGAATACAAAAAATCAGGTGATTCTGATGGCACCTGGGGCATTTGGGATGATCCTTTTATGCAATACATGGCACAGACCATGAACACCCTGAAGCAGCCGTTCTTCTCAGCATTTTTCTCCTTATCCTCTCACCATCCGTTCCGACTGCCGGATGAATATGTCGGAAAGTTCCCTAAAGGCCCTCTGCCTGTACAAGAGGTTTTGGGTTATACAGACATGGCGCTGCGCAACTTCTTTAATACAGCATCAAAAATGCCGTGGTACAAAAACACATTATTTGTTTTATGTGCAGATCATGCAACCGTATCCCATTTCCCTGAATACCAAACTATACAGGGCTATTACTCTATTCCAATCCTATTTTATTACCCTGGTGGCGATTTAAAAGGAAAAACAGATAAAATTGTACAACAAATAGATATCATGCCAACTGTACTGAATTACTTAAACTACGACAAGCCTTATTTTGCACTGGGTTTTGATGCGTTTAGTAATAAAAAGGATAACTTCGCTATAACGAACAATGATAACGCCTTTAGCTTTTATCAGGGAGATTATTTATTAGTTAGCGATGGAAAAGTCAATAGCGCACTTTATAATTTAAAAACAGACCGGCTTACAGCCCGCAATATTTTAGATAAAGAGCCACCGGTTGCAGAAAACATGGAAAAGTACCTGAGAGCATTTATACAACAATATAACAACAGAATGATTGAGAATAAACTAACAGTGAAGTAATCGCATGCGTAAATTCCTGTTAAAAATTATCGACTTTTTTTACCCCCCTTTCTCCAGCTGGCTACCTTTACATACTTTCAGGTATCTTATATCTGGTGGGACTACCGCTGCATCCGGAATTGTAAGCTACTATATTGCCTACAACTGGATACTGCACCAAAAAAATATTCATGTTGACTTTCCATTTTTGCCAAAGCTGATTACGGCACACTCTACCGCCTTAATCATCAGTACATTCATCAGTTTTCTGATTGGTTTTACACTAAATAAATACCTGATTTTTACTAAATCCAACTTAAAGGGAAGAATACAAATGTTCAGGTACGCTATAGTGTTGGCTATAAATTTCGGGCTTAACCTGGCGATGCTAAAGTACATGGTCGAGGGGCTACATTTCTATCCCTCTTTATCGCAGGCCTTCATTACCATTACCTTATCCCTATGCAGTTATTTTCTGCAAAAACATTTTACTTTCAGCGTAAAAAAACATCCTTAATTAAATTTCATTTTAAGGTCACTATATCGTTTCTTTTGGTGAATAGGTTAAGTATTGAGTATATTAGCCACCTAAAAAACAAAGGTTAAAATGAGTGATTTTAATGACTTCAACAATACGCAAGTAGCTAAACTACCACAGCATTTAAGGCAATTTATTGTTGAGCAGCACTATGAAAAATACACCCCTGTTGATCAGGCGGTTTGGCGCTATGTGATGCGTCAGAATTATAGTTATTTAAAACATGTAGCATTCTATCCTTACATCAAAGGCCTTCAACGTGCAGGCTTAAGCATTGAGTATATTCCTCATCTGCAAACCATGAATGACAACCTTGGTAAAATAGGCTGGGGTGCGGTTACCGTTGATGGCTTTATCCCTCCTGCCGCTTTCATGGAGTACCAGGCTTATCGTGTGCTCGTTATAGCAGCTGATATACGTCAGATAAACCATATCGAATATACTCCAGCTCCTGATATTATTCATGAGTCTGCAGGACATGCGCCTATCATTGCTGATGCAGATTATAACAATTACCTCAGCTACTTCGGCTCCATCGGCGCCAAAGCCATGTTCTCTTCAAAAGATTTTGAATTGTATGAAGCGATCCGCAGCCTGTCTATTTTAAAAGAAGCAGTTGATGCTCCAGCAGAAGATATTGCGAGAGCGGAAAAACAACTACAACAAATCTCTGAAAACATGGGGGAGCCATCAGAAATGGCATTGTTAAGTCGCCTGCATTGGTGGACAGTGGAGTACGGTTTAATAGGAACCTTGGATGACCCTAAAATATATGGTGCCGGCTTGCTCTCTTCTATCGGAGAAAGCTCAACCTGTATGCGTGACGATGTAAAAAAGCTATGGTACAACATAGATACCATCAACTACAGTTACGACATTACAAAACCTCAGCCACAGCTATTTGTAACCGAAACTTTCCAAAATCTGATTGATGTGCTGGAATCTTTTGCCGATACAATGGCTTTTAGAAAAGGTGGAACCGAAAGTATTATAAAAGCAATAGAATGTAAAAATCCCGCAACAGCTGTTTACAGCTCAGGCTTACAAGTTACCGGAATATTTACGGATATGGGCGTAGATGGTAATGATGAACTTACTTTTATAAAAACCACAGGCCCTTCGGCACTGGCGGCCGGTAATAAACAATTAAAAGATCACGGCAAGTTTTACCATAAAGACGGGTTCTCCTCTCCTGTTGGCAAACTAAAAGGCCAGGCAGAAGCACTGGAAAATTTAAGTCTACAGCAGCTGGAAGAAATCGGGATCGTTAAAAACAAACGTACCGACCTTACATTTGAAAGTGAAATCCATGTAAACGGACTTGTTAAGGATCTTGTTCAGCATGAAGGCAAACTCATATTGATCAGCCTTGAAGATTGTACAGTTAAAGAGTTGAACGGAAATATACTTTTCCAACCGGAATGGGGCATGTACGATATGGCAATCGGAGAAAAAATCATCTCTGTATTTAACGGAGCTGCCGATAAAGATGCTTACGAAGAAATTACCCACATTAGTGATAAGCAAACGCATAAAGTGGTGTATGATGATAAAACAACAAAGCTGCATGACATTTATAAAACCGTACGCCAGATCAGGGAAACCGGAACCGGTTACGAACAATTACCACAGTTATTTGAAGTATTAAAAGCAACACATCGTCACGATTGGCTCTGTAACCTGGAAATATTGGAAATTCTATATCATAAACAGCTATACCCTGAACTTGAAAAAGAGGTCCGTATTTATCTGGAGCTTAAAGCAGCAAACGAAGCTGACCATGCCAAATTGATTAATGACGGTTTACATGTTATCGAAAACCCCGTTACACAATTGATCAACGAAGAAGATTAGGCATTTCGAAACATATATTTAAGAATTAAAAAGAATACTAATGAATATTGTATTAACCGGCGCCAGTAGTGGAATTGGCTTTGAAACCGCACTGGAGTTTACACTGAATAAAGAAAATAAAGTAGTTTGTATTGCCAGGTCGGCAGACAAGCTGCGTAAGTTGCTGGAAATAGCAAAAGGAATTAATCCCGACTGTACTTTATTACCTGTAGAATTTGACATTGTAAATGACGATTATGCTGCCCTCGTACCTTTTCTTAGGGAAAAACTGGGTAACATAGATATTCTCATCAACAATGCAGGTGCCCTCATCAATAAACCTTTTTCTGAAACGACGGGGGCCGACCTGGCCAGTATGTTCGAGAGTAATGTGCTTGGCCATTTCAATATGATCCAAAACCTACTCCCTTTGATGGGTGATGGTAGCCATATTGTAAATATTGGCAGCATGGGCGGTTTTCAGGGAAGCGTAAAATTCCCCGGACTTTCAGCCTATTCCGCCAGTAAAGCCGCACTACATACGCTAACGGAATGCCTGGCCTTTGAACTTATTGAAACTGGCATTAAGGTCAATTGCCTGGCCTTGGGCTCAGCTCAAACAGAAATGCTAGAACAAGCCTTTCCGGGGTATCAATCGCCGGTACTGGCCTTCGAAATGGGTAAATATGTCGCGGATTTCGCAAGAACAGGCCATAAGTTCTTCAATGGAAAAATCCTTCCTGTAGCAGTAACCACACCCTAATCAATAAGTTATCAACATTTATAGGCCTAAAGTATTATTTTAATATCTTTAGGCCAGTTAATATGAAGAGATTCCCTATCGCCTTTTGTTTTCTAATTCTGAGTGTGTTTGCAGCTAAGGCGCAAACAACTGTTCCACTTCAATATCAGCAGCTGGTTAGTAAACTAACAGAACAAAACCAGGTCAATAAACCCCGGCAAATTGAATCACCCAACCGATTGTTGGAATTTGCAAAATCCATGCTTGGCATAAGGTACAGATCGGCTTCCAGTAACCCTAACAGGGGTTTCGATTGCTCCGGGTTTGTAAACTATGTATTTAGTAATTTCGGATTTAAAGTACCCCGTTCCTCCAGGGAATTTGCCACCAGCGGAGAAGCGAAGAGACTCGAAGACGCAAAGATTGGTGATGTAATATTATTTACAGGAACCAATAGCAGATCAAGAACCCCAGGCCATGTAGGCATTATTTACTCTATAAATGGAGACGAAGTAAAGTTTATCCATTCGTCATCGGGAAATGCCAAAGGTGTTACCATATCAAGTTTAGACGAAGGTTTTTATAAAAAACGTTTTCTAAAAGTGGTTAGCATTTTATAGCAGTACCACTTTTAAAGCATCATTTACATTTCCTATACTTAGCCATTGTCTGGCTAATTCATGCAATTCCCTTTCACGGTTATGGCTATCCCCTATAGTCGCGTCAAATATCTCTTTCACTTCAGGATGGTTCTGGATGGCGTCAATTTCATCATCTGTTGGCAGGTGTTCTATATTGCCGAGCATCCCAAGATCATTACCGGTAAGCACTTTAGAATTCCGAACGCCTTTTGGTAGCGCATCCACTCCTATACCAAGTGTTGTTAACGGCTTAGCTACTTTAAATAGGTTATCAGCAGTAACTCGGCAGTACCAATCGCCGCCTAAGCGCGCCACCAAATCAATCTTGGCCTGGTCAATTCTACCGTCTTCATCCAAAATTTCTTCCTTAATATGAATCAGCTTTACTTCTGCGAGGATCAGGTTACCTGCACCCGGATTATCACCAAGATGGATCACCTCTTTTACTATGCACTCCATCTGTACTGGCGCTTCGGCTACCCTTGGCGGCTTTACAAGGTCAGATGGTAACATGGTAAAACCAGACTTATCAAATTCATTAACACCTTTGGCATACTCCGTACTGGCAAGGCTCATCTGCTGTACCATCGGATAATTCACAATATTGATTACGCATTCCTTAACCTCCAATACATTTTCCAAAGTATGTTTTGTAGTATTGTCACGTACCCTCCTTGCCGGTGAAAAAATACACAGGGGTGGATTAGTACTAAACATATTAAAGAAACTGAAAGGGCTCAGATTAATATTTCCTTCCTGATCTATCGTTGTAGCGAAACAGATTGGCCTCGGCGCAATAGCATATTGCATATAATTTTGCAATTGCGCCGGGCTTAGTTCAGCAGCATTTACTGTTAACATCCGTTATTTTTTTAAGGCAAGAATTGAGAAGTCTGAATCTACTTTTTTAATCGTGTTGCTTAAGTGACCAAGACCTGTGATTTCCATTTCCACTACATCTCCGTCCTGCAACCACTGCGGCTTAAAGTTGGCATCATTTAACAAACCAGTTCCATTCAACTCAAGGAAACAACCTGTACCTACAGTACCCGAACCAATTACATCTCCAGGTAAAATATCAGCACCGTAAGCACAGCGCTCAATAATCTCCGCAAATGTCCAGTCCATATCAGCGGTACTACCTGCCGATACTTGTACACCATTAACGATACAGCTCATCTTTAAATCATATACATTTCCGGTATGCCCTGGTTTTGCACTTGTTTTATATTTTTCAAGTTCATCAGGAGTAACCAGCCAGGGACCGATTACAGTAGAAAAATCTTTTCCTTTTGCAGGCCCCAGGTTTAACAACATTTCCTCCATTTGAAGTGTCCTGGCACTCATATCGTTCATCACCATATAGCCGGCAATGTAATCATCAGCTTCAGCAGCTGTAATATTACGCCCTTTTTTACCAATCACTACCGCAACTTCAAGTTCAAAATCAAGCTTTTGAAAATGATCAGGCATACATTCAATTTCACCTGGCCCCTGAATAGCGTTATGATTGGTAAAGTAGAAGATAGGATATTGATCAAACTCGGAAATCATTTCAACCTTCCGGTTTCTGCGCGCAGCAGCTACATGCTGGCGGAAAGCATACCCGTCCCTGCATGATGTAGGGTGTGGAACTGGTGCCATCAATTCATAAAAAGCTTCCTGTTTTGGTTCAATTTCACCCGCTTTGATTTGCGCATCTATTTTTTTAGCACGCTCCATCAATTCTTCGCCCCCCTGCAAAAAGGCATTCATCTCATCCGGCAATTGTTTATCACAAGAGTTTAGGTTATAAATGTGTCCGTCTACAAAAACACCAAGGTGCTCTCTGTCTTCTGTTTTATAGGATACCAGCTTCATATGTTAGTTTTTTTTATTTTAAAGTAGTTGCCCAAAGCTATATAAAAATAAACAAAAGGTCTATAACAATGGCAGAAGTTACAGCAAAATGGTAGCGATAAGGAAGCCTACAGCAATTGTAACGGTTACTGTTGTTAAACCTGGTGGAGTAAACGAATGGTTAACCAGAAACCGGCCGATCCTGGTCGTGCCCGTCCTGTCAAAACCCATAGCTGCCACTAAAGTCGGATAACTTGGGATAACAAAATCACCGTTAACTGCCGGGAACATCGCAATAAGCGCTGGCCCCGGAATTCCCAAAGCAATACCTAAAGGCATCAGTGCCCGTACGGTGGCGGCCTGACTGAACAATAAAATAGACATTACAAACAAGGCAATGGCGAATGTCCAGGGATGATCGGTAACAAATGCGCTTAAATGTGTTTCAAAGAAAGGCATATGTGCCTGCAAATAGGTATCGCTCATCCATGCTACTCCAAATATACAGACAACAGCCTCTCCTCCCGATCTGAAAATAGAGGTTTGGGAAACCTTTGTAGCAGGAATTTTAGCTACAAAAACAATCGCCGCCGCTGCCGACAACATTAATAGCTCAATCATTTCAACCATCCTTATCGGCTGCATTTTGCCATCAGTAAGGAACGATGGTCTAAGCGATGGAATTGCGGCAAATATTACAACGCTCAATACCGCAAGAAGAAATACATATACAGATCGTTTAGACTCAGCACTAAATACTTTCTCCACGTGTTCACCAGAAGGTTCACCATCCAGTAACTTTACAAATTCAGGATCCTTTAACCGTTCCAGAAACTCAGGATCACTCATCAAATCCTTTCCTTGCCTGCCGGCCACAAAAGCCCCGGCAAGGACACCTATAATGGTTGCCGGAATTGCGACAATAAGTATATCGGTAAGCTCAAAACCTTTGGGTGCCAGTAGAGCTGTTAAAGCTACTGTAGCAGCAGAAATCGGACTCGCCGTAATCGCCATATGTGCTGCAATTACCGATATACTAAGCGGGCGCTCTGGTCTTACCCTTTTCTTGGTAGCAACCTCGGCAATAATTGGAAGCAATGAATAAATAATATGTGCAGTACCTGCAACCAATGTAAAGGAATAGGTGACAAGAGGTCCAAGCCAGGTAATATGATTCGGGTTTTTACGCAAAATTTTCTCGGCAATGCTGACCATGTAATCCATTCCACCGGCAGCCTGTAACGCGGCCGCAGCTGTTACAACTGACAAGATGATCAGCATAACATCAATTGGCGGACTAGTAGGCTTAAGGCCAAAGCCTAAAGCAAATATAAGTAAGCCTACAGCGCCCATTACACCTAAGCCAACGCCTTTCATGCGTGCGCCAACAAGTATAAGCAAAATTAAAATTGCCAGTTGTATCCAGATCATCATTTAAACTATTTTGGTTTGGTTTGGTTTGTTTTGCTACTAACAAAGTCTAAATATATAAAATTAATTACAACGAACAATACAACCTTTCGCTTCAACTGACGATACAATTGTTCAACGTAACATTTATAGTTAAAAACGATACTCCAAATAATATGTGGCTTATTATTTTGGTTATTACTGTATTAAATACTTAATTTAGCCGACGTAAACAAAAATGATAAACAGCAGTTTCATATATCAAAATCAAATCGCCACGCAAGCCCTGGCAGCGTTTAGATATGCTATGCTTTCTAAAATCATTTTTGCGCAATATTCCATATAGCATTCCATCTATTAGTGCCTTTGATTAAAACGTTTTTCATCGTTTTAATGTTATTATCTCATTATTCTAACCAATTAACTGACATATTGCTATGCCTATTTATCATACATTAGGATCCATCCCTGCAAAACGCCATACGGTTTTCCGTAAACCTGATGGGAAGCTTTACGCCGAAGAACTTGTTTCCACTGAAGGTTTTTCAAGTTTGTATTCTCTTGTTTACCATTGTCATCCGCCAACCATTGTAAAATCTTTGGGCGAACCCTATTCTGTTGAGCCTAAAATTGCCCGCGAAAAACATTTAAGGCATACCAGTCTGATTGGCTTTAACATCAAACCTGAGGATGACTATTTAAAAAGCAGAAAACCAGTATTGGTAAACAGTGACCTGCACATTTCGCTGGCTGCACCGAGAAAATCCATGACGGATTATTTTTATAAAAATAGTCAGGCCGATGAAGTGATATTCATCCATGAAGGTACAGGCACCTTGAAAACCGGATTCGGAAAGATTCCTTTTAAATATGGTGACTATCTGGTAATTCCACGTGGTACGATATACCAAATGGAATTTAATGACGAGAAAAACAGGCTATTTATCGTAGAGAGCTTTAGCCCCATACGTACACCAAAACGTTATAGGAATACTTTTGGACAGTTGGAAGAACATTCGCCATTCTGTGAAAGGGACATCAGACGTCCGCAAGACCTGGAAACGATTGATGAATACGGTGATTTTAAAGTTCTAATTAAGAAACAAGGAATCATGTATCCCTATACTTATGGCACCCATCCATTTGATTTTGTAGGCTGGGACGGTTTTCATTACCCATGGGCATTTTCTATCCATGATTTTGAACCAATAACCGGCAGGTTACATCAACCACCTCCGGTACATCAAACTTTTGAGGGGCACAACTTTGTGATCTGCTCATTTGTTCCCCGCAAATATGATTATCACCCCCTTTCTATCCCTGCGCCATATAACCACAGTAATGTAGACAGTGATGAAGTACTCTATTATGTAGATGGAGACTTTATGAGTAGGAAAAGTGTAGTGAAGGGACAAATCACCCTGCACCCGGGAGGAATACCACATGGACCACACCCAGGAACAGTTGAAAAATCGATTGGGAAAGAAAGTACGGAGGAACTGGCTGTAATGATTGACCCTTTCCGCCCTTTAATGTTAACAGAAGATGCGGTAAATATTGAGGACGAAAGTTATCATAGGAGCTGGCAGGAAAATATCGAGTAAAAAATACAGCTGCTACTCGCTTCCTCAAATCTTTTGCTGAAGGGCAAAATCTTTGCAAGTCAGCTCGTAGCATTGAATTTTTTAGTAAGTAGGGTGCAGATAGCGAGGTGGAGATAGCAGGATGCATAAAACAGGGAACAGATGGCGAAGGATATAATTGTAGAGGACATAATTGCAAGGTAGCTAACTTAGCTAATGGCCCACAGAAAATTAAGCGTAAAAGAGAAAACTAACTTATTATCATAAAAAAAACTAAAATGTCAACACAAACATTTGCTGAAAAGATTGCCAAAGCGCAGGATTTTCTTCCGATAAATGGAACGGATTATATAGAATTTTATGTGGGTAATGCCAAGCAGGCCGCCCATTATTACAAAACAGCGTTTGGCTTCCAATCGCTGGCCTATGCAGGTCCTGAAACCGGTGTGCGCGACCGTGCTTCGTATGTATTAAAACAGGGAAAGATCAGATTGGTACTGACTACAGCGCTAAAATCTGAAAGTCCGATTGCGGAACATGTAAAATTACACGGTGATGGGGTTAAAATCCTTGCCCTGTGGGTTGATGACGCATATAGCGCTTTTGAAGAGACTACAAAACGTGGGGGCAAACCTTACATGGAGCCTGTTACCCTTACAGATGAGCATGGAGAAGTACGCATGTCGGGCATTTATACCTATGGCGAAACCGTACATATGTTTATAGAGCGTAAAAATTATACAGGCTCATTTTTACCTGGTTATGTGGATTGGAAAAGTGATTACAATCCTTCGGATGCGGGCTTGCTATATATAGACCATTGTGTGGGCAATGTAGGCTGGAACAGGATGAACGAAACGGTAAAATGGTACGAAGAAGTAATGGGCTTTGTAAACATCCTTTCTTTTGATGACAAGCAGATCAATACAGAATATTCTGCCCTGATGAGTAAGGTAATGAGTAATGGAAATGGTTTCTCTAAATTCCCGATCAATGAGCCGGCAGAGGGAAAGAAGAAATCACAAATTGAAGAATATTTAGAATTTTACGAAGGCGAAGGGGTGCAACACATTGCGGTAGCTACAAAAGATATTTTGACTACGGTAAAGGAATTAAAAGCTCGAGGGGTTGAGTTTTTAAGTGCACCCCCTGAAGCCTATTACAATATGATGCCAGATCGAGTAGGAACAATTGACGAAGAGATTGCACAGCTTAAGGAACTGGGTATACTTGTTGATTGTGATGAAGAAGGATATTTACTACAGATTTTCACAAAACCGGTAGAAGATCGTCCGACTTTATTTTTCGAAATTATACAACGCAAAGGCGCCCAATCTTTTGGTGCCGGAAATTTTAAAGCCTTATTTGAGTCTTTAGAACGTGAACAAGAGCTAAGAGGGAATTTATAAACCCGCTTATTCATTTAAAAACGGAGAGGGCACCCCAGCAAGGGTGTCCTCTTTTTATTTATTAGCGAAGTCACGATTTAAAAAAAATACTTACTTTCGGCCTAGGTAAGTGTTGCATGGAAATCAACTTAATTAACAGAACAAAGCTTTTCTTTATCCGGTTTGGTGCCGCATTTAAGCTATTCCAAAAAAACGACCCCTTACGTTTGGCCGGCGCTACCGCCTTTTTTGCAAACTTTGCCCTTCCTCCCATTCTCTTAATACTAATCCGGTTGTTTGGCTTTTTTATCGACAGAAAAATTCTTGCCACACGTATGTTTGAGCGGCTGGCCTACATCTTAGATGATGACAGTACAGGGCAGATCAGACAAACACTTAGAAATATCAGGGGTATCGATCACCAATGGTATGCCACACTGATCAGTTTCGTTTTCTTCCTGTTTGTAGCGACAACACTATTTAATGTCATTAAAAATTCAATGGATCAAATTTGGTCTATAGGCAAAAAAGATCATGTAGGTTTTATGTTCACGATGAAATTGAGGGGCAGGTCAATGATCATCATACTATTGGCAGGGATCCTATTTCTGGTAGGTTTCTTAACAGATAGTATACAGGCCTTTATCGGTGTGTACATCAATACCGCAGCCCCTACCTTTGGTAAGTTTTTCCTATCTCTGTTAAATCAATTGCTTTTCGTAATTATTGTAATGGCCTGGTTTACGGTCTTGTTCCGATTTTTAACGAATGGCAGGCCAACCTGGAAAGCAGCGCTTAGAGGAGGTTTGCTTACAGCTGTGTTGTTTACCATCGGCAAGTACATTCTGCGCATACTACTTCCTCTAAGCGGCATAGGAGATGTTTATGGAACTTCCGGTTCAATAGTCCTCATTATGCTCTTTGTTTTTTACTCGTCTTTCATATTTTACTTCGGCGCATGCTATGTAAAAATCCTGAGTGACGACAAAAAGACGCCAATACGTCCTATAAAAGGCGCATTTAACTATGAAATAAAAGAAGTGATCAAAACACCCAAGGTATTACCTTAAGGCAACCTGTTCATACCCTTGCATTTCAAATACAGCAAGTTTATTCAGTAAATTGAAGTGCAGGGTCCCAAAGAAATTAACAATTCCGTCTTTGTTTTTGCCCTCAATACAAATACTCTCCTGCACCACCTCCTGGTGTTTTGAATACTGATCAGTGAGGATCATATCTTCGTCCTGAATTCTGACATCTGCAGCATCAATAGAGAACTGTTTCAGGAGCTCCACAAAGCTCTTTCCTTTTAAAAGCAACTCTTTAATATTCATAGCCATATTGAATTAAGTTAGGGAGAAATCTAAGATCAATTATAACGCCAAAAAGAAAGGGTAAATCGTTAAGACCTACCCTTTTGCACAAAATGTGGAAAACTTTCGTTTGTTAGAATAATCTGTAAGCCAGTCCGAATGTAAACAGGCTTAATTTTGTATCATCATAACCGTCTTTTCCAATTTTAGAAAGTCCGAGTTCATACCTTAAGTCAAGTCCAAGTTTACCGATATCTAAACCAGCACCAAACTGCCATGCAAAATTCTGTCCTTTAAAGTTTCCTTTAAATATGTTACCTGCAGCATTACCGAAAGACTGGTCATCACTTAAAACAAAAGATGCAACCGGACCAGTATTTAAACGGATTCCAACACCGGCAGCTCCAATTTTAGTTCCAACCAATACCGGAACATCAAGACTGGTAAAATTTACTTTATTCTCTTCACCAGTACCTGCTTTAAGCGTGGTATTTTTTCCACTCAAATACAACTCAGGTTGTAAATGAATACCAGCAGCGCCAATACGTGCCCATACACCAGCGTAGTAGCCAGCTCTGTTATCACTGCTAAACGTATTTTCTGTACTTAATTTAGAAAGGTTTGCCCCTCCTTTAAGTCCAAATTGAAAACTTGGCAACACCTGACTAAATGCAGCCAGATTAAGAGAGATAAACAATGCGGATAAGATTATTTTTTTCATACAGGGATTAGTTTATTATTAAATTATCAATGTAAAACTAAGAATATTTTCAATTGAAAACTAAATTACGTAGTTTTATATTTACATCTTTAAGAATGCTCCATATACTTTCTGCGCCGTTATTTATTATGATCAATCTGAATGGATTTTACTTTTAATTCGTACGCCATTATCTTAATTTTTTGCGGCATTGTTACTCTTTTCTTTTCCTATCAACTGTTTGGAAAAAAGGGTGAATCTGTACGCTTATTTGGATTTATGTTGCTTTCGAACGCCCTCTGGTCATTAGGCTATGGACTTGAACTTGCCAGCAATACTCTTGGGCAAATGCGTTTTTTTATCAACATCGAGTATCTAGGCATTACCACATTGCCCGTAACCTGGTTCTTATTCTGCTTACACCTCAGGGGGAAAGATAGCTGGTATAAAAACCCTTTAAATCTATCGGTCTTACTTGGCACTTCCCTGCTTACTGTGATATTGGTCTGGACAAATGATTATCATCACCTGCATTACCGTAGTATTAAAGTCGACAATACGGGGACCTTTCCAATGCTCATATTGGAGCCAGGCATCTGGTACAGGTTCTTTATTGTATATTTTTATTTATTATTAGGTCTGGGAAGCTACCTGATCTTAAGAACTTTCAGCAAAGCAGATCCTATTTACAGAAGACAGAATTATACCATCTTTTTTGCAGCTTTAATTCCCTGGATAGTTAACCTGGCATATCTTCTTGGACTACGTCCGCTTAATAACCTTGACCTCACTCCTTTCGCATTCATTGTTGCCATATCACTTATTGCAGTTGCTGTTTATCGGTTTAAACTGTTTGATATCCTTCCGATTGCAAGAGAGAAGGTCCTTGACCTCATACAAGACGGTTACCTGGTGTTAGATGGGCAAAATCGCGCTATAGACTGCAATATTGCCTTCAAACAGTATCTCCCCGAAGCAAAAAAAAACAAAATCATTGGAACACCATTAGCTTCCCTGTTTCCAAAACAAGAAGCTTTTTTAGAATTCTTAAAAAATCATAGCTCAGGGAAAATTGAAATAACCGTACAAGTCCGGGGTTCATCATTTGATCTTGAAGCCGATGTCATGTACCTAAACGAAATCCAACTGAATAATGAGGCCACGGTTATAAAATTTCAGGATTTAACGGCAATAAGAAAAGAAGCCTTAAAATCTAAACAGCAAACCGAAGAGCTGAAAAAATTAAACCACTTAAAGGATAAAATATTCTCAATTATTGCCCATGACCTCAGAGGTCCGTTAGTAAATCTATCAGAAGTTTTAAAAATGATCAATACTGATATGATTACCATCGAAGAATTTAAAACCCTGTCCCCTAAGCTAAGCAGGGATATTCTTTACACAACTGATCTTTTAGAGAATATTTTACACTGGTCGAGAAGTCAGCTCAAAGGATATGGCATTAACAAAGTGCATTTCGACTTGAGGAGCATGATTATTAATGAAGTTAACTATCACTTACCATCAGCTTCGATAAAAAATATTCAAATCCTGGACGATGTATTCCCCGGGCTTATTGTTTATGCCGATATGCTCATGATACAAATAGTGGTAAGGAACATACTGAACAACGCCATTAAGTTTTGCAATGACGGCTGTACCATAAATATCAATGCCGTATATGTTAATCATCAAATGATGATGAGCATTGAGGATAATGGGCGGGGTATGTCAAAAGATGCGCTCGATATGCTTTTTGCCGGCAACAGCGTTTCTACAAGGGGAACATTAAATGAAAAAGGAACCGGTCTGGGGCTTATGATTTGTAAAGACTTTATGGAACGAAACAACGGAAAAATGGACATTAGCAGTGAGCCAGACAAGGGCACCACATTTAAGCTCTATTTACCTATTGAAGAATAAACCTTCAATCCTAAAAAAAGATTGAAGGTTTATCTCGTTTTACTGACCTGAAATACCATTTATAGCCTGCTGCTCTTTGAGCGCATCTACATTATTTTTATTTCCAAAATTCTGGGTTTTATCAGCAAAATATTCCAGTATACCTACAATAGTATCCAGGTTATCGGCAACACGCTGATGCATATCAGACAAATCTTTATCCAATCTTTTATCACCAAGTTCTATATTGTCGACCTCAATCTTTCCGATCTTCTGAATAATCGCCTGCTGGGAATGCTGTAAATCTCCTAGTTCCCTTACTATTTTTTCCATTAACTCAAACTTCTTCAAAGTATCCATATCACTATTATTAAAATTAATGTTCAATTTATTATAGAATAGTAACCAATTACCAGGCCAATATGTTTTATTTTTTGGTTATGTATCTGGTTTTTGCTATTTTCCCCGGGTATGAAGAAGCTTTTCCTTTTAATATTAACCTGCGTATTATATCAGTCGGCCCGGTCGCAGGGTACAGATAATTTAGATTACGAAAGACTTTTACAATATTATCAGTCGCAACAATATAATGAAGCCTTACAGTACCTACAGGGTATTTACAAAGATAGTAGTGATGTAAAAAAGTTAAGTCAAATCGCCTATTCAAACCTGATGGCAGGTAAATATGCCGAAGCAGAAAAAGATTACCTTCGGTTAAATACTCAACTTCCCGGCAACGCGCTAATACTTACAGGCCTTGCCAATATCAGTACACACCTAAACCAAAATGACAAAGCTATTGCCCTATACACTGAGGTCATAAAAGTAGACAGTAGTAATTTTAATGCATATAAACAATTGACAAGGCTAATTGCCGATCCTCAAAATGCCCTTAAAAAAGACTACCTTATAAAAGCCAGTCTGCTGAATCCGTTAGATGCGGAAATAGCGGCCCAAATGTCAGACAGCTATTTCAAAGAAACACAATTCACAAAAGCTGAAGCAACATTAAAAACTGCTTTACAAGCCGACACCAACAATTTAATATTATTAAATGCCAGGATACCGGTTTCTATGGCACTAAAAAACCATGATGAAGCTTTAAAAACCGGCAAAAAACTATTAGCAATATATAAAACACCTCCAGAAAACCTCCTTTTCCAGATGGCACTATGTTACAGGGAAACGAAAGATTATAAAACTGCGATCACATACTTTCAAAATGCGATCAAGGAAGGTATTTCACCTAAAATCGCTTCTTATTATGGCCTGCTAGGCGAATCATACGAAAGTATGAAACAGAATAAAGAAGCTATTGACATTTATAAAAGAGGGCTTCTATTTGAAAACAATGGTAGTCTATATTACAACATCGCCCTGTTGTACGAAGATAAACTGAATGATAAAAAGAATGCAATAAGTTATTACACCCAGTACTTAAACAGTATCAAAGACCCTGAAAAACAAAAGCGTCATATTGCCTTCATCAAAAACAAAATTGAAGAATTAAAACGCTGATTAACGGTTTACCAGGCGGGCAACATACTTACCAATGATATCAAATTCAATGTTTATCACATCCCCAACATTTACTTCATGTAAATTGGTATGCTCAAACGTATAAGGAATAATAAACACCGAGAATTCATCTTTGTCCGAACCAACAACCGTTAAGCTGATTCCATTAACACATACAGAGCCCTTTTCCACAGTAACATTTCCATTTCCGGCATCATATTTAAACCGGTATTCCCAGCTTCCATCAAGTTCAGCCCTTTTTACGCAAACAGCAGTCTGGTCTACATGTCCTTGAACAATATGCCCGTCAAGCCTTCCGTTCATCTGCATACAACGCTCAAGATTCACCTTACTACCCACTTTCAGGTGTTTCATACTGCTCTTCTCCAATGTTTCCTCTATAGCAGTAACCGTATGCGTATTTTCAGTTAATGACACCACCGTTAAACACACCCCATTATGGGCCACACTCTGGTCTATTTTAAGGTCATGACTGATATCAGACTGAATTGTAAAATGCAGATTTGTTCCCTCCGCAACTATATTTTTAACTTCTCCAAGTGTTTCTATGATCCCCGTAAACATATTCGTTACATTATTTATTTACCCTATTTTTTCTCCAGTTACTCTCCGTTTGCTGACTTACCTGGTTAAGTACCGATGCATTTTGTTTTTTGAACGACAAAGCGCCAAACAATGCAGCCATTAGTGCTTCTTCTTTATTTTCGCTTTTCAAGCTATCCGCATTAAAGTATTTACCCACAAAATGTGTATCAAATTTACCCGAACGGAAAGCTTCATGCTGCATTACAAATTTACCAAAACCCAACGTTGTTTGTATGCCTGTTATCTCATACTCATCAATTGCCCTGATCATCCGCTCAAGGGCTTCTTCCCTATCCTTACCATAGGTAATCAACTTCGCAATCATCGGATCGTAATATATAGGAATTTCCATTCCCTGCTCAAACCCGTCATCAACACGCACCCCGTTCCCTTTTGGCGTTTTGTAAGTTTGCAATGTACCAATATCGGGCAGGAAATTATTTTCAGGATCTTCGGCATACACCCGTAATTCAATAGAATGCCCACTAATCTTAAGATCTTCCTGCTGGTAAGAAAGCTTTTCTCCTCTCGCAATTTTAATCTGCTCCTTTACCAGATCCAATCCTGTAATCATTTCCGTTACCGGATGCTCTACCTGTAAACGTGTGTTCATCTCCAGAAAGAAAAATTCCAGGTTCTCATCGAGGATAAACTCAACTGTTCCGGCGCCGACATAATTTACAGACCGGGCCACATCAACAGCACATTTACCCATCCTATTTCTTATTTCTTCGGTCAGAATACTCGAAGGAGCCTCTTCAATTACCTTTTGGTGCCTCCTTTGAACAGAACACTCCCGTTCAAAAAGGTGGACTATATTACCATGTGTATCACCAAGAACTTGTATTTCAATATGCCTTGGCGAAGAAACATAACGTTCAATAAATACCGAACCATCACCAAAAGCAGATACAGCCTCGCTTACAGCCAGTTGCATTTGCTCTTCAAAATCTTCGGCCTGTTCCACTACTCTCATTCCTTTCCCACCACCACCAGCGGCAGCTTTAATCAAAATTGGGAACCCAACAGCAATCGCCCTTAATTTAGCCTCTTCCACGTCAGTAATTGCCTCCTCAGTACCAGGAACCATAGGGATCTTATATTTTAATGCGGCAGCTTTGGCCGACAGCTTATTTCCCATAATCTCCATCGCCTCCGGCGTTGGGCCGATTAAAATTAACCCGGACGCCTTAACCAGTCTGGCAAAAGCCGCATTTTCAGACAAGAATCCGTAACCAGGATGAATAGCTTCCGCACCTGTAAGCTTACAAGCCTCAATAATTTTTTCCCCGACAAGATAAGATTGATTAGATGCGGCAGGACCGATACACACTGCTTCATCAGCATATAATACATGTAACGATGTTCTGTCTGCCTCTGAATATACTGCAACTGTTTTGATTCCCATTTCTCTGGCTGAACGCATAATACGTAATGCGATCTCGCCCCGGTTGGCTATAAGAATTTTCTTCATTAATGGATGAAAGTTTATTTATGAGCTGATAAATGCAAATGTATTATGTTTTCGACAGTCCGATCTATCATTTCTTCAGAAATATTTAAATGTGTGACCATTCTTACAGTTCGCGGCCCCGTTGTATTACATAATATGCCTTTCTCCGCCAAATGATGGACAACAGCTGAAGCTTTTATTCCTTCAGCCACCTCAAAAACAACGATATTGGTTTCAACAGGCAAAACAGAAGCCACGTAATCCACGCTATTTAAGGCATCGGCCAAAGCCTTAGCATGTTTATGGTCTATTGCCAGTCTCGCTATATTATGATCCAGGGCATAAATACCTGCCGCCGCCAGGAAACCGGCCTGGTGCATTCCTCCGCCAAAAGCCTTCCTAATCTTATTTGCATTTTTAATAGTTTCCTTCGAACCCAATAACACTGACCCCACAGGAGCGCCAAGACCTTTGGAAAGACAAACAGAAATTCCATCAAAATACCTGCCGTATGATGCTGCATGGTCACCCGTAGCAATCAACGCATTAAATATTCTTGCCCCATCTAAATGCAGTTTTAAGCCTTTTATATTACAAAGCGTGTGAATCGGCTCTATCTGGCTTAGTTTATAACAAGCCCCTCCCCCTTTATTAACCGTATTTTCCAATACCACTAAACTCGTATTTGGGTAGTGAATATTCTCTTCATTAATTTCCGCTTCAATAAGTTCAGGCGTAAGTATTCCCCTAGATCCGTTCAACAACCTTACCGAAGCCATTGAATGATAAGCAATGCCACCACCTTCATAACGGTACACATGTGAACTTTGATCACAAATAACCTCATCCATTGGCTTGGTGAAACATTTAATGGCAATCTGATTGGTCATTGTCCCAGAAGGACAAAACAAACCGGCCTCCATATTAAACATAGCAGCTAGTTTGTGTTCCAGCTTACTGACAGTTTCGTCTTCACCAAATACATCATCACCAACTTTAGCACACATCATGGCATCAAGCATTCCCTGATCTGGAACCGTAACCGTATCACTTCTGAGGTCTATTTTCATGTGCATCTGTTCTGGGTTATAAGTTAAAAGTTGTGAGTTTTGGGTTGTGAGTTCTGGATCCTGAGTTGTGGGTTAAAAGAACTGGCTGCACCTAGCCCCATCACCTGCAACACACACCATAACTAATTCTTATACAATAATACTGAAGCCCGCCCAAATTACCATCAATATAAGGAGAAAAACTTAGCACAGAAGCCCTTCTTTCCAGCCCTTTTCTTAAGCCGGAATTTTAAATTTGGATTTTAAAATAACAAGTGTAATTTAGCTTAGTGTTTATTTAACAATATCTTAACCTAAAAAGACAGATAAAAAAGCACAAAAACCTACATATTTAGTATTTAAACGCAGAAAAACAATTAAACAACCAAAACCAAAAAAATTAAATTTATGAGTAAAACGCGTACAAAAACGGCAGGATCATTTACTTTTATCCAGAAAAAAACGAACTAAGATGATAGTTATTGCAGACGGTGGTTCAACCAAAACCAATTGGTGTTTAATTAATGAAGCTGGTAGAAAAATTCTTTTCAATACTGAAGGCTATAATCCATATTTTTCCAAAACTGATTACATTGTTGAGTCCCTCACAAAGTCGCTTCCTGATCATTTAGAAACGGAGAAGCTAACCGAGGTGAATTATTATGGTGCGGGTTGCTCTACAGAGACCAACAAAAAAATTGTAGCTGATGCAATGCAACAGGTATTTCCAAACGCAAAAATCAACATTGGCCATGATCTTTTAGCATCTTGCAGGGCTTTACTTGGCGATCAGCCTGGTTTTGCTGCAATATTAGGTACGGGTACCAACTCCTGCCTTTATGACGGTAAAGATATCACACTTAACATAGACTCATTAGGTTATTTCTTAGGTGATGAAGGAAGCGGATGTTACATAGGTAAGAAAATACTGAGTGACTATATGAAAGGTTATATGCCTAAAGGACTTAGAGAAAGTTTTTATGACAATTACGCATTAACCAATGAAGATATCTTTGATCATATCTACAACAAACCATTGCCTAACCGTTTTTGTGCAGGGTTCAGCAAGTTTTTGTATGACTTTAAAGACAATTACGAAGACTATACTTTCAGTACTATTGATAATGCATTTACCGCATTTTTTGAAAATCTCGTAACACACTACCCTAATTACAAAGATTACAAACTAAATTGTGTTGGGTCTGTGGGTTATAGTTTCAGGGATATACTGAGTGTAGTGGCAGACAGATACGAAATGGGCATCGGAAAAATCATCCGTTCACCTATAGATGATCTTGTTGATTATCACCTGCATATTGCTAAAAAATAATTAAAGTAGTTGAAAGTTGTGGGTTATGAGTAGAAAGTGCGTTATGCCATACCTCACAACCCACAACTTTCAACTCATAACTCCAAATTAACCTCCTTCTAAAAAGAGATCTCTTTACCAAATAGCTTGGCGTATTTCCTTTTATCAAATTTGTAAAGTGTGGCTGCCCTAAACGAAACACCATACTGCTTTTCATTTAAATCCCTAAGCACACCAAAGCTCAACATCTTTTTTCTAAAATTCCGTTTATCCAATTTCTTATTCAGGATTACCTCATACACATTTTGAAGCTGGGTTAAAGTAAATTTCTCTGGCAATAGTTCAAACGCAATAGGTTGATGTTTGATACGCCTTTTGATCTTTTCCATTCCCTTTTCAAAAATCTGCTGATGGTCAAAAGCCAGTTTCGGCAAATCTTTTACATTTCTCCAGTAAGCTTGTTTAGCATAGTTACTTATTGGCTTTACAACCTTATCCCCTCCTAACCTCAGAAGCGCATAATAAGCTATACTTACCACACGACCTTGGGGGTGACGGTTCACATCACCGAAGGTATAATACTGTTCCATATAAATATCACTCAAACCGGTAAGCTCATGCAGGATCCTGGTAGCAGACTGATCTAAACTTTCATCCTCCTCAACCAGGTTGCCGGGCAATGCCCACCAATCCTTAAAAGGCTCCTCATTTCTTTCTATCAAAAGGATTTTCAATTCTCCTTCATCAAATCCGAATAACACACAATCAATCGAGAAAGTGGAATTAAATTTTGGTAAAATTTCTTTCAAAACATTAATTTTTACAAATCACATATTTAATTTCAAAACCACCTTTAAACATATTTAAAGCGATATCATTTGTTTGATTTTCCTTACTCTCCCTCCACTTTTCAAAGCTTCAATATTTCAAAAAAATAACATTTGACACCAAAATGCAAATAACTTTTGATACTGCAAAAAAACAAATCTTATTGTGTGTATTTAATACACCTATACTGTCTGCAATTTGTCAATTCTTCTTCCCTATCCTCTTAAAAAAACAGGTGAGTGTATATGCCTGTTTTTTTAATGCGTATTTTTATATAATAGCGCATTCGGAAGGAACTTTCATTTATTCAAAAGCCCTTAACTACGACCAATTAATCAGATACAAAAATGTCCAGGAGCGAGAACATTCAATAACGGAAGCAGAATAGCTTCGTAATACAAAGATTGATTGTCCCATCAAGTAAGATAAAGAATTTTACAAAATTTAATAACAATGTAAAATAACTCGTGGTAAACATGCTTCTTTCCTATTAACTTAGGAAAATAAAAAATAAATTACTTAGTGTAAAAAATACACGCTATATTCGTAAATATAAATCATGAAACCAAATATCAAAAATATCGCAGTATTAACATCTGGAGGAGATGCTCCCGGAATGAATGCCTGCATCAGAGCAGTTGTCAGAACCGGAATATACAATGGTATCAATATGTTTGGAGTTTTGCAAGGATACCAGGGCTTGATCAATAATACGATTAACCCAATGGATGCAAGATCGGTTAGTAACATCATTCATTTAGGGGGAACTATTCTAAAAACAGCACGTTGCCTTGAATTTAAAACACCTGAAGGAATGGAACTGGCCTACAAAAACCTGCAGGCTCATGACATAGATGGACTTGTTGTTATTGGAGGAGACGGAACCTTTACCGGTGCAAAAATCTTTGGGGAAAAATTCGGGATCAGGGTGATGGGTATTCCCGGAACCATTGATAATGATCTTTATGGTTCAGACTTCACCTTAGGTTATGACACGGCCATAAACACTGTTATTGAAGCCATTGACAAGATCAGGGATACCGCCGACTCACACGACAGGCTGTTCTTTATTGAAGTAATGGGTCGCGATTCAGGCTGTATTGCTTTAAGAAGTGCCATTTCAAGTGGAGCGGAAGCAGTGCTTTTACCAGAAAAAGAAACCAGTTTAAACGAACTTATCGCATTGCTGGAAACAGGTGCATCTACAAAAAAATCTTCCAGTATTGTGATCGTATCAGAAGGTCATAAAGATGGTGGTGCTTACGATGTTGCAAAAAAAGTTAAAGAAAGATTTAACCATTATGACACCAAAGTAACTATATTAGGCCATCTCCAACGTGGAGGTAGTCCAAGCAGCTTTGATAGAATACTGGGAAGCAGGCTTGGCTTTGCTGCAGTTAACGAATTGCTTAAAGGAAATACCATGCAGATGGTTGGCCTTAGGGGTAATGAGATCAGGACCACCAGCATAGAAGAAGCCTTAACCAGGCATACTTTTAAACTGGAGAGCGATTTATTGGAAATGACTAAAGTTTTGTCAATATAACTATGATAGCAATAGTATACAGCGGATCGAAAACAGCTTTCTGGAAAATAGCCAGAGATGGAAAAACTATTGCTGAATGTACCATGCCGGGAATAAACCCCTGCTTTAACGATCAGAAAACAATTCTTCAATATCTGAATAAAAAGACAACCCTGATCAATCATGCCGAAAGCATAAAAAAGATTTATGTTTTCGCTGCAGGTGCTTCTTCCGATGAAAGAAAAGACGAGCTGGCAAAAACCCTGGGTATGTTTTTCAGATATAGTAAAATAACGGTTAGAGATGATCTTTATGGTGCAGCCATTTCTGCCTGTTACAACAATAGTGGTATTGTAGCCATATTGGGTAGCGGTGCGAACTGTGCCTACTTCGATGGTAAAAAGCCAGAAAAAAACAATTATGGCTTAGGCTATGTCTTTGGCGACGAAGGCTCTGCAAATTATCTCGGCAAAACAATCTTAAAACGTTTTGTTCAAAATAAATTACCTGCAGATTTGCACAAAGATTTTGAGCTGAGGTACAATCTTGACAGGCCGCAAATTCTGGAAAGAATATATAAAAAGCCGATGGCACAGCAGTTTTTAAGCTCCTTCTTTGATTTTTTCCTTGACCACAGAAGCAATAAATATATTCTGGCAATCATTGAAAATGCTTTTGAACTTTACTTTGAAACTTACTTACTACCTACAGTCAAACTTCACCCCGGAAAAGAAATACATTTTGTAGGTCTTGTTGCAGGTAACTTCCAGGATGAATTGCGGGCGATAGCAAAAAAATACGGTCTCGAAATTACAACAGTTACCAAGGAACCTATATATAATTTACTAAACTACTATTCAAATTAATAATTTAAGATGAGCAAAATTGGAATTAACGGCTTTGGCCGTATCGGCAGACTGGTTTTCAGGGCCGCTTTAAAAAGAGGATTAGATATCGTTGCAATCAATGACCTTGTTGAGCCGGATTATATGGCTTATATGTTAAAATACGATTCTACTCATGGCCGTTTTGACGGTACAATCGCCGTTGAAAACGGACACCTTGTTGTTAACGGAAAAACTATCCGCATCACTGCTGAAAGAGATCCGGCTAACTTAAAATGGAATGAAGTAGGTGTTGAAACTGTTATTGAATCAACAGGTTTGTTCTTAACACGTGCTGATGCTGAAAAACACATCGCTGCAGGTGCAAAAAGAGTTGTATTCTCTGCTCCGGCAAAAGACGCTGACATCCCTACTTATGTAATGGGTGTAAACCACCATAAATTAACAGCAGATCAAACTATCGTTTCAAATGCTTCTTGTACTACAAACTGTCTTGCGCCAATCGCGAAAGTATTAAACGATAACTTCGGTATCGTTGAAGGTTTGATGAGTACAATACACGCTGTAACTGCAACTCAAAAAACAGTTGATGGTCCTTCGGCTAAAGACTGGAGAGGTGGACGTGGTGGTTTCTCTAACATCATCCCTTCATCTACAGGTGCTGCTAAAGCAGTAGGTATGGTGTTACCAGAATTGAAAGGTAAATTAACTGGTATGTCGTTCCGCGTTCCTGTGGCTGACGTATCTGTAGTAGATTTAACTGCACGCCTTGAAAAACCAGCTACATATGAGCAAATTAAAGCTGCTATGAAAGCTGCGTCTGAAGGCGAATTAAAAGGTGTACTTGCTTACACTGATGAAGAAGTGGTTTCTTCTGATTTCATCGGAGATGATCACGCTTCAATCTTTGATGCAAAAGCAGGTATTTCATTAAATGACAACTTCGTAAAAGTAGTTTCATGGTATGATAACGAATGGGGCTATTCTTCTGCATTAGCTAAATTCGTAGAATACTACGGAAATTTAAAGTAAAACCCGTTCATACAGGTTTATATTTGGTTAGAAAAAGGACGCCTCTGGATGGAGCGTCCTTTTCTTTTGTCCAAGATATTTTAAACTCTCCTAAGAGCTCGATCTTCCCAATTGACCAATAGCAATAAAAACTTCATAAGCTTGCTTAGAAATGCTTATCCGTGGTCGTTCAGATGGTTTGTACTTTGACTTGCAGGTTAGTTCAACCTCTGCCACTTTGAATAATATGTTATCTACCATATGTTTATTAATTATGGTAACCAACCAGGCTACTTAATTTATTCCTTCGAATTTAGAATTAAATAAATCAAGATTGTGGCTCCTATTCCTCCCATTAAAAAACCTCCAATAAAAAAGAAGTTACCATCTCCATTGGTAGACGTGAAGCCGTAACCTAAACTATACCATCCTATACCAATAAGTAATAAACCAATAACCGCTTGAGGGCATTAAATAAACCTTTCATGTATATTAATTTAGTTAAATGTAATTATTAATACATTCACTTCAGCTATATCCACGTTTTTTACCTATTTGTACTTTTATAGGGAAGGCTCAGATTGTGGATACAAAAATAGGATGATATCTTTATATGATGGAAGTATATTTACTATGGCATACTCATGTTGATGACAAACTTGAAAGTGGTGAAGATGTAAAACTAATTGGAGTTTACAGCACAATTTACGAAGCCAACTCTGCCATCGAAAGGAAAAGAAGCTGTCAGGGATTCATGGATCACATGGATGGATTCGAGATATCTACTTACACACTGGATAAAGACTGTTGGTCTGAAGGATTCGTAATACAATAAGGGGAAGGTTTACATTGTGGATATTTTATGCCTATTGGAAGATTGTAAACATATAGTCCAGAATTGGATTTCTTAATAGGTATAGCATTATCAATACTATTGTTACCAGTAAGTACGATTTCAGTTTGGCCACATTATGCCCCTTCAAATTTAGATAGAAACCAAATCCTAATAATGTTAAGCCTATAATTAAAGACAACCATTCACCAAGGAAAATCACTATTGGAAGACTCCCGATTCTGTCTGATGTAGCACCCTCGCCATAGATACTCCAAAAGACAAATGGAATTAAAAAGATGTATATGAAGGCGGTAACAGACACCATAGTTATCAACAAGAACAATAGATGCCACCATTTAGTAGCACTCGAGAGAATACTTCTGATTGTTATTTTCATTGTTACATCCACAAATCTATTAAAAATGACTATTATTTTAATGGCCATTAAGATAATGACCATTACAAAAATTATATCTTATAAAATTCTACATTGTCATATCCTGCAGCAAAACACAAAGGTATATGGCGTAAGTTTTTACCGCAAATGAGTATATACCATCTTATGAATGTTATAACTGATACCTTTATGAACCATTGTTTTACATTTTTCAGGTAAAAATTTAAAGCCAACAGACTCGTAACACCTTATTGCAGCATAATTCTTTTCCCATGTAAAGAGCTCAACCGTATCTGTATGATAACGTTGTATAGATTCTTCCAATAACGACGCAATGAATTTTCTACCTAATCCCTGACCTCGAAGGGTTGGTTTTCCTACCAGAATCCTGGCCAACCTCGGATAGCCACTTTCCTGAGGAATAATCTCACCAAATGCAAATGGCATATCATCATGAGTATAGCCGATATAAAAACGACGATCCGGATGTTTAACCTGGTAATCGTTAATTTGTTGTTCGGTAAGCGGAAAAGTAAAATCCGTTCCCGAAAACTGCAACAATAGTTCTTCATCAGTTACCCAGGACGCTAATAATTTGAAATCCGAATTACTGTATAGTTTTATCATATTAAGGCCTCTCGTATCAAATTTATAGTTATAGTACCGCACTTCCAACCTAAGTAAGAATTAAGTAAAGGATATTTTTTAAACCCGTCTCAACAGAGATCTGCACTTCATTATTTAACCCTCTGTAAAACAATTGTTATATAGCCAAAAACCAGTGCTTCTTCTACCTCCTCCTATTGGATATGTCTCAACAAAGTTTAATTTTGCAAAAATTAAAATCTATCCCATTTATTATTATGAAAAACATATTATTCGCTCTTATTTTATCAGTTGTTTTATTCAGCTGCAAACAGAATGAACCAACAACTGCTACTTATACGCCACGAGTATTAACAGCATATGAAAAATTTAACAGTGATCACGGAAGTACGGACAGTGTTTTCACTATACTTCTCAATAAAAATGAAGCCAGTACCAGCGAGGTAAAAGAAGAATTTAACGTAAAATTCAAGGATACAGTTGTTAAAATTCAAATCAACAAAGCCGATCCTAATTCCGCTACTGATAAGTTCTCGTTCGCGCAATTCATTAACACACAAAAAACTACCCTGCTTGTACAGATCGCAGATAACTCTGGCTTAGCTGCGCCATGTTATTTACTGGCTTTTAAAGACGGCAAATTAGACGTGGTAAGTTTATACAGAGCTTCAACAGGAAAAGACGATGCTAAATTCACTGCTGGATTAAATAAACTTGGAAGAGCTGGCTATATCGTTAATAATGATTTCTACATTACCAATGTTAACGCCCAGGTATACCCGATCAAAAGACAGAACCCTGAAGAACGCATACAAGGAGAGTTTATCCTGAACTCACCAGACAAATTTACACTTGTATTTCTTACACAGAAGTCGCTATATCAGGTACATTACCCAAGTGATGAAGTATTTAATGAACAACTATCCAAACCAGCTCCACAATCTGCAGCTGATATAAACGATTGGATTAAAAATAATTTCCGCTGGGAAAAGAACAAAAAAGGCATCTATTTCTTAAAGTTCAGCGATAGCGACCGAATTGTTGACATCAAAGAATTTCAATAAGATTCCGGAAAATCCGGACAACAAGATCTATACGAGATAAGTTTTGAGTAGCCTAATCGATACAAAATTTTGTACATTAGACTACCAAAACTTATTTCATCATGAAAAAATCCTTAAAGCTGCCACTGGTGGCCATGCTGGCAATTTTTGCTTCCTGCGACAACAGCAACAAAAAAGCTGAATCCACCCAGGCAGGTCTTTCACCGTCAAACCCCTTTCTTAAAGAAAGTACCCTTCCCTATCAGGTAGCTGATTTTGACAAAATAAAAGATGAAGATTTTAAACCTGCCATTGAGGAAGGTATGAAGATTCATTTAAATGAGATCAGCAGGATCGCAGACAATACCGAAGCACCAACATTTGAGAATACGCTTATCGAAATGGAAAAAAGCGGTCAAATGCTGCGCCGTGTAAATAACGTTTTTGGTCTTTTAACAAGTGCGAATACCAACGACCTTTTGCAAAAGGTACAGGAAGAATTAGCCCCAAAACAAGCTGCCCATCAAGACGCCATTTACCTGAACGCAAAACTGTTCAAAAGAATTGAAACCATTTATAACGATAGGGCAAAACTTAAGTTAGACCCCGAGTCGGAAAAATTAGTTGAATACTATTACCAGGAATTTGTATTGGCTGGGGCAAAACTGTCCGACAAAGCAAAAACGGATCTTAAAAAATTAAATGAAGAAGAAGCTTCATTGAGCGCCAAGTTCTCAAACCAGTTACTTGCAGCTGCTAAATCCGGGGCTTTAGTTGTGGATATGGTCGCCGAATTAGCTGGTTTACCCGAAGCCGAAATTACTGCTGCCGCACAAGCAGCTAAATCAGCTAAGCAGGAAGGAAAATGGCTACTTTCTCTCCAAAACACAACACAACAGCCAAAATTGCAAGACTTATCCGACAGAGATGCCCGCAAAAAATTATTTGAAGCCTCATGGAACCGTGCAGAGAAAAGTGATACCAACGATACCCGTAAAACCATTGTTCAGATCGCAAAAATACGCGCCGAAAAAGCTGGCTTAATGGGCTTCCCTAATTATGCCACATGGAAATTACAAGACCAGATGGCTAAAACACCTGCCGCAGTAGAATCATTTTTTGCAAAATTGGTACCTTCAGCTACAGCGAGGGCCAATGCCGAAGCTGCGGAAATCCAAGCATTGATAGACAAACAAAACGGAGGCTTTAAACTGGAGCCTTATGATTGGAATTTTTACGCCGAGCAAGTGCGTAAAGCAAAATATGATTTGAACGAGAATGAAATCAAGCCCTATTTTGAATTAAACAATGTACTTAAAAACGGGGTCTTTTATGCTGCTACCCAACTTTACGGCATTACTTTTAAAGAGCGTACCGACTTGCCAGTTTACCATAAAGACGTTAAGGTTTTTGAACTTTTTAATGAAGACAAAACGGCGATCGGTTTGTTTTACTGTGACTTCTTTAAACGCGATAACAAATCTGGTGGTGCCTGGATGGACAACATGGTAGGTCAGTCAAAACTATTAGGCACAAAACCTGTTATTTTTAACGTCTGCAATTTTACCAAACCTGCAGACGGGCAGCCAGCATTAATCAGCTTCGATGACGTAACAACCATGTTCCATGAATTTGGACATGCCCTACATGGCTTTTTCGCGAACCAACAATACCCAAGTTTATCTGGAACAAGCGTTGCGCGGGATTTTGTAGAATTCCCGTCCCAGTTTAATGAACACTGGGCAACAGACCCAATGATATTTAAAAACTATGCCATTCATCACAGCAGCAAACAACCTATGCCACAGCTATTGGTGGATAAATTAAAGAAAGCGGCCAACTTTAATCAGGGTTATGCACTAACCGAGGTACTCGCCGCAGCTGCGCTGGATATGCAGTGGCATAAACTTTCGGCAACAGCCCCTTTGCAAGATGCAGACAAGTTTGAAACAGAAGCGCTGCAAAAAACTGGTTTAGGCTTATCTTATGTACCGCCCCGTTATCGTTCAAGCTATTTTCTACACATCTGGGGCAATGGCTATGCTGCCGGTTATTACGCTTACCTGTGGACAGAAATGCTTGACCATGATGCATTTTCATGGTTCGAAGAAAACGGTGGCTTAACAAGGGCAAACGGACAACGTTTCCGGGATATGATCTTATCGCGTGGCAACACCGAAGATTATGGCAAAATGTTCCGTGACTTCCGCGGTCACGATCCAAATATTAAAGCCATGCAAAAATATCGTGGATTACCACAAAAATAACCTCTAAAACCTTTAAAAAGGGCGGTATCAATTGATGTGGTACCGCCCTTTTTGTTGCTGAACTAGCTACAGTATAAGACACAATTAAGACGCTTAACAATAAAAATTAATTAACTAGTACTAGGCAATTGTAGCCGTTAACTTGGTTCCGCTGATCGCTGTACTATAAATTTTCAATGTTCTTGTCGCGCCAGTTGTATTTTGTGGCCCCTGCAAAACAGCACCATTGGTGCCATACTCAGAAAAATGCAACTGACATTGAATTTTGCTGATGGCATTTTTCCAGACCAGGTTTCCTCCCTGGTGCGGACAAATCGATTCAGTTGCCACAAATGAAGCAGTACTGTTTCCCGTAGCAATTCTAAAAAAGAGTACACCATTTGCCGTTGCCTGGTCACCAATAGCCATCAGTTGAGTAGCCAGATCAATTGTTGCGGTATTACCACCGCCCCCACCACCGCCGCCCGGAGGATTTGTACCGGGATCTGGGGTACCAGTATCACCTTTTCCTCCGCAACCTGATATACAAGATCCAGTGCATAGCAATGCCAGGCCAAGTCCTAAGGACTTGATGAATTCTTCACGTTCCATAATTTTAAGTTTTAGTTTTTAGTAAATTTTAGATGTTTTATCCGGGTCTTTATTTTTTGATTTAAACAAAGTAAAGTTTCTTGAAATGGTAAAACCGAACCTGACACCGCCATCTCTCCATGACTTTTTGGTGCTGGCAATAAAATTGTTTTCGACGATATATTCGGAGTTCATAAAATTAAGTGAGAAGATGTGCCCGCCAGTCTCAATCTCCAAACCTACACCCAATGGATTATAATAAGCCTGGGTAAGGTCTTTTGGCCGGGACAACCCATTAACCAAAGTATAATCCGCTATAAATGACAGCCTTTTAGTCAATTTCATCCTTCCTGCAAAACCAAGGGAAACCAGGTTTTCAGGATCCCTGCTTTCAGTAGTATTTTTCCGCATCAGCAAACCCGGCATTACTTCCAGTGATAACCTTGAAGAAAACTTCCTGGAAAATATCGGCTGTAAAAAATAGGAGAACCTATTGCTGTAAGTACTAAATTCTGATGCTGAAAAAGGCTCCCTCGCTATCCAGCCCATCTGCGCAAATAGCGTCAGGTTTACCGGCATTCCGCCGTCCCGCTTTTGTTTTAACAGCTTATATTTCCCTGAAAAGTTATAAAGCTCATCCTGCTTGCTCCGTCCTATGCTTACCGTAAAATCATCAGTAATCCCGTAATCAAAACCAATAAACAAATCAGAAGCTACATCTAACCCATATAAAGTATGTGCGCTGCCAAATCTACCCCCTATATCTCCAAAATGGTGCCGTATACGCATATCCAGATCATGCTTCTTCTGTGTTTCACTAGACTGCGACAACACTACCCTGGTCGACTTAAATACGGACTCAACATTGCGGTCCACATTTCCATTGTCCAGCATATTCAACAAGGAATCTGCTTTCTGGGCATAAGCACCCATTAGATTAAACAATACAACAATTGCCAATAAACTAATCTTCTTCATATGCGTAATTATTTTACAAGACTAAGCTGTCCATCCAGTTTGATATTGATTACTTCTGCCACCTTAGTGATGATCAGAGTGGGAATTTTTATACGATGATCTGCACAGGCTACTTTAAAATCAGTAAGAATCTGTACTGCCCCCGCACTGACAATTACTTTTCCCGGAATACTGCGGGCCTGATCTACGCCATGCACGGTAAGTACACCTGTCACTTTTACATCATATACCCCGTCCTTACTAAAATCGATCTGCTGGTCAATAGTTCCCTTAAATTTTGCAAGCGGGTATTTATCACTTTCCATATAATTCTCATTGAAGTGTTCCTGCATTAATTTACGGTCAAATTCAAAGCCTTTTATCGGAACCTGCACCACAATCTCACGTGTTTTACCAACCAGTACCGCAGCGGCATTTACATTAACAGCCCTGATATCTTCTACCGGAGTGGAAGAAAACAAACGCACCTTAACACTTTTAGCCATGTAATTCTGAGCGCTTGCACTCAGCTGTACCAGCATAAACAAGCTGCCTAAAAGAATTCTATTTATTTTTTTTGCCCAGATCATAACGTACTTTTAATGCAATACCACTTGATTTCAAATTAACATTCCCCTCACCAACACCAGTTACAGGTATCTTAACATAAGGCTCAACCCCCAGGCTGAATTTTTCTTTTTTAAGTTTGATGTAATAAGTAGCCGAAAGATCTATTACCCCGAAATAGTGCTGGTTTTTATTGTTAAACTCCTGAAGCCTGTCTTTATAACCCGACGCCTCAGTATATTTAAAAGTATAATCTTCTTTAAGCATAAAATAACTCGACATCCCCGCATTAAAATCTATACTCCTATAGCGGTCCTCCAATACGGTCAATGAAGCCTGTAAAGGAATTTCCAATACCTCACAGGAAGCCTCAACACGGGAAATCAGTGGCTTTATCTTTTCGTTTCTAAAAGAATAGACATAGCCGTCTGTTCCGTAATCTTTAGTGCTATACTTTACCCCGGTATGCAGTCTAACCCGTTTTGCAATACCAATACTCAGTCCTATCCCTGTACTGAAACCTCTTCTACCACCAATTAATGAGGCCGAAGAGTTAAACTCTGGCCCAACGCTCAACGACAGGCTTACAGGCAATGGATTATGTCTCTTACGCTGTTGCTTTTTTACAATTGATGATACAGTAGCCGGAACAACATCAGGTCCTGTCGAAGCCACAAGCGTTGAATCTTGCGATAAAACCTCATCAGACTGTACCCCAACATTTGTAGCCAATGTTTTAACAGACAAGCTATCCCTTACCACTAATGGCAAACCAGTAACCGGCGCAATTGTAGTTTCAGGTTTGTCATTTCCAGTATAAATCACTCTTTCCTGTTTAACAACCACACCTGAATTGTAAAAAGGTTTAATCCCTGCCACGGGGGTTCCTGCCAGACCTGTATCAGGAACAAGCTGCCCCTGCTCAATTACCTGCGGTACAGCGTTAAGTTTGTCTTGTTTAAGTTTACTTTGTTTTGCAATTGAGGGTATAGATTTTATGCGTCCTTCATTAACACTTATAAAATAGCCTCCAAAAGCAAGTAACAGCAATAAGCATAACGCGGCTGCTTTTCTAAAAAACACCACCCGGTCCCTCCTTCTCAGTTTCTGCTCCATCTTATTCCATGCCGCTTCCTCAAACTGAGGCTCAGCATCAAATACCTTTTCCCTAAAGGCGGCATCAAACTCGTTATCGTTCAATTCCATAATGGTGTTTTATATTAAATTCATGCGTTTGTTTTCAACATTTTTTTAAGCTGTTCCCTTGCCTTAAATAAATTAGATTTAGATGCCCCGACTGAAATGGACAACATTGACGAAATTTCCTCATGCGAATAACCATCAATCGCAAACAGGTTAAAAACAGTTCTGTAAGCCACAGATAGCTTCTGTACCAGCTTAATCAAGTCATCATAGTGGATATGCGAAAGAATACTTTCCTTATCTTCCATTTCATGCCTTGCATTTAATTCTTCCATTTCAATACGCTTTATGTGCTTCCTGTAATGATCTATTGAAGTATTGATCATAATGGTGCTTAACCATGATTTAAATGACCTTGCATCATCGTACCGGTGAATATTGATAAAGACGCGCATAAAACCATCATTTACAAGCTCTACAGCTTCTTCTTTATCTTTCGCATAACGAATACACATTCGCATAGCATAGCTATAAAAGATCTGGTAAAGTCCTTTCTGACATTTCCTGTCTTTTTTCTTACAACCGGCTATTAATTCCTGAATGGCTAATTCGTTCACGCAAATTTTTTAATTCATCAATACTTACAGGTACGCAGATTTGCGTACAGAGGTTGCCTGTAGTATGAAATTAATATAAAAAAATTATATCTGTGTTACTGAAGCTTTTTGGTAAGCTCCTGTGCTTTATCGTAATTACTTGTCCCCTGTGGGATTTTTGCCAACCAGGCTAAAGCTTCCTGGTTATTTTTTTCTTTAATATAACTTAAGGCAATGTAATAAGCAGCATCATATTTAAATACCGATTCGCCGTTATATATTTTTGTTAAAATCGTCCTTGCTCCTTCTACGCTACCGGTCTCAATAAGCGATACAGCATAATAGTAAGCTACCAGCGAATTATCTGGTTTAAGTTCATATTCTTTTTGTAAAATCCCTGCTGCGGCTGCAAATTTTCCTGCGTTATAAAGATCAGCGGCCATCTCCAGGTTGTTTTTATTTCCTTCACCGCGCTCCACTACCGACATTTCTTTACTGATAGCGTATTTTTCATATAAATTGGCCGACCAAGGTGCCCAAACCAGCAAACTGATAATTAAAACTGCGGCAACACTCATCCACTTTAAATAAGGTTTTAAGGAAACAACAAGCGGAGTATGTTTTACTTCGGTCGTAATAGGATTTTCCCCTGCAAAATATTGTTTGTTCAGCGAAGATAAGGTTGCATTAACCTGCTGATCCACTTCCGAAGGTGCAATCTTCATCTTTAACGTCTGATGAACATTTTTATATTCAGCAAGCAGTCCCTGCAATTCAGGGTCTGTCCCAACCAAAGTTTCAAACTTCTCTTTCTCCTGAAGCTCCATATCACCCTCAAGGTAACGGGCAACAGTTAACAATTTCTCTTCGTTCATCATTATTCTTCCGTTTTAGTGGATTGAACCATTTTTATCAGAGATGCCATGCATTCAGATTTCTTTTTTCTCAGGTAACCATATGTTACACCTAGTGCTTCGGCCACTTTTTCCTGTGCCTCGCCCTTCATGCTCCACGAAATGATTTCTTTGCAGCGTTCACCTAATTTTTCAAATGCACTGAAAAACAATTTCGACTGCGCCTCCTGGTTTTCAAGATAATCCGCATTTGCAAAAGTATCCTCTCCGATATGTAATAAATCTTCCTCGTTATTTGTTACCGGTAGAATTGATCTTTTTTTTATTTCATTTAACCACTTGCGCTTGCATATCAATAAAATATAAGGTTCTAAAGGGCAGGTAAGCTCCAGTGACTTATATTTCGCCTGTCGGTAAATATCCATCAGCGCCTCCTGAAATATATCGCCCGCATCATCTTCACTACCATTATTAAAGGTAATCCAGGATTTTACCTTGCCTGCACAACGTTTATAGATCTCGTTAATCAGCGTGGTATCATTGTTTACCAGGCCAACAATATAACGCTGATCTGTATGTATGTTTTTAGCCATTGGCGAATTGATATAGAAGCATGTGGCTACTAATTTAAAACTTCTTTTGATACCCCAATAAAAAAAAATATGGGAAGGGGGGTAACAATTTTCTGGTCGCGTTGATATCTATTCGAATCACCCAATGGCGGACGCTGAAAAGCCTGAAAAGAGTAAGCAATTTTTTAAAACTATGAACATGAAAACTTTAAACTTAACATCAGCATTATTTATCGTATTGATCGCTTTAGGCGTAGCGTGTAAAAAAGAAAACCCGGATAATGGTAATACCGCAAATTCAACCAAAGAGTTTACCGCAAAATTTGGTGCACAGAAACAAACTAAAGAAATCAACGCCTCTGCACTTCCTCAAACCGTAACATTTTTAGACGGTACAAAAGTAACTTTCCCAGTTGGCTCATTAACTAAAGGAGGTATACCTGTAACCGGAAGTGTAAGTGTAGAAGTTTTAGAAGTATTAAAAAGAAGTGCGGTTATCTTTTCAGGTGCCAATACCAATCACGTTTCAGGTGCGCCATTAGCGTCAGATGGTTTTATCTTCATTGACGTAAAATCTAACGGTCAGAGTATTGATCAGAACCTTGCCGTACCTGTTCAGATCGCCATCCCCGCAAAAAGAGATGGTGCTACCCAACTTTGGGTTGGTGTAGACCAGAACGAAAAACCACTTGTAGCAGCCGCAGACAATCAAATGGCATGGGCAGCACCGAGAAAAGCTAACGGACAAGTGCCAAATGACGTAAGTGCAGTTCAGAATACCTTTACTTTCAATTTCGGAAGCTTGGGATGGATTAACTGTGATGTATTCTACAACTATGCAAATCCTAAAACCACGGTAAGGGTACAAGTATTAAACAACCCTGGATCTATGGCTAGCTTTTACTCCTACACTGGCGAAACTTATGTATACTTCTGTGCAAAAGGTAGCAATGTGGTAGCGCAACTGTATACACCTGATGGGCCTAGCAAAGTAAAAAGCTATGACAATATGATGCCTATTGGTTCAGAAGGACGTATGTTCTCCTTCTCTATTAAAGATGGTAAATACTATTATGCCGCTCAGGAAATCACCATTAGCGCCAATCAAAATATCACATTGAGCCTGGCTGAAACTACTGAGGCTGCTGTACAAACAGCCATTAACGGTCTTAACAATTATTAAGCTCCCTATTGAAACACACAGTGATGGTAAGGTCCCCCAGGGGACTTTACCTTTTTCCATTTTATTTTAATACCAAATGCGTATTGATTCATAAATTTATTGTTAAATTCATTTTCAATTATGAAAAGACTGCTACAATTGCTTTTACTATTTTTCGGAACTATTTTAGCCCACTTTTTTATAGTGCCTAAAGTGTATGGCCAAACAAAGCAGCCTGCGGTAAGCAAAGCAATTCAAGCTTTGTCGATGCCGGAAGATACCGTTCCGGCCATCATCAACCATACCATAGAAAATGGAACCGTAAAGTTCAGTTCGGTTTTACGGCCGTTGCGACAGATTGCCGGGGCCCCGGAGCCATTTTATACTTATTTCTGGGAGTTTGGTGATGGACAATTTTCTTTCGAAAAAGAACCCCAACATATTTATCCTGACACCTTAAAATACGATGTGCGCTTGTTTGCTACCAATAGTTATGACGATGGTAAGCGCCCGCCGACACGACCTAAACCCCTGAAACCAGGAAGCAGCAGACCGATATTAGCGGCAAATAAACCTGCTGCCGAGGCCTTATTTTTTAAATCCGGGGGCTCAGTTGAAATGAAGACCAACTGTATGCCTAAACCGGGAGACGATATGATGTTGGTTTTAGGCTACCGCAATAAGCCTGAAAATGGGCTTGCTAACCTCAATGGTACACTTTCTATTTTATACAACGACAAAGAATTTAACAAGGACAATTTTGACCTGGCAGAAATACGGACCTACAACAAAGAAACAAAAACCACACTTGATAAGTTCGGAACCATTGCCGCACTTAAAATCAGTAAAGATCCTTTATTTTATGCTTCCTTAAATGGCCCTAACGCCAATGAAACCGATCATGTTGTTTTTGATCCTGAAGGTACCGCATTGATCAAAGAAAAAATGGCCGCTTACCGGAAAAATGAAAGCTGGAAGTTTGAAAACCTTAAACCTGGCGAAGAAAAATTCATTTTTCTGAATTTTAAAACTACGCCAGAGATGATTAAAGATACCAATGCAGTAGTAAAGCTCACAGGTATGTTTATTCCGGATAACCCATTGGCAACTACGGAGTTTTTCACCATTGAACTTCAGATTGTGGCTTCTCACGACCCCAATAAAATGATGCTGAAAAACAGCAGGATGAACTTCCGTTTTACAGGCAAAAATAAAAAGCTGACCTACAAAGTAAGGTTCCAGAATACAGGAAAAGGCCCTGCTAAAAAAGTAGATGTGGGGGTTGCCATCGCTGAAATACTGGATAAGGGATCAATAGAGATCATGGATTCAAAACCAAAGCTTGTACCGGGCAAAGCCACTTATGCTAACCAAAGTTACCTGGATACAGTTAGTATTGCTGATAGCGTACACTTCGTCTTCAATAACATTTATCTGCCTGGCATGCAGCAAAAGGGTGTAAAAGATGCAGATTCAACAATGGGTTTTATTGAATATAAAATTGGTTTTAAAGCAAAGCCGAAAAAACTACCCTTTAAAAGTGGTGCAGCAATTGTTTTTGATAAAAATGAACCGATCTATACCAATAGGGCAACGGGTAGATATAAAATGGGACTGTCGCCAGGTATTATCGCAGGTTATGGTTTTCCCTTTGGCAATGGGAATACTCCATTTTCCGGACAAAAGAACATCACCTTCGGTGCAAGTCTAGCACCTTACGCGCCACATAGGTATTACTGGCAGGTAGAACTGTATGCAAGTTCTTTCGCTGAAAAAGAATACCTGATTAAACAAATCCCGGGTAACGACAGGCTTGTTCCGGTAGTTATTGATGGAAAACAGCAGGAAGCAAGGTTAAAATATGCAGACAGTACCGTTCGCACTAAAGTGATCACCATTAATGTTGTTCCGCTACAAATGCGTTATAATTTTAACAAATACATTGGAGCGGGTGTTGGTACCCTGGTTTCTTTCAACATAGATAAACAGTCTACACCATCCAAACAAGCACTTTATGAATTGGTAAATGCATCAGGCACAACACAACAGGCAACGGTAAAAAAGGCATTCGATAAGGTTAGCAGTAGTTTCAGCGATTTTCAGAATACTTTATTTACAGATATACAGGTTGGGAAAGTACATGTTGGCCCTTCAATTGGGTTCAGGTACCTGTATACTTTTCAAGGTTCAAACAATAGGTTAATTACTTATTTAACCTGGAAGTTTTAGCTAAAAAAGCTTATTTTAGCTGAAATGGCTTTTAATGAAGATCGCTAAATTCTGTTTTTGTATTCTTCTGGTTTACCTTTCTCTTGCCGGCCCTACCTACGCCCGACAATCAGGAACCGTTCCATATTCCCTGGTTAAAACCCTAGATTCCCTGAAAGCACAAAATAATTTGGCAGACTGGCTTTACGCAAGGATAGATTATAGTTACACCAATCCAAGACAAAGCCTTCCTTTTTTAATGAACACAGAAAAGGAAAGCTGGCGTAAACCAACATCTGTTGCCGAAAAAGAAGCCTGGCTGATGCTCCTGAGCAACGAGGGTTACAACCAGATGTATACAGGCAATATATTGAATTCTATCAATTGTTATGAGCAGGCCTATAACTATGCTGTTCAGTATAAGCTGAATGTTGAAGGCATAGCCGACTATGTTTTAAAGCCCTGGGCCAATAATTATACCCGCTTAGGAGATTATGAGAAGGCGCTGTTTATACAGCAAAAAACGCTTGACTATGCAAAAAAAGAACATAACGATGCCCTGACCGTCTCAGTTTACAACAACATGGCCATCTCCTACCGTTCATTAGGTGATTTTAAAAAGGCCGAAGAATGCATTCGCCTGGGAACAGAAAAAACCACAGCAGGTACCGCAGCGCTTATTTTGCTCGACAATACCCTGGCCGATATCTATAATGACAAAGAAGAACTTGATCTGGCGGAAAAGGTAATTAAAAGAAATATTAATCGTCAGCATGCCCTTAAGCCCAATTTTGAAACAGCTTACTGGCTATTGAGCAGTTACATCACTGCCGGGGATATTCAAAGAAAAAAGCAACGCTTTAGCGATGCACAAAACAATTACAAACTTGCTTTAAACATTAATGAACAGTATTACAAAGGGAACAGGCTTCGGGAAAAAGCTTATATCCTTATTCAGCTGGGCAAGATTAAACTTGCTCAACAGCAGCCCGGTCTATCCCTCGCTTATTTTAATCAGGTACTCAGCACCTTCGGTGTAACCGGCCCAAGCTCAGGGATTAATCAGGAAAGGATATTCGGGGACAACCGCCTGGTCGAAGTTTTTTATCAAAAGTCGATAGCCTATACCCAATTGGGCCAGCCTAAAGAAGCGCTTCAGAACATTCGTTTTTCATTACTTTCCGCAGATAAAATCCGCTTTGAACTTGCAGATGTAAAAACGAAACAACGGTTCCAGGCAGAAACAAAAAACATGGCAGAGCGTGCGATAAACATCGCCTTTAATCTGCTCGAAAAAACAAAGCAACACCAATATGCGTCGGTTATCATAGATATCATCGAGCAAACCAGGGCAAGGACTTTGCTGGACGATATACGCAGAAATCAACAGCAGCTGACGCTTTCAACCAAAGATCCTTTGTTCGGACAAAAAGTAAAGCTTGAACAGGCGATTGCCTTCAATGAAAAAGAGCTTTTGCAGGGTAACGAAACCGCTGAGGAGATAGGAAAACGCAACGCTGAGCTTAAATTTAAACTGGAATCACTTGAGAAAAGTATTGTTCAGCGCTACCCTTCACTGGCTATGGATAAAGAAACACCGGGTGCCATAGGCCTTTTGAAGCAAATACCTCAAAATACCCATTTTATCGAGTTCTTTTCGGGCATTGAACACATTTATGCAGCTGAGATTTATAACAGACAAGTAACGCACATCAAAAGGATCCAAAATGCGGAAAAAGTAAAAAAAAGTATCCTTGATTTTGTAACTACCTATTACCATCATGGGCCTGCTGCGATGATGGATCGGCCAAAGTCTTTTTTCACATCATCGAATCAGATTTACAATACCCTGCTGGCCGGTTTTAATTTTCATAAAAACAAAAAGCTAATCATTATTCCTGATGAGGCCATTGGCTATTTATCCTTCGATGGTTTAATTACCGATAACAATTATCAACCGAACATAGCCAACTGGCCTTATCTGATCAAACAGATATCACTCTCCTATGCCTTTTCTATTCAAACCTGGATCAAACAGTCTGCGAAAAAGGATATTCCCCAGAAAAGCTTCGCAGGTCTGTTCATTACCCATGAAAACAAAAACAAACAGTTTATTCCTGCTGTAGCGAAAGAGGCCGAATCTATAGAAAAAATTATTGACGGTGACTTCATGAGGGATAAAGACGCGGGTGTTAAAGACTTTTTCGATGCGTTCGATAAGGCCGGGGTATTACACATCAGCACGCATTCTTACCTATCAGGAGCGCAAAAAGAACCAACACTGGCCTTTGATGACAGTCAGGTTTTTTTATTCGAATTATCGGCCAGAAAAGCGCCCCCCGACCTTGTGGTATTGAGCGCATGCAGAACTGCCGATGGCATGATGAATGCTGGTGAAGGCATTATCAGTCTGAGCAGGGGATTTGCGGCAATAGGTACAGGTGGCACAATCGCCGGTTTATGGAATGTAAATGATAAGGCCGCTTCAGAAATTACTGCCAGTTGCTACAACAATATGTTGCAGGGGCAGGAAATAAGCACTGCATTACACCAGGCAAAATTAAAATGGCTGGAAGACAAACAACGCCCTGTACAGGAATGTCTTCCTTATTACTGGGATGCGTTGATTTATATGGGCTATGACAAGAAAGTAAATTTAAAACCAGCGCACAATAGTTTAGCCACTTATGGCAAACTTGGGGCACTGGCTTTAACAGCATTTCTTGGTATTTACTACCTGATGAAAAAGAAAACTATTGTCCCTGTTTAAGTATAGTAACCGCCAATGGGGGAACATTCAATACAATAGAATAATCCCTGTTATGACAAGCTACTTTTTCGGGAAGCAACAATTTGTTGTTTAGCTTACCACTACCAAAAAACTCTTTCGCATCAGTATTAAAGATCTCTTTCCATTTGGCTTTGAAAGGAAGACCAACCCTATAATTTTCCCTGTAAACCGGTGTAAGGTTTAAAATTACAATTAGGGTATCTTTTGCCTTCTTCCCTTTTCTGATATAGATATAAATCGAATGCCTTGCATCATCCGCATTGATCCACTCAAATCCTTCGTGTGAAAAACTATGCTCATACAAAGCAGGTTCTGAAATATAGAGCTTATTTATGGCCCGCACAGTTTTTTGCATGGCCAAATGTGGTGCGTGTTCAAGCAGGTGCCAGTCAAGCGAGCTTTTAAAATCCCACTCATGTGTTTGGGCAAATTCATTGCCCATAAACAACAACTTAGAACCGGGCTGTGTAAACATGTATGCATAGAGCACACGCAAATTCGCAAACTTCTGCCATTCATCACCCGGCATTTTGTAAATCATGGACGATTTACCATGCACCACCTCATCGTGTGAGAATGGAAGCATAAAATTCTCACTAAAAGCGTAAGTTATGCTAAAGGTAAGCTGGTAATGATGGTACCTGCGGTTAATAGGATCGTTTTTAAAGTACTTCAAAGTATCGTTCATCCAGCCCATCATCCACTTCATTCCGAATCCTAAGCCACCATCATGTACAGGGTGTGTAACACCCGGATAAGTGCTGCTTTCTTCGGCAATGGTATGCACGCCATCATAATTTCCGTAAACAGCTATATTCAGATCTTTTAAAAACTCTATAGCACCCAGGTTCTCACTTCCCCCATATTCATTTTTAGCGGCCTCTTCGGCCTTTCTCGAGAAATCGAAATAAAGCATTGAAGCTACGGCATCAACCCGCAAACCATCAATGTGAAACTTATCTAGCCAATACAGGGCATTACTGATTAAAAATGAGCGGACTTCATTCCTGTCGTAGTTAAAAATATAGGATTTCCAGTCGGGATGAAACCCTTTGCGCATATCCGAATGCTCGTATAAATGCGTACCATCGAAATGATAAAGCCCATGCGCATCGCCAGGGAAATGTGAAGGTACCCAGTCTAAAATAACCGCGATATTATTCTTATGCAGCTCATTGATCAGGTACATCAGCTCCTGCGGGGTACCGTGCCTGGAACTTGCGGCGAAATAACCAGTGATCTGATATCCCCAGGATGGAAAATACGGATACTCCATTACCGGCATCAGCTCCACATGCGTAAAGCCCATATCCAATACGTAAGGTACCAGGCTATTGGCGATTTCAACATAGGTCAATACCCTGTCTGGCTCGCTTGGATCACGCTGCCATGAACCCAGGTGCACTTCGTAAACCGACATTGGCTTGTTCAGCGCATTCAACTTTGGTCGTTTACTTAACCAGGCTTTATCTTTCCATTTGTAATCATTATCCCAAACAATAGAAGCTGTTTTTGGCGGATGCTCCCATCTTTTCGCATAAGGGTCCCCTTTTTCAACCTCTACCCCATCAAAACCCCTAACCAGGAATTTATAGATTTCACCTTTGGCTACACCTGGGATAAAACCTTCCCAGATGCCGGAAGCATCCAGGCGCTTGTTTAATGGGTGACTGGTCCGGTTCCAATCGTTAAAATCAGCGATAACATGTAATGCCTGGGCATTAGGTGCCCAAACGGAAAAATAAGTCCCTGCAACATCATCAACGGTAATGAGATGTGCACCAAACTTTTCGTAAAGGCGAAAGTGCTTGCCGGATACAAATAAAGAAATGTCAAATTCAGTAAATAAACTATGGGCAAGCACTTTTGTCATTAGTTATATATTTTTATGCTGGTGAAATTTTTATTTGATTTAAAACGCAGGCAGTTATTTTCATCGACATGATAATCGGTCACGTCCTTTTCATCGACAGTAATCTTATTAACGTTAAATGGCAGCCCAATAACCCTATAATCGTACAACTCGTAATTAGGTGTATACAACCCATCTACAGTTTGCTCAATAGTAAGCAGATATTGTGTTCCGTTCACGCTAAACTTTTTCTCTGAGTAGATATCCTGCTCATAAGCAAAAGTATCCCCATGGTCTTCAAACAAGAAAGAGTTCACCTCATAGTCTGTGTAATATACATTTAATAATACTTCTTCTATGTTCTTTTCGCCAACATACTGCATTACCGGATACTCAGGAATTACTGAACCCGCCCTTACAAACAGCGGCATATGGTCCAAAGGGGCCTTTACATTGTGTTCGCTCTCTCCGATTAATATCTCATGGGTCCAGAAATTGTACCATTTACCTTTAGGAAGGTAAACCGTACGGGATACAGCACCTTGTTCAAGAACAGGGCATACCAGGATTTTATCGCCAAATGTAAATTCGTCCTGGCGGAAACTGGTACTTGCGTTTTCCTGCTCCAGCATAACCAATGGTCTGAGGATCGGGAAACCATAACGGTGATGCTCCCAGAACACCGAGTATAAATACGGCATTAACCTGTAGCGTAACTCAATATAAGTTCTGTTGATACTGGTATAAGGTTCCCCAAAGCTCCAGGGCTCACGTTCAGCGGTATCACCGGCGGAATGTGCGCGCATAAATGGTGAAAATGTACCTAACTGGATCCAACGGGTGAACAATTCTCCGTCAGGCTCTCCACTAAACCCGCCTATATCCGTTCCGCAAAATGGCACACCAGAGATAGACATCCGCTGACACTGGATATTGCCGATTTTTAAATGCTCCCAGGTGGCAACATTGTCACCTGTCCACACACAACCATAACGCTGCATACCGGAATACCCCGCGCGGGTAATGGTAAACGGACGCTTGTTGCGCATTAATTTTTTAAGTCCATCGTAGGTAGAGCGCACCATCTGCATCCCATAAACATTGTGTGCTTTACGATGTGAACCACGGTAACCATCATAATTATGTCTTACATCGTTCGGGAAAGTGCCTGAACCAAATACTGCTGGCTCATTCATGTCGTTCCACACTCCGGCAACCCCCATATCAACGAGTTCTTTGTATAATTTACCCCACCATTCCCTCACAGCCGGATTGGTAAAGTCAGGAAACTGACACCTGCCAGGCCATACATGGCCTTCCATAAAGTAATCATCACTTCTGCGACAGAAGTAGTTATTTTCTTTACCTTCTTTAAAAACCCAGTAATTGTCGTCCACTTTAATCCCCGGATCGATCATCACAACTGTTTTAAAGCCATCGTTCGCCAATTCCTTGATCATTCGTTTAGGATCAGGAAAATGGCTCTTGTTCCAGGTAAAACAACGGTAACCGTCCATGTAATCGATATCCAGGTATATAGCATCACAAGGTATATTCCTTGATCTGAAACCCTCTGCGATTTCCTTTACCTTCTTTTCAGGGTAATAGCTCCACCTACATTGGTGATAACCCAGTGCCCATTTCGGAGGCATCGGGTGGGTACCTGTCAGACTTTGGTATCTTTTTACCACATCCATTAAATGCGGACCGTGGATGTAATAATACTGTAGTTCTCCTCCATCTGCCCAAAAGCTGGTTTTAGTATGGTCTTCTTTTCCAAAGTCAAAATAAGAACGGAAAGTATTGTCAAAAAATATTCCGTATGCCGCCTGATGATGTACCCCGGTATAAAACGGGATAGTACGGTACAAGGGATCCTGGTCCCAACCAAATGAATAAGCATCAGTATTCCAGTTTTGGAAATGACGCCCTCTTAAATTCATATTACCAGATTTATCGCCCAGTCCAAAGAAATTCTCATCCGGAAGACATTTCTTAGTCGCGTATACATAATAACCGCCGAACTCAATGTTCTCTTCCCAGTGCATAGGTGAATCATCTTCACTCATTACCATCTGGGTAATGTTCTCGGTAAATGACACATTGAAGTCGCTTTTTCTGATTTTGCAGGTAACGGTATTGGTCGAAATCGCATAATGTGTTTCCTGGTCTTCCATTTTAAAGGTGGTTACCTTCTGATCGACCACGGGAACAGCATAGGAAAAATCATCCAGAAAAACACCGTGAGGTGCTAGTCTTACCCTAATGATTTCATCACTTACAACCCTGATTTCAACCCGGGCATCACCATCAGAAAAATAGAATTTATTGCCTTCTGCATGAACCTGCTGTACAGCGCTAAGATATTTTTTAACAATAGGCTTGGGTCCTGAAACCGGGTTGTTTAAATGTTGTACTATTTCTTCAGTTTCAGCCGCTGTTATTATATTTTCTTTTACTTCTTTGTCTTGTTTGTTTAATTCTTCCATGAAAACCCCCTTGTGTAGAAAACACGAACCAATTTACTTCGTGTACTTTATACAACTAAGGTGTTAAAATTTCTATTAAAACCAAAGGATTATTATGAGATAAAATTAAGGCAATAAAAAGGCCCTGACGTGAGCGTCAAGGCCTTAAACCTTTAAAAAGAATATTTTTATGGGTTAAATGTATAAGATATATAGTAAAGCGCACCTACTGCAGGGTTACCATATGAAGTGAAATAATACTTATTTAAAATATTTGAACCACCTATTTTAATCATTGAATTCACAGAAGGTACCTTTAAGTTAACCTGCGCATCGATAGTCGTGAATGCAGGAACAGTTCCCGATGCAAATGAGGAATTCCAGAAGAACTCGCCTTGCCAGCGGTAATTTACATTAAACCCAAGGTTCCTGATAATTTCCCTGTTCCCCAATCCAAGGTTATAACGAACCTCCGGGGTGTTGAAATCATTGATATAATCAGTAGGAAGATCATCAATCTTATTGTAAGACACGTTTCCACTTAAATTATAATTTTTTCCCAACACATAATCAATACCTAACGCAGCCCCATGAGTGGTTACCTCTCCTTTAGCATTTACAGGAACGCCGAATTTCGGGAAATCTGTTCCTTTTTGCTGATAAACGTCAATTCCTGTAATAAAATCTTTGTATTGGCTGTAATAAACATACGCGTCAATTAAAAATTTGGGACTGAGCAACCCCTTATAGCCGACTTCGTACGATCTTACGCTTTCAGGGCGGATACCGCGGGGATCAAATTCGTACGTTTTCAACAATGCCGGATTTGGAGTGCCAGCTGCTGCTGAAGCCAGAAATGCCCTATAGCTAACGTCTGTATAAGCTTTGTTAGTGGTCAGTAACCCGTATTTATTTAACATTTCAGGAAGTCCGCCGATTAAACGTTGTCTACCACCTGCAACCGAAAGATCAATATATTGATTCTGTGTGGTAGGATTGCGGTACCCGGTTTGATAAGATACGCGGATATTGTTGTTTGGGGCTACAGTGAGTACACCCGATACCCTTGGCGTAAAACGCCCTTCAAAGTTTGTACTCTTATCATATCTTCCCGAAAAAGAGAGTTTAAATTTTTCATTAAACAACTTTTTCGCAACCTGTGCGAACGCACCATATTCATTGATATCAATTTTATTGTTCAGATCGTCAAAAATTGTTCCGCCCGATCTCAATTGATAAATTCTATATGACCCACCTACTTGTAAATCAATCACATTACTCAGTGCGTCAGATAAATTATACATTCCTTCGTAATGATAGAGGTTGGTTTTATCATTGAACTTTGCACCGTAAATCTTTTTATCAAGATCGGTACTCACAATTGGGGTCTCCATAATCCGGTTTTTCACCGCATCATATTGAGGCGTACCTGGAACCAATCTTCCCTGATCGGCTGCTGCCCTGGCAGCAGCATGCGCCTGAGCATCGGTAACAGCAGGATTAGATGCCTTGGCTCCAATATAATTCCCTACGTACTGAGGATACCACTCTCTTGAGTCTTTGGAAGCTTCATTGATAAATGATCCTAAAATGGATGAAATATAAGAATCACCCGAACGCTCTTGTGTCGTATACCCTCTTAAGAAAAAATCTTTGCCCTTTAATTCCAGCTTAAACTGCCCGATACTGAAATTCCGTAATGAGTAACGGTCGGCTCCCGTGTATACCGAAGTTCCTGTTCCCCAGTTTGCCTGGGCAATAGCTTCTATGGTAGGTGTAAAACGATAATGTAGGGAACCCGAGGCTTTTAAAGATTTCGTGTTGTAATCCACCAGGTTCACTTCATTATACCCTGTTCTGGAAACTTCCTGACTTGGTAGTAATGCAGGATTAGCGAGTCCCAGGGTAAATGGCCTGAACCGTGGGTCTGTAGCTAAAAAAGTGGCCAGCATACCAGGACCTGGACCAGGACTAGCTTTAAAAGCAGCGATTTGAGCAGCTGTAGGAGGGGTTGGCAATCCCAATGCTTGTTGTACAAACCCTGAAGTCCCCGCATTAATTGCTGCCTGCGCTACATTCCGCATATTCTGACTACCCTCGTCACCATATACATTAATCCCGTCATAACTAGGATCCGAAGCTCTATCGCCCGATTTAAATTGACGTCCCGCACGATCAAAGTTACTGTAGTTATCTGCCTGCCAATCTTTAGCCTGCAGGAAAGAGAAAGTTCCTTTTACCGCGAACTTATTGTTCCAGGCTTTAGCCATACGCACATCCAGCTGATTAAACTGCTGATTACCTGTATTGTCGTCATTTAAATGATTGATACCTGTTTTAAAAGCAAAGCTGGCACCCTGATAATCATAAGGATTTCTTGATGTCATTAACATCGTTCCACTGATACCTCCCGCACCATACAATGCCGAAGATGCACCTGGTAATAGCTCCACATTATCCACATCAAGGTCTGAAAGCCCGATGATATTACCTACAGAAAAGTTTAATCCCGGGGCCTGATTATCCATTCCATCTACCAACTGATTGAAACGGGTATTACCGTTGGAGTTAAAACCCCTGGTATTGATAGATTTAAAAGTTAAACTCTGGGTACTTACCTCTACCCCCTTCATGTTGGTTAAGGCATCATAAAAAGAAGGGGCAGAAAGCTCTTTAACTGCGCTTTGCCCCATGCGCTCAACCGATACCGGAGATTCCAGAATCCGCTCCGGCGTTCTGGATGCGGAAATAACAACCTCCTGACCTAGAATGGCAGTTGGCTCAAGCTCTGTAGTTATCCCCGAGGTATTTCCGGTAATATCCCGTTCAACTGAAGTATACCCGAGAAAAGAAATAACGAGGGTAAAAGGGGCTTTTTGATTTGTACTAAATGAATACCTGCCATTCGCATCTGTTGCCGTTCCGCTTGTAGTGCCTTTTACAGTGATCCCAACACCTGGTATTGGTTGTTTAGTGAGCTTATCTGTAACCAAGCCACTAATTACAACACTTTGGGCATGTACGGTTAAATAACCAACACATAACAAAAGTGCAAAAATCGCTTTTGTAAAAATTTTCCTCATACTTTAATTAAATTAGGTTTAATTTTAACATAAACTTAATAAAATTTTTGAGATTAACAAATGTTATTTCGCAAAATGTTTCCCACATAAATTCCAATTATCATTACGTTTCAATCAAGTTTTATGTTAAATTGCCATAGCAAAATTTTCAGAATAATACATTTATAGCATAGTTATACTTTTGAACAGATTATGATGAATAAAGTACGGGCTTCCATTTGCGTTATAATACCTATAATACTGGTTTACACGCTCAATACAAAATTTGGCAATATCCCTCCCATCTTAAAATTCCTAAACCCCTTTACAGGTTTCTGGCAAAATGCCGAACCTAGCACCATCAGTCAAAAAAACAAAATTGTTCTAAAAGGAACCCAGAAAGATGTTGATATCGCATTTGATGATCGTATGGTCCCTCATATTTTTGCACAAAACAATCATGATGTATATTATGCACAAGGATATATTACTGCCATGCACCGTTTGTTACAAATGGATTTTCAAACCCGGTTTGCAGCAGGCAGAATTTCAGAGATAGTAGGAAAAAAAGCCATTGAGCTGGATAAATATCAACGTAGGATGGGTATGGTCTTCGGCGCAGAGCGATCTCTGGAAGGCATGATGGAAGATCCCGAATCCAGGGAAATGATCCTTGCCTATACCGAAGGTATCAATGCCTATATCCGTTCCTTATCAGCGGCACAATTACCTATAGAATACAAAATACTGGACTTTAAACCTGAAGAATGGACACCCATTAAATGTGCGTTGCTCCTGAAACAGATGTCGGCAGTTTTAGCAATGGGTTCAGATGAATTTTACATGACCAATATTAGAAACAAATTTGGTGCTGACGTGGTTAAAGATCTTTTCCCGGATTATCCTTTTAAAGAAGACCCTATTATTCCGGTAGGGACAAAGTGGAATTTCGACCCCCTCCCTATTCCAAAAGCCCCGGCTTCCCTTAATGAAACGCTTAGCTCAACCATAAAAACAACACAGAAAGAAGAAGGTATCGGCAGTAACAACTGGGCGCTGTCCGGTTCAAAAACAGCATCCGGATTACCAATACTTGCCAATGACCCCCACCTCGATCTTAGCCTGCCATCTATTTGGTACCAGGTTCAGCTACATGCCCCCGGCTTAAATGCTTACGGGGTATCTTTACCCGGTGCACCAGGTATTATTATCGGCTTCAACCAGGACATCGCATGGGGTGTAACCAATGTTGCGGCCGATGTACTAGACTTCTACCAGGTGAAATTTAAAGACGACACCCATAAAAGCTATTGGTACAATAACCAATGGAAAAACACCAGCAGCAGATTGGAAAAAATTGTTGTAAGGGGAGAGAAAAACATTACAGATACTGTTATTTATACCCATCAGGGACCAGTAGTATACCTGCAGAAAGTTAAAGACTTCTCTAAAGCAAAGAATATCCCTGTAGGTAGTGCCTTAAGGTGGATTGCCCATGAAAGATCAAACGAGCTAAAAACATTCTACCTCTTAAACAGGGGAAAAAACTACGATGACTATCGCAAAGCACTTACCTTCTACACTGCGCCGGCGCAAAACTTCATCTTTGCATCTGCGCAAAATGATATCGCCATTACGGCAAATGGTAAATTCCCGTTAAAATGGAAAGATCAGGGTAAATTTATCCTGGACGGAAGTGATCCGCAAAATGACTGGCAGGGATGGATCCCTGCTTCACAAAACCCTACCGTGAAAAACCCGGCCAGAGGATTTGTAAGCTCGGCCAACCAGTCCTCTACAGATCAGACCTATCCTTATTACATCAACTGGGAATTCAGTCCGTATGAACGCGGTAAACGCATAAACGACAGGCTCACGGCAATGGGCAAAGCTACGGCCGACAGTATAATTAACATGCAAACCGACAGTTACAGCATTCATGCGCAAAATATACTTCCAACAATACTTACGATGGTAGACAGGGGCCAGCTCAACGCCACCCAACAGGAATCATTACGCTTTGTTACAGAATGGGATAAGTATTACGATGCCAAATCAATTGCTGCAAGTGTATTTGATTTATGGACAAAAAGACTCCAGTTTGATATATGGGACGATGAATTTAGCATTGCCGACATCCCTATGCGCTATCCTTCAAGAGACAGGACAGTACAGCTTATTCTTCATGAGCCAAATTCTAAATGGATAGACAACATCAATACCCCTGCCAAGGAAACACTTACTGATTTGGTAAACGAAGCTTTTAAATATAGCTGCGATAGCCTGGAAAGAAAATATGGATCCATTGGTAAATCCTGGGAATGGGCCAACGTAAAACATACTAATATCCAGCACCTCGCAAAAATACCTGGCTTTGGATCAAAAGTCCTTTTGACCGGTGGTGGAAAAATGACCATCAATGCACAAAACGAAGGCAATGGTCCTTCCTGGAGAATGGTGGTTGAACTGGGTAAAACACCAAAGGGCCACGGTGTATTCCCGGGCGGACAATCGGGTAATCCAGGGAGCCCCTTTTACGACAATATGATTGACAAATGGGCAAGCGGAAAATTGTACGACCTCTTCTTCATGCAATCTGCCGATGATTCTTCAGCTAAAATAATTTCAAGGTTAAAAATATCCAAAAAGTAGTATTATGGTGTTTATTATTATCATTATCATCTCTTTTTTATTACAAATGGTGCTACCCTGGTGGATCATTGTAATCATCTCCTTTGTTACCTGTGGTCTAATAGGAAAAACAGGCAAAATAGCATTGTGGGCGCCATTTTTTGCAATCCTACTATTATGGACAAGCATGGCCCTTTTTAAAAGCCTGCCAAATAACAATCTGCTGGCTTTACGGGTTGCCGAAATGTTTGGTGTACAGGCATGGTGGTTAATATTAGCCCTTACGGCTTTATTAGGCGCTTTTACGGCCGCAGTTAGCGGGTATTGTGGTTACCATTTCAGAAAAGCCGTATTGGTCGCAAAAATCAAGTCTTAATTAAAAATTCTTCCGTATTTTTGCCGCGTGACCAGTCTTACAAAGCAAATCTTTTCTATCAGCAATGCACATGAGTTTGAACAAACCAGCCTTGCTATTTTTAATCATCAGGCCAGGAATTGCCAGGTTTATAAAGAATACATCAGTCATCTGCGTATAGCTCCAAAAGAAGTACACAGCTTAACACAGATTCCTTATTTGCCCATCAGCTTTTTTAAAACACATGAGGTACTCAGTGCTAATGATGCCCCGGAAATAGTGTTCAGCAGCTCAGGCACTACGGGTATGGTACAAAGCAAACACCTGGTAACATCAGTCAGCGTATACGAGCAAAGTTTTAACATGGCCTTTGAACAGTTTTATGGGAGCATAGAAAGCACCTGCCTGCTGGCACTGTTGCCCTCCTATCTGGAAAGAGACGGTTCCTCCTTAATTTACATGGTAGACGCGCTATTAAAACAAAGTAAACATCCCGACAGCGGTTACTTTCTGCATAACCATGATGATTTGTATGATAAACTTGAGAAACTGCGGGCAACAAACCAAAAAACTATCCTAATCGGTGTGACCTATGCGCTGCTTGATTTTGTTGAAAAATATAAGGTAGACTTCCCCAATCTGATTGTAATGGAAACCGGGGGGATGAAAGGCAAAAGAAAAGAAATGGTACGTGAGGAACTCCACGAATTGTTACAGGCCGGTTTTGGTGTAAATGCTATTCATAGTGAATATGGCATGACCGAACTTTTATCGCAGGCATATTCTTCGGGAAACGGCATATTCAATTGTCCTCCATGGATGAAGATATACCTGCGCGACACCAATGATCCTTTAAGTTTGTCCCCAAACGATAGGACCGGGGGTATAAATATCATAGACCTGGCGAACATCAACTCCTGTTCTTTTATCGCCACTCAGGACCTGGGGAAACTATTTCCTGATGGTTCTTTTGAAGTATTGGGACGATTTGACAATGCAGATATCAGAGGCTGCAATTTATTGGTCAATTAGTGCAGCCTTTTGTCGAATAAAAAGGGCTTGCTATCGATGATCTTAACCTTTGACAAAAGCGGATGGTTAACATTCATTACATAATTGTATTCATCTTCTACAATAACTGATGGAACTTTCAACAAGAGTGCTTTATTGCTTCTGGCGAAGGTATCGCCCATTTTCTTTAACGAAGAAGGTGAAGGATAGCTGTTCCAGTCTTTAGGCAACAGGTATTTTTCTACTTCCTCTATACTATCTTCAGGAACATCAAAAACAGTAATGCAAAAGCTCTCCGGATCCTGAATATTGGTTAAATGGGCCAAAACTTCAAGTGCGGCCAGCGCCCTGCTGCTTGCCATATACAGCATCGGCACCCCCACACTATTCCATCGCCCGCCAAACAATTTCGCACCCGTACCACTCATATCAGTCGCCCTTTTACAAAGCGAGATCCTGTAAAGCAACATTAGCTAAAAACCCCGTATTCAATGCGGCCCAAAGTTTGGAGGATGAGCTCAAAGCCTATTGAGGTATCAAGGAGGCTCAATGGGGCTTCCCCGTTTAAGGTATAGTTAGGCGTTTTCATCCAATCATTAAAATTATCCATGGTACCGAAAACCTCAGTACCCCGCTGGTACAACCGGGCTAGTTCTATTGCCTTTTCAGCATGCTCGGTTTTGATCAGTGTAGTAGGCGTATAACGTTGTAATGTTCTTTCTGAAATATGCATAATACCTGCCAACTCCTGAATGGTAAGGGAAATTTGCTTTGCCAAACTTACAAGGGCCTTTTTCGATACGCCCTTACGCGCAAGGTTTAATAAATCAAAATCTGTTGAAACAGCATAATTGCTACCTAACAAACCTACCAGAGAAGTTTGGTTTAACATGCCATAAGCTACTGCGGGCTCGGATAATTCAGCGTTTGTTACGGGTTTCTTTTTCATACCTATCAGACATTATACACAAATATACGCATTTTTGTCCGATCACCCAACAGCTTTACATTTTTTAAATCAGTTAATACATAAATTGCATCAGGCTATTAGCCCTCAGCAATCAGCAGGTAGTAGTTTTTCTTGCCTTTTTGTACAATGATAAATTTATCATTCAGCAAATCAGCCGAATTTAAACGGTCGGCCGGATCTTTTAGCTTCTCTTTATTAACTGAGACCCCACCGCCTTGTATTAACTTCTTAGCTTCACCTTTTGAGGTAAAGACGGTTGATTTTTCCGCTAACAATGAAGCTGCATCTATACCTTCCTGTAATTCCGTTTTCGAAATGGTGAACTGTGGTATTCCTTCAAATATTTCCAAAACCTGGGTTTCGGATAAGGTCTTGAAAAATTCAAGTGAACCATTTCCGAATAAAAACCCGGAAGTGTTAATTGCAGTTTCCAATGCTTCGGCAGAATGGGTCCTGGTGGTAATATCCTCTGCTAACGACTTTTGAAGAATACGCAAATGAGGCGCAGCATTATGTTCATTTTCAAGTGATTCTATCTCTTCCTGCGATTTAAGTGTAAAAATCCTGATCCACTTTTTCGTATCATCATCTGAAGCATTCAGCCAAAACTGGTAAAATTTATAGGGCGAAGTTTTCTCCGGATCAAGCCATACCGCACCACTTTCTGTTTTACCGAATTTAGTCCCGTCTGCCTTTTTGATCAGGTTTGTAGTTACGGCAAATGCTGTTCCAGCATCTTTTCTTCTGATCAACTCAGTACCGGTAACAATATTTCCCCATTGGTCTGAACCGCCCATCTGAACCAGACAGTTGTGGTGCTTCCACAAGTAGTAAAAATCATATCCTTGGATCAGCTGGTAGCAAAACTCGGTAAATGACAAGCCAGAATCACCTTCCAGGCGTCTCTTAACGCTGTCTTTTGCCATCATATAGTTTACCGTTATGTGTTTACCGATATCTCTTATGAAGGTGAATAAGCTCATATCCTTAAACCAATCGGCATTGTTAACCATTACAGCACCATTACCTTTGTCTTCAAATTTCAGGAATTTTGAAAGCTGACGTTTCATTCCGGCAAGGTTATGCGCCACCATATCTTCTGTTTGAAGGTTACGCTCATCAGATTTACCTGATGGGTCACCAACCATTCCTGTAGCCCCACCTACCAAAGCATAAGGTTTATGTCCGGCCCTTTGAAAATGAATAAGTGTCATGATCTGGGTTAAATGCCCCACATGCAATGAATCTGCAGTCGGATCAAAACCGATATAACCAGCAGTCATTCCTTCATTTAATTTTTCTTCAGTGCCAGGCATAATATCCTGTAACATGCCTCTCCAGCGTAGCTCTTCAACAAAATTGGTCATTATTATCTACTTTTGTGGGCAAATATAGGAAAAGCTAGCCTATACTTAAATTTGCCTGGTGCTTAAAAACCGCATATTGAACAATATTCGCTATTTTTAGCCCTATGAACTTCTTGTCCCATTTTTATTTTGAAAGGAATAATCCAGATGAAAATATGGTGTTGGGAGTTGTATTGCCTGATTTCATCAAAAATGCGCATAAGGATTATAATTTATATCCCCTTAAAATCAAACATCTTTTTGAATCAGATCCCCTCCAGGCTTCAATTTTAGCAGGTTGGAAAAGACATATTGCCGTAGACCAGATTTTCCATTCTTCCGGGTTCTTTCAACTACATACCAATGCATTAAAACAGCTGATCCTTCCCGCTTGCGAGAACAGCCCCGTAAAACCTTTCTTTCTTGCCCATATAGGTCTTGAACTGATTTTAGATCATTTGTTAGTTTCAGACGGGCTTGTAAACATCAATACCTTTTACGAACAGCTCGGCCATGCAAATAAAAAAGCCTTAAACAGCTTTCTCCATACTTCATCGCTGGAAGATACCGATGTGTTCTTCAAATTTCTGAGCAGCTTTATCTCCAGCAGATACCTTTTCAGTTATCAGAAAATGGAGAATATCGCTTATGCGCTGAACCGGATATGTATGCGCTTATGGAACAATCCTTTTACGGAGGCACAGCTTGAAGCGCTAACAACACAGCTGGAACAGTTTAAAAATAACATCAAAAATGATTACCTGTCAATTTTTAATGATATAGAAAAATCAATCAGCAATTCTCGCTAATTTGTATCTTCGCAACATGTCACTATTCGAGGTAAAAGACAAAATGGATGCATTGGTTAAGGAGCTTAACCAGCACAGCTACAATTACTATGTGTTGGCCATGCCGACCATTGCTGATTATACATTTGATAAAAAACTAGAGGAGCTGCACCAGCTTGAACTTGCACATCCTGAATTTGCTGATCCAAACTCACCCACGCAGAAAGTCGGTGGCGAGATCACTAAATCCTTTATTACGGTAAAGCATAAATGGCCTATGCTATCATTAGGCAACACTTACAATGAGCAGGATTTAAGGGATTTTGATGAGCGGATCAAGAAATCAATAGGCGAAGACTTTGAATACGTTTGCGAACTGAAATTTGACGGACTTTCTATTAGCCTAACCTACGATGGATCAAGCCTGGTAAGGGCCGTAACACGTGGTGATGGGACCAAGGGTGATGATGTAACTACAAATGTTAAAACAATACACACCATTCCTCATCAGCTAAAGGCACAAGACGTACCCCCTTTATTTGAAATCAGGGGTGAAATATTTATGCACCGTGCCGCTTTTGAACGGCTAAACAAGGAGCGCGAAGAACTTGGCGAAGTACAATATGCCAATCCACGAAACTTTGCGGCCGGAACGGTTAAAATGCAGGATTCAAAAGAAGTTGCGAAAAGACCGTTGGATTGTTTTCTATATTCTTTAAATACGGATAAAAATTACTTTAAAACGCATTGGGAGAGCCTTCAAACGTTAAAAACCTGGGGGTTCAATGTTTGCGAACATACAAAACTAACCAGCAGCATAGAAGACGTATTATTGTTTATCAAGCATTGGGAAGATGAGCGCTTCAAATTATCGTACGATATTGATGGAATAGTGATCAAGGTAAACAGCTATGCCCAGCAACAGGAGCTCGGCTTTACCGCAAAATCCCCAAGATGGGCAATTTCTTATAAATACAAAGCCCAGGAGGTAGAAACAATCCTTGAAAAAGTAACCTACCAGGTAGGTCGCACCGGAGCGGTAACACCAGTGGCCAATCTGAAACCTGTACAACTTGCGGGAACCACTGTAAAAAGGGCAACCTTACACAATGCAAATGAGATCGAAAGGCTGGACCTCCACGAAGGCGATAGTGTTTTTGTTGAAAAAGGTGGGGAGATCATACCAAAGATCATCAATGTAAACCTGGATAAGCGTAAAGCAGGTACAGTACCGGTTATTTACCCAACTACCTGCCCTGAATGTAATACGCCTTTAATCAGAAAAGAAGGTGAAGTTGCCTTTTATTGCCCTAATGACGAAGCTTGTCCACCACAAATAGTTGGTAAAATTCAACATTTTATCAGCAGAAAGGCTATGAATATTGATGGCTTAGGTGATGAAACGATTGAAGCTTTCTATCAGCGTGGCCTGGTTGCGCACATTAGTGACCTGTACACCCTTCATGAAAAAGCAGATGAACTAAAAACTTTAGAGCGGTTCGGAGAAAAATCAATCGAAAACATGCTAAAGGGGATAGAACTTTCCAAACAAATGCCTTTCGAAAAGGTGTTGTTCGGACTGGGGATCAGGTATGTTGGCGAAACTGTAGCAAGAAAACTTGCCTTCGGCACAAAAAATATTGATAACCTGATCGCGTTCAGCCTGGAAGAGTTGACAACCATAGATGAGATAGGTCAGCGAATCGCAGAAAGCATTATCGAATACTTTGCGAAGCCGGAACATTTGCATCAAATAACGCTCTTAAAATCATATGGTTTACAATTTGAAGCCATAGAAAATGAAATTACCTTACAAAGTGATAAGTTAACTGGAAAAACATTCGTAATTTCAGGCGTTTTTGAGAACTACAGCAGAGAAGAGCTCAAAAACATAATTGAAAGTAATGGTGGCAAGATTTTAAGTGGCATCTCTGCAAAACTTAATTATCTTGTTGCCGGAGATAATATGGGACCATCGAAACTGGAAAAAGCGAAAAAACTAAATGTTCCGCTGATTTCACAGGATGATTTATTAGAGCTATTGAAGTAAAGAATAAAAAATGAACAAATTTCACGGAACAGGTGTAGCATTGGTTACGCCTTTTAATGCAGATGGAACGGTAGACTATGATGGGTTAAGAAAACTCATCAACCATTTAATTGACGGAAAGGTTGAATACCTGGTATCATTGGGTACTACAGGTGAAGCCTCAACATTGAATAAAGCAGATAAGCAGAAGATATGGGAATTTACAGCAGAAGTTAACAATGGTCGTTTGCCATTGGTTGCCGGTATAGGTGGCAACGATACTGCTGAAGTTACAAACAGCATTAAAACTTTTGAGGTAAATGGCTATGATGCGATATTATCAGCCAGTCCTTATTATAATAAACCTACCCAGGAAGGAATATACCAACATTATAAAGCCATCAGTGAAAGTAGCAAGCTACCTGTTTTCCTATACAATGTTCCGGGACGTACGGCAAGTAATATAAGTCCGGAAACGACCTGCAGGTTAGCCAACGACTTTAAAAACATCATTGGTACCAAAGAAGCTTCGGGCAACTTTGATCAGTTTAACCAGATCATGCGTGATAAACCCGCTGATTTTATGCTGATTTCAGGAGATGATCCAGTGGCGATGCCAATGATCTCGATAGGTGCCGTGGGTGTGATCTCTGTAATTGGAAATGCATTGCCCCAACAATTGTCTGATATGATCAGGTTATGCCTTAAAGGTGACTACGCAGCTGCTTTACCGAAACATTTGAACCTGATAGAGTTTACCAGAATGATGTTTACTGAAGGAAATCCGGCCGGTGTAAAAGCAGCCTTGAAACATCTGGGCATTTGTGATGACCATGTTCTCTTACCATTGGTAAAGGTCTCAGATGAATTAAGAAAGGCGATTATCGCTGAAACAAACAGAATTACCGCCTAAAAAAGATATACCGTTAATGCGGTAGTACGAAAAAGAGGGTATCATAAATTATGATACCCTCTTTTTTTCAAAACAATAAAGTTGGTTAACCTTTATTTTTTGCGTCTTGAATCTCTAGTCTGATAGACTGAGCTAGGTTTTTAAGGTCCTGCATACCTTTACGTACACGGGTTCCTGCGGCGCTGTTTGCTTTGTTGTAGAATTTGTCAGCATCAGCTTCTAAAGCGGCAACAAGCTCCTTTACTTCATTAAATTTTTTCATCGTTAATTTTACTCCTTTAAGTTTTTAAGGTTTTGATTAATACTCTATTACTAAAGTAAGATGTTTATTTTAATAAATGAATTTTTACAATAACAAATAAATAGGCGAAAACCCTCTTTTTTTCCACATTATGAGGGTTTATAAACAATTAACACGCTTTTTATTTATTTATCTGATTGATTTTTAGATAATTACAAACAAAAGAAAACAAAAAAGGGGCTTTATACATCTATAAAGCCCCTTTTTTTATATTTTAAATATTATGCTATCGAGAATTGGTTCTCTTTATAATATCCGCTTTTCAATTTATCGGACACTTCACTAAAAGCATCTAAAGTGCGCTGTACATCCTCCATTGTATGAACGGCTGTAGGAATCAACCTCAGCTCAATTAAGCCCTTAGGAATAACTGGATAAACTACAATAGAACAGAATATACCGTAGTTCTCACGAAGGTCCATAGTCAATGCAGTAGCTTCCAATAATTCGCCTTTAAGGAAAACCGGGGTAACCATTGTATTGGTAACGCCAAGATCAAAACCGCGGTCCCTTAACCCCTTCTGCAATGTGGTCGCCACATGCCATAATTTTTCTCTTAACCCAGTATTGTTTTTAAGCAATTCTAAACGCTTTAACAAACCAATAACCATTGGCATCGGCAAAGCCTTCGCGAAGGTCTGAGAACGCATATTATACCTGAAAAAGTTAGTCATTTCTTCAGTAGAGGCAACAAAGGCCCCTATGCCGGCCATCGACTTAGCGAAGGTCCCAAAATAAACGTCCACACCATCAATACAGCCTTGTGCTTCATGGGTACCGGCGCCTGTAGGGCCCATTGTACCAAAACCATGTGCATCATCAATTAACAAACGGAAGTTGAACTCCTTTTTTAAATCAACCAGCTCTTTTAATTTTCCTTGTGCACCTGACATTCCAAAAACACCTTCGGTAATCACCAGGATACCTCCACCACTCTGCTCAACCAACTTCGTAGCTCTTTCAAGCTGTTTACGGGCACTGTCAATATCATTGTGTTTATAAACAAAACGTTTACCCATATGCAGACGTAAACCATCTATAATACAAGCATGGGATTCAGCATCATATACAATTACATCGTTTCTATCTACCAAACTATCGATAATAGAAACCATGCCCTGGTAACCGAAATTCAAAAGAAAAGCGTCTGGTTTTCCTACAAATGCAGCAAGTTCCTGCTCTAACTGTTCGTGATATTTAGAGTTACCAGACATCATTCTGGCACCCATAGGGTAAGCCATACCAAAATCTGCAGCACCTTGTCTGTCAGCTTCCCTTACTTCAGGGTGATTGGCCAAACCTAAATAATTATTTAAACTCCATACCAGATGCTCTTTACCACGAAAATTCATGTGAGGAGCAATATCGCCTTCTAATTTAGGAAATGAGAAATATCCATGAGACCATTTGTGGTGTTGCCCGATTGGCCCCATGTGTTTCGCTATCTTTTCAAAAATATCCAATGTTATATGTTTTTTATGTTATTATTATTTTTTTGCAAAGTTATGTTTAATATGGCTTATATCAAAGAATTAGCCAGCGATGACGCATTGCTTACATAAGTATATATTGACACCAAAAAGCCTTAACAATATTTGTTAAGGCTTTTTGCAATCCGTTACGAGGTTAAATTAATCAACATTATCGTGAAGGAATGAATTATTTGGTCTGATCTCAGTAGATCCGTCTTCATCATTACTTAAAGTGAACCTTGAAACCTGTGATTCAGAAGAATGCTGAACCTGTTGCAACTGCATTTGCTTACGTTTATAAGCAGGCTCGTTTTCCAGTTCCTGCAAACCATTACTGGTGCGCAGCTTCATGCTCAGGTCTTTTAATCTCAGAATTCTTTCTTTAGATTTCTTTAACTGATCTTCGATCGACTCATCACTTTTATCGTCATCCGCACCTGTTTCAATGATCTCTTCTCTTTGTGGAACGGTATCATTATTAAACACTACTGCAGGTGTTTCAAATACGAAGTCGGTTTCCGCAACTTTGATCTCAAATTCAAATCCTGAATCCTGAGGGGTTTCAGAAAAAGGAGCTTCTTCTTCCAGTAAGGTATGTCTTACGACAGTATTCGCAGGTTCTTCAGCATTACGGTTTTTATTCCCATTAAATAGATCACCGAAAAGATCCGATTGCTTGATCTCATCTTTAGCCTTCATTACCGGCTCATTAGAATAAACAGGCGCTTTAGGTTCAATAAATGAATTTACAGGCTCAACCGGCCTAACCAACGGTGCCTCTTCAGGCGTAAGCATAGAGATCTTTTTTACATTCTTTTTCTCTTCGTCACGTTGCTCAGTAGTCTGGAAACCAGTAGCAATAATCGTTACCGACAGCTTGTCTTCCAGGTTTTCATCGATACAGTTACCCCAGATCAGATCAGCAGAAAGACCTGCCTTTTCCTGAATGTAATCTGTAATGATCGTTACCTCGTCCATCGTTACTTCACGTAAACCAGAACTAATATTTAAAAGGATATATCTGGCACCCTCAATTTCATTATCTTTCAACAATGGTGAAGCCAATGCGCCTTCAACAGCATTCAATGCCCTGTTCTCACCATCGCATGCAAAACTACCCATGATTGATACACCACTGTCTTTCATCACAGTACGCACATCTTTAAAATCCACGTTGATGTATCCCGGAACAGTAATGATCTCCGCAATACCTTTCGCCGCCGTAGTTAAAATATCATCAGCTTGTGAAAATGCAGAACCCAAAGTCAGGTTACCAAAAATTTCACGCAACCTGTCGTTAGATATCACCAAATAAGAATCAACGTACTTTTTCAGTTCGTCCAATCCGTCATTTGCCTGCATCTTACGTCTTTTACCTTCAAAGGCAAATGGCGTAGTTACAATAGCAACAGTTAAAATGTCAAGTTCTTTAGCTGCTTTAGCGATAATAGGACTGGCACCCGTTCCGGTTCCACCACCCATACCAGCAGTTATAAACAACATTTTTGTTGTGCTGCCAAGCATCTGCTTGATATCGTCTATATTCTCTATAGCCGAGTTCTTTCCAACTTCAGGAATTGAGCCTGCACCCATACCTTCGGTAAGACTGGCACCCAACTGGACCTTGTTAGGAATAGGACTAAACTCCAAAGCCTGGGCATCTGTATTACAAATAATAAAGTCTACACCAGTAATTCCTTGACGGTACATATGGTTTACCGCATTACCACCACCGCCACCAACACCAATTACCTTGATGATTGATGACTTATCTTTTAACATTTCGAACTGCATATCTTTATGAATCAGTTATTTAAAAATTCGTTTTACCTGTTCATCTCTCTATGTAATATTAACACTTTTTTAACAGGCGTTTTCCACAAATGTTGACAATGTGGAAAAATCACTCATTGTGGATAAATATTACGGTTTTATATAATCTTCATCGCTTACATTCATGTCATCTTTGATGAAGTCCTTGGTCTTCGCAAGGAGCTTATCAAACAATCCACCACCTGAACGTTTCGTTTTCTCTTTAACATCTTTTGGTTTTTCAACAAAAACACCCGGCTGTTTCATCTCTTCCAACAATTCTTCAGCTTTCTGTATTCCTTTAATCAACAAACCAACACTGGTTGCATACATCGGGCTTTTCAAATCGTCGTATACCGTTTTCGCCATATCCTCATATTTAGATAAATGCTCATTAGGGTAACCTACGCGGCAATCTAAACCAGTTACATATTCCACCAGTTGTGATAAATGTTTCAGCAAGGCACCACCACCGGTAATCACTACGCCACCAATCAGCTTTTTCTCATAACCTGAAGATTTGATTTCGTAATATACATGCTCAATGATTTCTTCCATACGGGCCTGGATCACAAAGGCAAGGTTTTTAACTGAAATTTCTTTGGGCTCCCTTCCTCTCAGTCCGGGAACACAAATGATTTCATTTTCTTTATTTTCTTCTGCCAGGGCCGATCCAAAACGGGTCTTTAATAGCTCAGCCTGGTTTCTCATTACAGAACAGCCTTCACGGATATCTTCTGTAACACTGTTTCCTCCAAAAGGAATTACAGCAGTATGACGGATAATACCTTCATGGAAAATGGCAATATCTGTAGTACCACCACCAATATCAACAAGGGCAATACCAGCTTCTTTTTCTTCGTCGCTCAACACCGATTCTGAAGAAGCCAATGGTTCTAATATCAATTCCTGCGTTTGTAACCCGGCATTGGTTACGCACCTCATGATATTTTTCACCGCAGTAACCTGACCTGAAATGATATGGAAGTTGGCCTCAAGACGTACCCCCGCCATACCAATAGGATCTTTTACCCCTGGCTCGTTATCGATAGTGAATTCCTGCGGCAAAACATGAATAATCTCCTCTCCTGGCGGCATAACCAGTTTAAACATATCGTCGATCAACTTATCGATATCCTTTTTCCCGATTTCGCTGTTCAGCTCACGCCGGGTTAAAATACCTCTGTGTTGCAGACTCTTGATATGCTGTCCGGCAATACCTACATTCACAACCCTGATTTCCACATTTGATTGTCCGCTTGCCAGTTCAACCGCTTGTGAAATTCCCTGAACTGTTTTTTGAATATTAGAAACCACACCACGGGTAACCCCTGCCGACTCTGCTTTTCCTATTCCTAATACTTCTATTTTTCCATGCTGTGTTCTGCGACCAACGATCACACAGATCTTAGTAGTACCGATGTCTAATCCGACTACTATTGGAGATTGAATGGTAGATTTTTCTTTGCCCATAACTATATCGATTTGTTGAGTTTATTAATTGTTTTTCCTGGTATCTGTTTTAACTTTTTGTTTCTTATTGTTCGCGGCACCCGTACTCCCCGCCGTTTGCTGCTCAGCGGCTATATCCATTTCAATTTCCCTGCGAACAACAGAATCAACTGTTTTATTCTCTTGTTTTACCTTGTTGCCCGGTACACTTTCCTTGATCACTTCACCCGTTAAGGAGTCTATCTTATTCTTTTCACAAACAATCTGGTTTGTATATTTTACATTAATGGTTTTATAGGTATTCCATCCCACCTTTGGCATCGCTTTCTTATAAAAAGCACGCAAATTCCTCATCTTCGTTTCCAGGGAGTCTGCACTGCCCAAAATAATACGCTGATTGCCCAACCTTGGGATCATCTCAATGTCCTTTGCATTGTCGACAAACAATTGTTCAATCTGGGCATCCCACAGCGTATCTTTTTTAACATATAGCGCCACCTTGTATAAATCTACCGCCAGCTTAGTAATCAGTGTATCCACCTTACCACTAAAATGCTCCATAATACTACCATTTGCAGCCAGTACATTCGCAGTGAAGTTTGGCGAAACAGGCATTTTTAATCCGTTACTATCAATATAGTAATCCTGACCTGCGGAATTGATCACCCGCAAAACTGGTTGCCGTTGTTTAACTTCAATCTGTATCACACCGTTCATATCCGCAAATACCGTAGCAGATGCGATGTAAGGATTTTCAATCAAGCTCTTTTCAATATGCTGCAAATTAATAGCAGCCAAATTCCTACCCACCAACGATCCCTGGCTATGTTTTAAAATCGCATCAACCTCTTCACGCTCTATAAAATTATCCGCACCCGGAATAAGGATTTTAACTTTGGTACAAACCACAGTTTTTTTCTTTGCGTCAACGAAACTCATCAACACAACAATACCTGCCAGACAAACAATCCAGGCAAAACATTTAAAAACAGGTCTCCAGTTAATCCTTTTAAGCATAAGTCAAAATGGCTTTAAGGGGTTGTATCAATGTATCTATATCTCCGGCGCCTACAGTTAAAAGCAACTCAGGCTGTTTGTTTTTTACGTATTCAAGCGCTAAATCTTTCCCAACGATCTCCTTGTCCTTCAATGAAATCTTATCCAATAAAAACTGTGAATTTATACCCGGTAAAGGCAATTCACGTGCCGGATAAATCTCCAGCAACAATAAACTATCCGCAGTACTCAAAACTTTCGCAAATTCATCGGCGAAGTCGCGGGTACGTGTAAATAGGTGAGGTTGAAAAATTACCGTCAGCTTCTTCTCGGGATACAATTGGCGTACCGCATCAAAACATGCACGCAGCTCTTCAGGGTGATGCGCATAATCATCAATATAGATGTGCCCCGGAGATTTTACGATGTATTCAAATCTTCTTTTCACGCCTGTAAACGCTGCAATCGCCTTTTTAATAAGTTTAGGGTTAATACCTAAACTCAGTGCCACACCTATCGCTGCAACGGCATTTTCTACATTATGTTTTCCAGGTAATGAAAGACTTAAATCTTTAATCTTAGTATAACCATCCTCAAAATCGAAAACAAAATTCCCATTTTCGACGTGGATATTGGTAGCCTTTAATGAAGAATCTAAATTTGCGCTGTAAGTAATCCCATCTAATGGCAGTCCCTCTTTTACAAACAATTTTCCACCATCTTTTAGCTGTCCTGCAAACAATTCAAATGATTCATTTAACTGGGCCGCATCTCCATAAATATCCAGGTGATCGGCATCCATAGAAGTAATCACCGAAATATCCGGATGAAGTGTTAAAAAAGAACGATCATATTCATCGGCTTCAACTACAACAACATCATTCTTGCCTATTAAAAAATTACTGTTATAATTTGTGCTGATACCTCCTAAAAAGGCTGTACAACCGTAACCAGTATGTGTTAATACATGCGCAATAATTGATGAGGTAGTCGTTTTACCATGCGTACCCGCAACAGCAATGCAAAACTGACCTTTACTAATAATCCCTAAAACCTCCGACCGTTTCTTTAAAACAAAGCCATTGTCCTTAAAATAATTTAGTATTTGGGCATCCTTAGGAATCGCAGGCGTATAAACAATCAGTGTATCTTCATTTTTTTCATGAAATGAAACAGGCAATACAGCCTCATCATCCATATAGGACACTAAAATTCCTTCCTGCTCCAAAGCTGTAGTAAGATTGGTACGTGTTTTATCATACCCACAAACCACACAGCCCCGTTTTGCAAAATAACGGGCAATGGCACTCATACCTATTCCACCGATACCTACAAAATAAACCCGTTTTATGTTACTCAGTTCCATCAGCTAACACCCCCCTTTCCCGCAAGCAACATTACTTCCCTGGCAATCACATTATCAGCATCCGGTAAAGCCATCTTACCGATATTTTCCGCGTACATTTTACTTTTGTCTTTATCGTTTAGCAAAGCCAATGCAGCAGCTACCAATGTATCTTCCGCAGAGCGGTCTGTAATCATCAGTGCAGCATTGTTTTGCACCAGTGCCATTGCATTTTTTGTTTGATGGTCTTCAGCTACATTAGGTGAAGGCACCAATATAACCGGCTTTTTTACCAGGCACAGCTCAGCAATAGTACCGGCACCAGCCCTTGAAATGATCAGGTCTGCGGCCGCATAAGCCAAATCCATTTTATTTAAAAATTCAAGAATCCTCACATTCGGATTAAAGTCCAGCCCCAAACGTTCAACAATTCCTTTATAGTAGAACTTACCCGTTTGCCAGATCAGTTGTACATCAGCATCTAAAAATTCAAGAATATGTTTCTCAATACTCTTATTTAAAGTACCGGCACCCAAACTACCACCTGTTACTAAAATCGTTTTCTTCAAAGGATCGAGCTTCAATAATTCCGAGCCTGCATGGTGTTTATTCAAAACATCAACCACATCCTTACGTACAGGGTTACCAGTTTTCAACAAACGCTCGGCAGGGAAAAACTGCTCCATCCCATCAAATGCAACACAAACCTTAGACGCTTTTTTCCCTAACCACTTATTGGTAATGCCTGCGTACGAGTTTTGTTCTTGTATCAGGTAAGGGATTTTCTTTAATGATGCCGCGAAAAGGATTGGGCCAGATGCATATCCGCCTACGCCTACCACCACATCAGGTTTAAAATCAACAATCAGCTGCAAGGCTTTACGCACACTTCCAACTAGTTTAAATGGCAGACTTAAATTCTTGGCAATCGAGCCCCGTTGTATACCACTGATGTTTAAACCGACAATCTTATAGCCTGCCGCCGGAACCTTTTCCATTTCCATACGACCGGTTGCGCCAACAAATAAAATCTCACAGCCGGGCTCCATGCGCCTCAACGCATTAGCTATCGATATCGCCGGAAATATATGTCCGCCAGTACCGCCCCCTGAAATAATTATCCTTGTTGGTCTCATTATTATATCTTTTATCCTTACTACTTAATCCTCATAACCCGCAACTCACAACCCATACCCCACAACTCCCCTACGCCATTGCCGGTATCTCTCCAACAACAACCTTTTTACCTTTGCTATTTTCTTCCACGTCTTTGCTCACACTCAAAATAATACCAAAAGCGATACTGGTAAACAAAATTGAAGTTCCGCCCATACTTACCAATGGCAAGGGAACTCCGGTAACCGGGCCTAAGCCTACGGCAACAGCCATATTCGCAAAAGCCTGTATCGTTAAGCTAAAGCTCAGTCCTGCTGCCAGCAATGCACCGAAGGCCTTTGGACTTCGCGTTACAATCCTGACGCATCGATAAAGCAGCACCAGGTACAAAACAATCATCGTTATCGCGCCAAACGAACCATATTCTTCAACAATAATTGCGAAAATAAAATCCGAGTATGGGTGTGGTAAAAAGTTCTTCTGTGTACTGTTACCAGGACCTTTCCCGAAAACACCACCCGTTGCCAAAGCAATCTTAGACTGGTCTGCCTGGTAAGATTTGTCAGAATCAACCTTCTCAGGATGTAAAAACGTCTTGATCCTTGATCTATAAGTTTCTCCCCTGGGACCGACCATCATCACCGTACCCAACAAAACCCCACCTGCAACACTGACAATAGCGATTTGCTTGATACTAATACGGCCAATAATCAGCAATAAAATACTTACACCAAATAACATTAATGCGGTCGACATATTTGCAATTGCGATTAATAAAGTCACCGCACATACAGAACTAATAATCGGGATAAATGAGTTCTTTACATCTTTAATATTCTCTTGCTTTTTAGTCAGCATGCGGGCCAAAAATGTAATTAAGGCCAGCTTGGCCAAATCGGAAGTCTGGAAGGTAAGCCCAATTACAGGGATCTTTACCCAACGCGAAGCATCATTAATATGCGATCCAAAAATCAGCGTATAAAACAACAATGGTATCGTCACGATCATTAATATCTTGGATATACCGGCATAGTATTTATAGTCCAGCAAATGGGCGATATAAATCATGCCTATACCCAGCACCACAAAAATCACGTGTTTATACAACAAATATCTTTCAACAGCTATCCCTTTATTATAAGCAATAGTACCCGTAGCACTATATACTGTTAATATAGAGATCATCGACAAAAGGATGATGATCAGCCAAATCCAGCGGTCACCTTTTGTTCTATCCAGAAGATTATTTATTGTAGTCATAATCTATAATTCTTTAACGGCAGCCTTAAACTGGTTACCGCGGTCTTCATAATTTTTAAACAGGTCAAAACTTGCACAGGCGGGCGACAACAATACCGTATTCCCTTTTTTTGCCAGGTGATAAGCAACCTGAACAGCCTCATGTGCGGAAAAAGTGTTTACAATAATTTCCACATCATCTTCAAAAGCCTCATGTATCCGCTTATTGTCTTTCCCTAAACATACAATAGCCTTAACCTTCTGGCGGACCATATCCTTTAGCATATCGTAATCATTCCCTTTATCAACACCACCCATAATCAATATCACATCCGCGCTAACACTTTCCAGTGCATACCAGGTAGAATTTACATTCGTAGCCTTAGAGTCATTGATGTAATCTACACCAGAGATTTTCGCAACATGCTCCAACCTATGCTCAATATTTTTAAAATCGCCCATACTCTCACGTATAGTCGAATTTCTTATATCTAATACCTTAGCTACTATGCCAGATGCCATAGAGTTATAAATATTGTGCTTTCCCTGCAGGGCTAATTCTGTAATAGACATGGTTAATTGATCGTTTAGGTTTATATTGATGTGTATGTTGTTGCTTTCCAGGTATGCTCCGCTTTCAATCTTCTTTCTGATCGAAAAGGGGTACATAACCGATTTCACTTTAGCATTTTTCAATGCTTTTAAAGTTTCATCATCATCAGCACAGTAGATAAAAACATCATCACTGTCCTGGTTCTGGGTAATCCGCATTTTTGATGCAGCGTAGTTCCCCAATTTATAATCATACCGGTCTAAGTGATCGGGTGTTATATTTAATAAAACGGCTACATCCGCTTTAAAACTGTACATATCATCCAGCATAAAGCTCGATATTTCCAATACATACCAGTCAAAATTTTCAGTCGCAACCTGTGCCGCAAAACTGTGTCCTATATTTCCGGCCAGACCAACATTTAGCCCCGCTTTCTTTAAAATATGGTAGATCAGCATCGTTGTAGTGGTCTTGCCGTTTGAGCCTGTAATACAGACAGTTTTCGCATTTGTATAACGTTTGGCAAACTCAATCTCAGACACCACCGGAATATTCTTTTCTTTAATAGCCACAATAATACCTGCGGTATCCGGTATGCCCGGACTCTTAATCACTTCAACAGCTTTAAGGATTTCTTCCTGGGTATGCTTTTGCTCTTCAAAAACGATGTTCAGCTCCTGCAATTTCTCTTTATACTGCGAAGGGATCACACCAAAATCAGACAAAAAAACGTCAAAGCCCTGCTTCTGCGCCAATATTGCCGCGCCAACACCACTTTCTCCACCACCTAAAATTGCGATTCTCTGCTTTTCCATTATCTAAGTTTTAAAGTGATGATGGTAATGATCGCCAGCAAAATGCTGATGATCCAGAATCTGGTCACAATCTTGGCCTCGTGATAGCCTTTTTTCTGGTAATGGTGATGTAATGGGGCCATCAAAAAAATCCTTCTACCTTCACCAAAACGCTTTTTAGTATACTTGAAATAACTTACCTGTATAATTACCGACAAGTTTTCAATCAGGAAAACGCCACACAACACAGGGATCAGAAGTTCTTTCCTGATCATAATCGCAAATGCTGCAATGATCCCACCAATAGCTAAGCTTCCGGTATCACCCATGAACACCTGTGCGGGGTATGAATTGTACCACAAAAAGCCAACACAAGCACCTACAAAGGCCCCTGCAAATATCATCAGCTCACCAGAATTCGGGATGTACATGATATTCAGATAATCCGCTATGACGGTATTACCCGAAACATAGGCAAGCAAACCAAGTGTAATTCCAATAATGGCCGATGTTCCCGTTGCCAGGCCATCAATACCATCAGTAATATTGGCCCCGTTTGATACCGCAGTAACAATAATCACCACAAAAATCAGGAAAACAAATACAGCATACTTCTCATATCCAGGACCTAAAAACTTAAGTACCTTAGCATAGTCAAACTCATTATTTTTGTAAAAAGGCACATTTGTTAAAGTCGATTTTACATCTTGTGTATAATAGAAGCTCTCGCCTTTCTGTCTTAAAACCATAGGTGCGGTAGCCGCTTTGGAAACACTTGATTCATCCACTGTTTGTCTAACCACAATATTTGGGTTAAAATACATTGTCCAGCCAATGATCAAGGCCAGGCCCACCTGCCCTACTATTTTAAACCTACCCGCTAAACCTTCTTTATTTTTCCTGAATACCTTGATATAATCATCTACGAAACCAATAATCCCCATCCAAACCGTGGTTACAATCATCAGGATCACATAAATATTCGTAAGGTTAGCCAATAACAGCGTAGGTATCAGAATTCCAAGTAATATCATTATACCGCCCATAGTCGGGGTACCTTGTTTCTGCATCTGCCCTTCAAGCCCCAGGTTTCTTACCGTTTCCCCTACCTGCATTCTGTGCAGGTAATTAATGATCCTCCTGCCATAAACAGTAGTAATGATCAAAGAGATAATGATCGCTAATGACGTACGGAAAGTGATGTATTGAAACAATCTCAATCCGGGGAAATCGTAATGCTGGTTCAGATATTCGAATAAATAATATAACATTAGCCGATCAAGTTTAATTGTTCCATTAATACTTCCTTATCATCAAAATGATACCTCACCCCATTTATCTCCTGGTACTTTTCATGTCCCTTACCTGCAAGCAAAATAATGTCGCCCGGCTTAGCCAGATGGCATGCCGTTTTAATTGCCTCTCTTCTATCTACTATACTCAAAGTCTTACGTCTGTTTGTCGGAGAAACCCCCTTTTCCATTTCCTCTACTATCGTTTGCGGGTTTTCCGTCCTCGGATTATCTGAAGTGAGGATAACCTTATCACTCCAATCACAGGCCACCTGTGCCATAATCGGACGCTTGGTTTTATCACGGTCACCGCCACACCCAATAATCGTAATCACCTGTTCCGTTCCTTTTCTAATATCCTGTACTGTATTCAACACATTCTGAACAGCATCTGGTGTATGCGCATAATCAACAATTCCTATCACACCATTTGAAACGATGTAATCAAACCTGCCTTCTGCACCCGTCAAATTGCTCAGGGTAGTCAATACCGTAAGCTGGTCCTGGCCCAGCAACATCGCCGTTCCGTAAACCGCCAATAGATTATAAGCGTTAAATGATCCGATCAGTTTAAAAAATACATCAGCATGATCAATATCAAGGTGTAGACCATTGAAACTGTTTTCAAGAATCTTTGCCTTAAAATCAGCAAGCTGTTTCAACGCATAAGTCTTCTTCGTAGCCTTTGTATTTTGCAGCATCACCATTCCGTTCTTATCATCAAGATTGGTCAGCGCAAAAGCTGAAGCCGGCAATACATCAAAAAATGCCTTCTTAGCTTTAATATAATTATCAAATGTTTTATGAAAATCAAGGTGGTCGTGCGTGATATTCGAAAACACCCCACCAGCAAAATTCAATCCTTCTATTCTGTGCTGAACTACTGCGTGAGAACTCACTTCCATAAAACAGTAGTCACAACCCGCATCTACCATATCCTGCAAAAGCGCATTTAGCGCTACCGGATTAGGTGTTGTATGTGTTGCCGGAACAATACGGTCATTGATATGGTTCTCAACAGTTGAGATCAGACCAACTTTATAACCCAGCTCCCTGAACAGTTTAAAAAGTAGTGTGGCAATGGTCGTTTTACCATTTGTTCCGGTAATTCCAACCAGCTGTAGCTTAGCAGAAGGGTTGCCGTAAAAGTTAGCAGCCATTTTACCCAGGGCAACAGAACTATTTGCCACTTGTATATAGGTTACCCCCTCCACAACATCATCAGGAACCTGCTCACAAACCACCACGGGTACACCGGCAGCTACCACACTATTGATATAAGTATGGCCGTCAGACAAAGTACCTTTAATTGCAAAAAACACAGCATCATTACTTACCTGCCTCGAATCAAAAGTCAAAACGCCAACCTCCCTGTTGGTTTGTCCAACCAGGTTAGTTATTGTTATTCCATATAATATATCCTGCAGCTGCATCTTATTGTAAATCTATTTGTACCGACAATCCTTTTCCAATTTTACTTCCTGCAGCGATAGACTGGCTTACCACTCTTCCGCTACCTTTTACCTTTGCTTTTAAGCCCGAATTACCTAACAGGTACAAAGCATCTTTCAGCCCCATCCCACTTACATCAGGCATTACACCTTTTACAGCATTATATTCTTCATATACAATACCATTGCTGGTATCTACACTATTGAAGTAATCAGATTTGGCCGCATACAGTGCTTTAATACCTAAAGCATTGTATACCCGTTTCACCGCTTTACTTTGCCCGGCTTTTGCTTCCGGCTTAATGGTATTGCCCACCAAATGTTCCGGAATGTTATTATACATCTCCATATCACTGGCATAAATACGATCTGCAATTTCTTTAAATACCGGCCCTGCTACCGCAGCTCCGTAATAGCCATTTTTGGGGCCGTTAATAGACACCATAATAGAATACTTCGGTTTGTCAGCAGGAAAATATCCGCAAAACGAAGCCTGATAACTACGTTTGCCTTTATACCCTCTATTGTCATCAGCTACCTGTGCCGTACCTGTTTTGCCTGCAACCCTATACAAAGGAGAGCCCATCTGCTTACCCGTACCCTGTGTTACCACATTTTCAAGCATCGCCTGCAACTTTTTAAGCGTTTTTGGCGAACAGATCTCGTCTTTAATTACCCTGGCATGGAATTGCTCTATCGGATTACCCAGGCGCCTGATCTCCTTTACAAAAATTGGCGCTATATATTTCCCGTTGTTGGCAACGGCATTGTAAAATGTCAGCATCTGCAAAGGCGTAATCTGCATTTCATAACCATAAGCCATCTGTGGCAAGGTCATCTTCGTCCAGCTTTTAAACTTCGGATTTTTTATGACAGGCCTGGTTTCTCCCGGAATTTGCAGATCCAACCGCTTATCCATATGAATATCATATAAATGATCTGTAAACTGGGAAGGATTATCCTGGTAGTGCATATTTACCAGTTTAGCAACCGCCGTATTCGCCGATTGCTCAAATGCTTTCATTACCGTAACTGTCCCTATTCCGCCATGCGAATCTTTAATGGTATGTCCCGGAATCCGGTAAGTACCATCACCTGTTGCCACCAAAGTATTCGTATCCACTTTTTTATCTTCCAGCAAAGCCATATATGAGGCCAGTTTAAATGTGGAACCCGGATCCTGACTACCACCTATCGCATAGTTGAACTTCTCTTCATAAACACCCTCACTTACCCGGGTATAATTGGCTACAGCCCTAACCTCTCCGGTATTTACTTCCATCAAAATCACTGTACCATGATCCGCATCACTAATTTTCAATTGCTTTTCCAATGCACTTTGCGCAAGGTCCTGCATATTGATATCGATAGTTGAAATAATATCAGCCCCTTCTTTAGGCGCAACCTCCGCTTCATCGTTAACCGGCATCCAAACACCACCAGAAATACGCTGCACTAACCTTTTACCACTCTCTCCGTTGATATAATCCCCGTAAGCACCTTCCAGACCAACACCGTTCGCTACATTTTCATTTTTATAGCCAATAGTCCTTGCCGCCAAAAATTTAAATGGCCTGATTCTTTTGTTTTGCTGAACAGCAATTAATCCACCTGTATATTTTCCAATGTTATACAAAGGGAAAGTCCTGATCGTTTTCAGTTCCTGATAACCGACTTTACGTTTGATCAATAAATAACGCACACTGTCCCTACGTGCAGCACGCAGGTAACGCGAATATTCTTTAGGTGTTTTATCCTTAAAGAACTGCGACAACTTGAACGCCAATGAATCTACTTTTTCATTAAAAACATCTTTGTCCTGTATGCCACCGGCAAACATATCCATCCTTAATTCATACTCAGGGATAGAGGTAGCCAGCAGACTTCCATCTACAGAATAGATATTCCCTCTTGCGGCGTCAATATTGATATACTTTGTAGAGAGACTATCGGCCATGGCACGCCATTTATGTCCCTCCACAAACTGTACATCGCATAGTCTGACCAATACTGCCACGGCAAGCAGTACAATCAGTCCGAAAGACAGATAAACACGTAATAATATGTTATCTCTAATATTCATTGCTGTTTATTACAATTTTTTTAGGTGGCTCAGTTAATTCTTTAATTCCTAACGTATCTACTTTCTTGGCTACTTCTGTCAGCTTACTCTTAAACATCAGATCAGCTTTCAGCGACTTATACTCCCAACTCAGCTCTTTTACTTCTTTATTTAGCTTATCAATATTCCTGATATTCTTAATCGCCATATGGCTATTGGCTATGTACAGCATACATAAAACCGAAAGAAATATCAAAAACGGCAACATCTCCGTCGCCGACTCTTTACTCACCCCACCTTCAGTAAATAGCTTTTTAAAAAAAGCATTACTACTTTCAGGTGCTACACTTTTAGGTTTGGATTTAACCTTAACATCAATCTCTTCTTCTAATTCCGGCTCTTCATCAAGATGCTCCCTAAACTTGTTGTTCATATCCTTTCCCCCACTCTTAATTTCGCACTCCTTGAACGACTATTCTCCTGCAATTCCTGCTCATCCGCTACAATTGCTTTTCTTGTTATTGCTTTAAAAGGCTTTTGCTCATTACCAAAAAAGTCCTTATCCACTTCTCCCCTGATTTTTCCCTTTGCAATGAAGTTCTTAACCGGTCTATCCTCCAATGAATGATAAGACATCACCACCAAACGTCCGCCCACTTTTAAAACGTCGGCCGTCTGCACCAGAAAATCTTCCAGGACTTTCATTTCGGCATTCACTTCAATACGCAAAGCCTGAAAAACCTGCGCCATATATTTATGCTCTTTACCTTTAGGGATATGCGCAGCCGCCACAGCCTTAAAATCGGCAAGTGTCAAAACCGGCCTGTCAACACGCCCCGTTACAACAACCCGGGCTAAAGACTTCGCATTTTTAACCTCCCCATAAATACCAAAAATTTTATGCAACTGATCTTCTGTATACGTATTCAAAACATCGGCAGCAGTCAGCTTCCCTTGCTTATCCATACGCATATCCAGTGCCGCATCAAAGCGGGTAGAAAAACCTCTTTCCGGTTCATTAAACTGATGCGAAGAAACACCAAGATCAGCCAAAATACCATCAACAGCTTTAAACCCTAACAAACGAAGGTTATTTTTAAGAAAGGCAAAATTCTGGTCAACAAAATGAAAACGGGGATCGTCAATTTTATTTCTTTGTGCATCAGGGTCCTGATCAAAAGCAATCAGTACACCATCTTTACCCAAATTTTTAAGTATCTCACGGGAATGTCCGCCACCACCAAAAGTCACGTCCACATACACACCATCAGGCTTGATATTCAAACCATCAATACATTCTTTTAACAAAACCGGAACATGATAATTATTTTCCATCTTCCCCCCTGTTTTTATTTCCCATTACTTCCTGAGCAAGGAAAGCGAAATTCTCCGGCTCACTATCAAACAAAGCTTCATAAGCTTTTTTAGACCAAACTTCAATCTTGTCAAACTGACAAGCTAAAACAAGGTCATCACTAATTTCAATACCTACAGACTCCAATAAAGACTTCGGTAAATTCACCCTTCCGGCAGCATCCAACGTCAAAGCCGTCGCGCCACGGGTAAAATATCTAATAAATTCTCTGGTTTTTGGTTCGTACTGGTTCAACTTGCTCATCTCTTCTACCATGCCTTCCCATACTTTTTTGGGATAAAGAACCAAATGCTTCTCAAAACCACGGTTAATTACAAGTCCCTCATCCTCAACATTAGGCAATTGTTTTTTTAGGCTCGAAGGGACCATCAAGCGGCCTTTCGCGTCTAATTTACAATCAAATTCTCCTAACAGTTGAACCATTTTTATATGTGCACTTTTTATGTAGTGTAAAAATAGATATTTCTACCACTTTTTACCACATTCTACCACAAAAAATTATCAACATAATTCATACCAACATTTTTCCGCCTTTAAAGCACTAAAAACGCAGAAAATATGGTGGGAAATAAAAACAGGCGTTCCGTAAAAACGAAACGCCTGTCCTAAAAATAAGTCTTAACGTTAATCGTTAATCGCCTTAACACCAGGCAACTCTTTACCTTCCATATATTCAAGCAATGCTCCACCACCGGTAGAAACATAACTTACTTTATCTTCCAGATTGAATTTAGCGATGGCCGCAGCCGAATCTCCACCTCCAATTAAGGAGAACGCACCATTTTCTTGTGTTGCAGTTACTACCGCATCAGCAATGGCACGTGTACCCTGCTCAAAATTAGCCATTTCAAAAACACCCATCGGTCCGTTCCACAACAAGGTTTTAGAACCAGCAATCACTTTTGAAAACAACTCAATAGTTTTAGGGCCAATATCCAGTCCCATCCAGTCTGCAGGGATCTTACCCGTATCAACAGTACCTTTACTTGCCTCATTGTCAAACTTATCTGCAATAACAGTATCTAATGGCAAATACAAGTTTACTCCTTTGGCTTTGGCTTTCTCTACCAATTCCAAACACAAAGCCATCCTGTCTTCTTCCAATAAAGAAGTACCGATCTCACCACCAGCAGCTTTAGCAAAAGTATAAGCCATACCACCACCAATAATCAGGTTATCAACTTTATCCAGCAAACTCTCAATCAGCAGAATTTTATCAGACACCTTAGCCCCCCCCATAATAGCGGTAAAAGGTTTCTCGGCACCATGATTTACCTTTTCAGCATTTTTCAACTCCTCTGCCATCAGGTAACCGAAGTATTTTTCCGTAGGAAAAAACTCAGCCACAATAGCAGTTGATGCATGCGCACGGTGTGCAGTACCAAAGGCATCGTTTACATATACATTACCTAACTTCGAAAGTTTTTCAGCGAAGTCACGGTCACCTTTCTCTTCTTCTTTGTAAAAACGAAGGTTCTCTAAAAGTAAAACCTGGCCTGGTTCAAGATTTCTTGCTTTCTCGGTAGCTTCAGCACCAACACAGTCATCAGCAAACTTCACCTCCAGATCAAGCATTCTCGAAAGATCACCCAAAATATGTTTCAATGAATATTTATCTTCTGGTCCACCTTTTGGGCGTCCCAAATGAGACATCAGGATCACAGCACCACCATCATTCAATATTTTATTGATTGTAGGCAATGCAGCACGCATTCTTTTATCATCAGTAATGTTAAAATCTTTATCCAAAGGGACGTTAAAATCCACCCTGATTAAAGCTTTTTTATCTTTGAAATTGCATTGATCGATTGTTCTCATTTTAAATCTTTTGTTTTATTATTAAGGTTTGGTTTGCGTCTATTTATGAAATCGCTTTGATCATATTAAAGTGCGGCCCTATCTCCGGCACTTCAAATTCATCAGAAATCACCTCAAAGCCCAGCTTTTTATAAAAACCAACTGCAGAACTCCGCGCATGACACCAAATATAAGAAGCATTAGCAGATCTTAACTCATTAATTGCAAATTTTATAAGATCAGAGCCCAATCCCCTTCCCGAAAACGCAGGATCGGTCGCCATTCCCCTCAACCTAAAGCCACCACGGCCTTTTTCAGCATAATCCTCAGGATAAAAAGTAGCTATAGATACTATTTTATCACCAACAAACTTACCCAAATGAAAATTACCCTCGATTTCATCCGTTGGAAAAACACATTTATCTATTCCGGCATTATTTCTTAAAACCCGGTTTCTCAGGTCGAGCGTTTCTTCTGTTGCTACGTAATCAATCATTATTTTTCTCAATTTTTTGTACCACATCCACCAACCTGGCAGAATAGCCAGATTCGTTGTCATACCAACCAACCACCTTTACAAGGTCGCCAACAATAGAGGTCAACTGTGCATCAAAAATACACGAATGCGGATTGTCTAGAATATCAACGGAAACAATAGGGTCTTCAGTATACTCTACGATAGTACTCATTTGATTTTCAGCAGCTTTTTTAAAGGCAGCATTGATTTCTTCCTTAGTGGTAGGTGATTTTAAGATACAGGTAAAATCGGTTAGTGAGCCGTTCAACACTGGCACTCTGATACCTGCCCCACCTAACTTACCTTCAAGATGAGGAAAAATATTTGTAATGGCCTTGGCAGCTCCCGTACTGGTCGGAATGATCGATGCCGATGCTGCCCTTGCCCTTCTTAGATCTTTGTGTGGAGAATCATGCAGGTTTTGATCACCGGTCATAGAATGTACCGTGGTAATATAACCGTCCAGGATGCCCCAGTTGTCGTCCAGGATTTTCACCATAGGCGCCACATTATTGGTTGTACAGGATGCATTTGAAAGTATTGGCGAAGTCAGATCAACCTCCTCATCGTTTACCCCGAGCACTACCATCGGCACATCCCTATCTGCGGATGGCGCAGAGATCAGCACTTGTTTTGCCCCGGCTTTTAAATGAAGTGCCGCAGCAGCACGACTGGTAAATTTCCCTGTTGATTCCAGCACCAGGTCAATCCCTAAACTACCCCAGGGCAATTCTTCAGGTTTGGCCTCACTGTATACATAAATTTTCTTGCCATTAATTATTAATGCGCCTTCCTCATAACTTACCGTTCCTTTAAATCCCCGGTGTACGGTATCGTATTTAAAAAGATGTGCCAGGGTAGCTGGATCACCAAGGTCATTTATGGCAACAACATCGATGTTTCGTTCAATTGCAGTACGTAAAAAAACACGCCCAATCCTTCCAAAACCATTAATCGCTAATTTCATTTTGCTCGTATAAATATGCGCGCAAAAGTACCCATATTCTTTAAACTGACGGTAGTATTATCCGTCATAAAATTATCTTCCCAGTATCATATTAAGGCTATGCGTCTTTTTTAACCTTCGCCAGCTTTTTCTTCTGCTCCTTTAACCGGTTTTCCAGTCGTTCTTGTTTTTCTAAATCCTGCGCTGGCGCTGTTTTTTTATTAATCCAGGCTTCATACTGTTTAACCTGGTAATCTGTATCAAAAACCTTATCATTTACTTCAAAGCGGACAACTTCTAAGGCAATTGGCTTCAAGACTGTATCAACAGGAGTCTCCCAATCCTCCCAAACATGCGCAACCAGTAAAGACTTCCCTGCAGGGATATTTGCAGAAACAACATCGAGATAATCTGACCTGTCTTCTGCCCGTAGCGTCTCACCAGCGGAACCGGCAATCATTCCTCCGGCAACCCCGACAATAAAACCCAGGGGACCGGCCAAAAGACCTATCAGTCCCCCAACCAAAGCGCCTCCCACTACACCAGAACCTTCGGCTTTATCTTTTGCCGACCGGATTGAAGTTTCGCCAGCTTCATTTTTGCTTAATAAATAGGATTCCCCCAACGACAGATCGTTTACCTGGTCCAATTGCTGTAAAGCCTGTAACCCTTTAAAAGCTTCAACTTCATTATCAAAAAGGGCGTGAATTATCTTTTCCATATCTATACTATATGTTATAAGACAAACGAAAAGAGGCTTTGTTTTGGAATTACCGGAAAAATCCATACACCACCATCAACAAACATATTTATGATCAAAGCATTAGAATAATAAAAACATTCAGTATATTTGAATTTAACGTTTTTAACCTCAACACCACATAATTAATCCGAAGTTAATTCAAGTAATATTTGACTTGGTAAGAGGTAAGGTCTGGGCAATAGTCAGTCCACGGTGAGAGCACAGTGAGTCCACGGTGAGTCCACGTTTTCTATAAAAAAGGTGGACTCACCCTAGATTTAAGGTTTAATTAATGTTCAGTCACTATTTCTTAAATCAGCTTCGTTACCAAACATGGTCTTAACATCTAGACTACCCCCCGGCTAAAACCAGTCAATGGAGAACAACTTTCTGTTACCTAATAACTAAGATACACCAAAAGTTAACAATTCTAATTACCTTCCGTTGAAGCATTAATACTTTAAATATATGTCGGATGGTATTCGTTTCTTAATCAGCTTCCCGTTACTCTTTTTCATCTTTTATGGTTTCAACATTGGTTATATTGCGATAACAAGCCCAGGCGGGCTATATCTCTCATTTTTAGACGAGCATTGTAATTATATAGAATTATGGCGTAACTTGTACATAGCTACAGCAGCCAAAACACTAGAATTAATGGGCTACACTGTGTATACTACAGATATCAATTTAAAAGTTCAAGGACATTCTGGATTCAGGTTGGTTTATTCTTGCCTCGGTTATGGTATCATGAGTTGCTTTTCAGCTTTTGTACTTTCCTTTCCAAAGCCACTCCATTCACGCCTTGTTTTCCTATTAACCGGACTAACAACAATAATCAGTTTAAACCTGTGCAGGTTCATACTTCTACCTATATTTTACAATCCGAAAATAAGCATATTATCAGCCAACCACCATGATATTTTCAATGGAGTATTATATATAATATTATTATTGTTGATATACAAATGGGTAAATAGCAAAACAGCTTAAAAAAATAGCATTCGGCCTGAGTAGTATCTGAATTTGATACGTGACCGCATTGACTTAGCTATTTAAAGGCCATGAGTCCGCCTATTTTCAGCAAAAAGGCGGACTCATGGCGGACTCATTGCGGATTCACGGCACTCAGATACTAAACTCAAACAGAACTCAGATCGCACGCTGCCTTATCCTTTCTGGGCTTTACTGAAACTTTCCCTCTTTGTTCAACAACTGGAAATATTTATCCAGATTAACACCCAGCGACTGCTCAAAAGCAGCTTTTAAATCTTCCGGCTGAGGATGTTTGCCTTTCCAAAGATTAAAATACAATTTAAAAGCATTATCCATCTTCTCTCTACCTACCCCATCCTCCAGAATATACAACCATAATGCCGTTTTAAGATAAGAAGCACTGCTGTATTCGTCCGAACTTGCGAACTTATCAGAAGGGATATCAATGGCCGACTTCATAGGAATACCACTCAAAGCACCATAAATCGCCGCTAAAAATTCTTTTACCGGCAGCGCCTGAACTTCAATGGGGATCGCATCGCCGAATATAGAATTCGACCTGTACTTTTCGGCCTCATACCTAAACTGGAAATAAGTATTTAACCCCTCATCCTGCCAGGCATGTTGACGCTCGTTACTGCCCAGCATACTCATAAACCAGTTATGTCCTACCTCGTGTGCAATTACCGCATCAAGGGATTCTTTCTTCGCATCCGGACTGGTGATGAGGGTAATTGTAGGATACTCCATTCCTCCGCTTGAATTGTTCTTAGGGCCTTCCACCACCTGAACAACAGGGTATTCATACTCTCCTATCCATTTGCTGTAACGCTTAACCGCATCCTTGGCGTAATCCACACTGTAATTCCATAGTGTACTGTCCTTATTGTGATAATAAGTAAATGCATCTATAATCCTTCCCGACTCCAGCTTTAAGGTATCATACTGGATCACAAAATCTTTATCAGCAAACCAGGCGAAGTCCGGTACATTATTGATCTTATAATTCAGTTTCTTAACCCCAGTTTTATTTTTTGCTGCATAAAGTGTAGGCTTAGCCTCCCTATTGGCAACATTCTTTGCTCCTACAAGTTTATAAGCCGCCAGCTCATCGGCATTTTGCAAAACACCCGTTGCGCCTACAACATAACTGGAAGGAACAGTAATATTCACATTAAATGAAGCGTAATCACTGTAAAATTCGCCCATATCCAGATACGGGAACTCATGCCAGCCATTTTTATCAAAAACAGCAGGTTTTGGATACCACTGGCACACCATAAATTCCCCGTCAGCAAAACCAGACCTCGAGAAATAGGAAGGTAATTTCACCTTAAAATCAGTGGTAATGGTTACAGAATCGCCAGACTTCAATGGAGACGCTAGTTTTACCTTGATGACATCTATATATTGAGGGTTTGGATGTGCTTCTGTAGCAGCAATCTTCCCGTTCACTTTGAAATTCAAACCTTCTATACTTCCGTAAGTATATTTATCCAGCTTCCCAGCTCTGGCAGTATCATTTTTCAACTGATGAAAGAGCGCTGTATTTTCATTTTTATAGGCATTGGGCCAGATGTGGAACCAGATAAAGTTAAGTGTTGATGGGGAATTGTTCTTATACACAATCGTTTCAAATCCTTTTAAGGACTTTTCCTGATCATTCAGGGCAACATCGATATTATATCGCACATGTTGCTGCCAATATTTCTCCTGCGCAAAAACAACGGAACTAAAAAAAACAAGGATGAGGATTAAAGACTTCTTCATTAATAATATTTTTAAAATGGGTGCTGGGAACATCTGTTTCCAGCAGTTTTGGAAAGATAATAATTTTTATAGCAGATCGAATTCATCTAATGAGTAAATTTAAAAATGTTTATCATCAAAAATAGGCAAAGCCTTCTTTACGGACTTTCATTAGCAGGGCTATTGTTCCTGTTAAAATGGATTGAGCTTCGATATGTAATAATTGACCATGCATTTCAAATATACACCGGTCTCATTGCAGTCATTTTTACTGTATTGGGCATCTGGCTCGCACTAAATTTCAGCCAAAGAAAAACAGCAGCAACTATAATCAAAGAAGGAAATGCCGATGATGGCAAAACTGATCTTTCACCATTAACAAGTGCATCCAACAAACCCTGTCTTAGCAAAAGGGAATTAGAAGTATTAAAGCTTATGGCCCAGGGCTTAAGTAATGATGAAATTGCGAAAAGCCTTTTCATTTCTTTAAATACCGTAAAAACCCATTCCTCAAAGCTTTTCGAAAAGATGGAGGTGAAGCGCAGGACCCAAGCTATAGACCTGGCAAAAAAAACAGGCATCATTCCCTGATCTTTTTTCAAAATCACCCTAAAGTATGACCTCATAAAAGATTTAAACAGGCAACTTTGAAAAAAAACCTTTAGAAGTATGAAAAGAATAGTAAGAATTTACGGATTAATTATCAGCGCATTCCTGGTAGCTAATTTAATTTACATGACAGTCATGTGTTATACCGACCCCAACTTTATGGGCAACACCGCGCTTGGCTATGCGGCCATGATCATCGTATTCTCTATCATCTTTATTGCCGTTAAAAATTATAGGGATAAACATTGTAATGGAACCATCACCTTTGGCAAGGCATTTAAAACTGGTGTTATGATTACCTTGATTGCTTCAAGTGTATATGTTGTAGTCTGGCTGTTCGAATATTACTTGTTTATTCCTGATTTTATCGACAAATACACCCTACATGTATTGAATGCCGCTAAATCCGATGGTGCAACAGCGGCTGAGATCAGTAAAAAAACTACGGAAATGGCAGAATTTAAAACACTATACAAAAACCCTGTTTTTGTAATACTCATCACTTACGCAGAAGTATTACCTGTTGGATTGGTCATCTCGGTCATTAGTGCGCTTTTATTAAAGAGAAAACCTAAAGTTTAAGCAATTTTCAAAACCAATCACCGAGGGAGTTGTTTAAATAGAAGCGAGTATTAAAAAGATCGTTAATATATGCTTATGAAACCATCATAAGCATACAGCTTACAAACCGCAATGAACCGAGCTTGCGAGCTCATGAATGCCAATTAAAATAATAGAAGCTAATGAATAATATGCATATGATAGCTTCATAACCGATAAAAACAAATATATACTGATGAAAACTCCGAAATCAAAAACAGAAAAAGCTGAAGTAGCAGATCAGAAAAAACCTAAAGGTGCCGAACCTGAAAATGCAACATCAGCAAAGGATGCGAAAAAAGTAAACGTTAACCTTACAAAAAAACATACGCACCCGGATGCACAGGATAAGTGGAACGATCGTTTAGACCGCAATTTTGAAAGTGAAAGGGAAGGAAATGCTGAAGCAGATGAAAATGCAAGGGATTACTCCTCAAAATATGGTAGTGGTGATCAATCTGATGAAGATTAATCACCACGATCTTAATCTACCTGTTGATATTAATCAATATCCGCAAACTCCCAGGCGCTTTGATAAGCATCAGATTTTTCAGCGTAAGTAATAAAATCAGCATAAAAAGGCAACCGCGACAGTGTTGCGCTATCTCCGATCACCACCAGTTTCTTTCTGGCACGGGTCATCGCCACATTCATCCGTCTGATATCAGATAAGAACCCGATTACACCTTCAGCGTTACTTCTGGTCATCCCGATATAAACAATATCCCTCTCTTGCCCCTGGAAACTATCTATTGTATTAACCGAAATTTTCGCTGAATAAGGTTGCAAAACCGGATGGTTCAGCAGTAAATCCTTTAACACGTGAATTTGATGTTTATAAGGGGAGATTACAGCGATAGTAGGAAAATCCCCAACATTATAAACGGGACTTAATTTGATGACCAGCTGAGCTAAATGCTTTAATAAAAATGCTGCTTCTTCCTTATTGTAAGTACTTGTTCCTTCTGTTTGCTCTTCAAAACCACAACCCGCAGTATCAATAAAATTAAGTGCACGATCTTCCGGAAACAGCAAGTGTTCAGCTACAGATTCATGGGCTTTCAGCTTCCCGCCATAAAACACATTGGAAGAATAGCTCATAATTTGTGCATTCATTCTGTATTGCTCTTCCAGCAAAATAACTGCATTTGGATGCAAAGCGACGCACTTTTCCAGTAATGTAGTACTTAATCCCCCTCTTGCCGCTTCGTGGGATTTTATTGTTGGTGACAATTGGCAATGGTCGCCTGCCAAAATCACCTTTTGCGCTTTCAATATTGGTATCCAGCATGCAGGTTCTAATGCCTGTCCTGCCTCATCAATTACTACAGTATCAAATTTCCGGTCTTTAATCGTATAATGGCTTGCTCCAACTAAGGTTGCAGTAACAATCTGTGCTTTCTCTATCAGGTCCTCAACAATATACTGCTCAGTATTGGCAACGGATTTCATAATCTTGTGCGCTTCATCAAAAAGTGCCTTACGCTGTTCTTTTTCCGCCCTACCAAAATTTCTTTTGTATTTGTGGGCCATGTTTTTATACTCCGCAGCCTGCTTCTTCAGGTCTTTAACTTCTTTTATACTTGCATGGGCTGCCATTTTGCTATCCAAAGTTAAAGAAAACAGCTTTTCGGATACCCTTGCAGGGTTACCAATGCGTAAAACATTCAATCCTTCATCGGCTAACTTTTCGCTCAATAAGTCAACCGCAGTATTACTTGGCGCAACCACCAAAATCTGTTTTCCATGTTGCTTAATCAACGCCTTAATAGCCTGCACCAGGGTAGTTGTTTTTCCCGTTCCTGGCGGACCATGAACAATAGCGAGTTGCTGCGCAGCGACAATCCGGTTTACTGCAAATTGCTGTACTTCATTTAATTTAGCAATTGGGTAGTGAAAAATATCGGCTGCAAATGAAGGCGTGTCCGTCCCCATTAACACTTTTATCAAATGATGGTCATCAGCCTGCTCATTCCGCAACGAAGCACGTTTAACTGCACCCTGCATTTCGTCATAGCTGTGGTCATCGAAGAGCACATCAATTCCTAATTTACCATCTCTGGCCCAATCCGGCAATTCATCTGTACGTAAAGTAATTTTTAGCCGGTTACCACCTTGATAGGCAATGGTTCCTTCGACCCTATCATTTTTAGGATCATGATTAGAAAACAATACGGCCGGCATGCCAAACCTTAGCTGGTGTGGCAAATCCTGATGGGTAGTTCGCTCCGCCTCAACAGTTAAGTAATCCCCCCTACTCATTTCCGATCCGCGGATGGCAATAGGGTACCAGGTTAAACCATTTGCCCTGCGTTCCGCAACAGAAAGCGTTTCCTTCTGTTTGATATATGTTTGTAAATCTTCTTCACGCTCCGTTTTAAGCAGATCAAGCAGTTTTTTAAAATAAGGCATTTGCAAAGATAATCAACCAGTTCATAAACACCTGTTAACATGGCAAAATAAGCCTTGTCTTTACTTTTACATGAAAAATAAGAAAGAGATAAAATTTACAGTGCGAAATTATAAGAAAGGCGAATACCAACAAATGTGAGACTTTCATCAGAATCTTTAACATCAGAACTTTGGTATTTAACACCTAGCTCAAGATTATTAAAGCTATACCCTACACTTGTAGCCCAGCCAAAATTTGTTTTTGAATCGCTCGCCGACATTGAACCTGCAGATCCGGCTACCCTATTGATTGAAATACCAGCTTGTGGCTCCAGATTGAAATTCCCCAGTGTGTACCTGTAACCAGTATAAATCGGAATAGCCGAATAATGCGCATCAATACCACTTGGCAAGTTCTTAACACTAAACCTATTGTAACCAGCTTCTAGTGTAACTTGTTGTTTCTTTAGTCCAAAGCCATACATGCCTTTTGCCGAGGCACCGAAACCAAGTTTCACAACGTCTGCCAGGTCTGAAGTTGGAATAGCCAATTGCCCTGAAACCTGTAACATATTGTTACCTTTCTGTGCTTTTGCACTAAGTGTTAGTCCTAAGACTACTGTAGAGATTAATAAAATTTTGCGCATATAGTTTATTAATTTGAAATTACACTAACTACAAATTTAATTACAATAACAGTTAAGTGTGAAATTTATTTTTTGCATTAGAACAGCCCATGTAGATTACACAACAATTTATTATAAAATCGCTATCTTTGATATAAAAAATCTTGTTATGAAAAGATATTATATTCTTATCCTCGCAACCCTGTTATCATTAAACATTTTCGCTCAAAATCGCTCCAATGCGAAGCTTGATGTGATACAAAAGATTAATGGAGAAGAGATGAAAGGTCGGCTAACTAAGGTAACCGATAACGATGTTTCTTTTATTTATTCAGGAGAAACCCTGGAATACACCATCAAAAAATCGGATATTTTAAAAATCATTCACTCAAGCGGCAGAGTAGAAGTTTTCGGACAGGCGCCTCTGCCAGCCGAAAGCCGTCAAAAGGATCAGGTAGCAATGACTGCCAGCCCTGTAGATCATCACAATAAGATTGCGATTTTACCATTCACTTATCTGATCGATAACCAACCAGGAGCAGATGCGGTAGGCTATAAAGCACAGGAAGATGCGTACAGCTTTTTATCTCAACATTCAGCAGGTTATACCATTCTTGATCCAAGAACAACCAATGCAAAATTGATTCAGGCCGGTGTTACAAAAGATAAAATGATGGGTTTTACCATGAAGGACATCTGCGACATCCTTGGTGTTGAATACGTTGTTGACGGATCTGTAATACAAGCCAAAGGTTATCAAACCTCTTCTACTAGTGGAAGTTCCAATACTAAAGTAAAAAGAGATGGCGATGAAAAGGTGAAAGGTGTTTCAAACGCTAACTCCAGCTACTCAAATAGTGCTCAACGATACGATGTTAGTGTAAGCCTACATATCTATATGGATAACAATGCCAGTATATACAATCAAAGTCATAAGGCATTTTTCACCAATACAGACGGTTCATATAATAGTCCTTTGGAATATTTGTTAAAAAGATCACCACTGTACAGAAAGTAAATAATAGCTGTGCAGAAAGTAAATAATAAAGGCAACCCCAAAAGTTGCCTTTATTATTTTAATGATCTTTTATTTAAGTAACTTATCCAACTGTTTTCTCAATTCAGGATCTGATGGGCGCTTAGCATTACCATCAACAATCTTCCCCTCGGGATCTATCAAAATAAACCTGGGAATAGAATTTATATTGAATTTCCTGATAAAATCAGAATCGAAATCCTTATCTGCCATTAACTGGATCCCTGTCATTTGATGTTCTTTAACATAAGCCAGCCACTTAGGCTTATCTTTCATCGCATCCACCGAAATACTAACAAAACTAATTCCCTTTCCTTCGTAATCATGCTCAACCTTTCTAAGTGAAGGAATTTGGGCAATACAGGGTTTACACCAGGTAGCCCAGATATCAATATACAGGTATTTACCTTGAAAATCTTTAAGTGACACCTGTTTGTTATTTACATCAGCATAGGAAAAATCAGGAGACTGGGCATTCACCAATACCTTTTTCGAATTTTCATAAATAGTTTCAAGCTCTTTTCTATATGCAGGGTTAATGGCAAAGGCCATAAAATCCTTATAAAGTTTATCCTCTTCTGGTCCCGGCTTTGAACCGAGTATCATTCTTAAAGACTGATAATTCAGATATTCCCTGATAAAAGGGTCTTTTATTTCCTGAAGTACAACGTTTATCTTTTGAACACTAATCCCATAAATGCCTAACTTTTGACCTGTTTTAGACTTACCGGGCCTGCGTTCATTAATTGCTTTATCCAGCCACTGTCTATAAGCTGATGAACGTCTGAACAAAATGCCATCATTTAAATCAGGTTTGAAAAGTAGTATACCTGATAAAATTTCTTTTTCAGCATCACTTAACTTTTTCAGATAAATTTGTCGGGCTGCAGAATCTATGCTCTTTTTACCGTTAGGACTATTCTTTAATTTTTCACTGATTTCGCGAAAACGGACCACAGCCATTGAATCTCTTCCGTAAGAAGACTGGTAATCCGCAACCACATTACGGATAAAATAATCTGCATCCCTTGGTCTCAATGCACTTACTTCGGGATCTCCATCTTTACCTCCCTGCTTCAGCAGGGAGGTCCGGAATTCACTTAATTTTGAGCGCAGTTCAACAGGTGACATGTTAAAAAAACGGATCGAGTATTTTTTTTTAATCATCGGAACATAGGTGGAAAGCAGACTATCCTTATGCTTTAGCAGGTCATCCTTAATCTTATCTGTATTTTTTTGCGCAAAACTGTTCCATCCTGTTAAGAGAACAAGTATTGCCATTAATTTTATTTTCATTGGAATATAATTTGTTTTTAATGGCTATGGACTATTTAATGATTGCGTTGCATTCCCGGGTTAAAATTCAGGACCCGGATAGGAATTTCAAAAGTGTAATTCGGACTATGCGGAGGAAGGCTTGCTTCTACTTCAGCTGTTGTCGCATTGATCCTTTTTACCTCTGGTATACGCCCTTCTCTATCCAGCCGCTTCATATCAAACCACCTAATGCCACTAAATGCCAATTCGCGCCTGCGCTCGGCCAGTACTTTAAGTAGTGCTTCTTCGGGCGTTGCCGCTGTCTGATCTGTGTATGAGGCAGGCTTGATGCGTTTCTTACGCAGCATATTTACCAACACCATCGCATCGCTGGTTTTACCATCTCTGGCCAATAATTCGGCCTTGGTCAGGTACATTTCCGGAAAACCAATTCCATAAGTATACCGTCCAGGTAAACTACTGCGTAACACACCTCTGGGAACGCTTGTAACTAAAAAAGAATAACGTATATCAGTACTATTGAAATAGCCTTTCAAATCGTCTGAATAGAGCATATTCACCGCAGATCCACCTCCTGAACCTCGCTGCCAGAGGACTTCGGGGTTCAGGTCATAAACAGGTATCTGATTTTTATTGGTGTAGGTAGTGTAATCCAATAAGCTATGTGGTCCCTTCAGGACAAGTTCTGTATATTTCAGGGCATTCGGGAAATCACCCATATACAGATAAATACGGCTCAACAAGGCATAGGCCACATAGCTGGTCACCCGATAGCGATTTACATTAGTAGCCGGCAGAGAGGGGATTGCCGTGAGTACATCATTCAGAATATAATCAAAAGTTTCTTTTAAAGTGGACCGGCCCGGCACCTGATCTGTTACATCCAGATTGTTAACAAGCGGAAGTCCCGGATCGGTGGCAGCTGTTGCAGGGTTGTATACTTTAGCAAATACAGCAAGCATTTCCAGGTAACAGTGGGCTCTTACTACCAGCGCCTCTCCTTTTATACTCAACTTTTGTGCCTCGGTACCCCCCTGCGATTCCATCACCCTGTTAATGATCACGTTTGCATCGTAAATGGCCCTGTATCCTGGCCCCCAAATTTCAGGATTTGAGGTTTCACTGATGGTGATAACCGGTCTCCAGTAATAACAATTGGCCGCTGCAGTTTGGTTCAGCTGATCAAAAGGATTATAAACATCATCAGCGAAACTCAATTGACTGATAGAAAATGTATTGTTCATAGTAGGCGAATTTAGCAAGCCTTCATAATCTCCAGTTTTTTCAGGAATAAGTACGCCTTTTGGTTGTACTTCCAGGAACTTTTTGCAGGCACCCAGCGTCAGACTGAAGATGGCCAGTGCAATGATATAAGTGTATCTCATCATTCTTTGCTTTTAAAAGTTAGTAGAAAAAGTGATACTATAGAATGGCTGGGTTTGCAATGTCCGGACACCGAACACCTTACTGATAGCCTCGGGATCAATATCGTTACCACTAAAGGTATAACGGAATGCATTCTGGGCCTGCAGCCTCAACTGGGTATTACTGATGCCCAATTCTTTAAAGAACTGTCCTTTTAAATTATAGGTCAGTACCACATCCCTTAACCGAATGTAATCTGCTTTGCGGACAAACCCCGCACCATAATTGTATGCGTAAATGGACAGGGGTGGATAATAACCAACCTGGCTAGTGGAAGCCGGAGAAAAACCGGGAATGCCTGTATTGTTTTCATCCCCCGGCTGGCGCCAGTAATTACTTGACCCTGCAAGTGGTGTTCCCTCTACTATATTTAGAGGGCTAGGTTGCTGCACACGCATCACATGTCCGCCGTAATACATAAAGAGGAAAGAAAGCTCAAAATCCCCGACATTAAACTGGTTATTAAAACCAAACACATACTTAGGGGTTACTGTTCCACTATAGACGAGGTCATCACTGGTTATATCTCCGGAACCTGCAAGGAATAAAACCCTTTGGTTCCCCAACCTGTCGATTACAGTGGGTTGACCACCTGCATTCAAGCCTCCGTAGTTATAACTATATAGGGCACCAATCGGCTGCCCTTTTATTGCCCTTGTCCCCCTTACAATATCATAAGAATTTGACTGGGTTGAAGTTTTTACAGCCAGCACTTTATTGTGATTAAATGATGCCGTAAGCTGACTGCGCCACCCTAGTTTTGATCCGCGTAAATTGACCGTGTTAATCAGTAATTCCAGTCCCTGATTCTGAATAGATGCCGTATTGGCATTGTATTGGTTAAAACCACTCGTAGGATCTGAATCAAATAATCCAAAGACATCGGTTGTTCTCTTTTGGTACCAGTCTATCGATCCCGAAATACGGTTATCAAACAAACCATAGTCGAGTCCAAAGTTATAATTCCTGGTGGTCTCCCAGCGCAAGGATAAATTCTCTGGATTCATTACATCATTGTAAGGCAAAGCTGTATTAAAATTTGTATTCAATCCAGAGTTCAGGATGAGGTATGAACCGCTATTGCTGGTCGGCACATTCCCATTGAACCCTGTTGCCGTCCTAAACTGCAGGGTATTAATCCATTTCACATCTTTTATAAACTCTTCATCCGCCAGTCTCCAGTTAAACCCGACAGACCACAAAGGTTTATTTCTGTATTTGGGAGCTACTCCGAATAAGTTAGTCTTATCAATTCTGAAGCTCCCGGTAGCTACATACTTTCTATTGAAAATATAAGTACCCTGGCCATAGTAAGATAGAAACCTGCGATCGTCTTCTGCTTCATTAAAATAATCAATGCTTCTAAAAGTTAGATCTGGTGTGGGAATTGGAATTTCCGTAAATGCAGGACTGGAGTTGCCGTTTAATACATTCATATCAATAGGCTGGCTGATCAATGTTTGCCCGTTGTAGCCGAAATAAGAACTCCGGTAATTATTTCTAAGAGTTCTCCTCTGCTCTGCGCCTAACATACCCGATACATCATGTTTAGATTCAGCAAAACGTTTATTGAAGTTTAACTGCGCTCTCCATGTATAATTGCTAACCTTATTGTTATTTTTAGAAAGTATATTCCCCTTTGGCATATTAGGGAAGGTAGCTTTACCGGTAATAGGATCTTTACCAGCATAATAGTCGATCATAAAACGTGTACTGTAAGCACTTTCTGTTTCCAGCTGATCAGTCAACAATTGCTGGCCCTCAAAATTACCTCCTAAGTCCAGGTTTAACCAGTCGTTAACTTTCGCATTCAACCGTCCTTGAAAACGTACTGAAGATCCTTTAAATGTAGTAGGGTTTGCTGTAAGTTCATTATATGGAGAATACGACAAGTCATAAAGGCCTGCGGCCAGGAGGGCCTTGTTCCTTGCCGGGTTTACCCCTTTTAAATAATTTCTGCCCGGGCCTAAACTTACCGGTAGTGCATTGCCCTGCTCATCACTAAGCTTTTCATAAGGGAAGAAGTCGCTGTAGGGTACTGTCTTTCCTATTTTATCATTAGAATTGGTATAAGTTCCTTTGAAGTCAAGGTTAAAACGCTTAGAAAATTTAAAGGTATTGGCCAGGTTCAGAATAATCTGCCGGTTTTCAGCCCCCCGGGTTACTGGTAGCTCGTTAATGTAGTTCAGGCCTAGCATATACGTGTTGTTTTCACTACCCCCACTTACATCAAAATTAATATTCTGAGCCTGTTTATCCTGATAAAACAAATTACCATAATCTTTAAGATTATCATAGGACCCTAAAGCTTTGAGTTGTTCGTCAACCTGTTGAGGTGTCAGCAAAGGATTTGAAACATCAGTCTGACTAGCTCCAAACAGAATACGCTCTGCCGGGTTCATCGTATTAATACCATTCTGGTACTGAACGTAACTAGGTTTAGCGATATTAAACCAGTCTTTCTGCAACTGTACAAATTCATCTGCGGGTGCATATTTCAAGTAATTGAAATCCGGCTTACTTTGTACAGCATAGGTTGCCCTGAGGTTAAAAACAGGTTTTCCAACTTTTCCTCTCCTGGTTTCTATAACAATCACTCCATTAGAGGCCCTCACACCGTAGATCGAAGCAGCTGCCGCATCCCTCAGAACACTCACAGAAACAATGTCGTTTGGGTTGATGGTACGCAAGTCTATTTCGGTCGGGAAACCGTCTAAAACAATCAAGGGCTGCTTTACCGCATCAAAAGTGGAAACACCCCTAATGCTGAGTTCACCGGATTGCGAATTGTAAACCAGGCCCGGTACTTTACCCTCCAGGCTCTCCAGGAAATTGCCTGTCACAGCTACACGCTGTTGGTATGCTTTCTCATTTATGGTAGAAGCAGCTCCGGTAAGCTGATCTTTTTTTATCTTTTGATAACCTGTACTAATAATCCCCACCTCATCTAGGTCGGCATTTGCGGGCTCAAGGCGAATGTTCATGACGCTCTTAACAGGCAATTCCCTGGTTTTATATCCCATATAAGAGACAATTATTATAGCCGACTCCTCTACTCCCTTTAAGTTAAATCTCCCGTTAGCATCAGTCACTACCAGCCTTGGTTTATTTTTCATCATGATATTAGCGCCGGGCATAGGTTTCCCCTTTTCATCTGTAACCTGTCCAGAAACATCTATAACAGTCAAAAAACTACTCAATTTATCCAGAAAGGATTCTTCTTTTCTTTTAATCGTTACAGCCTTATTTTTTAAGGTATATACCAGCTTCTGATCGGCGAAAATTTTGTCCAGGACTTCCTTTAAAGGCTTGTCTTTTACATTTATACTGATTGGACTGACCATTTTCAGATCTTCTTCTGAATACACAAAATCATAGCCTGTCTGTGTACTGATCTGGTTAAATATTTTGAGCAGGGGTGCCTGTTGTACAGAAAGGGTTACCTTCTGCGCAAGACTATTGGCACTTACCTGCATGATGATACTTGTTAATATGATGATGATTAATCTCATAATACGCAATATTTGCCTCGTTACAGGGGCAAAAAAAGGCCTGTGACGGGTTAGGTCATAAAAATTCATAACTTTGTTTATGGTTTAGTTGTTAATTATTGTTCCTCAATTGTTCTCGGCCAGACCACACTACAAAACCGGAGGTATCTCACACCTCTGGTTTTTTTATGCGTCCTAGTTTACATATCTGGTAAATCTATTTCACGATAATCTTCCTCCCTTCTATTTTAAAACTTATGCGTTTAGTTGAAGTGAGCATTTCCAATACTTCAGCGATATTCTTGTCCCTACTGATCTTACCCCCGAAACGTGCATTATTGCCGTTACCATCGTAAACAATGTCGACATTGTACCAGCGTGATAACCTGCGCATAATAGCAGGAACAGGCTCATCAGTAAATTTAAAATATCCATCCTTCCAGGCCACAGCCATATCCGGATCAACATTTTTCACTGTAATATACGGGCTACCGCTCACCGTAGCCTGCTCATTAGGGCTTAGCACCACACCACCCGGGCGCAGAATGGTGCCGGCCACTGAACTTACCTTTACCTGTCCCTCTAAAAGCGTAGTCTTTGTAACACCCTCATCTGCATAGGCGTTTATATTAAAATGGGTACCCAACACTTCAACTTTCTGTTTGTCAGTTAAAACAACAAAAGGCATCCTGCCCTCTTTGCCCTTCGCTCCCTTATCCTTAATCATAACCTTCGCCACTTCAAAATAAGCCTCCCCGATTAACTCAACATTACGTTTAGTAAACGATTTAAAGGTTGATGGGAATTTAAGGGATGATGCCGCGTTAAGCCATACCCGGGTCCCATCAGGCAGTGTAACCTGGTAGGTTCCACCAGGAGGTGTTGCCAGCGTAAGCATAGTGGGCTTATTAGTACCGGCTCCTGAACTTAGGCCGGCTAAATCGGTGCTGTCGTTGTATATCAATTTACCGGCATCAATAATTACCCCGGTTTTGGTATCACTGAGCTTAACCACTTTACCATCCGCAAGTGTTATTGTGGCTATATTTTTACCGGGAACGATGTCACGTGCCGCTAAAACAAGTTCGGATTGCCCGGATCTTCCGGCATAAAACCATATCCCGGCACCTAAAGTAACCAACACAGTGGCCGCTACAGCGACCCATCGCCAAAGTCTATAGTCTTTGGCAAGCTTTTGTTGTAGTTTTTCGGCTGCTATTCTATTTTTCACCAAATCCTTCGCGACATTAACATTAAAGGAGTTCATCTCATCGATGTCCGCCATACGTAAGTCCTCATTCTCCATTCTCGCATACACCTCTCTATTGGCCTCGCTTTCGTTAAGCCAGGCATCAAGCTCACGTTGCTCATGGGCTTCAAGCTCCACAGTACGCTTTAACGCAATGAGCGAACTGATCTTAAAAGAATCATATATATATTGATTTGACATCCCTGTTATTGTTATAATAACATAGAAACAGAATGAACATCCTGAATCTCTAAACAATTGAAAAATATTTTTTTTAACTGCCGATAAACTAATTAAAAAGGCGATCAGTTAAAGTTGCCAGGAGCAATATTCCGAATCCGCCAGTGGATAGTTTTTGCCTTAGCATTCCTATTCCCCGCATTTTCTGGTTATAAACGGTACTTACTGTAATACCCAATGCATCTGCGATTTCCTGCGGTTTTAATCCTTCCTGGTAAATCATTTTCATAATCTTACTACATTGTTCCGGCAAGCTATCTAAAGCCATTGCAATCTCTCGTAAACCCTCCGCATAAATGATCTCATTCAAAACCGGCATATCAGTTTCTTCGGGTGAGCTCATTAATAACTCATGATGTTTATCCTTACGTTTTTCCTTATCAAGATAATTAAGGCTTGCATTGCGGGTACTGATATATAGAAAAGCTTTTATTGCATTTAGATTTTCAAAATCAGCATGTTTATGCCATAGCTTATATAAAACTTCCTGAACAATATCCTCAGCAGCCATTTTATCTATAATGAGCCTGGCCGAGAAAAAACAAAGCGCCTGATAGTAATGATCAAAGATCTGTTCAAAGGCACGTTCATCACCTTGCTGAAGTAAAGCTGTAAGTTCCTGATCAGTATATGTACTATAAGCAGCCATGTCGGTTATCCCAAAATCACTTTATAAACACTCATCAACAAGGTATAAGATCGACTCATAATTTTTGCTTACTGCATCAGACATCGCCATTTCGCAAGTTTTTGCGGTTGAGTAATATCCATCGTATTCCTTTCTTTTCACTTCGCCGGCTTCAGGGGCTGTTGCAGCAGCAGTCAACTCAGGAAATAGAAATCCCCGATCTCCCGCCATACCACAACATCCGGCATTTAGGGGTACATCAACTTTATGCGCAAAACGGTCTGCAATCTGGAACAATTTACTTTCCAGTCCCATCTTTTTCAACGTACAAACCGGATGTAGCACGATGTTATCTTTTTTGCGAACATCTTTCAATAGCGGCAATACATGATCGTACAGATAATCAATACTATCGATGATATTCATCTGATCAAAATAGGCTTTGTTTTCATTGGTAAGCACACTACGACAATGCTGCAAAGTATGTGTACAAGAACTTACATCCAATACCACGGGTAATTTTCCGCCGGCTGTCCAGTTCCATAGTTTCTTTACTGTTTCATTGGAAGTATAGATATAAGCATCCTGGTACCCCTTAGAGGAAAACAGCTGACCACAGCAGGTACTGTTGATGTCGTCAGGTACCACAACCTCGATTCCAGCCTTAGCTGAAACACTCATAAAGGTTTGCGGCATACTTTTCTTACTATCTTTCGCACCGCCCATCATCCTGTTGATACAGGTAGGAAAATATACGATAGAACCATTGCTGCTCCCCTCGATTTTTCCTTTAGTAGCCTGCAACTGGTTACTCCATAACGGCATTGCAGGGATCACTTTCTTCAGTCCGCCGGTAATATTCCTCATGGCCGACCCACCGAATACTTTGTTGATCCCATCCCCGACCTTAACTGCAGAACCTACCACAAAAGCAGTAGCCCCAAAGTTTTTAGCAACCATAACTGCCAGACTATTGGCTGTTTTACTATGACTTTCCCTTCGCAAGCGTTTCACCAGGTCTCCAGTATTGATGTCTACCGGGCAGGCTGTGGCACATAAACCATCTACCGCGCAAGTATCCAGTCCGTCATATTGGTACTCGTTAACCAGCTGATCAAAATCACGTTTGTTACCACTCGCTTTTAATCCTGCCAGCTCCCTTCTCACCACAATCCTCTGTCTTGGCGTAAGGGTGATGTTACGACTCGGACACTTATGTTCACAGTAGCCACATTCAATACATTTATCAACCTCCTGTTCAACCGATGGCAGGGGTTTTAAATTGGCGATGTGCGCCTTTTTATTTTCGTTGATAATTACACCGGGGTTGAGCAGATTTTGCGGATCAATGGCTGCCTTTAAGGTTTTCATGATCTGGTAGGCTTCACCGCCCCATTCTGTTTCAATAAACGGGGCCATGTTACGACCTGTTCCATGTTCAGCCTTTAAGGTGCCGTCATAAGTTTCAACCACCAGCTTCACCACATCCTGCATAAACAAATCATATCGTTCAATTTCAGCTGCTGTATGAAAAGCCTGGGTAACCACAAAATGGATGTTCCCATCTTTGGCATGACCAAAGATGATCGCTTCATGATATGCATATTTCCTAAATAGCTGCTGCAGGTCCAGGATGGCATCTCCCAGCTTTGCTACAGGAAAAGCAATATCTTCCAATATCACCGTGGTGCCGCTGGCCCTTACCGCACCAACCGCAGGGAACATACCCTTTCTTAGTTTCCAGAAAAAAGCTTGTTCTTTAACATCCTCTGTAAACACAGGGGCTTCCAGCATTGACAAATCACCGGCTGAAGAAAGAAACACATTCGTTTTGGCATGTAATTCAGCTAAGCTGTTGGCCTGAAACTCAACCAGCAAAGCCGCAGCTGTTTCCGGCAGTGTTTTTAGCCTGTCGGGAACTCCTTTTAAACTATCAATAGATCTTAATGAAGCCCTATCCATCAACTCAACGGCCTCCGCACCAGAAACGGTTAAGGGTATGATGGCCTGACAAGCGGCATAAATATCCGGGAAATATAAAAAGGCCGTAGTCTTAAAAGGATAATCCGGAACGGTTTCCATTACCGCTTCCGCGATGAAGCCAAGCGTTCCTTCAGCACCAATTAAAAGGTGCGCCAACACATCCAGTGGATGTTCATGGTCAATAAAGGAATTTAATGAATAACCTACGGTATTTTTAGTCTCATATTTTCTGCGGACCAGCTCATACAATTCGGCATTATTTTTAAGCTGTTCCTGCATGCTTGTTATCGCCGTAAAAATCTGTCCGCATTCCAGTTCAAACCTGGCATAATCCGCGGTATTTTCGGTGGTAAACGTTTTGCCATCAGGCAAAATAAAACGGATATGCTTAGTGGTATGGTAAGAGTTAAGTTTTACGCCGCAACACATTCCACTCGAATTATTGGATAAAATCCCACCCATCATCGCCGCATCAATACTCGATGGATCCGGACCGATCTTTCTCTTATAACGCTTTAGATAGGCATTCACCATGCTTCCGGTAATTCCCGGTTGTACCCTCACCTGCCCACCATCATTTTCAATCTGCATCTTGTTCCAGTACTGGCTTAAATCAACCAGAATACCATCGGTAATAGCTTGTCCGGATAAACTCGTACCACCGGTCCTGAAAGTCAAGGGAATTTTGTGTTCATGGGAAAAACTGAACAAAGCGATAATTTCCGGTTCCGTAATTGGCTGAACAACGGCCTTGGGCCTCAAATAATAAAACCCTGCATCCGATGCATATGCAACCAAATCAATCAGTCGTGATTTAATACGTGCTTTTGGTAAAATACCTTCTAAAAGTTCTCCAATTTCCATTTAAAGACAAAAATATTGATGCAGGCAAACAAACCTGCTGCGAAATACCTAACTATAAACAAAGAAACCATTTAAAACTTAGAAATCTAAGTATTCCCATATGATTTTATCAGAACTCCTTATTTCGTTCACTATTATCCTTGGGAATGAACAAATTGAATGAAGTGATCCAACCAGGCTTTTATTAATTTCGTTTCCATGTTGGCCAACATAGGCGTATCCTGAAAAGCCTTTGATGAGTAAGGAAAAGAAATTTACAATCATTCCCTATTATGAAAAGATTAGATTTAAACAACCTTGGTGTTCAAGAAATGAACACAGCAGAAATGACTAGAGTTGAAGGTGGCGGACTGCTAAGCGGTCTGAACATTCTTGGCGGACTTGGACTAGGTAACCTAACTGGAGCTTTAGCCCCGGTAACAGGAGCTGTAAAAAGCGTACTTACTGACACTTTTGCTTTCCTTAACAAGCAATTGACTACTGTTTTAGGCGCATTAGGCGGTCTGTAAAAAATCTATAAATAGCCGTTATCCTTTGAGGATAACGGCTATTTTAATATACCAGCTACATGTCCTTATCCCTCTATTCTACCGAAAACATTTCCGGCACTTCTCTTGTTTACCGTTCGCAAATCAACAGGCCAACACAAATCATTTACCTGGTTACCATTGTCACAATCCTTATAACGCTGATCGCACTACCATTTATTAAAACGCCCATCAGTGTAAAAAGCACTGGGCTCCTTCAATCTTCTATCGAAAAAACAGAACTTATCGTACCTGTTAACGGCAGGTTAATAAAACTCCGGCTCAGTGACAACAAAAAGGTTAAACAGGGCGAAACCTTAGTCATAATAGATGCCTCAATGGCTAAACAACAAGGGAGTATTGTGCAAAACAGACAAGGGCAAACCGCAGCTTTCCTGCAGGACATCCGTACTTTACTGGTTTACATCAATAGAAATGGGTTTAGCTATCCTCCCTTACAAACCGGACAGTATACCGCATCCTGGCAGCAGTTTGCACAGGAACTTGAAAATGCACGTATCGCTAAAAATCAGGCCGAAAACACCTACAACCGCTACAATAAGCTTTTTCAAAACAAAGCACTTACAGAATCAGAATACGAACGCTACAAATTTGAATATGAGCAGGCCGGATCGGCCTACAAAATGATTATCAACAAATATAAAACCCAATGGCAAACTGAAGCAAATACCTTGCGTACGGAGTTGCAGCAATTGAGCGGGCAACAGATTGAACTAAATGAACAAAAAAAACAATATACCTTAAAAGCCCCTATTGACGGTTCTATTCAAAACTTAACCGGGATGCAGGAGGGCGCTTACGTATTTGCCAATCAAAAGATCGCTGAAATATCACCAGATGCAGCCTTAACGGCTTTTTGCTACGTTAAGCCCGCAGACATTGGGCTGATTAAAAAAGGGCAGGAAGTACGCCTGCAGGTTGATGCGTTTAACTACAATCAGTGGGGACTGGCAACAGGCAAAGTACTTGACATTTCGGATGACATTATAATTGTAGACAATCAACCTGTATTCAAAGTAAGATGCGGCTTAACAAAAGATCATTTGCTGTTAAAAAATGGGTACAAAGGTTATTTAAAAAAAGGGATGACTTTTACCGCGCGTTTTACCGTTACCGAACGTAGTATGTACCAGTTACTATACGACAAGGTAGACGACTGGGTAAATCCAAATGTAAGGGGGAAGATATAAGCGGGATATGAGTATTAAAGTAAAACAACGTGACATTACCGACTGTGGGGCAGCATGTCTGTCCTCCATCGCAACACACTATAAACTAGACCTGCCGGTTGCACGCATCAGGCAACTTGCCGGTACAGATAAAAAAGGCACCACCGTACTCGGCCTGGTAGAAGCCGCCCAGAAACTTGGCTTTGAAGCCAAAGGAGTTAAGAGCCCCTTCGAAAGTCTGTTTAAAATACCTACACCGGCCATAGCGCATATCTTAGTAGAGAACATATTGCAACACTATGTGGTCATTTACAAAGTAACCAAACAGTTCATTCAGGTTATGGATCCCATTGATGGGCAGATTCAGCGCAAAAGTCATGATGAATTTAAAAAAGAGTGGACCGGTGCCCTGGTCCTGCTCCTTCCTACCGAAGAGTTTAAGCCCGGAAATGAAAAAATATCTGTACAGGGCCGTTTCTGGAGTTTGATAAAGCCGCATAGGAGCATCTTAATCCAGGCACTTATTGGTGCTATAATTTATACTATCCTAGGCCTTTCCACCTCTATTTTTGTGCAGAAGCTCGTGGATTTTGTGCTGGTCGACGGTAACCGCAACCTGTTGAACCTGATGGGTATCGCTATGGTCATCCTGTTGCTTGTCCAGCTTTTCATTGGCACCGCAAAAACCATATTTACCTTAAAAACCGGACAGATGATAGATGCCCAGCTGATCCTGGGCTATTACAAACACCTGCTTAAGCTGCCGCAACAGTTTTTTGATACCATGCGTGTGGGTGAGATCATTTCAAGGATTGGTGACGCCGTAAAAATCAGAACATTTCTGAACGACGTAAGCATCAATTTCCTGGTCAACATTTTCATTGTTTTCTTCTCGTTTATAGTCATGTTTACCTATTACTGGAAACTGGCATTGCTGATGTTAACCGTAATCCCTGTATATCTGCTTATCTACCTGGTCGCCAACAAGCTCAACAAAAAAGCACAGCGAAAACTAATGGAAGATTCTGCGGAGCTGGAATCACAATTCGTAGAAAGTTTAAATGCTGTAGGAACCATCAAGCGCTTCGGATTAGAAAGTCATGCTAATGAAAAAACAGAGCTTCGCTTTGTAAAGCTATTGAAAACAGGCTATGCTTCAAATATCAATGCGGTATTCGCTACCACATCAGCAGAGCTGATTTCCCGTTTGTTAACCATCGCCTTACTATGGATTGGCGCCGGTTTTGTCCTCGATAACAACATCACTCCCGGAGAGTTACTCTCATTCTATACGCTAATCGGCTATTTTACAGGACCTGTTTCCTCCCTAATAGGCATGAATAAAGTTGTACAGGATGCTGTGATTGCTGCCGACAGGCTCTTTGAGATTATGGACCTGGAACGCGAAGGCATGGAGACCAATGAAACACAGATTGAACTTAGTGCGGATAAAATAGGCGATATTCATTTCGAACATGTCTCCTTCCGCTACGGCACAAGGATCCCTGTATTTGAGGAGCTCAACTTAACCATTCCAAAGGGCAAATTTACAGCTATTGTCGGCGAAAGTGGTTCAGGAAAATCTACCTTGATGTCTATCCTTCAAAACATTTACCCCATACAAAAGGGTAATATCAGCATCGGGAAATACGACCTGAAGTATATCCGAACCGCCTCCCTGCGTAGTGCCATAGCTGTTGTGCCACAAAAAATTGATCTCTTTGCCGGCAATGTGATCGATAACATTGCGATTGGCGATTATGAACCCGATATGCAGCGCATACTTGACATTTCCGAACAGCTGGGCATTATTGATTTTATAGAAAGTTTACCCAGGGGATTTCAAACTTACCTCGGCGAAAATGGCACCACCTTATCGGGCGGACAAAGGCAGCGTATCGCTATTGCCAGGGCACTGTACCGCAATCCTGAAATCCTGATCCTTGATGAAGCAACCTCTTCCCTGGATTCGGCATCAGAGCAATACGTTCAAAGGACAATTGATCTTTTAAAAGCCAGGCAGAAGACAGTTATTGTGATTGCACATCGCTTAAGCACACTGAACCATTCCGACAAAATCATTGTACTGGATAAAGGTGTAGTAGCGGAGCAGGGTACACACAAGGAGTTATTATGTGATCCGAACTCCGCATACAGCAGACTATGGAACCTTCAAATGCCTCAATTGATTAAAATTTAAGAGGCGCTACTGATTCTACATTTTTATCCATCTCTAAAACGATCACCGTATCATTAAGGTCGGGTAATTGTTTTGGCAATGAGATCTTAAGCTTCTCCGTTTCCGTTTTAAAGGTTAAGGGGGTTGCACCATCAAGTAAATAGGCTTTACTGAGCTTAACACCAGGTATTGCCGCAATTGAGATTTCAGTTCCCTGATTTTTAAATATGTGCAGATAGATTTTATTTCCCTTTCTCGTTGCCGCCAACACACTGTCTGGCTTATACGGGCCACCCTTGGTATTGTAAATAGCAGCTCCATTTTTATTTAACCAGGCCCCCATTTCTTTTAAGCGGTTAACCTGTCTTTCTTCTATCCTTCCATCCAGCATAGGTCCAACGTTGAATAATAAATTACCATTCCCACCGGCTGTACTTGCCAGTGTCTGAAGGCATTCTTTTAATGATTTCATTTGATCATTGGGTTTCCATGCCCATTGTTTACAGATCGTAATACAACTCTCCCATGGATAGTCCATATTCATTGCCCCAACTTCTTGTTCAGGGGTGGCAAAGTCTGCCAATGTTGTAGGTAACATCACCTTATGTGATCCGCCGCTGGCTTCTTTAGTATCCAGCCTGTTGTTGATGAGCACATTTGGATCCAGCTTTTTAATGGCATTATAAACATCCGCTGAATATGCATGTGTCCATCCCTCTTCCCAGTTTCCATCAAACCAAAGCATATATGGCTTATAATTCGTGATCAACTCCTTCAGCTCGTTTTTCATCCTCAATACAAACCGGTCCATATCCTTCGATTTATTGGGTGTTTTTGAAGGATGTGAAAATGTGTAGTCAGGATCATGCCAATCAGCAACCGTAAAGTAAATACAGAACTTCAGGTCGTATTTTTTGCAGGCCTTTGCGAGTTCTCCTACAATGTCTTTTTTATAAGGAGAATTCATGATGTTATAGTCGGAATATGCTGTTGGCCATAAACAAAACCCATCATGGTGTTTAGCGGTAATTGTTAAATACTTCATTCCCGCATCTTTAGCCGTTTTAGCCCATTTATCCGCATCAAATAAAACCGGATTAAATTCTTTATAGAGGTTATCGTACTCAATGACCGGCACATTTGTACCTCTCGACCAGCCGATTTCGGTTCCACGGAGACTCACCGGCCCCCAGTGGATAAACATGCCGAACCTTTTATCCATAAAACCTTCCACTATCTTTTTATCAGTGCGGATGATGGGTGCCTGCGCAAAAGTAAAGCAAGACAGGCATAGGAAAACAAGCGTCAAAACTGTGGTGTATCTTTTCATTCGGTTCTAATTTGGTTTATTTGTGTAAGCCTAAATTAATACTACCGCAACGAATAAAGAATAGAGAATTGAATGAATATACTGGACTATACGATGAAAACATCCAGATCATAATTTCAGCTTATTTTATAAAAGCAGTCCTAAACCTCCAGTACGAAACCAATGCCAGGGCAAAAACAATACTGACGGTAATGTATACCCAGGATGGTATTGGGACCGGATCGCCCTGCGCATAAGAGTGCAGACCGGTCAGGTAATAATTTACCCCAAAATAAGTCATGATGATGGTCGAAAAACCAAGTAAGGACAATAGGTTAAACAGGTACTTGCTTCTCATTTTCGGGATCAGGCGTACATGGAGTATAAAAGCATAAACAATTACCGAAATAAAAGCCCATGTTTCTTTAGGGTCCCAGCTCCAGTAACGGCCCCAGCTTTCATTTGCCCAAATTCCACCTAAAAAGGTTCCTACTGTAAGTAAAAACAAACCAACTGTTAACGACAACTCATTTACAATGCTGAGCTCGGTTACAGAGTCCCTGACTTTTGCACTGATCTTTTTACCATTTATAATGTAAAGTACCAATACCACCGTCCCTAATAAGGCGCTGAGCCCAAAAAAGCCGTAGCTGGAAGTAATAATCGCTACATGGATCATCAGCCAGTATGATTTTAATACAGGTACCAATGGGGTAATCTGAGGGTTCATCTGTGATCCACCATGTGCGAACCCCATTAAAATAACAGCAATCAGACAGCCTGCCGCAGGAATAAAGGCATTGCTGTTCCGGTACATCAGTAAACCAGACAAAACGCCGATCCAGCTAATGAACAATACAGCTTCATAGCCATTACTCCAGGGTTCATGTCCCGAAATGTACCACCTCACCCCCAATCCTACTGCTTGCAACAGCACAGCTAATCCAATAAGTATTAACGTAAAGTTGACCAGTCTGTCCAGACTTTTGGAGCTTTTAAACAATTTAAAAAAGGCGAGTGCAAGGATCACCGTACCCAAAAGCGCATAGGTAATCATTAGATTTAGGAATATATTCCAGGAGTTATAACTTACTTCCCAGTCAATTTTTGCCGTCGAAGGCACTACACCTGCACTGTATTTAAGTTGCTGTTCTTTCAATGCGTTTAATTCGGTATCCGCTGCTGACCAGTTTCCGGCCAGTACACTTTTAAAATAACGTTCTATAGCTGTAGGTTGGGCAGCATTGGCGTTTACCTGGTCCAAAGACTGTGCAGTCCAGGTATTGTTGGCATCACCAGGTATGGGTACAACCCTAAGGTACTGCCCGTTCACCAGTTGCAACATCGCTTGAAGCTTATCGTTTAAGTCGATGATATCTTTATCATAACTGCTTTGTTCCGCAGGCTTTTTTGCAAAAGCTTTCAGGTACTCATCGCCCATAATAAACTGTAGTGATCCCTCTGTAGTTAAGGTCATCAGGTTAATCATGGAGGTATAGCCCTGATCATTGGCTTTAACCGCTTTAAGTAGTTCCGAGCCACCTTTCGCACCCACACTGATCAAAGGAACATTTACCCAGTTGAAAGGGTTCGTGGAAACAGATAGAAAGAATTGATTCGCGTTGAGGTTATAAAAATGGTCTTTACGGTGTAGCTTACGTAAAATTTCGAGCGCCATTGTATTTACGGGTTCAATTCTTCCGTCAATATTCTGAACAGGCAGACGGCCGAAATTATCTGCATGTTTCAAATCAATTTTTACCGAACCTGCAAATTTTTCAGGATCTACACTTTTAGCCGATAAAAGCATACTGAGCTCTGCCTGTGAGGGCTGAGCATGCTGGTGATCATGAGACCCCAGGTCATGACTATGATCGTGCTCCGCAGGACCATTTTTGCCATGCATGTCAATTTCCTGACTAAAGGCAGCGCCCAAAGGGAGCATTACAAATAACAGTACCAGTGTCTTCGATTTGGATATCGCTTTCAGTTGTTCGTTCAATTTTGAAAAGTGGGTACCTTTCCAGAACAGGGTAACAAACATGCCCAGGAATAATAAGGTGTAACCGATATAAGTGATATTTGTGCCCCAGTAATCGTGGTTTACAGAAAGTATAGTACCTTTTTCATCCGGATCAAAACTGGCCTGAAAAAAACGGTAGCCGTCGTAGTCCAGCACATGGTTCATAAAAATTTTATAAGGCATATCTGAACCGGGGCCTTTTACGATAACGTCTGAAGAGTAAGCTGCAGGGCTGTTGCTTCCCGGATATTTTTCCATTTTAAAGTCAACCAATTGTAAAGCAAAGGGAGCAGGGTATATTTTAGAACCGTAGGCGAGTGAGATGGGCAGGCCACCAATTTCTGTCTGGTGCTGGAAGTTTGTCATTCCCTTTCCACCATAAAAAGAAACCGTATCCTTCGCTGTTGGTGTAGTGACTTCTACTTTTACAAGATCAGGGTTATTCTCATTCGTTTTCTTATTTCCCTCAAAATAGGTAATATAGCCGTTAACAGGGCCTTCGGGTATTACAAAAGCCAATCCGGCAATCGTATAAAGGCTCCTCAGATTAAATACCTGGGCCTGGTTTTTGCCATCTACCGCTTTTCTTTCCTGCGTGGCCATCACCATATAATTACCTTCATAAGGAGAGGAAATTTGCAAACTGCCGTTTGCATCTTCAATATTGATGGCTCCGGGTGTTGGTTTATTATAACTCAGTAACAGGTTCTGCATCAGTTGGACGGTTCCTGAGGGAATGTATTTATTTGTTCTTTTCCCGTTTTCCAAAACAACAAGATGCAGGATAGCTTTGCCGTTAGGTTCGCGGATTAAAGAATCCTGCGCCCTTGCATAAAAATCAACGACTTTCATTTTTACGCGCTGTCCATAATAGTCATATTCGGAAACAAAAGTCTTTTTGAAAGGCCTGAGGTAGCCAGGAATGCGATTGGATATTAAAATTGCGGGTACATCATCATAAGCCAGGGCCTGATCATCTTTTCCGATCTGTACCTTAAAAAAAGTAGCATCAGATACAATCTCCTTACTGGATTCCCCCTCCCGGATATGCATAGATCCTTCAAAGCTAACGTAACGCGTAATATAACCACCTATAAAAATGATGATAAAAGCCAGGTGGAAAACCAGCAAAGGCAATTTCTTACGCGACATCAACTGGTATCTTTTGATGTTGCCAATAAAGTTCAGGATCAGGATAACCATAATGAGCTCAAACCACCAGCAGTTGTATATCAAAGCTTTGGCTACAGCCGTGCCATAATCGTTTTCCACAAAAGTGGCCATTGCCATAGAAAAAGCATATAACAATAACATAACCCCCATAATCCGGGTGGAGAAGAGCATTTTTCCTAAACTTTTAATCATTCTTTTTTCTTATTCGTTTTGAGCAGGGCCCATTTTATACTGAGCTGGAACTTCATCTCTTTTAAACGCCGTAAAGATGGCACTGAGAAGGCAAAAAAATAAACTGAATTGAATTTATGGCAAAAATAAGACTAAATTGGAACGGGAAAAATGTGCGGGGCCTAACGCTATTTTTTTCTATAAAAACAATAATTTTACCAGCCAAATAAGTCAACATGAAGGTTAATAAGAAAAAACGGGACGGTTTTAACGGAGAGAAACTGATCAGTCTTCCTGAATTTCTGTTTAGCCGAAAACCCAAAGATGATTTTTTCTTAAATTCACTGTACATAAGCCATATCGGCTACTTCCCCAAAGCAGCAGGACATTACCGGAACAGACCAAAAGGCTGTACAGACAACATCCTGATTTATTGTGTAAGCGGTAAAGGCTGGTTTAGTATAGCAGGAGAAAGGTATGAAGTTTCTGCCAATCAGTTTTTTATTATTCCGGCAACAGATCAGCATTTACGTTATGCATCTGATGTTGATGATCCATGGACGATATACTGGATACACTTTACAGGGAGCAAACTTTCGAGTCTGAATGATTCCTTATCCATTAAAAGCCTGATCAATCCGAAAACCATACCATTTGACGAACATCGGATCAGACTTTGGGAAATGATATACAACTGCCTTGAAAAAGGATATAGTGATGAAAATTTAAACTATGCCAACCTCAGTCTTTATTATTTAATCGCCAACTTCCTGTTTCCGCAGAAAAACATCGAACTTACACAAACGCCGGGCGGGGACATCTCAGATAAAGTGATCGAATATATGAAGGCCAACATTTCAGCGAGGTTAACCATTACCGATATTGCCGCTGAATTCGCTTATTCTACTTCACATTTCCAGAACATATTCAGGACAAAAACCGGAATATCACCTATTGATTATTTCATTCATCTAAAGATACAACGTGCCTGCCAGCTGCTAGCCTTATCAGATTTGCGGATAAAAGAAGTTGCCGCAGCTGTTGGCTATTCCGATCCGTTTTATTTCTCACGTTTGTTTCATAAAATCATGGGAAGTTCGCCGGTAGACTATAAGAACAAAAACAGAGTATAGCTAGCTATTTTATAGCCCTGTACCCCAATTCTGCCCCCCCACTTACAGGCAACAGTGTTCCTGTGATGAAACGTGCTTTATCAGATAAGAGAAAAACGCAGGCATCGGCAATTACGTCGCCTTCCGGACAATAGCCAAGTGCATGTATATTATCCAGGTACTGCTCGATAGAGGCGGGATCAGGTTGCTCCTTGCTCCATTGACGGAGCATCGGTGTCCAAACCCCCGCTGGTAATACCGCATTTACGCGAATCTTATGTACCGCATAATCCAGTGCCATAGATTTCGTCAACGCGTTCATCGCCCCTTTTGTTGCGGAATAGGCCGCATGGTTTTCCTGTCCGATCTCCCCTACAAGGCTGCTTGTATTCAGAATACAGCCTTCAGATTTTTTCAATGCTTCAAAACCAAACCTGGTAGTGTACAATACACTTTTCAGGTTTACATCCATCAGCTGCCCCCATTCTTCATCACCCGTTTCATGTAAAGGTTTAGAGGGCGAGGCAATTCCAGCATTGTTATGTACCGCATCTAAGCGCCCATATTTTGAAAGGGTTAATGCAATTGCCTGTTCCACTTCGGCCGGCTTAGACACATCGCAAACAAGCCCGAAATGTTCTGTCCCCAGTTGTCTTGCAATATCCCCGGTATTAGCGTCCAATGCAGCAATCATAACCTTTGCTCCGGCCTCGGCGTATGCTTTTGCACAAGCCAAACCAATTCCTGTTGAACCACCTGTGAGGAAAATAACTTTATCGGATAATAACTGCATATTCTTGCCCATATTTTAGCTGAGATTTGGTCAATGCAAATTAGCAATGTGTTCCAACCAAAACCAATAGACTAAAATTCTATTTAGCTGGATTATTCGATGCATTAAAATACGTTATTCATCAGGATTATCTTTCGTGTGGGACCTAATGAGTGATTAAGGCTTAGTCCTTATAAGTATTGATGGCTTCCCAAAGCATATCCTTCAGCTGAACAATGTTTTTTTGTGCCACAGAAGAGATAAATATAGATGGAATGTTCTTTGGTAATTCTTTCTTCATTTCCGCCATCAGTTCATCGTCCAGCATATCCGACTTTGTAACCGCCAGCAAATGCGGCTTCTGCATCAGTTCAGAATTGTAGTCTTTAAGTTCTGATTTTAAGATCTCGTATTCTTCCGCTATACTTCTGTGCGTATCCGCAGGCACCATAAACAGCAATACAGAGTTCCGTTCAATATGACGTAAAAAGCGGTAACCAAGCCCCTTACCTTTAGAAGCACCTTCAATAATACCAGGAATATCGGCCATTACAAATGACTTGCTATCGCGATATGATACGATACCCAGATTTGGTACGAGTGTAGTAAAAGGATAATCAGCAATTTCGGGTTTAGCGGCAGAAACTACCGACAATAAGGTTGATTTCCCAGCATTCGGGAATCCTACCAAACCCACATCGGCAAGCACCTTAAGTTCAAGTACTATCCACTCTTCCTTTCCTGCCTCACCTGGCTGAGCAAAACGCGGGGTTTGTAAAGTAGGTGTTTTAAAATGCCAGTTACCAAGACCGCCACGGCCACCAGAGGTAAGAATTTTTGTTTCGCCTTCTTCTGTGATTTCAAAGAGCACTTCACCTGTCTCAGCGTCTTTGGCAATGGTACCCAGGGGTACATCAAGAATCTCATCTTTACCGGATTTACCCGTTGATGTTCCGCTTGAACCTGGTAAACCATCAGGTGCAATGATGTGCTTACGGTATTTTAAATGGAGCAGCGTCCAGAACTGAGAATTACCTCTCAGGATGATATGACCACCACGACCACCATCGCCACCGTCGGGACCGCCAGTAGCAGTCCTGATGTCGCGGTGCAAATGTGCAGAACCTGCCCCCCCTTTACCAGAACGGCAGCATATTTTAACATAATCTACAAAATTTGAACCCTGCGACATAATCTTCTCTGTTTTTTTATAAAATAACAATAGCGGGCAGCATTAAGTTCTGTCCCGCTATCAGTAATGTTTTTGTACTAGTACTTATCTACAACGGCACACAAGTCGGCAAAGATATCATCGATTTTACCGATGCCATTAACTTTACTTAATTTCTGTTGTCCTTCGTAATATGGCAAAACGTGTATCGTTTTGTTAAAATATTCTTCAATGCGTTTTTGTAGTTTATCGGCCTGATCGTCAACACGACCGGTTTCAAGCTGACGTTGTGCAATACGTTTGGTCAGTTCTTCCTGATCTACGTCTAAAGCAATTACTCCATCAATAGCACTACCTTTACTTACTAAGAACTCATCCAGTGCCTGTGCCTGAGGTACAGTACGTGGAAAACCATCAAATATAAATCCTTTGGCCTGTGGGTTTTTATCCACTTCTTCTTCCAGCATAGCGATGGTAATTTCATCAGGAACCAATTGCCCTTCAGCAATTAAAGCACTCACACGCTGTCCTAGCGGTGATTGATTTTTAATATGCGCCCTGAAAAGATCGCCTGTTGAGATGTGGATCAATTGATATTTCTCAATCAATTTTTCAGATTGGGTGCCTTTGCCTGCACCCGGGGGGCCAAAGAGAACAAAATTCAGCATTTGGGTTGTCTTTAAAGTTAAAAAGCCTTCTGCCCGCAGGCTTAAGGCTTCTGTTTCATTATTTAAGCTTTCAGTGTTAAGGATACGATGCAATCTATCGAAGTTGGAATAAAAGAAGCTTCTATAAATTGTGTCTTAACCATTGAAAATATTTTATTTCTACCTATTAAACATTCATTGTAACACTCCGTTTTTCAATTCATTAAATCGCCGAATAAGAAAAATATAGAGGCTAGTTTTGAGGTTGCAAATATATAATTATTAATTTACTATATTCATTTTTTTACAAATAAGCCCCCTAAAGTAAAGCAGACAGTTATTGATCCTCAATAGTTACTGGTAAGCCCCCTTACTGATCAAATTATTTACGATACGTGCCTGCCCATCTTTATCTGTTGTACCGTTTACTGTTGCTGAAGTAACAATCCCCGTATTTTTTGCCACAGATGCCTGCTTCAAATGCAGGTCGTAAGTAATCACATTTACAAACTGCGGACCTGTACCTGCGGTAGATCCCGCATCACCACCACATGCTGCTTTCCACAGGTTAAAATCGGTATAAGGAATATTATTCCAACGCCAGATAATCAGGCCTTCAGAATAGTATAAATTATTAGAAACTGTATTATTTGCCCCCCCGGTTACCTGCTTATTGATGAACACACCTCTGTCCGATCTCGGATAAATGATATTGTTGTTGATAACGTTGTTATTGCAGTTCTCTGTAAGCCTGATCTCACCTTCAACCTCATTTGAATACCCCAGGTCTTTGCTGTTGTGAAAAATGGTATTGTTGACCACATAACAATTATTGGTGCCACCGCCTGTATATCCGATGTAACCACCCAGGTAAATTCCTGCAAGTGAACAATTGTAAACCAGGTTATTCCTAACGGTACATTCCTGGGTAGGGAAATTATTGGTTTCGCTAACGATACCGATCCCTCGGCCACAATCTTTCACCAGGTTTCTTTCGACAATGATGTTCCTGGCACCATCAACATAAATCCCAATGGCACCATTGTGCTCTTTAAAAGCCGGTATAGGGCCTGTTCTACCATCAAGATTAAAGACTTCGTTATCAGCAATTACGCCATTACGTACATAATTATAGGCCGGGTTCGTATTGGCAGCATAACCACCCGCAGCTACAATTCCAATATTTTCGCCATTGTACACCTTATTTTTCCTGACTTCAAAACCATCTACATAACCATTTATGGTTAAGTTCTCACTATAACCAGTATTACAGTCGAAGATTTCATTTTCCTCCACCAGGATTTTGGTCATAGCCACATCCGTATTTCCAATCACATGTATGCCATGTCCGCTTCTGCCCATTTCAGCGGTTGCATTATTTTCAATATTGTAGACCCTGTTCTTTTTTAGGGTAATATTATTTGAACCTGCCTTTACCACTATTCCATCCACATTTGCCCAGGCTGTACCCGTTTTAAAATTACAGACATCAAGTCCTTCCATAACGATAAAACTTACCCCGCTTAGCGTAACCAGCGCTTCGTTCCCGGATACTGAAAGTCCCTCTCCACTGATAATCGCTTTCTCGGCCTGGTAGGGTTTTATGGTGATTGGTTTATCCTTTCTTCCCGATTTCGGAAATGATACTTTCTCTTTATAAGTACCACCTCTTACAAAAACAGTAAAGCCAGGCGTAACCAATTCCAATCCCTTTTGAATGGTATTTACAGGGGCGTCTATCGTTCCGGCATTTGAATCGTTACCATTGACCGCGACATATACATCCTTTGCTGCAGATTGCCCGGCTTGATTATCCGGTCCAGCTAAACCCTTCTTGCTACAGGCGGGCGAAACACTAAAGCACAACAGTACGGTCATTAAAAGAAAGCCGCTCTTAAAACAGTTTAATTTTGATGTGTTCATGATTAAAATCTATTAAGCAGCAGATTAAAGACAAAAGGTCCTTAACCTGCTGCAGCATTTGTGTGTGGGTGTATTAAAATTTTATTCGGATACTATTTTACGGATGGTATTGTTATTTCTGTCCAGTACATAAACGGTTCCGTTCTTATCTACAGTAACACCTGCAGGAGAACTGAAAGCGGCAGCTTTTCCGATACCATTTACATTTCCGGCAGTGCCCGACCCGGCAAAAGTGCCCACTTCGAAACTTAGCCCATCAATATAACGAACACTCTGATCCGCATTTGAAAGGCCACCACCACCTGCACCATTTCCGGCTATGTATAGATTATTCGCAGCATCGATAGACATCCCCCAGGGCAAGGAGAATTTTGCGGTCTTAGCTGGCCCATCCAGATAGCCCGCTACCCCTGAACCTGCAACCACGCTACCAGTCCAAGTACCAGCAGTAAACTTTTTAACCACATTATCACCATGTACATTCACCAGCATATTGCCGGCATTATCAAAAGCAAGTGCTGAAGGATAATTAAGACCGCTAATAACCTGAGTGGTTACCCCTGCAGGAGTAACCTGGTAAACATTTCCCGGCGAATTACAACTGGTGTAAAATACATTTCCGCTTTTCTTATCAAAAGCAACACTCCAGGGTTCCTGATTGCCCCAGGCCAAAGTGGTTGCTGTTCCATCCGGAGTAATTTTTCTGATGTCCCAGTTACCGGGATCAACGCTATACAGGTTCCCCTTGTCATCAATAGTTAAACCGTAAAGAAGGCTAAATTTAGCGGCAGTTCCCTTGCCATCCTGATGCCCCCCATTACCCGGACTCCCAACAAAAGTGGTTACATTTCCATCTTTATCGATTTTGCGGATGCATTGGTTGCCTACATCTGTAACATATACATTCAGGTTGTCGTCTACCACAATGCCGCTACAGCGGTACCAGGATTCGCTACTAAAATTAAATTTAGCATCTGCGCCCTGTCCGTTTGCAAACCCTGCAACACCCGAACCAGCAAGTGTAGTTACCGTCCTTGTATATTCGTAAGTAAAAGCTGTTTTACTTGTCGCACTTTTACCACCAATAGTTACTGTGATTGTACCAGAACCTGCTTTTTTAGGCACCACTACCATCATTTGTTTCCCATTAACGCCAATAACTTTTAAAGGTTTTCCGTTAAGGGTAACTTTAACCTGTGCCGTATCTGAGGTAAAATTGCTACCGCTGATGAGTATTTCTGTACCACCACTACCTTTTTCAGGAAGCAGCTGATCAATTGTTATAGGCGCGGATGCGTCATGAGTGAACCCTTCTTCATCCTTTTTGCAACCTGTAATCACCACCGCCAGAACAGCGACAATCATCAAGCATGCATTTATATATCTTTTCATAATCTTATGCTTTTAATAAAAATGAATTTCATTACCAACCCGGGTTTTGCACCAGTGAAGTATTTTTATCTCTATCGCTCTGTGCGATTGGAAAAAGGTACATTTTATCTGCCCAAACCCTGTTTTGCAACAATGTACGTTTGTTAAAATCGGCAAAGGCAAACCCCTGTCCACCATCACTGGTGATGGTATTCATCCTGTAAATGGTCTGCACCTTCGGATCGTTCATCATCAGTCTTCTGATAAGGGTAAAATAACGATCACCTTCAAATGCCAGCTCCACCTGCCGTTCCTGCAGAATACGTTTTCTCATTTCATTCTGATCTCCTACTGCTGCAGGATAAACAGTCTGTATATCAGGTACGCCTGCTCTTTGTCTAACCAGATTCACATATTTCAGAATATCCGGATGATTGGGTTCGATTTCATTTAAAGCTTCGGCATAATTCAGGTACATTTCAGCAAGACGCAGGTGTATAAAAGGTCGGTAAACTACAGTGTTGGTTCTGATATTTGATGCAGGGCTTACGTTTTTCAGCACATCATACCCCGTAATGTCACTGTTATTATTCACACCAACACCTGATTTTCCGGAATAATAGAATTCAGCCCTTCCCGTCCCGTCTTTATTGGCATCAGAAGAGAAGAAGTTCCTGTCATCCTGGGTAGGGGCCGGTAAAACAGGTTTACCATTATATTGAATACTTACGTAAAACCGTGCTTCGCGATTTGCATACATATTGGCATTCCCTTTAATATACCCTCTGTTGATACCATCTTTCGCCTTGCCCCAATTCGCAGGATCATCGGATTGTACAAACCCCGTTTCCACATATTGTGATAGCGGATCATCAATGGTCCTGCCATTGCGCATATAAAATGCATCCACAATGTTCTGGGTAGCATTCTGCATATCATATCCACCTGGTTTTGGTGCACAACGTACCTCGTGTCCCCATTGCCATGAATCCCTCATATTGGTAGAAAATAGGATCTCAGTATTCCAACTGGTTAGAAATAGGTTACGGAAGGATAGGTAGGGATCAAACTGACTATCCCCCTCATCCAGGTTTGTAAAAAGTCTGTAGCCCGTAAGGTCTATGGCTGCCTTGGCTGCATTGGCCGCAACCCTCCATTTATTCACATCATACTGCGTCGGAGCTAAAGCTAGTCCATCATTATTCTTCAAGCCCGCAAATTTTGAATTGCCGTTCCACAATGGGCTCGCGGCAAATAAGGTCAATTGAGACTTAACAGCAAGACAAGAAGCTTTGTTAGCCCTTCCATAATTTGAAGAAGAAGACCAGGTAGCTGGTAAATCGGCAGCCGCCCTATCTAACAAATCATTGATGTGTTCCACACACTCATTAAATGGTGCACGCGGATATTTGTTATAATCTTCATTAAGACTAAGCTGCGCTGTAATTTTAACAAATGGACCATATTGTCTCAACAATTTCCAATAAAACCAACCTCTTAAAAACAAGGCTTCGGCCTTATATTGTTTTTTCAGGTCTGCACCAATTATGGCATCCGACATCTTATCTATGTTCTGTTCAAACACAATACTTTGTCTGATACCTGCATAATTCTGCCCCCAGTAATACCAATAGTCACTTTGCGCATTCCAGTTGCCGGAAGTCATTTGTCTGACATTCACGCCCGTGATGCTACAGGAAGTTTCGTCGCTTCCCCCAAGCATAGTATAATCATCAGCAGGAATACCAATCAGTCCGTAAACCTGGTTCAGATAGCCTTCTGCATTTGCCCTGGTCTCCCAAAGCATATCTGAGGTCAACAAATTATCTGGTGCTACATCTAAATATTTACAACCAGGACCAGACAACAATAAGCACAATGCTATGCTGCCTGAAAGAATATTTTTAAATATGTTATTCATCGTAATCATGATTAAATAGTTATTAAAACTGGGCCCTTATCCCAAAAGTCGCCATCCTCGTAATCGGATACTTTGCCCCATTGGATCCAAGCTCTGGGTCCCATATTTTGAATTTACTGAAGGTCAAAAGGTTTTGTCCGGACACATAGAAATACAAAACCGGGAGACCAGCTTTTTTCAGTTTTTCCGAACTGAGCGTATAACCAAGAGATGCTTGTTTTAAACGGATATAAGAACCGTCCTTAAGCCAGCGTGTGCTGTTCAGATAATTGTTATCTGAAAGAGATCCTACTGATAAACGGGGATAGTAAGCATCCTGACGTGGATTATCTATAGTCCATCTATCCAACACCTGTGCCATAGTATTGTTGGGGTATTGCCCCAACCCTGAAAAAGGTACAACACCTACCCCGTTTACACCAGCGCCATTCCCGGGAATAAACGATCCATTTGCCATGATACCTACATCTCCAACGCCCTGAAAGAACAAGGACAGGTCGAATTTTTTATAAGCCACTGAGAAGCCGGCGCCATATAACCAGGAAGGAAATGGTGATTTACCTAATCTTCTTGCATCATAAGCATCAATAACATTATCGCCATTCTGATCTAAATAACGAATGTCCCCTGGTCTCACTACACCAAATTTCTGCTCCGGCCGTGAATCAATATCGTTCTGATCCGTATAATAGCCATCTGCTATATATCCAAAAAATTCATTGTGCACAAAGCCAGCTTGATTTTGATAAGCGTACTTTCTTACCGGTTCATCAGCGAAAATGATTTTATTCTTACTGTAGGTTACGTTCCCAAATATTCTAATCCCTACCTGACCAATCTGATCATTATATTCAATACTGGCATCCATACCACGGTTGCTCATCTCTCCTAAATTGGCATAAACCGGTGTTCCACCTAGTCCGACAATAGAAGAAATTGATTCGCGTCTGATTAATATATTCTTACGTCGCTCATCAAATCCATCAATAATAAGATTTAACTTATTAAACAAGCCAATTTCAAATCCGATACCTCCTTTATATGATTTTTCCCAGGTCAGGTTTTCCACACCAATCAGATTTTCCGTTAAACCTTGGTACCAGTTACCATTTAAGCCGAAACCCGTACTTGTACCGTTCCCAATTTGAGTTAAATAAGGAAACCTGTTTCCTCCACCAATATTATCATTACCCACAACGCCGTAAGAACCACGAAGCTTTAGTAAACTGAACGTATTGGTAAATGGTTTAAAGAAATTTTCATTAGAAATTACCCAACCTCCGGAAACAGAGGGGAAAAATCCGAACTTACTACCTTTTTGAAAGTTCTCAGAGCCTGTATAACCAGCATTCACTTCCAGCAGGTATTTATCCATGTAACCATAGGTGATCCTTCCGGCCAGACTTTGGTTACGGAATGGTATGGCATCGATCACATTACCTGCAGTACTTTTAAGCCTGTTCCGCATGTTATATAAAAACATCGCACCCACACGGTGGTTGCTGAAAGTACGGTCATAATTAATGTTCCCTTCCAGATACATGACCCTTTCACCATCGGAACCTCTCTCATAGCCTAAAAACTGCTGTCCGATCCTGTTTTGGGTAAATATCAATTCTCCATTGCCATCACGGCCCACAGCCAGCCAGTTGTCGTTAAGACCAGTTCTTCTATTATTGAAATCCCCATAACTATCAAAGGAGAACCTGGCATATGATGACAGCCCTTTTGTCAATGCATCTAACTTTTGGGTCACTGTAAATACGGATTGTACGGCCGGTCTGAACTCGTCAGAATAACCATTGTTTTGTACCGCATTTAATGGATTAACACCACCATTTGGTGTAGGCCCGGCCCATTTCCCATCCGGATACCTTGTAGGATAAGCAACCGGAGTTGTCGCATAAGACTGATACCATAAACTACCCGCACTTATACCCGGATAACGTGCGTTTACCAGCATTGCGCCAATATTTAATTGCAAGAGTGTGCTGCTGGTCACATTGACATCAATGTTACTTCTGAAATCATAACGTTTAAAATTCAGGTTAGGATTGTAACCATTTAATTTTTCAACTTTATATGGCCCTGTCTGATTATAGAATGAACTCGAAATATAATAACGCACGGTTTCTGTCCCACCATTTATATTTAAGTTCGCATTGGTTAAAGTGGAATGGTCTTTATAAACCTCATCAATCCAGTTCACATTCGGATATAAATAAGGATCCAGGCCACTGGCGGTTTTCTGAATTTGCTCATTAGAGAAATTAGGCAGCAGTCCCATGTTGGTCCTGGCTTCATTTAACAATTCCATGTATTGAATTCCGTTCAGCATTTTCGGTCTTTCTGTAAATCCGGTTATTCCGCTTTCTGCTTTTAAGGATATTTTCGGTTTCCCTGCAACCCCTCTTTTTGTGGTGATGATCAATACTCCATTAGCACCTTTTGCACCGTACATAGCGGTTGAAGAAGCATCTTTAAGCAATGAAATACTAGCTACATCTTCGGGATCGATATTGTTAAATGAGCCGCCAAAGGCACTGTTTACGTCATCTCGCTGTACGCCATCCACAATAATAAGGGGTGAAGTATTTCCGGTAAAAGTCCCAAGTCCGCGAATAGTGAATTGCGAATTGTCATACCCCGGCTCACCGCTCGATTGCATGGAAATGATCCCCGCAACTTTACCTGCCAATGCGTTGGAAAGGCTGGCTACCGGCGTTCTCATATCTGCCATATTCACCGAACTGATAGAACCTGTTACGGTAATCTTTTTCTGGGTTCCATAGCCTACTACCACAACTTCAGACAACTCGTCTACAGCTTCTGTAAGCGTTACATTCAATGCAGACTGTCCGTTCACCGCAACTTCCTTTGACATAAAACCAGTATATGAGAAAATAAGTACCGCATTGGCAGAGGTAACCGCGATACTGAAATCACCATTGCTATTGGTGGTACCACCACCAGTTTCACCTTTTATACGTACCGTTACACCCGGAATTCCTTGCCCTTTAGTATCCACAACGCGGCCCCGCACATCAATAGCGCGGGCAATCAGTCGTCCTCTTAGCGGAAGTTCCGTTTTTTCCTTTAATACAATTGTACGGTCTTCTATAGTATAAGACAGCGGCTGACCCAGAAATAGCTTATCCAGTACATCATCCAAAAAGGCATCTTTTACATTTATATCTACAGTCTTCGCATTTTGCAATAAGCCATCGGTATAAATAAAATCATAATTACTTTGTTTTCGTATTTCCTTAAAAATACTTTTCAGGGTCGCCTTCTTTTTAGAAAGGGTAATCCTCTGGGCGAAACCTGCTGCACTCACCTGCATTATGGTTGCTATTAATATCACGGTGGTTAATCGCATAATCAGCAGTAGTTTATTGATATACTTTTTGGGCACACCAAGTTCATTAGCATAATTTTTATACATTTGTTAGTCTGGTTATTCGCAGGTTTACCTTGATCCTTAAAGATCTACAGTTGTCTGCGGGTTAAAGTTGATTGAATCGCATTTTTGTTGACTTAGTAATCAAGACATTGGCCAGTTGTGTTGCAAGCACTTCTGGCTTTTTGTTTTTTTAAGATTACTTTATTTGTTTTAAGTAGTTATTTGGTAACTATAATCCTCCTTTCCTCTATTTTAAAGTGAACCTTATTTGTTAATTCCAGTATTCTCAATACTTTAGATACATTGCTAAAACGACTTACAGTACCTCCAAATCCATCCTTAGGCTTTTCCCCTTCAAATACGACTTCGACATCGTACCAACGTGAAATTTTTCTCATTACGGATTCTATCCCCTCGCTTTCAAACATAAAATATCCGTTTCTCCAGGCTAAAACCTCATCAATATTTGCCTCTACAACTGTCGGCCCCTTAGATCCGACCAAAGCCTGGTTCCCAGGTGTAAGCACCTCGGCCGCCCCTCCTGCGGTAACCAATACGGATCCTTCTATCAGGGTTGTTTTAGTGACCGGCTCATCGGCATAACTATTTATATTAAAATGTGTACCCAGTACCTTTATTTCCTGTTTATCCGTTACCACTATAAAAGGCATTTTTACACCGTTAACTTTGTGCTTTGGTCCTTCCTCTTTCCACATTACTTTTGCGACCTCAAAGTAGGCTTCCCCTTTTAATTGTACACGTCTCTCTTTGAGGTTCGCAAAGGAAGCAGGATAAGTCAGCACTGAAGCTGCATTCAGTAACACCTTACTTCCATCAGGTAATACAATCTGATATTGTCCGCCTTTCGGTGTCTCAATGCTGTTGAGTGTTGTATTTTCAACGTTACCTGGTTTTACGGTATAAACAATTTTTCCATCCGCTAGTTTCGTCACTACAACCCCTCCCCGTGCAGACAGCTCTCCATTTTTAGCGTCTGTAAGAATTATTTTTTCGCCATTTGCCAAAGTAAGTATCGCTTTGTTTCCACCAGGAGCGATGTCCTGAGCTAAATCCCCTGAATTCTTTTCTCTGGACAAGTAATAGAAAGTTCCGGCGCTCAAGGTAATCAGGATAATTGCGGCAGCAGCAATTTTCCTCCAGTATGTAGGCCTTATAGTGATATGGTTAGTCTTTTTACTTTCTTCGGAAATGGTTTGTTGTATTTTATCATGAAGTTCGGAAACGGCATGTGAGGACATCTTTGACTGATGATTGCTGCTGACCAACCCTGAGGCATCCTCTGTAAGTACAAACCCCCATTCATTTTTATAACTTCCTTCCTCAATCAGTAGAAGCACCTTTTCAAGTTCCTTTTTACTGCATTGATTGTTTAGATATTTTATAAATAGTTGTATGATTTCGTTGTTCAATTTTCCCTCCTTTTGTAACTAATACAAATGGCGACAACGATACATCTATCCTGATGGAAAAAAAATATAATTATTTTGTAACAGCTGCCATTAAGATCAATACAGCGGTTCGCATGGTGATAAAGGCACGGATAGTTTTAAGTGCTTTAACCATTTGATTATTGACTGTGCTTTCAGAAATACCCAATTCTATTGCCGCTTGTTTATAAGTCAGCCCCTGGATCCGACAGCGAATGAAAACTTCCTTTCTTTGTTCCGGCAAACTATTGATAGCTTCACTAAAGATCGAACTGCTTTCCGTATAGTCTATTAAAAGTTCAGTGGCATTCTCTTCACTAACGGCATTTTTTTTGATTTCCTCCATGATGTTCACTTCATGTTGGGCACGCTTTAACAGGTTAAGCAGGTGCCTGCGGGCAACGGTATATAAATATGGCTTAAATGGCTGTCCGCAGTCAATTTTCTCACGATTTTCCCAAATCTTTATAAACGTATCATGCACAACATCTTCGGCTAGTGACGATGACTTGGCTGTTCTTAATACAAAATAGTTCAATTGTTTAACATGCAAATAATACAGACCGCTTAAGGCATTGGCATCCCCCTCCGCAAGAAGACTAAGCAGTTTTTTCTCACTGTAGTTACTATAAATGTTCATTTGGCATGGTTGACAGTCCTAAACTACAAAAATTAACACAAATTGTACTTTTTAAACAGTAAATACCTGCTCCTTGTCGGTAATTATTAATTTACTATATTTATTTCCTGAGCATACCGGATAGTTAGCTGACATAAAAACAAGTCATTTCGGTTTCATTTTAACACTTAGATTTTAAATTAATATTAAAATATCTACCTTCGCCATAGACAATATATACTAAAAATGTCAACATACAGTAAGTTAAGCGATTACGATTTAACCACCTTATTGAGGGATGGTGACCGTATGGCTTTTACAGAAATATACGACAGATATTTTTTGTTGCTTCATGCCCATGCCTATAAGTGGATGCGCAACAGGGAGGAGACCCGGGACATTATTCATGAACTTTTCCTTGCATTATGGGAAAAACGGGAAACCTTATCTTTTGAACCCAGTCTGCCCAGCTACCTTTCGGCGGCAGTAAGAAACAGGATATTTAATCTTTTATCCCACAAACGCATCGAATCACAGTACCTGACCTCGCTGGACAACCTGGATACCGAAGGCAGCTGTATTACCGATCACCTGGTTAGGGAAAAACAACTGACATCACTTATAGAAACTGAAATCGCTGGTATGCCGGGAAAAATGCGTGAAGTGTTTGAACTGAGCAGAAAGGAAAATTTAAGTCACAAGGCCATTGCTGTCCAGCTTAACATTTCAGAACTAACCGTCAGAAAACATGTGCAGCATGCCTTAAAGCTATTGCGCTTCAAACTCGGCATTTACCTGATCTTTTCCTTTCTTAGTATATTTTAAATTTTTCATTTTTATTTACCCCCTCCCTGCCTTTTAACTGTACCTCTTTATATAGGGCATTAAATGCCTGAAAGATATGGAAGAAAAAAAGGCGCAGGAACTGTTTAAAAAATATGTGGCAGGCAATTGTACTGAGGACGAGAAGATGTTACTCGAATCCTGGTATCTATTACATAGCCAGGATACCCCTCCGTCAACTATCAGTACAGAAGAGCGCCTGGAAGACAAACAGCTAATCTTTGCAGCACTTGAACAGGCAACGGCCCCGGCAAAACATACTATCCGCTGGTTAAAATACGCTGGTATGGCTGCTGCCTCAATTGCATTGGTCCTGATCGGGTTTGGCATATACACTTATAAATTTAAAGCCCCCGCTGTACCACGGCAAATGGTAACAGCTAAAGCAGATGTATCTCCGGGAGGAAATAAAGCTGTACTTAGGCTGGCAAACGGACAGACAATTAATTTAAGTAACGATAAAAACGGCATTGTCATTAAAGCTGGCGACTTGGCGTACAACGATGGGACCCATATCGATACTGAAGGAACAAATGCGGGTGCAACAGCACAAAATACCATTACCACACCTGCAGGTGGTCAATACCAGGTTATTTTACAAGATGGTACCAAAGTATGGCTAAACGCCGAATCATCATTAAGTTACCCGGGTAGTTTTACCGGACAGGAACGGAGAGTGGAGATAACCGGTGAGGCGTATTTTGAAGTAGCACACAACAAGGCCATGCCGTTTAAAGTAGTCAGTAAAGGGCAAACCGTAGAAGTACTGGGCACACATTTTAATGTGATGGCCTACAAGAACGAAGGATCTGTGAAAACAACTTTACTGGAAGGATCTGTAAAAGTAACAGGTAAAACTACTTCTAAATACCTTACACCTGGGCAACAGGCACAGGTTACCGATCAACATATTGCAGTTACCAGTCATATCGACTTGGAGGAGGTTGTTTCCTGGAAGAACGGCTACTTCAAATTTAATGAAGACATTAAAAGTATCATGAATAAAATCGCCCGCTGGTACGACATTGATGTCGTATATAAACCAGGGGTAGACTTAAACCAAACCTTTTCAGGGGAGGTTTCAAAATCAAGAAATGTTTCTGTACTGTTAAAAGTAATGGAACTGACAGGGAATGTAAACTTTAAAATTGAAGGAAGGAGGATCATCGTTATGCCATAAGTATTACCCATAAAGATGAACCTTTAAAAAGAAACCGGGAATGATTGGACCCATCCCCGGTAACATAGTAAGGGTTCTAAAAAATCCGCGGCTTAAGCGGAATTCATATCGATATAGACAATTATCTAAACCCTAACAATCAAATGTATGATTTTTTACCTAAACGTTAAACGTGGTGGGAGCCACAGTATTAAACGAAAACTCATCATGCGGATCAACTTATCCATATTTTTCATCTTACTGGCTATGATACAGGTATCTGCCAAAGGTGTATTCGCACAAAAAATTACGCTGGACAGAACCAATAGCAAGCTTAACCAGGTGATAAAAGACATCCGCACACAAAGTGGATATGACTTTTTTTATAACAACGCATTGATCGCAAAAGCAAAACCCGTTTCCATTCACGTAAAGAATGTATCGCTGGAAATGGCTTTACAAAAGTGTTTTGCTAACCAGAGCTTTACTTACCGTATTACCGACAAAATGGTCATCATTATGGAGAAAGACACGGATGCGCCCACGCAAAATGCAGTTGTACAAGAACCCGTTACAGGAAAGGTGGTAGACACATTGGGCATGCCTTTACCGGGTGCGACAGTTAGAATAAAAGGGACGACAAAAGTGACCATAACCGATGGTAATGGCGTATTTGTGTTTAAAGATGTAAGTGACAATGCCATTCTGGAGTTCTCTTACCTTGGCTTTATCGGCCGCGAAGTAAAAGCTAGTGCTAATATGGGTAAAGTTGTTTTACAGGCTTCCCAGTCGGGGCTTAGCGAAGTAGTTGTGACTGCAATGGGTATCTCAAGAGAGAAGAAAGCTTTGGGCTATGCTGTACAGGATGTTAAATCTGAAGAATTAACTACCCGGCCTACCAACGCACTGAGTGCCATTTCAGGTAAAGTATCAGGTTTGCAGGTCATCTCATCTGGCGGTAATATGGGTGGTTCAACCCGTGTACTGTTAAGGGGCATCAACTCTATCATGGGAAACAACCAGCCCTTGTACGTGATTGACGGAACACCCATCGACAATTCTGACATCAACACAAATTCAACCATAGAAGGAAGCGCCGGTAAAGATATGGGCAACCTGATCCAGGACTTAAACCCGGATGATATAGAAAACATTTCCGTACTTAAAGGTCCTTCAGCTGCCGCGATATACGGATCAAGGGCGGCCAATGGTGTGATTTTAATCACCACTAAAAAAGGAAGCAGGAAAGAGAAATTCGATGTTACCTTAAATGCCGGTATTGACTTTGAAAACATTGTACGTTTGCCTGAAAGACAGCATCTGTATGGACAGGGTTATTCTACAGCTTTTGCCAAAGCCACGATTGCAGGCAAAGAATACAACATTGTTGACTATGCTTCGGATGAAAGCTGGGGACCAAAGCTTGACGGAACGCCTGTGTTGCATTGGTACAATCTAGATCCTGAATATCCTGCCGACTACCTGAACCCACAACCATGGGTATATCCTAAAGATGATGTGAATTACTTTTTCCGCACCGGTATCGCCAACACCAATAACATTGCGATCAGCGGATCAAGTGAAAAAACTACCTACCGTTTATCATATACTAATAAAAATGTACGCGGTACAGTGCCAAACTCAAGTTTAGGCCGTAATGCAGTTAATTTTTCAGGTTCTACACAATTGGGCAAGTTCAATGTATTCAGCAACCTGAACTACCTGAAAAACACTTCATTAGGAAGACCATGGACAGGAGCATCCAACCGCAATATTATGCTGGAGGCATTCCAATGGGGTGGCGTACAGGTTGATTATAAAAAGCTGAGTGAATATAAACGACCAGACGGTACGCCCCGTGCATGGAACAGATCAAGTTACCAGAATACACCGGCCGGTAAACTTACCCGCTTTATAGATAACCCATACTGGTCCGCTTATGAAAGTTACCTGGAAGAAAACCGTGACCGCCTTTATGGTAACATCGGGTTTAATGTAGATGCAACCAACTGGCTGACACTAACTGGTAAAGTACATGCCGATATTTATACTTTTGAGTACCAGGATAGAATAGCGATGTATTCGCGTTCTCAATCACAGTACCAGGAATACAACAATCATTTTAATGAGTTCAACTACGAATTTTTAGCTACCGCTAAAAAAAACTGGGGTGATTTATCATTATCCGGAAACATTGGTGGAAACATCAGGGACCAAAAACGCCGCGTTATTGATGGGCTGACCCAGGGTGGCTTAATTGTTCCGCTATATTACAACCTTAAAAATGCCCCCACTGTACTAAACAACAACAACCTTTATCAGAGACAAACGTATTCTTTATACGGTAGTTTCTCTGCCGGATGGAAAGGAATGCTTTATCTGGACGGTACATTACGTAACGACTGGTCATCCACCCTGCCTGTTAACAACAACTCTTTCATCTACCCGTCTTTAACAGGAAGTTTTGTATTCAGTGAACTCCCGGCGATAAAAAGACAGGAATGGCTGGATTTCGCAAAAGTGAGATTGGGTTGGGCACAAGTTGGTAACGATACCGATCCTTATCAGCTATACAGTGTTTTCGAGGCACAGCAATCTCTAAATGCGCTTCCGTCTTACCGCTTACCCGGAACATTAAATAACCCAGATCTGAAACCCGAAATCACCTCTTCAGTTGAGGCAGGATTAAATGTGCAGTTATTTAAGAACCGCTTTGGTTTTGATATTACCTATTACAACAATAACAGCCGTAACCAGATCCTACCTGTACCCGTATCCGCAGCATTCGGATACGATAAAAAAGTACTTAATGCAGGTAAAATAAACAATAAAGGTTTGGAACTTACTTTAAACGGAACCCCGGTTAAAAGTGACAGCTTTGAATGGAACAGTACATTAAACTGGTCGACCAACAAAAATAAAGTTGTCTCATTGGAGAGAGGTGTAAATACACTTGAGCTGGCTAATTTACTAGTTACCCTGGTAGCACAGGAAGGCAAACCTTACGGACAGATTATGGGTTATGACTTTGTATATGCACCGGACGGCCAACGTGTGGTACAGGCAGATGGCACCTACCTTAAAACTTCACAGCTGGTACCACTGGGCAGTGTATTGCCTGATTATCTTTTCGGGTTCCAAAATACCTTCCGCTATAAAAAACTACGGATGAGCTTCCTGATTGATGGCAGAATGGGCGGAAGTTTCTTCTCCCAAACTTATAAAGTAGGGATGTATGCAGGTGTACTAGACCGCACCGCAGCAAATGGCATCAGGGAAAATGGGACCATCGTAGACGGAGTGAAGGCCAATGTCGCCTTCCATCCTGATGGTACCTATACAGTAAGTAACCCTGTTAAAAATGACACCCGCATTTCGGCTTTAAACTGGGCAAGAAACGAGTACAACGGACCAACAACGTTTAGCGTATTTGATGCTTCTTACATTAAATTAAGAGAAGTTACCCTGGGCTATAATTTCGACCTGAAAAAGACCAGTGCAATCCGCTCTGTGGGATTAACCCTGTATGGCAGGAACCTCTGGAACATTTATACCAAAAGCAAGTACATCGATCCGGAGTTTACCAACAGTAGTGGTAATGTGCAAGGCATAGAGGGTGGCAACATCCCCGTTCCGGTTACCTATGGTTTAAATGTAAGTGTTAAGTTTTAACCTAAATTTTACTCAGATGAATCTTTATAATAAAATAGCCGCCTTTGCATTGTTGTCCCTTACTGCATTCACATCCTGCAGTGACGATAAACTGGCAGAAATGAACATAGATCCGAACAGGCCGGCCAATGTACCTACCCCTACGCTTATTTTATCCGCCGAAAAACAGGTCATGGATAACTTAAGGCACAATGAATTTTCTTTAAGTGGTGCGATGCTGTTCGCCCAATATTACAGTCAGAATATTTATACGGACCAGAGCAGGTACGATGTGCCCAGAAATTATTCAGACCGTTATTGGGCCGATGGATTTAAGGCACTAAACAACCTGAACGAAATCATAAAGCTGAATACCAATCCGGCAACTAAAGCCATTGCTTCTGCTGGATCTGTTGCCGGTACAAATGCGAACCAAATTGCGGTATGCCGGGTGTTAAAAGCCTTTACCTTCCATTCGCTTAGCGATGTATTTGGCGACATTCCTTACCAGTCTTACGCCAATGCAGATCCATCGTTTGAGGCTTTACAACAGAACCCCGATAACTATACCCCTAAGTATGCCAGTCAGGAGAAAATCTACACTGATATGCTTCATGAACTGGACCAGGCAGCTGATACTTTATGGAAATATTCAACAGCCAATACTTTTGGTGTGTCGGACATTATCTATAAAGGGAATAATGAGAACTGGGCAAGGTTTGCCAATTCATTACGCCTGCGGTTAGCGACAAGGATCCGCACAAAACTACCTGCACTTTCACAGCAGCATTTCGCGGATGCACTGGCACAAGGTGTATTTACTTCAAATGCACATACTGCAGCATTTAAATACAGTATAGCAGCACCTAACGAAGCTCCATTGTACAGGGCAACGGTTACCGCCAATCGTCAGGATTTTGCGGTATCACATATTCTCATCAACTCCCTGAAGGGTGAACTGGGACCTTTTAATACCTTAGATCCCCGTTTACCAATCTACGCAAGACCTAATAAGAACAATCAGTATGTTGGCCAGCCTTATGGTTTACCTTTGGAAGCGGCCGGGATTAATAAGCCTGAAGACATCAGCCTACCAGGTACTTTGGTGAATGCCGCTGATTTTAGTGAGGTGCTTCAAGAATATGCAGAAGTTGCTTTCCTGATCTCCGAGTACAATAACTGGAGTGACAGCGATTACAGAAATGGAGTAGTAGCGTCTTTGACACGTTGGGGAATTGCAGGACCGGCTGCGCAAACTTATGCGAATAGCCTCCCCGCAGCGACCAAGGAAAGGGTACTTACACAAAAGTATTTTGCATTATACACACAGGGTTTAGAAGGATGGACTGAAATCCGACGTACCGGCTTCCCTAATTTCCTGGTGAAACCGAATGATATCGTATGGACGAGAGTGCTGCCTACCGGAACAGTCAGCTACCAGTTTAAGCCTATTTTCGGAGATGGCATTCCTAAGCGGCTGTACTACCCTGTAAAAGAACAAAGTGTAAACAAAACCAATTACCAGCAGGCATTAGCTGCCCAGGGAGATGATGTAATTACTACTCCCCTATGGTGGAATAAATAAAATGACTATGAAAACATTATTAATTTACCTGTTCTGTTTGCTGCCAACGCTTTTGTTGGCCCAGACTACCAAACCTGACGACCGTGGTTACATCGTGAAGGTAGGTGACAAAGCACCGGATGATTTTAAGCTGGTATTGACCAACGGACAAACAACTACACTTGCCAAACTAAAAGGCAAGGTTGTTGTGTTACAATTTACAGCGAGCTGGTGCGTGGTTTGTCGTGAAGAAATGCCACATCTGGAGAAAGATGTATGGCAGGCCTATAAGGATAAAGGCTTAATGCTAATCGGTGTTGACCGTGACGAACCTCTACCCGTGGTACAGAAATTTGCGAAGGACATGAAAATCACCTACCCACTTGCACTGGATCCGGGAGCTGATATCTTTGGCAGGTTTGCAGATAAAAAGAGTGGTGTAACACGGAATATCGTGATAGATCAGCAAGGCAAAATTGCCTACCTGACCCGACTTTATGATGAAAAGGAGTTCAAAGGGATGCTGGCCGCAATTGACAAACTGATTAAGTAGGACAACATTACCATAAAACAGGCTGTATCACAAATCAGGATGGATACAGCCTGTTTTCAATTATCTTTTACTTCAGTTTCTGGCGCAGCTTTGCTGCTTGTTTTTCAGAAAGTATAACAGGATTAAAAACTACAGCTGTCAGGGGTACATCGTTTTTATCAGTAGCCACTGCATTGATGGCATCCGCAACCTCTATTCCTTCTACTATTTCACCAAAGATGGTATAATCCTGATCCAGGTGAGGCGTACCCCCTATTGTTTTATATACTGCCCTTTGGGTTTCTGGTATTTTTCTATTCTTTTTCTGCTCTATCGCATCCAGCTGTTCATCAGTTTGCTTTTTACCGACTACAAAGTAAATCTGGGTAAAGTATGATGCCTTATCGGGATTGTCGTCCCTCCCAGCCCCTAAAGCTCCTTTTTTATGAAACAATGTGGGTTTGATCTCCGCGGGCAAACGTTTCGCCCCTAATTGTGGAAATCTCTTCTCCCTGTTCAAAATGGTATCATCCAGTTCACCTCCCTGACTTACAAAAGATTTAATAACCCTGTTGAATTCAGCATCTTTATAGGAGCCAGTTTTAATCATTTTTAAAAACATATTCTTGTGAGCAGGGGCCTCATCGTACAACATTACAGTAATATTGCCTTTATTGGTAACAAAACGTACAAAAACAGACTGTGCTTTTATCAGCGTCACAAACACAACAAATAACAATGAAAGTATGAGTTTTTTCATTTAGATAAAATTAGTTAAGCCAATCCCCGCCTATTCTGACGGGGATTTTTTATTAATGTGTATGTCCTTTATGAGCATCCGCAGTATCCACCTTGGCAGAATCCGTTGGGGCTGCTTTTAAGGTCGTATCCGCAGCATGTTCACCTGCAGTGTGAACTGTTCCGTCTTCATGTGTGTGAGTGCCTTCAGCTGGTTTTTCACTATTGCATGATGCAGTAAATAAGCCTACTGCAATAGCCATTGCAAGCATAGTTTTTTTCATGTTTATAATATTAAGTTAAGAGTTCATATCAACTGTCCATGATCCTTATGGGCAATTGTATCAGCAAATATATTATAAAAAGCTACTGTTGTCAGCGCTGACACATGATTCCTCCCGTATCTTTTTTGTAACATTTGATACCTGATTTATTGTTTAGCAACTATACGTTCCTGAGCGATGTAAAGGTCTTTAAGATGTGTTATCATTTTGCTGGCTAAAGTTTCCTGCCCACAGATACACCAATACTATCGAGCTGCTCCCGGACTAATTCCTTTGTATTTTTTGTACATTTTATTGAAATGGCTGGCATCTGTAAAACCTAATTTGGTAGCGATTTCATTAATATTATTACGGCTATTCTTAAGTAATTGGTCTGCGGCTTTCAGTTTTGTCTGAACAATATGCTGTTGTATCGACACGTCACTATGTTTTTTCACATATATACTGATGTAGTTAGGCGACATAGAAAAATACTCCGCAATATTTTCGATATGCATTTTTTCTGCTTCCAGCGCATATAATCTAATGTAACTAAGGATATTGTTTAGTTTATCCAGCTCGGTGTTACCCGGACATTGCTCACCATGCTGAACGGTCGAGTAACTTCTTGCCACCATCATCATCACTGCTCCAAATAGTTCCAATACTAACTCGCGGCTATAGACGCATGTCTTTGAAAACTCAATTAACAATATCTGCAACAAATGCTGTATGTGTTTTTTATCATCGGCATCGGTTACCAAACTCCCGTTTATCGATGATGGATTTAGCAATAAGCTCTTTATTACATCCATCCATTTGGCTGTTTTTTTCCCTTCCAGTTTTTCTATAAAAAGTTGTTCGGTAAATTTTATAAAAATGAACTGGGTATTTTCAGCGATCTCAAAATAATGAGCGTCTTCTGGCCTTAACAAAAAGACATCTCCCTCATTGTAAGGGAATAGGCTCTCGTTCAAGATGTGATTACCAGTGCCCTTTTCCACAAAAATAAATTCATAAAAATTATGCTTGTGAGTAGGGAATTGCCATTCATCTAATGTTAATCTAAACACATTTAAAGAATGATAACTATTGAAACGTTTCATGACCGAGATAATTGATATTTACAAAAATACAATGAAAATATACAATTACAACCATTAATACGACGATATCTTTGTACTATGAAAAAGACACCAGCACAGATAATAGCCTTGATCACAGCAGTCGTTATCCTGACTTCCTGTAATTCTTCAACTAAAAAAAATATGAATACAGCAAGCGACGTCCATACCAAATCTCATTGGCCTAACGGGGCACAGCTGGTCATATCGGTTTCTATGCAATTTGAAACCGGAGGCCAGCCTGAAGGTGCTGAAAGTCCATTTTCCGGTAATCCACTACCAAAAGGACAGCCAGACCTTGCTGCTGAAAGCTGGTACCGATACGGTGCGGTAGAAGGTATTTACCGCATGCTGGACCTTTGGAAAAAATACGATATAAAGGTTACCTCACACGTGGTAGGTACCGCAGCTGCTAAATATCCAGAGGTGGCAAAAGCCATCGCAAATGGAGGACATGAAATAGCAGCTCACGGTATGGCCTGGGACAATCAATGGAATAAAAATTATGCTGATGAATTAAATTTTGTAAAACAGGGCGTAGATACAGTGGAGGCTATAACCGGACAAAAAGCAGTAGGTTACAATTGCAACTGGTTGCGCAGAAGTCCGAACACCCTCAAAGTATTGCAACAGTTAGGTTTTTTATATCATATTGATGATCTTAGTCATGACGAACCTTTTATAACCAAGGTGAACGGGAAGAACTTTGTGGTGATGCCTTATACACTACGTAACAACGACATTGTAAACATTGCAGGTAATCACTGGACACCTGAAATGTTTCTCTCGCAACTAAAAATGGAATTTGATCAGTTGTATGAAGAAGGCAGTACCAAAAGACGTATGATGAGTATTAGTTTTCACGACCGTATTGGTGGAACGCCCGCAGTAGTGAAAGCTATGGAAGAATTTATTAAATATACCAAAGAGAAAAAAGGCGTTGTTTTTATGCGGAAAGACGATATCGCAAAAATGGTAATGAATGACCCGGCTACTCCGCTAGATCATGCGGAAGCAAGATACAACAACTAAAAAAAATAACACAATACCGGCCATAACGAGTTTATAATTAAATGGTAAACAAAAAAATTAAAAAATGAAAGCAATAGGATTTAAAACCTCATTACCAATTAGTCATCCAGATAGTTTTATTGAATTTGAAACAGAAAAGCCTAGCCCTAGGGGCAAAGATCTTTTAGTAAAAGTAGCGGCTATATCCGTAAATCCTGTCGATTTTAAAATACGCCAGAATAGTGCGAAAGACATTAGTTTAGATACACCTAAAATTATTGGCTGGGATGCCGCAGGAATAGTAGAGGCCGTCGGAGATGAAGTAAGTTTATTTAATGTTGGTGATGAAGTATATTATGCCGGCGACATTGGTAAGTCCGGAAGTAATTCGGAATATCAGCTGATAGATGAACGTATCGTTGGGAAAAAGCCAAAATCGCTCAATATGGAAGAAGCGGCAGCGATACCCCTTACGGCACTAACAGCCTGGGAAATCTTGTTCGACCGCATCCGTATTCTTGACAAAGACAAGAACAAAACTATTTTAATTATTGGTGGCGCAGGTGGCGTTGGTTCTATAGCGATACAAATCGCAAAAAAAGTGGCAGGGCTTACTGTAATTGCAACAGCATCCAGACCTGAAACGGTTGAGTGGTGTAAAAATCAGGGAGCAGATTACGTGGTAAATCATAAAAACCTGTTGGATGAAGTACGTAACCTGGGCTTTCAATATGTAGACTTTATCGCAGACTTTGTCGACACCAATTTTTATTGGGATATCATGGCCGAGCTGATCAAGCCACAGGGACATATCGCGTCTATCACTGGCTCGGCAGCTCCTATAGCACTTAACAAACTAAAAAACAAGAGCGCAAGCTTCTCCTGGGAGTTGATGTATACAAGATCTATCTTTCAAACTGAAGATATGATTGAGCAACATCACATCCTCAATAAAGTAGCAGATCTGCTGGATGAAGGCATCTTAAAAACTACATTGAGACAAACACTGACAGGCCTTAACGCTGAGAATTTCAAAAAAGCACATCAGCAGTTAGAGAACAATACGACCATCGGCAAAATTGCCATTAAATTTTAATGCGTTACCTTTCCGCCTGAATACTAAACCCATGTTAAAATGCTAATCTTCTTTAGAGTCTCGATTTATACTGCTATAACAATTCTATTTTTGTTAAGCCTCATTACACTCAGCGATGTTTTTATCCACAGCAATGAAACAAGATTTTATGTGATGACGATAATAGTTGCATTATTTTTTTTCTCGATGAGTGTATTGGGGCTTTTCATTTATAAAAATTTCAGGAACATCTACGATTATATTATTGCAGAAAAACAAGCGGGAACTGTACAAATATCCTTGCGAAAGCTGATGTTATTTTTTGGCATCATTGCGATACTGATTAGCCTGATTACGGGTTCGCTTTGCTTAGCATTGATACAGAGAATGGAGGATGGAATGCCTTTGTTTGGATAAAATTATTGCTGCCCCCATTATCAAAAAAGAAATGGTTAATTTTGTTGCATCAAAAACCAATTTTATGAAAACATCCATCTCATTGCTGAGCCTGTTCAGTAGCCTGGTATTATTTAGCTGCACTTCGTCAGAAAACAAGGTTAATAGTACTGTCAAAAAAACAGATACGGTACCTACTGAACAAGTATCTGGGAATAATGTAAAAGATACTGTTGCCAGTCCGCAAAATATAAATAACGAAGCCACAGTCAATCTGGTAAAGCAAACACTGGCAGCAATGTTTAAAGATGACCTGTCTAAAAACCTGATTGAAGAACCAAGCAAAAAGTTTAAACTATTTGAATATGATCTCAATGATGACCAGAAAAAAGAAATCTTTGTTGGTTTAACTGGCCCCTATTTTTGTGGATCTGGCGGATGTACACTTTTACTACTTAATTCCCAAGGCGAATTGATTACTAAATTTACCGTTACAGCAGCTCCAATCTTAATTGCAGATACCAACTCAAACGGTTGGAAAGATTTAATACTACATAGTAACGGCAAAGATCATCTGGTTAAATTTAATGGCAAAAAATACCCTTCTAACCCGAGTGTTCAGCCTGTTTATACTTCTACACCAAACCAAAACTTAGTGAGCGGCCTGAATGTAGAAGATCAACCCTATTCCTGGTAGTATCTTGCTGCTAAGACTTATGCAGCCACGCGACCTTTTGTTCACCTTTATGAGCTTCACCGATGATCTGAGCATATAGCTCAGGTCTTCTGGCCATAATGTATCTTGAGCCACCGGCATCGGTAAGTTTTTCCGGATCTAATTCAGCAATGGCGATCTCATTGTCCAGTAATCTGCATTCCGCTATGATGTCCCCGAACGGATCCAAAATCATGGAACAACCGTTTTTTAACTGATCGTCATCCATACCAATAGGGTTTGAAAACACAGCATAAACTGCATTGTCATATGCTCTTGCCGGCAACCACTTCATCAGCCATTTTCTGCCTTTATCACCATCAAATTCTTCCCTCAGTAACCCTGCATTTGCATTTTTATCCTTCCATAAGCCAGCATCAACAAAACCTGCCCCAGGTCTGCTCGAAGGCGTACACATCGTAACATGTGGCATAAAAATCACCTGGGCACCTAAAAGTCTTGTAGCCCGCACATTTTCAATGACGTTGTTATCATAACAAATTAAAATCCCACATTTCCAGCCAAACAATTCAAACACAGTATAGGCTGATCCTGGCTTGATATGGGGGTTAATAAAGGGATGTAATTTGCGGTGGCTAGCGATTACCCCCTCCCCATTTACACATACATAAGCTTTATATATGTCGTTCCTGTCATCTTTCTCGAACAGACCGGCCAGAATAACAATTCCATACTTCTTTGCAAACCCAATCAGCGCAGATACACTAGGTCCATCTGATATGCTTTCACTGAGCGCCAGCATCTGCTCATGGCTTAGGTTCCTTGCAAACGTATAACCTGTAACTGAACATTCATGGAAACTGATCACATCAGCACCATCCCTGGCAGCCTGTTCGGCAAGCTTTTCGATCATGTTAAGGTTATATTCTTTGTCGCCACTTTTATTTTCAAACTGCGCGGTAGCTATTTTTATCTTTTTCATCCTACAAAACTATCCTTCGATATTCATTAAAGATTGGAAAAATCCGACAAGCGCACAAATATGACACTTGACTCAATGCTGTATTAACAGTATTATATTCAGGCACTAAAACCTCAGAAAATTAATAGCAAGCTTGTTTACTTTTGACTTATATTCAATTGGTGTAATACCGGTCATTGCTTTGAAATAATTATTGAGATGAGCTTGATCATAATAACCAGCCTGATAAACCGCAGTTGTCAATTTACTATCTGCAGAAAGCGATCTGAAGATCTTTAGAAAGTGCTGAAAGCGGATGATGTTCATAAACTTTTTGGGTGTAATACCAATCTGCCTGTGATAAAGTCTTTCCAGCTGTCGCTCATTTACCTTTAGTTTTTTCAACAAGTCGTCCATTCTAATGAGCCCGTCATGCCTGTTGATCAGTTCAAGACTGGAAAGTAAACCGGGGTTCAAACCACTTCCTTTTTGAAAATGTTCAAAGAGAAAACTTTCGATTGTATCAATTACCGCGCGAAGACTTTTACTTTTAGCCATTTTACGTTCAAATGGAATTGCCTCAGCTCCGACAAGATCAGATGGAAGAAATATACCGTCATTTAGCTCAGCGGCAGGTATTCCAAATAACGAGTTAAGTGCAAATGGTTTCAGTACCACAACCAACAGCGCCATCTTTCCCTCAATTTTAAGGTCCCGGTAACCAGACATCTGGCCATAAATAAACATAGATGGCAACTGCGTTCCAAATGGACAATCACTGGTACTGATCAGCATATTTTCAGTGAGCGGAATGACTATCCCAGGCTGCCCATCAGAAAACAAGCGATATGTCATCTCCGCAGCCTGATCAGCACGCAACAATAAATAATGCCTGATAAATGGCGCTAGCTTTTTACTGGGTTCAAACTGCATTTAACTAAATCTAGACAAGTAGGTTTATTCCACATCTTTTGTAAAGATAACGATGAATAAAGCATATTATTTATAATTTGCAGTATGAAATTCATCCGGATTGCCCCTCATTCCAGCTTAACACAATTCATCGAATGTTATTGGATGATGCAAAGTGATGATCCGGCACCGAGAATAGAGAAGATCATTCCGGATGGTTTTACGGAGTTGATCTTTAATTACGGAAGCGTTTATAAAGCAAAAGTCAATAAAGACTGGGAGCTACAAAGTCCTAATTTACTGGCAGGACAGATCAGCAGTTATTTTTACCTTGAAAACACCGGCATTACAGGATCTTTTGCCATCAAACTGAAACCGGCGGCACTAACCCAGCTGTTTGACCTGCGCATGGACCTGTATCTGGATAAAATCGTAAACCTGGACACAGTCGTTAATCCAACGCTCTCTAACTTGAAAGAAAAAGTATTGCCGTTTGAAAACGAACAATGCCTTAAACTGGTATTAGACAATTACTTTATGAAGTTGAGCAAAAATGCGACTAAAAACCCCATCGAATCCACCTTAGACCTCATCTTTAATTCAAAGGGGATGGCCACAGTTACAGAAATGACTACCATTGCAGGTGTAGGCGAGCGACAGCTGGAACGCCTGTTTAAGAAATACGTTGGCCTCTCGCCAAAATATTATGCCCGCATTATTCGGTTCAATTATATTTTTCAACTGATCAAATCAAAAAACAGTAGCTGGACAGAAATCGTTTACCAATCTGGTTATTATGACCAGTCGCATTTTATCCGCAACTTCAAAGCTTTCACGGGCGAAGACCCTTCCTCCTACTTCTTTGAGGAGAACAATATGGCTAATTTTTTCTTAAACAAATAAGTTAATCAGGTCGGCTTTGTACAATACAACTGAAAAGATCCTACTTATTTTTGACTAAAAAAACATGATGAAAGCGAAGAAACTACTTCTTATTATTCCGATCTTATTATTGGTATCAACTGCCTATGGACAGGAAACCAATAAACAGAAATTTAAAAAACTGGAATGGTTGGTAGGCAAATGGACGAGAACAAATGCCGATGCCGGACAGTCTGGATATGAAACCTGGGCAAAAGTATCAGACTTAAAGCTTAGTGGAAAAGGTGTCACACTCAAAGGGAAGAAAACCATTTTCGTAGAAAACCTTGAATTTATAGCAAAAGGAAATGATATATTTTATACTGTGGTGGTTACCGGCGAAAAGCAGCCGACCTATTTCAAGCTAACCGCATTAAGTATGGATGGTTTCACCTGTGAAAACCCGCAGCATGACTTCCCGAAAAAGATTACCTACAAACGCGATGGCAAACGTGTAAAGGCCGTCATTTCGGGCAATGGCCAAAGCGTAGATTATAATTTCGTAGCAGCAAAATAGCTTTACGAGGTTGTATCATTAATAGGTTCGTTATGTTCAAACAATTATGATACAACCTCTCATCGATAATTAACTCAATTGAGCTTTAAAATGTGCTTTCCGCTACTAACTTCCAGCGAACCATAACCATCTTTAAAGCCTTTAATTTTCAGGTAACCACTTTCTTTGATATAATTTTTAACATCATTTTCCGCCAACCGGATCGTTGCGCTACAGTTCGGCGGAACCGTTATCTCCAGATTTAAACTGGTTCCTTTATGCTCCCAGGAGGTTTTGATTAAACCTGCGGGCGAATCAAAAGAAGTTTTAGCCCAGGATAAAGAAGAAGCTTTCAAAGCTGGCAACTTAATCAAGAATTTTTGAAAGCCTGGTGATTCCGGGTCTCTTTGTATACCTGCTATGCCTTCCACATACCAAGCTCCAGGATAAAGATAGGAACTATGTAGTAGAGAATGTCCGGGAAGATCTTTCTCCCACATTTCCCAAATCGTGGTTGCACCATTAGCCTTCATATACCCCCATCCAGGATAGTCTTTCTGTGAAGTCATTGCGTAGATCAGATCATCCCTTCCTTCCTGACGCAACAGTTTAAACAGCATTGCCCCTCCGGTAATCCCCACATTAATGTGTCCTTTATGTAACACCAGAATGTCTTTTTCCAGTCTTTCCATAACCCTGCCCCTTAAATCCGCCGGATGTATGTCTGCCAGCAATGCAGCCGAAAGTTTACCCATAGAACCATCCGCATAACTTTGGTCTGCAGCACGGTAAAACCTGGAATGGATGGCCGCCCTGCACCGCTCCGCTTGTTTTTCCCAGCGCCCGGCCTCTTCATGTTTACCGATTACCCGGGCAATTTTTGCCGCTGTACGTAAATTAAATACCCTGTAACTGTTATTTAAACATAAAGTTTCCTCTTTATCATTGTTCATGCCTTCAGCTGTTGCATTTGGCCATAACCAATCCCCTAAAAAATCCCAGTTACCGCCAAATCGCTGTAGCATATCATCCTTAGTGTGTAAATCCAGGAAAGCCAACCAGCCTTTAATCAACTCAAAATTCCTCTCCAGAATACGCCGGTCTCCCTCATGCTGGTAAACAAACCAAGGTAAAGAAACGACTATGCCTCCCCAGGCGGGTCCGCCGCCCCCGGAATAAGTAGGGGCAGTATGTGGCAAAATTCCATTGTTAAATATTCTACCGCTCATAACCTCAGTTCTTGCGAACTTAGGATCATACATATTGCCTACAATAGATTCCGTTCCCTGTACATCGCGCCAGTCTTGCATCCATTTGGTATAAAATGCGCCCAATTTGTAATTGTACATTCCTGTTTCACAGGTAGCGTGGGCATCGCCCCCATAACCTAGTCTTTCACGTTGTGGACAGTCGACTACAAAACCGCCAATAGCAAGGTTTTCAAATGTCCAGCGTACTTTGTTATAAATCCAGTTTTGCAGGGTATCCGAACATTCAAAGCTGGTGGCCGCCTGAAAATTCGTTCTTACCATCCAGCCTCTCACATCACTTAAACGAGGTTTATATTTCAATCCGCGGATGGTGATCCACCTACCGGAACTATAATTAAAGCGGTTACGAAAAATCCCTTTCCCACTTTTGCCAATAATATAGGCACTATGCAGGTTAAAAGTCTGATCCGCTTGTTCCCTTTCAGAATACTCAAATTCTATTTTATCACCCTTACTACCTAACAGGTCAACTTCTGTCCAGCCAGCAAAATTAACGCCCATATCAACCCTATACGAACCGTCGGGCCTGGCCTCAATACCAACACTTTTAATCTCATCAAATAGCCGGTTCGGTTCAACATTCTGTGCAGACAAGATCAAATCAGGCTGATAAACTACTGCTTTATTCCAACTTGTTTCATCACAGGTTATCGCATTCCAATCCGGAACCTCCTTATTCGCATCCCAGAGTTCACCACCCATTTTAGCGAAATCCCAGGTTCCCAATAATTTATTCGGACTTTCATGTGTTTTCCAGCTTTCGTCGGTTTGGACAATCATGACAGGTTTGGTTTCTGCACTGGCATTTTTTTTATTATAAATAGCTAATTGCGCTATCACTATTGGAGTGTTCGGCCTCCCAGGTTTTATATATGGCCCAAATATCGACCAGGAAGTTCCTAACCAAATGCCAATTACATTTTTTCCTGGTTTCAGGGCAGCGGCAATATCATAAGCCACATAACGTGCACGTTTGGTATGATCTGTTACCGCAGGGGCCAAAACATCATTACTAATTTTCTTTCCGTTCACATACAACTCATGATATCCTACCGAAGCAAGGAATATTATGGCCTTTTCGGGTTTCAGTTTTAAACTAAAAGTTTTTCTCAACCAGGGATCGGAAATATTACAGTTCTTTTGTGAAGGGTCATAAAGTTGATCTGTTCCGATCCACCTAGCTTTCCAATCTTTCTGTTGAAGTAACCCGGTTACCCAAAACGCAGTTTTACTCCATCCGGAAATTATCCCTTTTTCGTCTTTAACAGCTACCTTCCAATAATAATAACGGTCCGACCGAAGCGCCTTCCCTTTATATTCAATTTGTTGCATCTGATCAGAGTTCAGCCATCCAGAATCCCATTCATCGCCTCTATTTTGATTAAGCCCCTGCATATCAGAAGCGACAATAATACGATATGCCGTTTGTTTTTGTCCATAGGCAGCTGTATTTATCGCCTTATGTGTCCAGTTTAAACGTGGGGCCAATTCATCCAGCCCAATGGGATTATTCAAATACTCACAGCGTAAATTCTCGGGCCGAATGCTACTTTCCGCAAATGCAGGATATGCACTGTGCATACCACAAACTAACATCAATAATAATATAAGCAGATATCTTTTCATCGTTACCTACCTGCTTCCCAGGCTGCCCTTGCAAGCTCAGCAATAATCCTGTCATTTTCTTTTTCACTTTCCCGCGACATCGATACAAAAACAGAAATGATCATTTTCTTCCCATTTTTCAGTGTAACAATGCCGACATCATTTGTTGCGGTAGTGATCCCTTCATTATTGATTCCTGAATTACCTGTTTTATGTGCAACAACAGTCCCGAAAGGCAATAAGCCTTTAATCTTATTTGGTCCGGTGGTAGTTTCTTCCATTATCTTCATCAAAAAATTACCCGTTTTCTTTTTTAGTACTTGTCCACGACAAAATTTCTCAAGCAGGGCATTCACCGATTTTGGGGTACTCCAGTTTTTAAACTGCACTTTATCGTCTTTATGCATATCTTCCTCCGTACCAACTATTGCACAATCCTCAATACCCAAACCAGCAATATACTGATGAACACTATTTGGTCCTCCAAGTAATCGAAAAAGGATGTCACAACCATTGTTATCACTCTGCGAAACTGTAGATTTAATAATTTCAGACAAGGGTATACTTACATTTCCGTCAGGGTATTTATCTCTTAAAGGGCTCCAGGTATCTGGTAGCAAATCGCTCTTTTTTATAAAAATGTCTTCGTTCAAACGGAACTTACCTTTATCAACCTGACTAAGTACCGCCAAAGCGAGATGGAATTTATATACGCTCTGCATTGGGAAATGCTTGTCGCCATTTACAGAAAAATGTCTCTTTTTTTCCAGGTATAATACAGAAACCCCAATATTAGCTTCTTTACTATGGATGATCGCCTCCATTTTTTCTTGAAGGGGATGAACTTGTCCATAAAGTCCGATTGAAAAAAATGAGAGAAAGCAGATTAATGGAACCGCACAAATTTGTTTCATGGTAAAAGGATGATGATGATACCCTAAGTTAAAACAAAAAATTAAAAATATAGATTATCTACCGACCTGCCCCATTACTATTGAATGGGATTGCGTTACTAATAGTTTACCCAGGCCTTCCATCGGCCCTGGCCCCGGCAACGCCCCAGCGACACCTCACCAATACCCCAGCAAGGCCCCCTCAACAGCGTTTTATTTCTATCTCTTTCTGCAACACCGAAAAATTGCCTATTTTCGGTTGAATACAAAGAAAAGCAATTAATATTTATCCCGCCAGTCCCGGGCCTTATTACTTTATCTCATTTTTAAACGAAGTTGTTTTTCCTTATCGCCGTTCCAGTAAGCACAATCCAACTGTAAAAAGACAGATGTGTAAGGAATAATTTCATTTGTTTTGATTACAAGTACCTTAAACAATTTGGATTCTGTATCTAATTTCTTAAATACAGAATCATGAAGCATTGTTTGAACGTTTTGGGCACCAAATATTGCTTTCGAATCTTTTACAAATTGCTCCACACCTTTTGCCTGGTCCTCCGTAATAAAACCTAGCTCCTTGTCCTGGTATATAATCGGTTTAACATGCCCCGACTGCTCAATTTGCGCCAATACATGTTTTAGTACAGGCAGCAAATTTTCATCCGCATAAACGTATTCTATCCCAGCTGCATTTTGTTCAGGGAAAGCCTTATCTACAACGAGAATCCAGTTCCTATGACCGAGCAAAGGTAATTTTTGGTCAAACTGCACTTTCCAGTTCTGATCTGTTTTTACAACCTCTCCAGTGGTATTTTTTACGGGTGCCGTGCAGCCGGATATAATTATCGAAATGCTGAACACAAATAGCGACAGCAAGATTTTTATATTATTAAATGATTTTTTCATGTACGCTTTGATGATCAGGAAAAGGTAATACTTAAATTTTCGTTCGTTTTAACAGTAATCTTTTTGTTCATCACAACCAACAAAGCGTTACCATTTTGTTTCAAATGTACCGGGATATTTTGCCCTCCCAACATTACAGATACCGATTTCACATGGCCATTCCCTATTTTCTCAAAGGCCATTTCCTGCAACTGCAGCTCACCATATTTTAAACTGATGTTGTGCAATTGTTTAGTGCCAGTTTTTTTCTGACTGTAGCTGCCCCAACCACTAGCCGATGTAAACGGAGCTTTAAAATTAACCGCATTCCATGCCGGGGCAAATTTAATATAGCCGTTCGGACCATGATATTCAAATCCGCAAGCGGTAATGAAAGTACCATAACTGGCCATTGCCCTGGCATAATGATCACTACATTCTATTTCATTAAAAGGGTTTCTTTTGGCGGCATGATACCTATCGTGGATTACCCTGGTAAGGACCAGGCTTTCTTCCACCATCCCCTCGGCCATTAAATGCGCCGCTACCTGATGTTCAAATCCGCTCATACATTCGTGGAAATAGCCCAATTGCCAGGTTACATTATCCCCAAAGGGCTTTAATTCGTTATGCGGATTGGTATTCATGACCATCCCGCCTTCACCAGCTAATGCGTAAGGCCTTCCGCCTGTATGTGTTTTTATATACGGGCCAACATCCATCGTGAAGTTATATTTCCATAAGGCTTTCAGTGCGGCTATGGCCTTATCCTTACTTAAAACCCTTGGCAATCCTACCTGGAATGCCCAACTCTGTCCGTACACCTGATCAATGTGACAGGTGTTATACGATCCCAATTTTGTACGTCCCTGAATTTTATCTGGCCGATGGATAAAGTACTCTCCGTTAAACAATTCTTTTTCCATGTTTTTACGGCCATTGTATACGTAGTTCTCACAAACCTTGGCGAACAACATATCTCCCATCTCTTCGGCCATGGCCTGCCCCGCCCTTGCCGCAGCAATGCAAAGCCCTACGATCCAGGCGATCTCTCCTTCCCACACTGCGTCCAGTGTATTTTCCATTGGCGTATCCGTCATTCCATCACCGTTCTTATCCTGTTCTAGCATGAACTGAGTAGCTTTTTTTATTCTTTGCCAGTTGGTTTTCAGAAAAATATTGTCTCTGCTCATTTGGTGTTCACGATAGAACCGGAGTACCGTACCTGCCTGCCCGTCAATTGCTGGCCTATTTTCATTTTCGGCACGGAAAATAATCGCACCAGTATCTTCTTTAAACCCTACTCCCAGATCTACGCGCTGTCGGAGGTCACGTTCTAGTTCTGGAAATATTCTCGCCACAGCATGGGCATATTGCCATACATGTGTACAGGTTCCTGCACAAGCTCCAACTCCTTCCCAACTCCAGAACCTTCCGTCAGCAAAGCGATAGGTGTTGGCAGTAGCTAGAGTCCCTATGTTTACGAAGGTGCGTTCCAGAAACCAATGGGGTAGCGTGGCATCGTTCCAGGTATTGCTCCACAGTTCGGTAGTTTTTGTTAATTTTTCAAAGTTGGTATGCAGATATTCACTTACCGCACCGGCATCCTTAAATCTAGTGGCATAGTGAAACCCCTGCTCTGCATCTTTAACTATTTTCTTCAGGTTAACATTGGCGTTATTGAAATGCCAGCTGATAGAATAATCTGCGCTAAAAGACTTTCCAGGTGCCAGGTCAGGACCAGCAACGGAAATTCCGCTTACCAGTTTTTCCGGAGCTTCTGCAACAGCCATTTTGGTACTTTCAGCATTAAAAATTGTAGGTGTAACCGGCCAGGGGCTTAGAGAGGCATATGCTTTTCCTTTTGCCTTATGAAGCGTGAAACACATTGTGCCAGCATCTTGCGCCTTATTCACCTCTGCGTTTGCAGAATCAAATGATGCATGTATACTACTCGAGTTTTCAGCAACCGAAATGGTGTTCTTTCTGTTCCCTGTTTTCTCCTTACCGCTTAATTTATTAACCCCATTTTCCATCCAGCCAAGCAAAGAAACATCAATATTACTGGTTGATGTATTTTTCACTTCCACTCTTAGAACGGTAGCAGGCAATGCTGAATTTTCGGCATCTAATGGGATAAATGGGGAATATACCTTAAGATTTACCAACACAGGGAAGTCTTTACTGCTATAGGTGATGGTAGCCACAGGATAAGCGGGTTTAAAGACGATCTCATCCCAATGTGCTTCACTTAGTTCTTTTATAAAGGTTTTTCCATTAATGACAACTTTTACAGCAAATCCCTGTTCCAGAACGCGTCTGTTATCGGCAATGGTTGGTTCTATGTATGCGGCACCATCCCTGACGCGAATTTTCCTTACTGATGTTCCATCGTTCCAGTTCACTATTTTCGGATCTATTCCTTCCTGTGCGCCTTCAAATGTTTCGTTATAAATCTGCCAGAGCCAAAGCCTCCCATCACCTCCTACATACACCGTTCCGGCATGGAGACCACCCACCGGCATCCCGATATATTTTAACTCATTTTTACTTTTATAATAGGCTGTGGCTTCGCCCCTATTGTACAGCGATTTCGCCCATTGGGGATCTATGCCCTTATTTTCAGGTATGTTATGAAGTGGGTAATCCAGTGCAAATACACTGCTACTCCAAACGGGAAATTGTATAGCTGCAAGGCTTGCTGTGAGCAGTCCCGCCCTTTTTATAAAATCCCGTCTACTTGATGAATGGTTAGTCATGGTCAATTTTCTTAATTCAGGTTTGTGTGTAAAATCAATATAAATACTTTATGTGATATAATTCCCCGTTAAGCCAAAATCGCTGAATATTATAACGAAATCGCAAAATTAAATGCCTGATTAAGTCAACTGTGTGGCTTAGCCTTTTTTAATCTTACCGGATTTTGAAAAATGCAATTAACTTTAGGAATTAATCTACCTATGGAAATTAGTCAAATATTAACTGAAATTTATCCGCTTCCTTCAGCATCTATATCTAAGATATGCGCGTACATCAAAGAAGTCAGCTATGAAAAAGGGCATATCCTTTTAAGAGCAGATAAAGTAGAAAAAAAGACCTTCTTCATCAAAAAAGGAGTGGTAAGGGCCTTTGCTACGCCTGAAGGAAATGACATCACCTTTTGGTTCGGCGAGGAAGGTGAAACCATCCTTTCTATGAAGAGTTATGTGGAAAATGAGAAAAGTTACGAGAATATTGAGCTGTTGGAAAACTGTGATCTTTATGAGGTAGATATTGAACATCTGCAGGAGCTTTTTAATCAGGATATACATATCGCCAATTGGGGAAGAAAACTGGCGGAGAAGGAATTGGTAAAGATTGAAAAGAGAATTATTTCGAGAGCGTTGCAATCGGCGAAACAGCGTTATGACGAGTTGCTAAATAACCGGTCCAGTCTTTTACAAAGGGTACCACTAAAATTTATAGCTTCCTATCTTGGAATTACACAGGTGAGCTTAAGCCGGATCAGGAAAGAAAAGTAGGGTAGCATTATTTATCATAGGATAAATTTGTTCAGACTTACAAAACCTAATTTTGCAGCATCATTATTAATAGATCGTAAAGCATATGTCTGCAAATAAATCAACAGGATTAAATCTCATTTTTCCTACTTCTACAAAGATCCGTTTAGCCATTATATGGCTGGTTGTAGGTGTGTTCTATTTTTTTGGTGATTCATTCTTCGGCGAAAGTATGTCTGCCACCGCTGCAATTTTCATTTTTATTACATTGCTGGCTACCATTATTACCGCATCATTCGGCGTAGTAAAAGAAGCGGATGAACTCGCTCATAAATTAGGAGAACCCTACGGGACATTGATCCTCACCCTCTCCATCGTGTCTATTGAAGTTATATTGATCGCGGCGGTAATGTTAGGACCGGGAGAATTTCCGACAATCGGTAAAGATTCTATCTTTTCTGTGATGATGATTATCATGAACCTGGTGGTTGGTTTGTGTGTATTGCTGGGCAGCTTAAAACATGGCGAACAGGAATACAACGCACAGGGAACACTCACCTACATTTCAATGATTATTTTATTGGGCGGAATGTCTTTGATGCTCCCAAACACGATTATAGGAATCGGCAACGGCGCATTCTCTGCTACCCAGGCGATAGTTTTATCAACCCTGATTGTGGTCCTTTACGGATCTTTCCTTCTTTTACAAATGAAGGGTTACAGGCACCTTTATGTACAACCGAAAAAAGGGGACATGGAAATCCTTTTTGCTCATCGTAATCACTCAAATGAGGTAACTGACGAAGGTTCAAAGGCAGAAACCCCGGGGAATAAACGTGAGATCTTTATCCGTTCAGTGGTGCTAATTGCCATGATCCTACCTATAGTTCTGCTATCTCACAACATGGCGGTTGTTGTTGACTTCGGGATAAAGGCTGCCGAACTTCCTACAGTTTTGGGTGGGGTGCTGATCGCCGTTATTGTTTTTACACCTGAATCTATTACGGCAGTAAAAGCAGCACTGAACAATGAAACACAAAGGGCCATCAACCTGTGTCACGGGGCATTTGTCTCTACTGTCGGATTAACTGTTCCCGCAGTGCTGATCATAGGTCTGATTACAGGTAAGACCGTACTTTTCGGAATTTCATCTACGGAAACTATATTGTTTTTGATTACCGTTTGCCTGAGCTTTCTGACGTTCTCCGGAAGAAGGACAAACCCTATTCTGGGGATTATGCACCTTGTATTGTTCGCTGTATTTATGATGTTGATTTTTAATCCTTAGTTATCTGTGGCAATGCTTTTCGGTATACGCTCGGCCTGCAATACATGCCGTTCTATATGATACACCATAAACCTCAGGGTATCACCCAGCCGAAGTCTGATGAACTTCGAAATAGAGATTGGTGTTTTTGTATTGGTCAGATCAATGCTACGTGCCTGGTTGAGCAAAGCAATTAACAGCTGTTGCTGTTTTAGAAAACGGTCAATCGTGATGACAGACAAGGTTTGATTGAAAGGATCTTTATCTTTTGTGGTTGACATTTTTTTGATTTCCCCAGGCTTCACCTGTATTAACCGGGCAAAGTAATTCCCTATTAAACCACTTTTAAAAAGTCCTCTTCCTTTATTTATTTCCTGAGATAAAATTGCCTTTTCAATTGCGGGAAGATAAAAGTCTCCATATCTGTTTAAATGTTCAAAACATTCGAGGATATTCCAGGCATCTTTTGCTGGCCTCACATATAACTGACCAGATTCCATTATTTTCAGTTTTTCGGCAGATGTGGTACATTTCAGCACTATCGCCATTAGCTCATCAATCAGTTGTTCATTCTTTATCTTCATTGTTTTTATGAATTTACACAAAGGTGAACAGAAAGTATTTCGCGGCAATTGATTGAAATCAAGAATTTCGAATTCTGCTTAGCGTTTCGGGCGTCATTCTCAGATAAGAGGCAATGTATTTTAAAGGAACGTGTTGAAATAAGTTAGGGCTTCTTTTTAAAACACGCTCCAATCTTTCAGTTGGTGAAACCGTAAGCAGATCAACTTCTCTCTCGATTTGCTGGGCAATTACTGTTTCCAGCAGACATCTGTATGCAGTCATGCTTTCCATATCTTTATTAACAATCTCCAGTACCATTTCCCTGGGGATAACCCTTAACCTTGTTTTCCTGAGGGCTTCGACATAAAATTCTGAAGGACTACCTGTAAAATACGAAGACAATGAGTTGATTATAGATCCTTCAAATCCGAAACGGATGCAATGTTCTTCATACTCGTTTAACAGAAATACCCTTATAGCCCCTGTCTCTATGAGGTAAAGATTTTTCTCAATCTCCCCTTCCCGGAGTATAAATTCTCCTTTTGAAAAGGTACGTTCCTGTCCAGCCCTTTTAAGCGATTGGATTAAATTTAATGTAAATGTTTGTTCACTTGCCATTGCTATAAAAACGCTACCTGCCCGGTTTCCATGATGTACAAGGCACCGACAATTTTAATCGCCCCTGAGGTTTCCATTTCTTTTAAGATCGGACTTTTTTCTCTAATATTTTTGATACCAAGTTTTATATTCTCAACGCATACATGATGAACGTAGGCTTTGTTTGAAGAAACCTTTTCACCTTTGAAACCATCATGATCAGCTTCTACCGCGGGACGGATTTTAGAAAGTAAGGTGGTAATATTGCCCAGTTTTACATTATCAATAGCTGATTTTATCGCACCACAATGTTCATGTCCCAAAACTACAACAACTTTAGCTCCAGACACTTTACAAGCATACTCCAGGCTACCTAAAATATCGTCGTTCACAATGTTTCCGGCAACCCTGGCGACAAAAAGATCGCCGATCCCACGATGAAACACATCTTCTACAGGAACCCGGGAATCCAGACAGGAAAGGATTACAGCTTTAGGATATTGCCCAAGTGCGGCTTTTCGAATCCGACTGGAAGTATTACGGATCGTTAAAGCATCCGCTATGAATTCCTCGTTCCCCTTTTTCAATATGCTTAAAACAGTATCCGGTGTAAGTTTAGCCTGCTGCGCAGCCGTTAAAACTTCTTCAGTTAATACCTCGCTGCTATCCACTTTTATAATTTCACCAATATGATCCTGATCTTTGAGGGATTTAATCTCTCTACAAGCCCAGCAAAGGGGAAGTACCAACAATAGGGCAATCATCGAAATTTGTGACTTTTTCATAAAATGGTGGGATAATTTAGATTAACGCTACAAGTTAAGGATATTATGACAAACAAAAAATGGCCGTGCTCAAATGAAGGCCACGACCATTTTCTTTATTTAACGCTTAATATTATACCAATCCGTCATTTTGACGTACGGGATTTTATTTGACCTTGCTTGTGTCAACTTCCCAGTTATCGGTTCTAAAAGGTGCAACAGGTAAACCCGTTTTGCTAAAAAGATTACCAATACCTGCATTGCTAAACTGATAGCGTACGGCTGCCGGAACTTTTACCTGTTTACTCGAAACAAAGATCTTATTCTCTTTGATTTTGACGGTCGCGGGATAAAACACCTTATCGGCACCAGCAATAAAGATTTCCTTTGATAGCTTTCCTTTAACCATTAACCCGGCCTCAGCATGATCAAAATCAATCACTGCATTATCCCCACTTATGGTGAAAGATTTAAAAAGCGGACTCATATAGGCTTCTTTTTTTATGCCATATGTTTCTACCAGAGCTAAATTAGCGAGGCGCAAACCTACATCTTTCTTATTTGTAGGATGAATATTTAAAGTATCGCTAACCAAATCAGAAATCACTACCATTCCCGTATTTTTTGTAGAAAGGGTTTTGGTCTGCGCTTCTCTTACCAATGCCCCGGTATTATATTTATCATACTTATAAGGAGCGATCTGTACATAATAAAATGGGAAGTCTTTATTCCAGGCCTTGCGCCATGCGCCTATCATCGTATTCATTAATTCTGTATAACTTAACGGGGCCTCTCTGTTACTTTCACCCTGATACCATATTGTTCCTGCAATACTGTAATTCACAAGAGGGGCAATCATCGCATTGTAAGCATAGCCCGGAGCTACAGGCCACCAAACTGTAGGGTTATTTTTTGTCGCCGCCTCCTTTAATGTTGTGTTATTTTCTACCAAATCCGCAGGTGTCCAAACTTCGGCAGGTGTACCACCCCAATTGCTGTTAATTAGTCCAATAGGCACATTTAAATCTCTATTCAGGTTTTTGCCGAAATAATAACCCACAGCACTGAAAGCTTTTATGGTATTGCTATCACAAGCCGCCCAACTTCCTTCGACATTATCCTGTGGTGTTTTTGACGTTGTTTTAGGGATGTTAAAGAACCTGATGTTCAACTTACTGAGTTCCGCAAACTCGTCCTTAATGCTCTTAATGCCACTATTGTAATTCCACTCCATATTCGATTGTCCGCTGCATACCCAAACTTCGCCGATCAGGATATTTTCGAGTACAATTTTATTTTGTCCCTGGAAGGTAATGGTATACGGGCCACCTGCTTTTGGTGTTTGAATATTAACCTGCCAGCCCGCATTTCCATCTGCGGATGTTTCGATAGTTTTGCCATCCCAGGAGGTTGTAATTTTTATCTTTTCGGAAGGTCCGGCCCAGCCCCATAGTTTAGTAGTTGATTGCTGCTGCAGCACCATATTACTACCAAGCACACCAGGCAAACGGATAGCAGCCTGTAATGATAGCGCAAAAAGAGAAAGAATAAGAGAAAAAAGATACTGTTTCATCTGTTTATTTTTAGTGTTTTTTGTTGTTCTTTATAAAATTTACAGGCCTATAATATACCCATTACTTTGTACACTTTAGTGTAATTAAACTTATGATCCACGTCTATAGAGATCACCAGCTTATCTTTCAACTGTTCAAATTCTGTTTTTTCGGTACCTCCGAGTAGCTTAACAGCAGTTATTTTTTTAGTGTTCTGTTCAGATTGCCAGCCTAAAGCTGGTATTTCAATTTTTCCATTTACCGGGTTTAGGACAAAAACGTATAGTGCGTTTCCTTTAGTTGTAAAGCGTACTTCGTTATGCGGATAAGCAGGACTGGCGGTTGTCCGTTCATTAAAATCTTCACTTTCATGCTTCTTGTTTGCATCGAGGTCAGCCTCGCTGATATTTTTTGTTCCTTTGCCCCCATGCAGGTTATCTCCATAAATCGTCCATGGCTTACTAGCATAAATGGCTTCGCTGTTTGCATTTATCCATCTGCCAATCGTATCCAGAATTAGCTTATGGTCCTGCGGGATGGTTCCGTCGGGCAACAACTCTACATTTAGCAAGAGGTTCCCGTTCTTGCTCATCATATCCGTCAGTGATTCAATAACTGTTCTGGAATTGTGCCTGATGGGCCTGTCTTTTTTATAAAACCAGCTGCCAAAAGTTAGAGTACCCTGCCATGGATAAGGGAGTATTTTATTCGCACCTCCACGTTCAATGTCTTTTACTGTAGAAGGTTCATTGTTAAATTTGCCAGCGACAACAGCAGTAACTTTACCATGTTCCTTCAAGCTCCGGTTAAAATAATAGGTGCAGACTTCCTTTCCGTAGTCGCCATAAGGGAAACCGTATCCGTCAAACCATAGCAGATCTACATCATATTTACTAACTAACTCCTCGGTTCGTTTTACATAATTTTCCTTCACGCTTTTTATCCATTCCGGTGTACGTTTTTCAGGGGGCAATCCGTACAGGTCCGCAGGATCAAGACCTTCCCACCACTTCCCTTTACCATCTGCCTTTGTCATCCAGCCATCGTATTTTACTCCTTTTTTAGCACCCGAAGTATCGGCACCAAAGGCGGTTTTCCACCAATCTAAAAACCTATCATCGTGCGAGCTTACGCCAAAGGGTATTCCGTATTTTACCGCCGACTTTTTAAACATCCCGATTAGGTCTTTCTTAGGGCCTACATTTACCGAATTCCAGGGTTGGTAAGTGGAGGCAAAATTGTCAAAATGATCATGGTGGTTGGCCAGGGCTACAAAATACTTCGCACCGATACTTTTAAAATACTTCAGCAGGTCATCGGTATTCAACTTATCCGCTTTCCATTCATGGATCACATCTTTAAAACCTTTTTCAGACGGATGTCCGTAAGTTTTTACGTGATAAGGGTAGGCTTTTGCGCCCCAGGTTTCCTTTCCTACATTTTGCATATACATGTGACGGGCATACCAGCCACCACCTTGTTCGGGCTGGGTTTGGGCACCCCAGTGTACCCAAATGCCAAAACGGGCCTCGGTATACCATTTAGGAAATTGGTAATCTTTACGCAAATCTTCCCAGCTAAGTTGTTTTTTTTGTGCGAAGACCTGTATACTCAGCAAAAAAGCTAATGAGAATAACAGGCCGCGGTTAATTAAAGGTTTCATTTGTTGTGTTTAGTTGTTTTTGTGTTGTTATAGTTCTTGTTGCGAAACGATATACCCTGTAGGCCTAACTACAGTAATAACTGCCTTTCCAACGTAATCTTTTTGCAATTTGAAACTCACCTTTTCACCTGGGTGAAGCGTGGGAAGTTCCTGTGGCGCCTGACTTTCATAATTATCGGTTCTGGTTGATACGTAGATTTTATATCCTTTAACAGTATGCTGTGGCAAGCCGATGCTACCAAAAATGGTCAGTGGAATTGGTTCCTTTTTATTTGGATCCATTACGTTTGCCACCTGTACCTCAACTGGTGAAGACAATTCTCTAAGTACTTTCATTGAGGGTTTTGGTTTACCATACATGTCGTAAACACCATGTATCCGTCTTTTAAATCTAGTGGTATCACTCGTTCCCGGATAATGTGTCCGGTAATCCGTCAGGTCAAAATAAATAGCTCCCTGTACAAAGGGTTTACTTTCAAAAACGGCCATATGGTAAATCAGATCGTTAATCCTGCGCTCATCACCTCCCTTAAAGTTGGGCTCGCATAAGCCAAATTCAGAAATGATGAAAGCCTTGTTAGGATAGCTCATGTGAATACTATCCAGATAATTACTAATCTTTGCTACAGGTACCTGCCACCAACTCCCTCCATATTCGTTCATCATTAAATAGTCGCCCTGACTGGCACCATCTGGTACAAAATTGGGTTGGTTGGAAAAACTACTGGTCAGGGTATTGCTTACGTAGGCCGTCATACGGGTCGGATCAAGCTCACGGCTACGCTTCATCAAATCTTCAATCATCTGCTTTACATCTGTATCCCGCCCGCGAAGTTCATTACCCACCGCCCAGGAGAATATGCTGGTATGATTATAAAAATTGTTTACCATTCGTTCCAGCTGTTTTAAAGCAATGGCCTTGATATCGCTATTTGCAGGTGTTTCCGGTCCCCATAGCGGAATCTCCTGCTGCACCAGAATACCATTGCGGTCACAAAAATCATAAAACAGTTCGTCCTGCTGAAAGTGCATGCGCGTGAAAATGGAGTTTACATCCTTTAACAATTTACAATGACGGATAATTTCTTCATCAGTTTCAGCAAAACCATAGTTGGGATTAGATCCGGCCGTCCACTCGGTACCCATCAACTTTACAGCTTCGCCATTCAGCAGTATCTCACCATTCTTCATTACCAGTTCCCTGAAGCCTATACTTGTAGTAACCTGATCAACTATTTTTTTGCCCAGCATTACCTTTACCTCCACCTTATAAAGGTTGGGAAAATCAAAGTGCCAGGGCTTTACTTTTGTCAGATCTACTTCTGCAAATGCTTCAGTTCCGTTCCATTTTGGTTTTATTGTTTTTGTAAATAAGGTGTTATGGGTATTTTGATTGTCTTCAGTAATTTGCACGGTATATTGGAGATCATTTGATTGCTGATCGAAACCTAGCTTAATTTTTAAATGCCCGCTACTGTCTGCTAAGTTCAGTTTTGGTTCTACATGAATATAACCCGCGGCAGGTTTACCACTTACTATAAATGCTGCTTTTCTGATAATGCCCCCATCATTGGCCCAATCAAAGGAATTGCTAAACGGTACCTTTTTCTGGCTATAAGCATTGTTTACAGCTACAGTTATTTTGTTTTCAGTTCCATAATTAAGCTTACCGTTAAGATTGAGTATAATTTCGTTAAAACCATCGCCTATATTTTCATTCGCTTTTTTTCCGTTGATATAAATAGTTGAAGTGTGGTTAATGGCGCCAAACCGAAGCACAACATTTTTACTCTTCCAATTTGCGGGCACTTTAAACGAATAACTATACCAGCCCCATCCATAATGGTTTTGACTGGCTTCATCTATATTCCAGGTGTGGGGCAGTTTTACTCTTTTGGCAGCCGGCAATTCTTTTTCAAACCAATGTGCTTCCATCCCCTCGGCCTTTAAATCTATCGCAAATTTCCAGTCGTTATTGATCGGAATTGTATCCCGTTGGGCAAAAGTGGCATTGCCAAAAAGTAACGCGCAAAATAGAAAAATCAACAGGGCTTTTTGTTTCATGGTGTTTAACATTTATCTAAAAATAGCAGCTACCTTTTAAAAAGTAGCTGCTATGGCAATTTAATTATTATTCATAGGTTTTTATCTCCAGATCATCCACTTTTGGTTATAACTACCATCGGCATTGGCTTGTACGACCTGTGCACCATCAGCTGATGAGGCCCCGGCGATTTGGATGGGCATATTACTATGAACGGTAGTGATGGTGTAATAACCCAATGCATCGGGCACTAGCTTGAACAGCTGATTCTGTGCCTGGTTCCACCATGGCCATTGTGCTAAAGCTGCACCAGCTACTGTAGAAGCACCTGTTACATCCATTGCTTTGCTACTGTAATTGTTAATGATACCATAGTTGCCGTTGGTAACGTAGTTAATTGTCCAAAGATTAGTTCCCTGGGTATCCCCTACGCCCTGTACAACTGCGGCACCATTGGCCGCACTACCGCCTGCGATCTGCAAGGTTTTACCACTATTTGTATTGTTCAGCCTGTAAGTACCCGGATAAAATCCGGAAGCATTTGCCTCACAATAGTTGATAAATTTAATAATGCTGGTTGCATCGTCTTTTGTATCAGCCAGAACATGCCAAATCATAATACCTCCGATGCCTTGTTGCAATACATAAGGTATCTTTTGCCTGATCGCTGGATGCCCGTCATAAAATAGCTTTCTGGTCGCTGTAGGTGATACTGCGTTTAAACAATAACCATAAGGCACTTCCTGTATGACGTTGCCAAAGCCAATTTGACTAGTCGGGATGCCATTTTCATATACCCATGCATATGTTGGCACACCCATATTTATTTTTGATTTAGCTATTTTAGCACCAAACGTATTTATGTCCGTTACAAAATCAGTAAATGAAGAATGTGGCCTTGGATTCCCGTTAGATACGGAGTGATCGTAACTCATTACATTCAGATAATTAAGCCGGCCATATGCAGCAGTTGAAATACTGTTTGCCTGCCAACGGGCAATGGCTACCGACAATAACTTTGAATGGAGTTGGAGCGAATCGGATAATTGTACCACAAAAGGGCTGAAATTAGTGGTAAGGCCCGCTCCTTCAAAATCAAGATCTACCCCATCTAAATTATTAACGGTAAGAAATTTACGGATGTTTGAAATAAACCCTGCACGGTTGTTATTGACCTGGCTATTTGCATTTCCATTGCTTTCGTTGGTGGCAATCCCAAAAAAGACGCGTAAACCGGCGTCATGTGCTTTAGTTACGGCCTCTGTAATACTTGCAGTAATGGCGAAATTGCCGGAAGCATCAGGATTAATAAAAGAAATAATGATATCTGTGTATTGAGATGTTACAAATTGATCCATATAGGCGGCATAATCTGTGGAGCCTACGGCATGCAAGGTAAGGTAACCTACTTTTCTAAGGTTCCCATTTGCAGCTGCCGCCGGCACGTTTGACATCCTTTTTGTTCCCTGCAACCCATTTTCTTCTTTATTAGAAACTACAGCTTGTTTTTTACAGGCACTGCACATCACTGCTACTACTATAACAGAGCGTATCGTTTTCATTGAAATAAACATTACTTTTTTCATAATAAATAAATTATTAATAGAATTTTTAATAGAAAAATGATTAGAAATTTGGCCCTGCTTTATCCCACCATACACGGGTACCTCCATTGTCTGGCCCGCCCAGTGCAGTCAAACCTGTTTTAACCCCTTCCGGGTTACCGAGTATTTCAGATTGTGCAAAAGGCAATCTTCTGATCTGGATTTGCGTATCAATAGTACCGTTGCTAAAATTACGTGCAACAGGAAAAATCTTAGGATAACCTGTTCTGCGGTATTCTGCCCATGCCTCCAGTCCATCGGGAAAAATAGCCAACCATTTTTGGGTCATTATACGTTCCAATTTTTGTTCCTTGCTAGCTGCATCATCCCATTTTATGGTAATTGAGGAAATTGCGACTGCGTTATTGGCAGGATTGATAGGATCGGTATAATCAACCTGTTTGGAGGTAGCATCATTTAAATATCCACCGATTGGCACCCCCCACTGGTCCATCGAGGTTTGTATGCCCTTTTCATAATTTGTTTTGGCATCACCCGCACCAACCCAATCACGTAAAGCTGCTTCGGCCTTCAAAAACCACATTTCCGAGGCATTCATTACCATATGTGGTGCATACTGTTTATAGGTATCTACATAATTAAAAGCGGTAAATGTTTTATAGTCACCTTTTAAAACATCAACACCTAAACGTATACCTGCATATTTGCCGGCAATGCCTGCCTGGGTTGCAGGTAATGCCATTTTAGGTGCCCTTGGATCGCTGTAACCATCTAAATAAGTGCCAAATGACGCATTTAGCATATTATCACGATTATATAAAAAAGTAACCAGCCAATAATCATTTTGCTTTCCACTTGTTAACCAGGCATTGTCAACATTGTCGGTCAAAACACCCTCTGGTGCGCTAAGGGCGATTTCACCTTGGATTTTTGCTGTAGCAGGATCTATTTTGGAAATACGCATTGCTAACCGCAAACGTAAAGAGTTACCAAACTTTATCCACTTGGCCAAGTTTCCGGCATAGATGAAATCGCTATTGCCTATTCTGTTTTTTATAGGTGCATTACTGCTCAAAAAGCTACGCATGTTGCTTACAGCAGTATCAATTTGTTTAAAAAAAGCAGTATAAACGGTTTTCTGGTCATCGTAAGGAATGCTACGAAAAGATGTACCAGTTTTGGTGTACGGGATCGGACCAAATTTATCGGTAACCCTATCCATAGCATATACCTGTATCAGCAAAGCCACTCCCCAAATATCTGGTGAAGTAGTACGGGCCCCGGCATCAGCTATCTTTTTTATGGGTGCCATGATCTGGGTGTACTGTTCGGTAAAGGGCCTTCCGTTCCAACCATCTACTAAAGCATAATTTAAATTGTTTATGCCGCCGGCAAAGTTTGTGGGCGACATCATATAACCCGCATAAGCATCCCCGCTTAAGTTTTGCGTTACCTGAAAACTACTAAGCAAACCCATTTCTATAGGGCCAATTGCCGTAGGTACAAGTCGCAAAGACTGCTCATCTGTTAATGCGGCCGGATTAGTATTAAACTCTTCGAATTTTTTGGTACAACCAAACCACAAACTCAATGTGCAAAATAGCACAATGGTCGCCAGGATATATTTTGTTGAATTAATTTTCATCTTCGTATCTTTTAAAAGGTAACATTCAAGTTTAAACCAACATCGCGTGTAGCAGGCATATTAAAGGCATCTACACCCGATAGTCCATTACTAGTAGACATGGTTAATTCTGGGTCATAAGGTGCCTTTCTATAGAAATAGAATAAGTTTCTACCTGTCAATGATAATCGTACATTTTTAAAAGTATTGCTTTTTACAGGCAGCGTATAACCTAGAGCGGCCTCACGCATACGTACAACTGTAGCACTGTACATATAGGCCCCTGCCATTGCGCCCCTGGAACCAATAGTTGCATAATATGTTTTAGGATCTAAGGTAGTTACTGATTGCCCGGCTGTATTTACCCCATTTATAGTAACACCGCCATTATCACGGGCTTTACCACTTTCTTCAGAAACGCCCAACAAATCCATATAGGACTGAGTAATAGACATTACCTTTCCTCCAAACTTGCCATCAACCAATAGGCTTAAGCTAAAATTTTTGTAATTAAAAGTATTGCTCCAGCCAGCTTGAAATTTTGGATTGGGGTTACCAACGTACTCAATTGGAGATTTTTCGGGTTTATAAGGATCTGCCGTAGTACCGGTACCTACTAGCTTCACACGACCTTGTTCATCGTAAACAAAAGTTTGCGCATAAATATCACCGTAAGAACCTCCTTTTTTAATAACAGAGCTATAACCATAAGTATCACCAGTTAAAGGAAATTTAGAAATGTCATTTGGGTCTCTTACTTCCAATATTTCATTCCTGTTTGATGAGGCATTGATTGAAGTACTCCATTTAAAATCTTTCCATTTTATGGCGTCATAGCCTAAAATAAATTGATAACCAGTATTTTTTATTTTACCTGCGTTATAATAAGCGACCCCTATGAGTGAAGAGGCTGGTGGATAATAGGGAAAAAACTGGTTAATGGTATTGGTTTTATAATAAGTAAAACTCAGGGTTAAGCGGTCTTTTAAAAACCGGAAATCAGCCCCTGTTTCAAAAGTTTTTGTGCGTTCTGGCTTTAACGTAAATTCTGCCCTGGCGGTATTGAATACAAGCGACCCTTTACTGTCCTGAGTATTTAAAATTCTGGTAAGGTATATTGGCAAGGTATTTCCCACTTCAGTATAAGAGCCCCTTACCTTTGCAAAGGAAATAAAATCAGGCAATTTAGCCATTTCTGAAGGCACAAGAGATAAGCCAATAGAAGGATAATTGTAATATTTTTTTGCTGTAAAAGCTAGTGTAGACGACCAGTCCTGTCTGAAAGTGGCAGTTAAAAATGCCCAGTCTTTATAGGCCATATCTAAGTTTGCAAATGCTGCCTGTAATTGGCTATGGCTTACCGAAGCATTTCCAGGATTAAGTACAGGAAGTGTACTTGTAGCCCCTGCAGTAATTGGCTGGGACGGAAGTGCGACGATGTTACTGGCTACAAAGTAATCTGCCGTTAATAAACCTCCTCCCATAGACATTCCCTTACTGGAATTATCAGTGATACTTGTACCAATTAAACCACCTATCTTAAAATCCGGCCAGTTTAACGGGATTTTAAAATTCGCAATTGCATCTGCATACTTTTGAATTTGTGTACTGTTACCTATGCTATAGGTACCGGTACCTAATGAATTAAGGTTACCATCGGTCCCCTGGTATTTTTTACTTTCTGTATCATCAGTTGTTCTGTCTAAATTGCCCCTAACCTGTATATTTAACCAATCGGCAAAGGTGTATTTTGCACTACCGGTAATGAAATAACGGTTGCGTTTAGCTGCATTCGGCTCTTTGTTCAATATCCACCATGGATTTTCCTGATGGAAATCACCATTTTTTGTTAACCAGAACTGACGGTTAGCTCCCTGCAGTTGGGGGTTATAATAATTATCCTTATAGGGCTGAATATCTACTCCGCGCGGAAACAAATACAGCGATAACAATGGATTTGGATAAACCCCGATTGGCGGCCTGTTGTTAACGATCTGATTAATGTAATTTAAACTTACATCCACGGTTAATTTATCATTTAAAAAGCTTGCTGTTTCCCGCAGGTTTAAATTATGACGGTTCAGTTTATTGGTTGGTGTAATACCACTTGCATTGGTATTTGCATAAGACAAATAGGTTTGCGCAAGGTTATTACCGGCAGAAAAATTGATTGCATTGGTAAAATTATTTCCATTTTGAAAATACTTGCCCACATTGTCATAGCTGGTAGTTATGGGAGCTCCCCAACTTTCAATATCCCCGCTGGTTTGAGTAGCTACCGCACCATAACTGTTTTGGAATTTTGGTCTGTAAGCGGTTTGGCTCGATTGATATGATGAATTAAAGTTAATCTCGGCTTTTCCGACCTTTCCTTTTTTGGTTGTAATTAAAATCACACCATTTTGTGCCTGGCTACCATAGAGTGCTGAAGCTGAAGCTCCTTCCAGTATTGATATACTAGATATATCTTCAGCGTTTAGATTTGAAATACCATCGCCCCCATCACTAACGCCACTACCATAAATATCAGTTGGTTGCCCTCCACTGGCATTAGGCATCGGCACCCCATCAATTACATATAAGGGTTGGTTGTTACCATTTACAGAACGGTTACCGCGCAAGGTAACTTTAGCCGAACCACCAACTCCTGAGGTACTTGATGAAATGGTCACCCCAGCGGCTTTACCACTTAATGAGTTGATCAGGTTGGTTTGCTTTACAGTTGTTAAATCGTCAGACTTTATCTGTTGTACATTATAAGATAGCGATTTTGAAGATCTTTCTATACCTAGGGCTGTCACTACCACTTCTGTTAAATTTTGAGCAGATGCCGTCAAAACCACATCGATGGTTTTCAACGTGCCTACCTGTTTTTCAACCGGTGTATAACCCAGCATATTGAAAACCAATACATCGGTTTCTTTAGCTTCAATAACAAATTTACCCTCGGCATTGGTTTGCGTTCCAATTTTTGTGCCTTTCACCATTACGGTAACACCAGGTAAACCATCTCCCGATGTATCAGTTACCCTTCCTGTTATAGGGTTGAGTAACTGTACAAAGGGAGAGATAATAGAAACCAAGTTACCTGAAGTAAGTTTGTAGGTAAAATTTGTACCCTTTAAAAGCTTACGCATCACTTCTTCCAAAGTAGCATCTTTAGCCGCAAGTGAAACCTTTGCTGCATTTTCGGCAATGGCCTCTCCATATACAAAACGGTAAGACGATTTACGCTCTATCGCCTTGCATGCCTTAATCAGCGAACTGTTTTTAAGCTCGATGCTGATTTTATCTTGCGAATAAGTATTGAGGGCTAAGGCCTGAAACGACATACCCGCAATAAAAAACAATAGTAATTTCATTGCTATGAGATACTTTAACGCCGTGCGCATAGGCACATGGCCAGCACAGCTATGATTTTTTTTCATATCTTTGTTATAGTTTAAGTTGATTAATTGTTGCTTGAATAATATGAAGCAACAGTTTTGATACACAATTAGAGCGGGGAATCTTAGACCATTCTCCGCTTTTTGTTTGGAGTAGTTTTTATTTTTCCATAGCTGTTAAATATTTGGTTAGTGTGATTTGGTTCGTGTGATTTAGTTAGTAGGTATTTATTTATCTATTTGTAAATAGATATCGTATTGTTCTGCATTTTATATTTAAGCCCGGTTACGGCGTGTATAGTCTCCATAATATCGACAACGCTTTTGTCTTCAAACGTTCCGGTTATTTTTTTATCCATTGCTTCAGGAACTTTAACTTCAATCTTGACATTGTACCAGCGTTCCAGTACGGAAACAATGTCCGATAGTTTTTCCTGCTCAAATACCAAACGGTTTTCCACCCATTGCGTTTCCTTAACCATATTGCTATCCTGAACACTTCTTTTGATGTTCATCAATACAATTTTCGGTTCTTCAACCTGCAATGAACTTGTTGTACTTTTTCTCGTATTCGCTTTGATGATTACCTTTTCATTGGGTTTTAACAGAATTTTCTGGGCTTCCTCTCCATTTATATTTACCTCCACAGCACCCCTAAGCAGGGTAGTTTCAAGATTGGGATCACCCGCATAAGCCCTAACGTTAAATGCAGTACCCAACACCTTAATATCGGCTGTTTTAGTATGGACGATAAAAGGCCTTGTTTTATCTTTTATTACATCAAAATAGGCTTCCCCAACTAACGTAAGCTCTCTCGTTCCTTTTCCAAACGACTTACCATAGGTAATTTTAGAATCATTGTTGATCCAAACCTTTGAGCCATCGGGCAATATCACCATAGATTTAGAACCTTTACGGGTAACAATAATATTCTGGTGTTCAATACCCGTCTCTATCCTGTTTAAGTAAAATATACCGAAGCCTAGTATTGCGGTCAACGTTGCCGCAACAACTATAAGTTTTGGCCATTTTATAATTTTTGTTGCAACATTGGGTTCCTGCAACGACAGTTTAGCTATTTTTTTATTTACCCGTTCCAAAGACTCCCCCACCCTATTTTCATCTTCATTTGCATAGGTTAGTGGATTGTCCCAGAACTCATTCAAAGTATTATGAAAATTCTCCAGGTTTTCTTTTTCACTGGTTATCTTCCCCAACTCTGTGTGCTCCGACAAAGAGAGGGTTCCCAGTTTTTTCTTTACCAATAGTTCTATTATTCTGTTATCCATAATGCTTTCCATTCATAAGACAAGTCAAAACAAGAAAATACCTAAGCTGGGTTTATTTTTTTACCGGTTTGTTTGTTTCCAGAAAAATCAAGGTGTTTTTTTGATGTAACAACTGTTGAGTTCCGGCATTACCAACTTCAATCCTTCTATCATTTTTGCAGTTGCAATGGTCATCTGGGCATTCACAGTGCGGACGGATATATTTAGCAATTGCGCTACTTCGGCATAGCTCATATCTTCATCCTTGATCATTTTAAAAATCAAACGGCACCTGGGGGGCAATCCGTTAATCAAATGAATAATAGAATTTACATTTTCACTGTTCACAAACCTCGATTCCGGATTTACTTCAGAATATAAGAGTGTTTCACCAATTGCTTCATGAGGCTGGTTTCTTTTGCTTTTGATATAATTTAAGCAGGCGTGTTTGGTAGCCACATATATATAATTCGAAATATTGTTTACAGCCAACAGTAAAGTCCTGTTTTCCCAAATTTTAACAAATACATCTTCTACAATATCTTCAACGGCCTGATGGTTTTTAACAATTGAACAGCCAAAGGAAACAAGACCATTAAAATAGTGCCTAAACAATGCTGCAAAAGCCTGTTCGTCATCTTCCTGGGCAATCAGATGAATAAGGTCAGCTATTTGTTTGTTGGTCATAAACCTGGTAGTTTAATAGGTAAATTAAGGTTAGAATTCTATTATTCATAATGTGGCCTGGTAGTAAGACAAATCACAACAAGGAAATACCTAGGCCGGGTTAAACTTTTTTATGTCTTATCCGAATTCTCTTATATACCGGATATAATTTGCATTCGGCCCCCGCATTCATTAATGCTAAGATAAAACCTCGACACCAGCCTTACAATGAATTATCCATCTGTTTAAATGGACAATTCTATCATTTAAAGAAAAAAGCCAATAAAATAGTAACCCTGTCAGCAAAGCTTTGCTGACAGGGTTACTAAAAATCCTTCTTCTTAGTAAGAAGCCATTTTTGATGACTATATTATTTTTGCTACCAATCTTTATTTTGAGTTACATTCCGTAAAATATCTAATTCCGTTTGAGGTATGGGCATATACCACATTTTTTCATCAAATGGTCTGGTTTCTACTTGCTCTTTGGTGTAGCTTGTACCTGCTTCATTCCATCTGTATGCAAAAATAGCTGAGCTAGATGGTAACTTCCATCTGCGATCGTCAAAAAAACGGTGTTCTTCAAAGCACAATTCAACCCTTCGCTCCCTTCTAATTGCTTTGCGCATATCATCTTTTGAAAGCCCTATTGGCAAGTCTGGGATCCCGGCCCGGTTCCTTATTAAATTAATATAGTTGTAAATTAATGGATCGTTAGCGGGAGAGGTATTGGCTTCATTTGCAGCCTCTGCGTAGTTTAAATACATTTCACCTATTCTAAACCAAACACTCATGATCTGCCTCCCTGAACCAGAAGTAAGGCTAACAGACCCATCACAAAATTTTGCAAGATAGTATCCAGTAGTTGTGTTTACATTATTTCCGTTAATACCATCAATACCCTTGGTTTTTGCAGCTACTGTATAACCTCTAATTACGCTACCATTGTACCAAATGGTGGCATAAAACCTAGGTTCCCTATTCAAATAGGGGTTAGCCGGATCGTAACCAGATGTAGGGTCGGTAATATTTTTTCCATTTGCCATTTGATATTCGTCGACTAAATTTTGCGTTGGTACGGTATTCGCCCAGCCTGATATACCAGGAGGATAATACGCCTGTTCAAAATTTTTATTATTCCCCAGATTTCTGAACCAAATAATTTCACTATTCGCAAATACATTAAAAATGTCCTTGTAATTATCAGCTTTATTTGCTTTAACATTATACAAAGGATATAAGTTAAGATCTATAACCGCTTTTGCCGCACTAGCCGCTTGTTGCCATTTAGTTTGATTATCTGGTGTGTTTAATGGACTGGCCGCATATAACAGCAATCTGGATTTTAAGGCTAAACACATACCTTTTGTAGCCCGGCCAATTAAATTTGCCGGATAAGAAGGATCCAGAATGTTACTTGCTTCATCTAAATCTTTTACCATAAATGCAACGCACTCTTCGTATGTATTTTTTTTCTGCTGAAATTGGTCGTCGATAGCTACACGCTTATCAATAATGGGAAACGCACCATAAAACTTCAATATATCGAAGTAAAGAAATGCCCTGCAAAAAAGTGCTTCGCCTCTTAATCTTTTTTTAATTTCTACATCATCACTACTGATGGTGGGAACATCAGGAAGCCTTTCTAACAAAATGTTTGCTTTTCTAATACCTCTATAACTGTTTGCCCATATATTGCCGATCGGGTTAGATGATGGAGAATACCCTCCTCTATTAAAAGCCATCCCGTTATTCCAAAAGGTAGGTGCCCCCTCGTCACTTACGGCATCTATTGCTGTAAAGCCATCACCGGCCCTAGTTTGCGAAGTAGGTAATACACTATAAATATTATTAACAAAATTTTCTGCTTGTATCGCCGTACTAAAGACTTGATCTTCAGTAATGTTTTCATTAGGCGCAAGGTCTAAGTATTTTTTACATGAACTTAAACTTAACACCAATAATAACACCGCTATAATTATGTGATTTTTCATCAGTATATAATTTGATTTTTAATGGTTATGAAGCTTGCATATGCTTATTCATTTCGATTTGTAAGCGGTAAGCTTATGCAGGTTTCATCTGAAATAATTTTTTAGTTAGAAATTAAGGGACAGTCCAAAATTGTATACTTTTTGTTGTGGATAAGTACTGCCAATACTTCCGTTGCCATACTCTGGATCTGTAAGTGTAATTTTAGACCAGGTAATTAAATTTTGCCCGTTTGCGAATACCCTTACACTTTGTAAACCTATCTTCTTAAGGATACTTTGGGAAAATGAATAGCCTATTTCGGCATTTTTTAATCTCACATAGTTACCATTTTGCAAAGTGAAGGTTGATATTCTGGTATTATTTGGGTTAGCGCCAATATCAATTCTGGGGTAAGTAGCGGTGGCGGCGGTTTCGGGCGTCCAGCTGCCCAAATGCTCTTTTAAAGCTGTTCCCTGGCTAAAAAATGGGGTATAACCAAAAGAGTCAAAATAAGCTGATGAATTGGCAGACCCTTGAAATAGTACGCTTATATCAAAGTTTTTAAAGCTTACGTTAAGTGTAGTACCATATTGTATTTCAGGCACGCTTGCAAATCCTATGGCAACCCTATCAAAATCATCAATCCGACCGTCATTATTTACATCCTTATATTTTAAGTCTCCCGGTATTACGCGATTTGTAAAAGTCTGTACAGGGCTATTGTTAATTTCTTCCTGGCTCTGAAAGAACCCTTCTGCAATTAATCCGAATGTTTGGCCAACTCTTTTACCAATACCAGATTGGTAATCATATTTTGGCGTTGCCTGGTTATTATCTAAAACCTTATTCCTGTTAAAACCAATATTGGCCAACAAGTTTAACTGCAACGCACCGAAATTTTTACGTATTCCCAGTTCACTCTCAATTCCTCTGTTTACCACCTCTCCCTTATTAATTGGGGCAGTTGCCGGAAAGCCAGCTAATCCAGGTGCTAATGGTGCAACTAAAATATTCTTTCTGTTCTCCTGGAAAATATCTATGTTAAAAGTTAGCATATTATTGAGCCATTTGGACTCCACACCAATATTCTTTTTATATCCTTTTTCCCAGCTGATATCAGCATTACCAATAAATGTTTCTTGTAAACCCGCTACTCCTGTATTTGTTCCGAAAGTAGTACCGTTACCATCAGAAAAATATCCGTTAAACAAAAATCTATTGGTAAGCACATTCTGGTCGCCATATCTGTCATTACCAACAATACCGTAGGATCCCCTGATTTTTAAAAAGGAGATTAATTCAGCTTTGTTTTTTAGAAAGTCTTCTTCACTTACAATCCAACCTAATGCACCTGCCGGGAAAAAACCAAAACGCTTTCCTTTCGCAAAATTTTCAGAACCATTATAAGCGTAAGTTGCTTCGGCAAAATACCTATTCTTATAATTATAAGTTGTACGCCCTTGTACACCTTGCAGGGCAGCAGCAATATTTAAATTATTATAGGATTTTTGCTGACTATAAAAAATCGCACTGGTTACAGTATGGTCTCCAAACGATCTGTCGTAAGCCAGGTTTGTTCTATAAGTCGCAAATCTACTTAATCCATACGCCCCACTTACCGCACCTAATTTAGTAGCGGTACTAATTCTGGTATATGTACCATTAGGATTATATTGGAATGCATCATAACTTTTAGAACGCGTTTGATCTTGATTGTAATTTGCATCATAAGAAAGGGATACTGTAGCAGATAAGCCCTTAGTTAATACATCAAGTTTCTGGGTCAGCATAAATGTACCTTGTTGCCTACCTGCATAGTTAATTACATAACCAACATCTGCTAATTCGGCAACGGGATTATTTTTTACTGTGGGATAGCCTCCATAAGTACCATTTGGGTTCCTGATAGGAAAAGCATTTGGAGCAAACCTAACAATAGAAAAAAATGGTTCATTTGGATAGGCAGGTCTGTTTAACGATCCAAAACTACCCGATAAATCTAAACGTATTAATGTACTTTTTGTCACATCTATATCTACATTCGCCCTAAAATTATATCGTTTAAAAACTTGATCTGAAGGGTAAGGAGTTTCAAACTTTTTATAAATACCTTGTTGAGAAAGATAGCCTGCCGAGACAAAGAAACGTGCAAAATTAGACCCTCCCGTAATGGTAAGGTTTTGTCTGTTCATCAAAGAGTTCTTTTTTAATAAAAGTTCCGCAAAGTTGTTATCAGGGTACAGAAAGGGGTCAGTATGGTTCTTAAAACCATCAAGCTGTGCTTGAGTATAAGTTAATGGGGTTCCATTATTTTTGTTAGCTTGATTATACAAGGTAGCATACTCGAACGCATTAACGGTTTCAGGTATCCTGGTAGGAGTTTGACTACCAAATTGCGAAGTTAAACTTATACTGGGAGCTCTTGTAGCGGAACCTCTTCTACTTGTCACCAATACCACACCATTTGCCCCTCGCATTCCATAAATTGCCGTTGCTGTTGCATCTTTAAGAATACTCACGCTTTCAACATCATTTACATCGATATCACTTATAGTTCGCCCTTCTACTCCATCTACAACAATTAGCGGCAATGCATTGCCTGTAGAAAGGGTGGCAACACCTCTAATAAACAATTGCGCCGCATCGTTTCCGTTTACTCCAGGGGCACCGCTACGTTGTATAGCAATAAGCCCGGGTAATCTTCCTGCAAGCGCATTGGATAAGTTAGCAACAGGGCTTTGTCTCAATTCTTTAGTAGAAACAGAAGAAATCGATCCAATTACGCTCGCTTTTTTTTGCGTACCTAAACCTACAACAACTACCTCATTTAAACCCTGTGTATCTTCAAGTAAGGTGATTTTTAAATCAGCTCCGGTTACTGCCACCCTTTGCGGCAAGAACCCCACCATAGACACGACAATGACATCTCCATTTTTAATATTTTTTAACGAGAAATCACCATTTCCATCGGTTAAACCACCGTTGTTTGTACTTTCAACTTTTATATTAACACCGGGTAAAGGATTTCCATCTTTATCTAAAACCTTACCCTTAACGTCTATAACCCGATTGTAAACTTCTGGCTGCAAGGGCTCCTTTTTGTCATTCGGTTTCTCCTTTAGCCATACCGCTTTATCTTCTATTTTATAGCATAAGGGTTGGTTGGCGAAACAGATCCGCAACACCTGTTCAATAGTTGCATTCTTTACCTTGATAGTAACCGGACTTGTCATTTTCAAAAGTTTGTTATTATACAAAAAGTCATAACCACTTTGTACCCGTATCTCGTTAATAATTTGATCTAAGGGTATATTACTTTTGTTTAAGGTGATCATTTGCGCAAAAGAACTAGCGCTTACTTGTATGATTGTTGTGGTCAACAATAAAACAATTAGTTTCATAACCAGCAGGATTTTATAAGCACGGGGATTTCCTCCATACCGGAATTGTTGTTTTAAATCCATAAATTTGATTTGTTGGGTTTAGGTTTATATTGGTTCACGTCAATTTTATTCCGATTCGTCGGAAAGGGTAAACTCAACCTCCGGCCGGAGGTGCGCGAACACCTCTGGCCATTTTTTGATTTACCGCACACTAGTAGTTATTCCGTCACAATCACCCTCCTTCCTTCTACTTTAAAATGTACATCTCCATTGTATTCCAACATTTTCAGGATACCAGAAATATTTCTTGACCTGGAGATTTTTCCAGAAAACATAAGATTTGGATCAGGAGTGATTTGATACACAATCTCCACATCATACCATCTGGCAATTTTGTTCAGAATGCTACCCAGGCTTTCATTGAATTTGAATTCACCATTTTTCCATGCTACAACTTCTTCTATATCTATATTATTCAATAAATTAATGGAATTTTGGCCAACCTGCGCCTGTTGACCTGGCTTCAGTAATTGAGTTTTTCCATGATCTGATACTTTTACACTGCCCTCAAGCAAAGTTGTTTTGATACTTTGGTCATCAGTATAGGCCATAACATTAAAATGTGTACCCAATACCTGCACTACCTGTCCTTTACTTTTCACTTTAAAAGGCTGACTACCATCTTTAGCTACTTCAAAGTAAGCCTCTCCCTCCAACTCTACAACTCTCTCTCCTTTTGAATATACCACTGGATAGCGCAGCCTGGATGCAGAATTTAACCAGACTTTTGTTCCATCAGACAGATTGACCCTGTAAGTCCCTCCTCTTGGTGTCTCAATAGTATTGTACTCCAATTCGGTTCCTCCATTTAATACAGACTTTAATTTTTCATAACTAATAATACCATTGGTAGCGTTAGATACGGTAATATCCACTTCCTTACTAATGACACCATGAGTCGCATCCAGAATTACCTTTTTTCCGTTAGCAAGGGTAAGTATAGCTTTATTTCCTCCCGGTACAATATCTATTTGTTTGTCCGAATCCTTTTTAGAACTATTCAGGAAGTAAAAACCAAGGGCAACTGAACAAATTAAGATTACCGATGCGGCGATCCTGGTTATCCATAAACGAATATTGGCACCTGCCGGAGGAAACAGCCGGTGATTAATCTCTTCTATCATTTGCTCCCCCAGCAGCTTTACTTGTTCTGTTTCCAATGGAGTAGCTTCCAACTGCTGAAAATGACGATAAATTATATTATATCTTCTGATTTCGTCATCGTTTGCAACACCGTCAGTAATCCGGGATGCCAGGTTAAGGAGTTCTGTTTTGTTAAGATATATTTTCCTCATATACCTAATAAGTCACTTCAGCATGGGGTTCCCCCCAAAAGAAAATAAAATATTTTCATTCTAGTTTACATCTTACAATGGTCCTCAGTAAATTTATTTAAAGGTATTTTAAACCAGAAAACAATAGAAATACAAATTACCCAATGCTTTTTTAAGCTTTTTCAAAGCAATCGTCATTTGATTTTCTACTGTCTTTTCTGATATGCCTAGTTTCAATGCAATCCCTTTATTGCTCAAATGCTCATTTCTGCTTAAAAAAAATATCTCCCGGCATTTTGGCGGCAACGAGGAGGTTGCCTGTTGAATGAATTGCTTTAATTGGGACAATTCTAATTGATCATCTGGGTAATAATGATCCAAATTCACTTTTTGAGCTTCTGTAAAAAAAATCTCTTTTACTTTTTCATGCCGGATGCTGTTAGCTACTTTATATTTCACAGCATTCATCAGGTATGGTTTTAAAGAAGTAATCTCAATATGATAACGATGTTCCCAAAACTTGATGAAAATTTCCTGTACCAGATCTCGTGTCAGGTCATTGTCTTTCAAAATGAACAAACCTGCCTGATACATGTCCCGCCAATAACGATGATAAATTTCTTCAAAAGCTTCCCGACTGTCTTGCCTTAAGAAAGACTGTAACTCCAAATCAGTAGCGGAACTCAAACTCATATGCAACAAACATATTACATTTGAGTTAAAGTCGCAAACTATTTCAATATCCCCTAAGCCGGTACTTGTAAAAATTTAATCAGCATAACACCTTCTACCCTTGGTATGGAGATAGATCTATAAAATTTTCCCTTAGAAACTACGGGTTATTACCTTCCTCTTGCTTATGAATGGTACAATTTCTTTGCCAGGGGCTAATCCTGTTCCATCAACGTAGTTTAATTGCTCTGGCGATTGACCTACCCAGCTGCTTTTTCGTCCTTCAATATGTATTGTTCCGGCACTTGGGTCAATAGTTAAAGTTGTAAATAAAGCGTCTTTATAAGGACAGGTACTGGATATCCAGGCATGGGATTGATGAATTTCTTCGGGATAACTGTTGTGCTTGTATTTACCCCCAACCCAAAAATAAGAGGCGGAGTTGATGTGGACGTAATTTATATTCTTTATGGTAAGCTGGCAATCTATATGGGTGTGACCATTGATGGCCAATAATATTTTATCAGAAGCCGCACTTAACATATCCTGTATTTCGGCAGCATTATCTATAGCAAGGGCTCCCGCAAGTGGTTGATGGCTAACAATAACTATGGGCTTGTTAATTTCTTTTAATTGTTGTTGTAACCATGTTTTTTGCTCATCGTTAATATAAGATGCATATCCGCCTTTGTGTGTAGGCGATCCCTTGTCATTACCGTCCAAAACAATAAAACACACGCCGTTTATTTCTTTGGTGTAGTATCTTGCGGGCATTTTCCAGTAACCGATACATTGTGCTTTGGTATGTCCTGAGTCTGTATCGTGATTACCTATTACGTGTAGCGCAACCGGATGTGCATTATTGAATTCATCAATAAGTGCTTTATTTTTATCGTTAGGATAAGCAAAATCGCCCATTTGCAATAGGAAATCGGGTTTTACTTTTTTCATGTGGTTTAAAAAAGCTTGTAACCTTTCATTGCCATCATGCATTACATCCTGGTGCAGATCGGTGATCAGCCCAGCTTTTATGGTCTTTGCATTTGATGGGAACATGGCAAGTGCCCTGCCTGGAATTTGCAGAACAATACCCGCGGCAAGCATGCCGCTTATAAATTCTCTTCTGTTCAGTGTCTTCATGTTTTATAATATTTAAAAATACTCCTGGAGAGGAAGGGGAATAAAAATAACAATATAAGAGGGTGATCAATTTTATGAAACACCCTCTTATAGATTATGCCTGTTTAAGGTAATGCAAATCTATTTACGGTGCAACCGAAATATAAACAGTCCAATCGCGTACAGTGCCATCAGCTGAAAAAAGCCGGTAAACAAAAGTTCCCTTCGAAAAATCGGAGACAACGCCCGCAACAGGCGCCCCATTTACCGGCTCTATTGTTTTCGCAAAGTGAGAAAACCGAATACCGATCTTAGTCAGGTCTGTTCCCTTCGCCGCTATGATGGTCACGGTAGCTTTGGCTTTGTCTACAACATTTGTAGGTGTAGTGATACCCACATTTTGATACCCGGTTACCACTTCATTGTAGCCCAGCTGACTTTTGACTTCGTCATATCTAAACAAAACTGCAGTTGTTATATAGGCATTATCGCCCCATACCGAATCATCCAGCTCTACCCTGGGTTTCATGCAGGAAGAACAAGCCATTAAAATAATCAAAGACAATCCGTATAATATCTTTTTATGTTTCATGATTTTATAGTTTAAAGGATACATGTAAATCAATTAATTCCATCCGGGATTTTGGCTTAGCGTTGCATTGTTAGTCTGATACAGCTTGATCTGCTGCAACGGCACAGCACTTAGATAATCTCTCGCCGGATTGATATAGAGCCCCCTTCCGCCTGCCCTGAAATCAGCCTGTTTAAACCAGGCATTCATTCTTCCATTTGCGAATCTGTCGACATTATTGCCAACAGTCAAAGTGAATTCGTTCAGTACATAACCATCTTTTCTGATCTGACTGTACAGTGCCGGGTCAGAACCTTTATCCAGGTTAACCTGCGCAGGGGTACGGTTAAAATAATCAAGGAACTCTTGTAATAAGGCACCTTTTGGCTGATAACCATTGATTACCTTTTCATATACGCCCCATCTTTTCAAATCGTCCAGTCTAAAACCTTCCAGGGCAAATTCTACTGTACGCTCTCTTCTGATTTCATTGAGTACAGGTGTTGCATTGGGATCAAACCCGAGGTCCTCCCGATAGGTTGTTGCAGGAATGGCATTCATGTTTAAAGGCGTCATGCCCACACGGCCCCTGATCACATTTATGGTCTTATCCACATCGCCCTGAGTAATCGTTCCCAATATGGCTTTTGCCTCCGCAAATGCAAGCAGGCTTTCTTCATATCGCATCAGGATATCATCAGTCTCACCTTTAGTTGCTTCCTGAGCAAGGACTGCTCCTTTAAAATTCCGGTATCCTGTTGAAGTAAAACCGATACTTGTATAGGGAGCCTGCGACGCGATAACCGGATATCTGAAAGGATCTCCATCACCACCGCGGCCCTGCAATTGGTTAAGCGGACCTCTGTCAGGAGTCCATACCGTTTGCCTGAACCTTGGATCCAATGTTGTACTGAGCTGGTTCAGTGAACTGGTATAAATTGCAGGAATTACCTGAGGGGTTCCGTCTTTATTTAAATAGATATCGACAAGGTGATCAGTAATAGAAGGTCCTGAATCCAGAATTTTGAAAAAGAAATTGTGGCTCAGCGCAAGCAGTGCAGCATCATAAACTTTGTAAAGGAATACGCCATCAATGTTTGCCGCATTCTTTTGGGCAAACAGCTGATTATAAGCGATCGTTTTATCACCAGCGGCAGTGAATATTTTTGTGCCATATCTGGTAATCAACTGTGATACCGTTGGTTCAACCATTTGCAAAAACTCTGTCCCATCCTTTCCCGGCATCGCATAAGGACTGCCTTTTTTGCTGTGATAATATTCCCAGGTGCCTTCGTAAAGTAATACTCTTGCTTTCAATGTAAGCGCAGCTTCTTTATTGATCCTGCCGACAATAGCGGCCTGGCCTTCACCCTTCCAGTTCAGTTTCGCAATAGCCAGGTCCAGATCTGCAATAATTTGCTTGGCGACGTCATATCTGGTCGCTCTGGGCGCGAATAGTTTCTCCAGATCTGCATCAGTAAGCATTTCGGTAATCAGGGGTACCCCTCCAAAGTTTTTTAACAAAGAAAAGTAGTCCCATGCCCTGAAGAAATATCCCTCACCCACATAATGGTTGGCAGCATCCGTTTTTTCGGCATTCAGGTTAGCATAGTGCAGAAAGTAATTGTCAGACCTGATACTGGTGTAGGCGCCCGACCAGCTGCCATTTGCATCCGGAGCAACGGAGGCTACATCCCACCTGTACAAACTACTGGTCACCGTTGTCTGTACAATCATCATGTCTGTATTCGCGTCCAATGCCAGATTACTGTTTCCTCCTGAGACTGTACCTGTACCACCTTGTGTATTATATTGAGGAGCCAGGCGCCCATAGAATCCGTTAACAAAGATCTGAAGGTCGGATGCGGTTTTAAAGAAATTATTTGAACTTACAGAGTCCAAAGGACTTTTGTCTAAATCTTTTTTACAAGCAGCAAGTATCATCAACACAAAGAGTGCGAGTATGAGCTTGCTGGGTTTACTGGTATAAGCTTTCATCTTGTTTATATTTATGTACAAAGTGATAGATTAGTTTATAAGGTTATGTTAAGTCCAATAGAATAATAGCGCAATGGAGGGTAACCATTAACACCGTTACGCAACAGCTCAGGATCATACTTTATAAAAGATTTATTGTAGATAAACCCTAAGTTTTCCCCACTGAAATAGATATTGGCTCTTTTCAGTCTGATTTTATCCAGCCAGGTTTTAGGCAGTTCATAACCTACTGTTATATTTCTGACTCTCAGATTTGCAAGATTCAGTGAATACTTATTCGTTGCCGTTCCCATCCCCGTATTGAAAGCCGGGAAAAACGCATCCGTCTTGTCCGGACTCCAATAACCTAAGCGTGTACTTTCCTCAAATGCAGGGGTGTAAAAATAGGCAAGATCACTACCGGCCCTTGTTCCCCATACCCATTCTGAACTGTTATATACACGCCAATGCATCACTCCTTCCAGAACTGCTGAGAAAGAAAAATTATTCCAGGATACGGATGGCATTATCGAATAAGATTTACGGGGATAGCTGAATCCGTTTGTCACTAAATCACCTCGGCTATACCAAAATCCACCATTCCCTGAGTTGATATAACCATCGCCATTTTTATCGTTGTACATGATGTAGCCGGGATAGTTATAGGTTCCGGATAAAGTTCCTTTAGTGAGGTCAGCAGTATTCTGAGCGACACCTCTTGCATCGTATACATAATTCTGACCAAATAGCTCCCCTTTCGTCCAGATATCTGCCACAACACCTGTTTTATTTGCATTGTATTCAGTAACATATCCAATGTAATCACTCATGTTAAATTTTAATGAATAATTCAGTGGTTTCTGAGCTAACTGCACCTGATCATTCCAGCCAATGGTGAGTTCCCATCCCCGGGTTTCAGAAACTGCATTATTTTTTGGCGGCGCAGAAGCGCCCAGCACCTGCGGAAGTGGATCTGCAGGGCCAACCTGATCATTAACTGTTCGCTGGTACCATTCATAAGTCAGATTTAATCTTCTGTCAAATGCAGACACATCAATTCCCATGTTCAGTACCGTGGGTTTTGCCCAGGTCAATGTGGAGCTTTGCAGCCCTGGAGGTGTTGCCACATTCGAATAACCACCACCTAAAAGCAGGTTCTTATTTACTGACGTACCAAGCGTAGGTAAATAAGTGTAGTAGTCGACACTACCGTCTGGCTTGTAATAAGTTTGATCTCCTGAGGTTGACCAGGAAACACGAGGTTTAAAGTCTGAGATTACGTTCTTCAATGGCCAGAAATTTTCTTTTGCCGCATTCCACGCACCGGATACTGAAGGGAAGAAACTCCAGCGGGAATCAGGAGAAAAGCGCGAACTTGCATCTCGTCGTCCGGCAAATTTGATCATGTATTTCTCCATATAATCGTACGTGATCACACCATAGAATCCCACGTTACTCCATGAGTATAGTGCGTCCTCCGCAAACGGATTATTTGCGGAAGCTTTAATGGATTCTATCACATCCTGCGCAAAGAGATCAGTTTTGCTACCTGTTAAGGATCTGTAATCAGCTTCCTCAGACTGCATCCCAAATTGTGCTAATAAATTATGCTTCTGTGCAAAAGAGCGGCTATACTGTGCGCTAAGTTTCGCCAGCTGATACTCTGTTATCCCATTTGTTTTGGTAATGCTGCTGGAGTTGGCTGAACGGTTGTTCTGGATCTTAGTGCCATCAGGCAATTCCGTATAAACAATCTTATTTACTTTGGAGTACTCCGTGTAACTTTGTCTTCTTGAGTAGTCTGCATTTATTTCAAAATATTTGAACGGTCTAACAGTTGCTCCTCCGCTGAGTACGATCTCATTTCTCGTGTTGCGAATAAGTCCACCTTCTCCCAGGATACCCGCCGCTCCCAAAATCCAAGAATAGGCATTTCCTGAGGGTACTTTTAAAGGAGTTGCAAAGTACTGCATCATACTGCCGAAGATGGCATCATAATTGGCAATCCCCGCTCCGTTCCCCTGATAATTTGGCCCCTGGTTTCCCCATCTTACATAGTTAACATCAGTCCTTAAATCCAGCCAGTCTGCTGCTTTGTAATTGAGCTTGGTTTGAAAATTATATCGTTTATTATAATTTAAATCGCCTTTTAGTAAACCTTTAGTATTATTATAGCCAAAACTGGAGAAATACCGGATTTTTTCCGCACCACCGCTAAAATTCAGATTATGCTGCTGACTAACGTCATGATCATTAAAATAGGTATCATAAAGCTTTGTCGTGGCAAAAGACTGCTCCCTTGTCCATCCCTTAAAGCTTGCATTGCCACTTGGAAACTGTCCGTTTTCAATATACTGCTGCGCCTTATCACCAAACTGTGTTCTCAACGCATCAAATGAAGGATCACTCCAGTCCTTTCTCAACCACGCCTCCATTCTGGCAATGGTAACCGCATCCACACCATCTGTACCGGTACCATTTGGCTGCCCATTCCTGGAAGCAATATTGATATAACGTGCCCATTCCGGTGAGCTCGGTTGGGTTGGTGCCAGCACCAACTCACCAATTTTTGTATTTCCGGAATAACTAACTGAAACTTTTCCTTCTTTGCCACTTTTCGTGGTAACAAGTATTACTCCATATGGTGCACGCGAACCATAAATCGCAGTTGATGCCCCATCCTTTAACAAGGAAATGCTCTCGACATCATTAGGATTAACATCCTGAAGTGGCCGCTCCACTCCGTCTACCAAGATTAGTGGGGCCGCGCTGCTGTTAATGGAAGTAAATCCCCGGATATTGATCGAAGGAGCGGTCTCGGGAGCACCACTCACCATTCTGATATTCAGCCCCGGAGCCAGCCCGATCAAACCATCTGTTACCGTCCGGATCGGTCTGTTTTCTAAAGTTTCTCCACCGATTGTTTGTACCGCATCCGTAAGGCTACTTTTTTTAACTTTACCATATGCCGTTACCACTACTTCGCTCATCGTCGTATTTTCTATACTTAAAGAAACATTTATTGGCGTTTCTTCAGTATAGCTTACTTCCTTAGCCGTGTAACCAATATAGCTGAATATCAAAACATCTCCCTTTTTGGCCGTCACCTGAAATTTCCCGTCTTTATCGGTTACGGCTCCGCCTGTACTGTTTTTAATTTTTACACTTACTCCTGGCATTGGCAGCCCCTGTTCATCGGTCACCTTTCCTGTTACCCTGTCGTAGGTTACAAAAAAAGAACTGATAAGAGACTCTTCCTTATGCTTCAACGCTACGGTCTGGTCCATAATAGAAAAGCTCAGCGACTTCCCTTTAAGCACCTGTAAGAGTGCTTGCTCCAGCGTAACTTCTTTCAGCGAAACGGTTACCCGTCCCGCCGGCTTCACCAGCCTGTTGTCATAAAAAAATTTGTAGCCGCTTTGTTTTTCAATGGATTTAATGACCGATGATAACGATGCATTTGTTTCGTTGAGATTGATCCGCTGGGAAAAAGATTTAGCAGATAAATGCAAACAGCCTACTGTTAATAAAAAAATGGTCAATTTCATAACCCTGATTGTTTTGTTCCATGGCAAACGTTCCATAAACGGAATTTTACCACATAGGTTAAATTTCATACTTTTGTACGGTTAAGGTTAAAAGGTTAAATTTCTGTCAACAAGATTTTTAGGTTAACCCTGACATTTTCAGACCCCGACGCCCATCGGGGTTTGTTTTTTATCATCTGGTTTGCGAGCTGGCAAACATGCGGGAAAACCTGCGGGGTTTAAGTAGCTATTCTTCCATAATTACGATACGTTTGGTTGGTTGGATATTTGGTTTATTTTACGATTAATGTTCTGCCCTTTAATTCAAATTGTATATCACTTAGTTCCAGGATTTTCAAAACCTTCATTAAACTGTATTCTCTTTTGATTTCCCCGACAAATTCATGTCCTTTTCGCTGGTTCTCAAAAACTACCTCTACATCATACCATCTCGACAGCTGACGCATCACATCAGGAAGATCGGAGTCGTTGAACATAAAATATCCGTTCTTCCACGCTGTTGCTTTTTCGGTGTCTACATTATCCAATAATTTTATTCCATATTGGTCAACCTGTGCCTGCTGCCCTGGCTTTAACAATTTTGATTGGCCATTCTTAGTAATTTTAACAGATCCTTCCAACAATGTTGTTTTGGCTACTTTATCATCGTGATAGGCTGTTATATTAAAATGTGTTCCCAATACCTCTATTAGGTGCCCATCTGTCTCAACCTTAAAAGGCGCTGCTTTATTGTGGGCTACCTCAAAATAGGCTTCGCCCGAAACCTTCACTTTCCTTTCTTTCCCAGAGAACCTGGTCGGATAAGTAAGACTAGTTTTCGAATTTAACCATACTTTAGACTGGTCTGGCAAAAGCACCTGCCACTGCCCTCCTGCTGGCACATCAATGGTATTATACTCTATTTTACCATTATTGGCGCCAGTATCCGAAAAATCATAAAGTAACTGTCCACTGGCAGTTTTTATAATCTTAACTCCCCCCTGCGATGCAACGGTTCCATTTACCGCACTATTAAGATTGATTTTGGAACCATCTGCCAAGGTAAGCACTGCCTGATTAGATCCTGGCGCAATGTCCTTTGCATAGGCAATACTAGTTGATTCTTTATTGTTCTTTTTGATAAAATAAAGTCCAATGCCCATAACCATCAAGAATATAGCGGCTACCGCACTAATTTTAAAAAATGTACTGAAAGTATTTCTGCCCTTCGGCGTCAATGAGCTTCGGCGACTGATCTGGTCATTTAAATTCGCAAATTGCGTTTCTGCTTCATGTTTACCTATTTGGTGCCCGAGCAACAAAACTGCGTTTTTAAGGTCATCAATGTCAATTTCAAACTCTGGATGCGCTGCCACCCAGTTTTCCCAATGTTCAACATCAGCAACATTTTTTCGGAAGCAGTAATTAAGAAAACTTTCGTCCTGGATTAAATGATATAAATCTTTACGTTGCATGCCTGGGGTTTTGCTTAATAGAGCAGCAACCTTTACATTTTCACTACTGTTTTATTAAAAAAAATAAAATAATTGTGAGCAGTGCGGCGAATCCAAATGACAATGCCTGCAATTGTTCCTTTCCAATTAATATTTTCAGTTTATCCACCGCCTTATAAACTGTATTATAAACGGTGTTAATAGAAATATTATTGGCATCGGCAATTTCCTGGTAACTCAGGTCGAGATAAAATTTTTGATAAATAAGTGATCGCTGACGTTCAGGCAATTTTTCAATAAAATTATTCAGGATGGAAGTCAGGTCCTTCTGACTCCCCTTTATAATATAATCAACCTCAACAGAAGGCGTAACAACAAATTCTGGAAGTGTATCGAGCTCAAAACACTCTTCTGTTATGTATTTTTCCTTTCTATATAGTTTTCGTAAAAAGGCTGTCAACAAATAGTTATGGTGGTGCTTTACATGTCCTAATTTTGCATGGTTCTCCCAAATATAAAGAAAGACCTCATTAAGGGTATCTTTAACTTTAGCCCCTGAACATCCTTTTTTTAATCCAATAAATGTAAAGTAATTATAATAGTGTAAATACAGCGCTTTATATGCAGAATGATCACATTCCGCTACAAAAAGCTCCCATTGAGGTTTTAATTCATTTCCGCCCAATATGTTGACTCTATCTCCCATTTATAAACCTATTACAATCAGACAGTGGTAATGAACGCAAGGTTGTATGAAATCACCTTATTTTCACTCACTTATAAATTTTATTACAACTCAAACATACAAAATTGTTTAGTAAAACTATACTAAGTTAACAAAATTTAATATAATAATAACATACATTTTAGATTGGGAACCGCTCTATCATGTATTGCGGAAATAGATGATCAGTATAAGAGAAAAGTAGCTGGGAAATCAGACCCTTAGCGAGCCACGAAAAGCCCTGGCGGCATAATAAGACTCTGCGCCATTATGGTACAAGAAAACGGTACCATAGCGGTAATCACCAAAAATGGCACCACCGAACTTTCTGATATCAGCAGGGGTTTTCAACCAGCTTGAGGTTTTGGTATCAAACTTTCCAAATTGCTGCAATTCACGATATTGTTGTTCCGTTAAAATTTCAATACCCATGTCGGCCGCCATACCGATAGCGCTATCCTTTGGCTTATGCTCTTTCCTCGACTCCAGTGCTTCTGGATCGTAACAGATACTTCTGCGACCTTTAGGGCTTTCTGCTGAACAATCATAAAAAATATATTCGCCCGTTTTGCTATCATGACCTACAACATCTGGTTCGCCTCCCGTTACCTCCATGTCATCGAGTGACCATAGTTTTTCAGCATTCGCTTCTAACCTTGCCAGGACATTAGCCCATTCTATACCTTTATGACGGTTCATATTTTTTTCAAAACGATCTTTCAATGTTTTGAGCAGTTCTTCACGTTGTTCTGGTAACAATTCCTTTTTATTGTTTTTCATGTTGTACGTATTTTATGGATTAACTGAAATAACTTTTCTGTCTGCAGGTCTGAAATACCAAGATACAAAAGTCAGGATTAGTAATAATACAGGGCCAAAAAATTCTTTGGCAGCATCTCCAACAGCTAAGTGAGAAACAACTGCTCCCGACATAGCAAAAAAGAAACCTGCATAAGCCCATTCTTTTAGTAAAGGGAATTTAGAGACAAGCACCGCTATCACACCCAAAATTTTCCAAACACCCAGTATGGTTAAAAAGTAGAGTGGATAACCCAAATGTGCCATCATATCTGCTTCCTCTTTCATTTTGATGAGCTGTACAATTCCCGTTGATAGCATTCCTAATGCAAGCCAGGGCGTTGCGATCCAATAGATAATTTTATTCCTCTTTGTCATGGTCATTTATTTTAATTGGTTTACGATTTCTTGCAAGCGGTTATGGGCCATATTGATTCCCTGGGCAAAAGGCATTTGCAACATTTGGTCCCTAAGGGCGACAGACTTATAGACTACATGCATTTTGAGTATACTGGTGTCATCAGTAAGTTTTTCAAATGTCAGGTACTCCAGCCAGACTGAAAAAGGTGTATTTTCCATTTCAAATGTCCGGATAATACTTTCGTTGGGGCTAAATTCATGGATAACCCCATTGAAGCCATGTTTGTTTCCCATGGGATCTGTTGTTTCAAACCGGTAGCCGCCATGTTTCTTGTTTTCAAGTTTTAGCACCTTCGTTCCCATCCACTGCTCAACAATTTCGGGTTCTACATATGCCTTAAAAAGTAATTCCAGTGGCAAATCAAATTGTCTTGTAATCACTATTTCCTGTTTGCCGTCTTCAGCATCGATTTTAGTCTTTTGTTCCATACTACGCTAATTATTTGGTTTGTAATTTTTCATGATGGCCTCCAGTTTATTAAACCTGTCATCCCACATCTGGCGGAATGGCTCGATGAAGTCTGCTACCTCTTTCATTTTTTTGGCATTAATATGATAAAAAATCTCCCTGCCATTTTGCTCTTGTTTAAGCAATTCGCATTCGGTGAGTATTTGCAGGTGTTTTGAAACTGTCGGTCTGGCCGTATCAAAATTTGAAGCAATTAGCCCTGCTGTCATGGCCTGAGAAGCAACTAACATCAATATTGCCCTTCTTGTAGGATCAGCTATGGCTTGAAATACATCTCGTCTTAAATTCATTATGTAGCTATTTGACTACAAATGTAAGTGTAGTCATTTAACTACGCAAATTTTTATGCTTTTTTTTTGAACAGCTATTAAATTAAAATTTATGTTAAAATCAAACAGGTGCCAGATCTTTTAAATCTGACACCTAACCTGACATCCAATAGGGAATTGAATTAATTTGTATCAAACTTTATATTCCATCAACATTTTAATCATGAGTTCCAGATCATCCTCGTTCTCTCCGTCAGTTCTGAAGTTTGAGAAAATCAAACGGCCTTTTTTGTCTATCAGGAAGTTCACCGGTGCAGCACCTCCATTATCCAGGTTCCCTTTTATCCTTCCTTCCACCTCTTCCAAAGGCGTAAAACTATAGCCACTAGCTTTCATAAAGGGGATTACATATTCATTTTGTTTGGAAACGATATTGATCCCCAAATATTCCAGATCCTGACCTTTAAATTTTTTAACGACGTTTTCAAAATGAGGGAATTCATTTCTGCATGGACTACAGCCCGGGAACCAGTAGGTTAACAATACTACTTTACCTTTGTAATCGGACAATGAAGCGGTACCCGGTGTCAGATAACGTTTCAGATTGGTAAACGGAGTAGCAATTTTCGCATTGGCATTGAGGCTGGTCCAAATATCAAAATCGACCTGGACTGCATTTTTACCAAGTTTAACACCATAGCCTAATATAGCCTCTTTTACGACCAGGGAGGGGCGCTTGATAAAAGTTTCTATCAAACTGTCATAAGCAGCAATGGTATTGCCATCTACATCATTAGCCTGTGCTTTTAACACTGGCAGGGTTTTATTAAATTGAAAATAGGAAGGTAATTTTAATGAATCGAGTAAAACCATGGCTTCTGCACCTTTTTTCTCCTTAAGCAGCACATTAACTTTGCTTATTGATTGAGCATAACGCACAAAATCAGGCCATATTTTTTTCTCCTCTTTTTCCTTCTGAACCATTTCCTGCGCTAGTGCCAAAGCTTTTTCGGGATCTTCAGAAAGCAGCATATCAAAATAAGAAGACATACCTATGGAAGACCATCTAAATTTTTCAGGAGCAAAGCTGTCGTGTAATAAGCCTAAAAACTTCAATTTATCAGCTTTATCTTTTGAAAGTACCCCTAGCCAATACAATGCCTGTGCTCCGCCTTCCTGATCAGGAAAACGTCTGGCCACATCCAAACTCATCTGCCTCCACTTCTCTTCATCTATGGATTTGAACGAAAATGCGTAGGAAAATGCATAAGAAGCATTGTAAGGATCTGTTTCCACAACTTTAGTAAGATAATTTAATGCCGTAGCATCATCTCCCCATCTCAGTCCATCTATCCACAAGCCAACCCATGCAGCTGTAAATTTGGGGTTAATGGCAACAGCCTTTAATAAGTAAGGCTTCGCTTTCGGACTTTCGACATCCAGAAAGGCCTTGGCCATTGAATAAGGAACCATTGCAGATTTCGGATATTTGGTCATCCAGACTATATATTGCTTTTCTAAGTTGGGATTTTCTCTCCCCATTGCCTCAACATATGCCTTGTGCACCTTCGGGCTGTCAATACTTACTTCTACGGCTGCTTTCAGTTTGGCCAACCGAACTTTATCGGCTATTGGTTCAGTTCTACCAGGTTGCGCCAAAACAGGTGCGGAAAAGGTTATTGCACCCAGGAAAATAGCACAGAACAGCAATTCTGAATTTTTCATATATTTATTATTAATAATTAATAAGGATTTTGTACAATCTGACCCTGACTGGTTGCTATCTCTATGCTATTGATTGGAACCAACAACCGTTTGGCCTCCAAAGTATAGGTTTTAGGTACAGTTAAATTTACACCAGTAGCAGTTACTTCAAAAAAATCACGGGTTACGGTAATGTCATCGGCGGGGTAATCATTCACACTAAATCTCCGGATATCATACCAGCGCATGCTAAAAGGCAGTTCCCTTCTTCTTTCTTCCAGCACCTTTTTTATCGCATCGTCTTTATTTATTGCAGACAATGCGACATAAGTAGTCATTCTCTTTAATCTTAATGTATTTGCCGCATCCATTGCGCCATTTACATCCCCTTTCCTTGCCAATACTTCAGCTTTATTTAGTAAAGCCTCTGCTACGGTAAATCCCGCAGGGATATATTGCCCATCAGAAAATATGGTATACCTGTAAGTAGCAGGAGTAATCACGGATGATCTCCTGCCGCCATTGGGAATCATAAATGATTTATAGCGTAAATCATTCTGGGTATCGTATAAAGCAAGCAGGCTTGTTGAAGGGATAAACCACTGAACCTGGTTAACGATATAACGCGTATAATAAGATTCAGACCAGTATAAATATTTAGATGGGCCCCAATCGTTCAGCTCCACAAAATTCAATGTTGCTGCCGGATTGGTATAGGAACTAGGGATGCCAGGTTTTAGTGTATTAAAATCAACCAGTTTTGCCTTTACACTGCCTAATGCTTTGTTCGCTTCCTCCAGGCTCTTATCTAAATCACCTGTAAACAAATAAAACCGGCTCATAAATGCTGACAATGCTTTCCGGCTAATGCGCCATAGGCGTAAAGGATCAACATCGTCATAAGCTACCTTCTGCGCTTCGGCAAGATCTGATAAAATAAAGTCATACGTTTCTTTCAAAGTAGCACGCTTTAAGGGCTCGGTATAATCTACAGTCTTTTTAATCGGCAGGCCCAAACTGTTTAGATTTGCACTGGTATAAGGTGCACAATAGTAGTTTGCCAATAACCAATAAGAATAGGCCCTGATAAAATACGCATCGGCCTTTACACGCGCCCTAGTAGCATCATCACCCGTTACCTCATCAATATTGGTCAGAATCAGATTCGCTGTAAATATTTTCTTAAACTCAGCACTCCACAAGAAATCTGAGCCTAAACCAGCAACATCATCTGTTTTAAACACATAATACTGAAGATTATTGGAAACGAACCTACCACTATTGTTCTGATAAAGTGCTTTAGTGATTTCTGTATCATCTGTAGAGAAAATAGCGGTTAAATTACTTTCATCAGAAAAGGCTGTGGCATTATCTACCAATGCTTCGAGCTGGGCAACAGTTTTAATGCTGGCCTGTTTTCTAGGTTCTTCTGAAAGATATTTTTTACATCCACTCAACAGAAACAACCCTATAATTGTATATTTTAATAGTTTCATAACATTTGTACTTAAAATTGAAGATTAATCCCGAAAGTATAGGTTTGGGCCGGTCTGTTTGTACCCGGCAGCCAGTCGGGATTATACCCCTTACTGTTCGCATGCCATATCATCCCCAGATCACGGGTTTGCGCAAAAACTTTTACATTGTTGACTTTTATAACATCTGCCAGTCGTTTAGATAAGGTATACTCCAGTGTAAGTTCTTTACATTCTATATAAGATGAACTTTCTACTAAAGTGTTCAGATAAGGTGCATAACGGCCCCAGGCAATAAGGCCGGTCTCGTTAGGCTTGCCAAAGCCGGGAACATTGGGATCACCGGCCAGCACATCATGAACAACCCGGTCAATAAAGGGCTTTCCAACTCCTACTAATGTATTATAGGCAAATGCGGGGTTACGGTATACTCCTCCCATTTTTCCAACAAATATAGCGGTAAGGTTAAAATTCTGCACCTGGATGTTATTTACCCAGCCCAATGTATGTGGAGGGACGGTCGTGCCTTCATAATTCATAAAAGACAAACCTAAGCCGAGGTTATATAAGGTAACATCACTAAAGCTCCGCGACGTACCATTTGGCCCGGCCAATTGTGGTATCCCGTCCTTCATACCAAGATAAGTAAACGAATAAATCGGATTTACAGGCCTGCCCTCAACAAAGGCCCCTGGCGGCGGCGCAAGCTGATAAGCATATAATGAAGGATTGTATAAGCTGGTTACTTTATTTCGATTATATGCATAATTAAAAGATGTAGAATAGTGAATTGGGGTATTTGGAATATCCAGGCTTGTTCCCAGGCTAAGTTCAATTCCCCTGTTTATGATACCAGCATTGTTAAACCGCTGAAGGATGGTTCCTGTTGCAGCGGGCAGGGCAATTTCACCTATGATGCCTTCGCCTTTTTTATTGTATAAGTCAATAGATCCAAATACTTTATTGTTCCATAAAGCAAAATCAACTCCAAGGTTGGTAGAGGTTGTTTTTTCCCAGCGCAGAAAAGGATTGCCATTGCTGGACACTGTAGCCGTGATGGTACCCGTGTTTGGGTTAGGGCTACTGCCCACATTCAACAATGCTTTGGTAGAGGTAGAACGTTCCACATTCCCGTTCTTTCCATAAGTTAAGCGTAATTCAAGTCTGTCAAAAGCTCCTGCATGCTGCATAAACGTTTCATTTCTGACATTCCATTTTGCACCGACTGACCATAAAGGGGACCAGCGCAATTTCGGTTCGTCTGTAATAAAATTAGAAGCATCACTTCTTATACTGCTACTGAGCGTATATTTATTGTTGTAGGTATATGCCACATTTCCGTAAAAAGAAACGTACTTATCACGGGTCCAGTCAAGAACAGTTGTTCCTCCGGGAACGGTTACACCAGAATTACCCCGAAAATCGGTAAACTGGTCCAAGGAGCTTCCATAACCGTAAGGTGGTGTGATTGTCTGAAGCCTATCTCCAAAATAACCATAAACATAGGGATTAGCTTTTTTAGTACCCGTATATTTAGAAAGTTCCATCCCGGCAATGGCCGATATGTTATGTTTGTCGCCAATCCGTTTATCATAATTAAACTGATTGCGAAACAAATAGCTTTCCAGGTCTTCATTATTCCAATCAGATGTGCTTCCATTTGATCCGGCAAACGCCTTTCCTTTCAGGATCCCGCCTTTCGGGACATAAGATTTCCCAACCGTTTTTGTCACATTATCATAAACAGTCATTCTGTTAATCAGGCTCCTTACATAAAAGGTACTTTCATCATAAACCTCTTCATAGTCCGTTTTAGCACGTTCGTACTGAAATTTGCTGTCAAAAGTTAAACCATCAAACAATTTCAGGTTTAGCCCCGCTTGTACCCTGCTGCTTAAAACCTGATTTTTGCGGCTTCGTCCCCTCACCTCCTGCAACAGGTTATAAGACCAGTCGGCATATGGAAATTTAGCCGTAGGAATCAGCGCAAGCTGTTCCCTGTTATAATCTTTCAAATTCGTCGCATAGCTACCATCCGGATTTAACAACAACTCGTAAGGCGAAACCCCTTTTAATTCATCAATAGTTGCACCGCTGGTTTCCTGTTTTCTGTACTGCAGGTTTGCGGAAAGGTTAAAGTTTAAAAATTTCGTAATCTTAAAATCATTGTTAAAATTTAAGTTGAAACGATCGTATCCGTTCTTCACGTAACCGCCCTTGTTCTTCTCATACATCATCGAGGTATAAGTTTTAGAGCGGTCGGTACCGGATTGGATGTTTACATTGTATTGGTTCAGGACAGCCCTCTGCAACAGCAGATCACTGATCTGCGAGCGGTTATTAACCTTACTTAAAGCATCTAAACCCGCATTCATATCTGTTAAACTTATTTTACCGCTTTTATTGGCATACAATAGTTCCTGTGCTAAAGTAAGTGAATTGGTGATATCATTAAAAGAACCTGTGTAAGCAGTGCTAAGTACCCAGTTGTTTTCAAAAGCCTTACGCTCATAAGTAATCTGATCTGCTGAATTCGCCTGTGGCAGCACCTGGTTCAGGTCTATCCTATCTGCTATCCTCGTAAATGCGCTGGCTTCGACACTCAGTTTAACCGTCTCTTTCGGACGTTTGGTGACCACAACGATTACACCATTGGCGGCACGTGCGCCCCAGATAGAAGCAGCAGCTGCATCTTTTAATACCGTGACAGATGCCACATCATTGGGGTTAATGTTCGAAAAGTCGCTGGCCGAAACGGGGAAACCATCCACCACAATTAATGGCCTGCTATCACCATACAAAGAAGTATTACCCCGGATCAGGAAATCCACACTTCCGTCTTCCTTTTCTTTGGCTTGCATACCAGCAACCATGCCTTGTAGCGCTGAAGACAAATTAGACACGGGACGATGATCCAATGCCGCACGGTTAACCTGACCGAATGAACCTGTAGCACGCTCTTTGGGAAGGCTCTGGTACCCTGTACTGACCACGGCTACTTCCTGCAGGTCTGCTAAATTCAGCTCCAGTTTAACGGTAATACTTTGCGACTGGCCAACAGTTACTTCGCTGGTTTTATATCCTATAAATGAAATTTGTAATATGGCGTTTTCGTTTATACCGGTAAGTACAAACTCACCAGCGGCATTGGTGCTTACTACTTTTTTACTGTCTTTAACCTTTACCGTTGCACCCAATAATGGCTGCCCCTTTTCATCGAGTACAATACCACGGATATCAATAGCAGTAAAAGCAGAAACAATTCTATCGAGAAAGGAAGGCGTTTTCTCCTTTACCACAACTGTTTTTTCCTCAATGCTGTAACTTAAGGGCTGATCATTAAATAGCTGTTTAAGTACTTCATTCAGTTCGGCTCCTTTAACCCGAATGTTTACAGGTTTCGCCGCCTGAAACAATTCATCCGTACAAATAAAATTATAGTTTGTTTGTTTTCGGATCTCTCTGAATATCGATTTCAGACTTGCCTTTTTTTCGGAAAGTGTAACTTTCTGCGCCAGGCTTGCTGCGCTCAGCTGCATTATAGCTGCTATTAATATTACGCTGGTCAGTCGCATAATGCGTATTATTTTTCGGAAACACGACAGCTGTACAGCCCGTTTCCTGCTATAAATTTTATACATTTGTTTTAGTTGGTTAAGTTGATATGATCCTGAATTTTATAAACTGCTGCCAGCTATAAGTCGGGAGTGTTCGTAGCACTTCCGGCTTTTTTATTGAACAGCTTTTTTTGATGTAGCTATCTGGTCACTATGATCCTCCTTCCTTCAATTTCAAAATGGACCTTATTTGTTAATTCCAATTTTTCGAGTACTTGTGATACGTTACTGAAACGGCTAACCGTTCCCCAGAATTTATCCGTTGGCTGATCTCCGCTATAACTAACTTCTACATCATACCAGCGGGCGATTTTTCTCATGATAGGTTTTATCGACTCACTTTCAAACACGAAATACCCGTTTTTCCAGGCGAGCGTTTCCTCTGTATTGGCCTCAGTTACTTTAATTGTATTTCCTGTTAATAAAGATTGCTGATTGGGTTTAAGGACAATAGGCTGCTCCCTGCCATCATTGCGGGATACATTTTTTAATAGCGAGACACGAACAGAACCTTCCAGCAAGGTGGTTTTAACCACATCCTCATCGCCATAACTATTGATATTAAAATGTGTACCCAGTACTTGTACCCTTTGATGGTTACTTTCTACAACAAAGGGATGTTTGCTATCTTTAGCAACTTCAAAATACCCTTCTCCTTCAAGTTTCACTTTGCGCTCTCCGTTCTTATTTATACCGGTTGTATAGGTGAGGGATGAAGCGGAATTCAACCATACTTTTGTTCCATCAGTTAAAGTAACCTGATAAGTTCCACCACGGGGAGTAGTAATGGTTTGACTGACATGTTTATTATCTGGGTGCAGGCCTGGATCGATACCTCTTACAACACTCCCATCGTTATAAGTTAAATTTGAAGCATTTATAATTACACCTGTTTTGGTGTCGTTGAGCGTGATGGTTTTTCCGCTGGCTAAAGTGAGTGTCGCAATATTTTTTCCAGGCGCGATGTCATTAACGAAGTGTGTACGATCAGATAAATCCTTTTCTACATGAGGTTGTGATGTTATATAAAACCAAATACCAGCACTTAGGGCGATGATAATAGAAGCCGCTGCAGCAATCCTTCGATACATCGTTAAATTAGAGGATTTAACCCGACGGGGCTGTGCTATGTTTTCCATCAGCTGACTATGAAGCCGGTCACGAAGCGCCAGCAGCCCAGCAGCATAATTCTTCGGCAATTCTAGTGGTGCTTCACTCTTCCCATCGTACCATGCATTAAATTCTGCCAGTTCTTCAACAGAAATCTCTCCTTGCTTCCATTTATGGGCAAGCTTTTGCAAATGATTTTTATCGTCAGGACTTTGCATTGTTCAGGTGTTTTTCTTCTATAGTCAGAAAAAACACCTCTTACTCCTAGTCTGCATTAAAATAAATTTAACAAATGATGAATTCGGTGTGAATCAACTACTTTATCATTATTTTCTATTAACCAAATTAAAGCTGGATAAACAATAGCAAGGTCACTGCGAATATCTTTGATCGCCTTTGTTAAATGATTGACAACAGTTTTTTCTGAAATATCCAGTTCAGCGGCAATTTGTTTATGACTCTTTCCCTCCATCCTGCTCAAAGTAAAGACGATCCTGCATTTTTCAGGAAGTTGCTTTACTGATAAGGCAATCTGTTCCATCAGTTCTTTTTCCAGCAATAAGGATTCAGCGGAGGGGGCAAATTCTTCTACAAATGACTGATTTGATTTTTCCACTTTTGCGCGCTGGCGATATTGCTTGTCCATCAGGTTGATGATCCGGTATTTAACGGCAACAGAGAGATAAGTAGCTAAACTGTATTTGAGTTCCAACGTTTCTCTGCGCTGCCACAAACTCAGGAAAATATCCTGTAAGATCTCCTCTGCCTCAGCTATGTTGTCCAGATGATTTGCCGCTACCACCAGTAGTTTATCCCAATAACGAAAATAAATACCCGTCAAAGCTTGCTCATTACCTGTCTTAAGCATGGAGATCAATTCCTGATCAGTAAGTTTGTCATAAACAGTCATGATTTTTATCCTTAGCTTAAAGTTAAGGATAATTGCTAAAATTTATGATATTTATTAGATAATCTGTAGTATATTTCCAGAAGGCATATCGTTTCTACATAGTCATTAAAACGAGAATACCCCTGGCCGAAAAAGCCTGGGGTATTACTTTGTTTTAAACAGGCAGAAAAATTATTTATTTTTTTAAGCTTTCCTCAATAGCAGCCAGCATTTTTTCTTTTGTATCTTTCTGCTGACCGATGTTCCAGTAAATTATTTGACCTTGTTTGTTAATGATGAAATTCTGGGGGAATACCTGTACCTTATACGCATCAACAACATTTTTCGCATCAGGAAGAATATTGTATTTAAATGTTCTTTTAGTTAGGAATTTCTCCGACTTTTCTTTGTTATCAAATCCGGTAGGCGCTAGAAAAACAACGTCAGTCCTGTCTTTATAAGCTTCAACAATTTCATTTAACATCGGCATTTCCTCTACACAGCCCCTGCAAGCTACAAACCAGAAATTAATCAGTACAACCTTTCCTTTTAGCTGTTCCAATGTTACTTTATTACCTTTCAGATCTACAGCTTCAAAACCAGGAGCCTCTTTTCCATTCCATTCTGTATTACCGGGACTCATAGCAAGTTTCATCTCCCCTCCGTTGTCCGTTGTAGATTTAGAAAACCCAACACTACTCATCCGTTTGAGATTCTGGCCGCCGCCCACTACTTTCATCTCACCATCTCCGTCACCTAATTTAATCTCTTTTTGACTACCCTTACCGCCTACCACTTTCATCTCAACTTCTCCATTACCTGAGGTAACTTCTTTTTGGGTTTCTGGATCTACCACTCTACCATTAACCATAGAAATACTATTATACTTTTTGCCTGTTTGTTGACTCGCACCCCCACTCATACCGGTTCGACCCACCATCATGGCATTACCCAATACACCGTCTTTTGTTAATATACTCTTATCTTTCAATCCTTTTTCTATTGAGGTGGCAATGAACGACTGGTTCTCGAATTTGCCTTCTAATACTGCTCCTTTATATCTGAATTCCCATTTAACCGGGCTTACCGGTGGAAGCTCCGTAGTTTCCCAAAAAACATAATCACCAGGCTCTAACATAGTTGCTACAATCTCTTTGCAATTGTACCCCAGTATCTTTTTGGTCCTCCCTGTTTCCTTTCTGGCCTTTAGGGGCAGAATTCCTCCTTCCCAAGGTTTCGTCCCAAAATGAGAATGCAAAATTGCTATTTTGTCATCTTTAAGCCCATATGCAGATTCTGAAGGGTACATGAGATTACCTTTAGTTTTTGCGTCTATTACGATACGTGCCATATCGTCCGCATAATAAACCTTGTAAATACTAACTTCCTTGAGTTTGTTCTCAGCCTTTAGTTTAGCCATTTTTTCTTCACTAAAGTGGTCGTCATCAGTTAAGTCGAGCGTTACGTCATAATATATTACTCCCGATTTCTGAGCGACACAAAAGCCACTCAAAAACATAAATACTAGTAATAATAAGCTGTTTTTCATTTTCATATTGATTTTAATTTAATTATTTTATTTTAGTTAGTTATTTTTTATCTGCTCCGGTAAGTAATAGAAATCACTTTTCCCAAACCGGAGAATGAATTAGTCTTCAGGATCTGGCCATTAATACCTGGTACATTGTAAACATCCATGATACCCGAAGTGCTCAGGTTAGCATCGTCATAAGTACATACGATCAGTTGCTTGCGCATGTTAGCATACCGGGTTTCATTGCCAGTCGAACCTACCGCTACATTCTGAAATTTGAGCAGGCTGATCTTCTTTGTACCGTAGTCTGCCATCTCTTTATTCAGGCCAAGACTGAAATCATATTCATAAATCTTTCCACCAGCATTATAAAAAATATAGCCAAACTCACTGTTTACTGCTATTTGCTCAGCCTGGGCCAATGATGTCCCGGTAATTTCCTGCACGGAGTTCAACGCCCTGGAGGTAAGCCTGTATAAGAAAACCCGGCTATCGGTCTTATTTTTTAAAATGGCAAATGTTTCATCGCCATTATAAGTAGTACGGCACATAAACAATACAGTCCTATTCAGGTTATTCAACTCCGGACTACCAAAAAGAGAAAAGTCATATTCATTCTGGTTGCACCATACAAAACGTGAATTGTCTTCATCAAATGCTACTGTATTCAGGTAATCGAAAGACACGTAAGGTGACGCTTTAAAAAATGTACTGGTAGTTTTTAACTTATTGACTTTGGTAAACCTTCTGTTAGCAGCTGCCTGCCCGGCATAGTAAATGCTATTTTTAACTGTTAAATATCCAAAAAGACTATTGGCAGTGATTTCCAATTTTGCCCCCGCATCAGTAGCACGCTCTGTACCCGACATATATATACTAACGTTATTAAAGAAGCCTCCATAATCCAGGGTATCAATACCCAAAAAGGCAGCTTCACCTGTAGTACTAACTATGAGTTTGCCATCTGAGTCGTCGGTAGCAGGCCCAAAAGGCAGCAAACCGTAGCAGACAAAATTGGGCGCACCTGTCAATTTGAATGCCGATTTCATAGTCGACAATACATCAATAATAGGCAGAAAATTTCCCGTTTTAGGCTGATAACTGATCATATCCAGCCTGCTTTTCTGTCCGGGGATTTCGGAGAGCAACAACCAACCCTCATAAGTTTTTACAGCTACGAGGAGCTGAAAAGGATATTCCTTCCACACTCCGGTACGTTTATCTGTAATCCGGTACAGCATGTTGTAAACTCCTGTGAGCAGGTTTACCGGGGTATCAAACACCTTGTCGGAATCCAGTACTTTCGGAGTGTATTCATCTCCACCGTCTTTACCGGTCAGCAACCATTGGTAACGATAATTCACGGTGTCTCCGGTGGCATCTTTTGTGTAGCTAATCTGAGGCGAAATATTCGGGCGCTCGCCCATATCTATCACATATAAAGGAGCCAATCCCGTTACAACTGCCTCATTAATGGTTTGGTAATTGTAGTTGCCAGGATCTTTTTTACAAGCGCCGAGTAAAAACAAGACTGCAACAAACAGTCTACATGTATTTATTTTAACTAAAGTACTCATATCTTAAGGGTTAATGGTTAAAATCAGTTTCAATAAAAGGGACCGGCAGTCATTTCTGTTCCATCTTCCTCATAAATGGTATTCCCGAAAAATTTCTGTGCTTCCAAATAGCTATTTAATATTGAACTCAACAGCGCTTGCATGGGAACAAGCCAATTACTGTAGATGCTTTTGGCGCTTTGTGGCGGAAAAAAGAAACGTGCTTCCTCTGCTGCTTTAGTAATGATCAATAGCTTCTTCTTTGAAAAAGTGCCGTAATAAAAATCAGCTCCGGTACTTGTAGCAGTAGTCACATAACCTGGCGGGGGAGGCAAAATATCATTGAAATAACATTTTACCTTAGTTGCTCTCATATTTGTCTCGTTTGGCAGGATCATCGTTTGAAAGTTTTCATTCTGTTTAAGCTCCAGAGTCAATGTTAAGGTCTTCGCCAACATCGTCGCAGTCCGGTTAACTTTTATTCTAAGAGTATCCACATTTTTTTTCGCGGGAAACAGATGCTGTTTGCTCCATTCAAAATCCTTCCCTTCAACTGCAGTACTGGCAGAAGGGTCTATACTAATCGTGTAAGCCAGTGGCTGATCAGACTGAGGCCCCGTCATTTTAACGGGAATTTTAAGTTCGGTGTTCGTCAAAGCATCCTCCATCAGCGCAAAAAGCACAGCTACGGAATCTACACTTGTAGCCAGATTCTCACTGGGATTCAGAAGATCTGTTTTTTTTGACACATCAAAGTATAAGTTACGGGGCGAATCATAAACCATTAAACTGCTTTTTTTACAGGATATATGTGCGACAGCAATCAGGAATATCCCTATTGCTATCAGATAGTTATGGTATTTCATTTTCATGGTTCTTAAGGTTAAAAAACTATCTGTTCTGTGTTTCAATTAAAGGAAGTGGCACTACATATTTTGCAGCGTCCATACTTATATTGATACCATTGGTATTACCGCTGGGAATGCTTGTTCTGGCCATGCGCTTAAAGAAGAAAAATGTCTGCCCCTCGCCCCAAAACTCTTTCCGGTATTCTTTATAAAGTTCAGTCATTACATCAGCCGTGGAGCCTAAGTTAGGTAGTCCACGATTGGTACGCACTGTATTTAAAGCCGACAAAGCCAATGTTTTATTCAGCTCGCATTCCGCAACAATATAATAAAGCTCGGAAAGCCTGAGCAGGGACTGGAAATTCCGGAAAGGCATGGCCGGATCAACCACATCTTCATATTTAACAAAGGTTTTATACGTTTTTCCCGCTGAGCCCCCATCCCGCCAGTTTACCCGGTAACGGTAATCATTTGAAAGCCGCTCATATATTTCTTCCAGCCTTTCCGTAATCGGGGCTAAAATTACACCATTCTGTAATGGAGCCGCAAAAAAGTCCCGTTGTTGATTGTACATGTCAGGATTATAAAAACCAAGCAGCACTTCTGATGAAAAATTCCGGTCGGGATTGGCAATATTAGGCTGGCTGACCGCTTCAGGCGACCAGGGGAAATATTTTCCGCCTTCGTTAATCACAGCCCTGGCTACAGTCAACGCGCCGGGTTTATTCCCCCTGTAAAGCAATACACGGGCTTTTATCGCCATTACCGCATAATAGTTAAAGCGCCTGTTCCGCATCCGGTAAAAATCACTGAGCGGGTCAGAACCAATCTGAACCACAAGCCCTTGCGTTCTTACCGGATCGTTCTGCAGCAAAACAGCGGCCCTGTTCAGGTCTTTCAGCACGCTGTCTATCAACATATTTGCCGGTAAGATCGGCTGGATCTGATCGGTAGGAGCAGATAAGTAAGGTATAGCCTTTTTTAAGGAATCACTGCTGTAAACCGGGCCAAATAACCGCAGCAGATCAAAATGCAGATAAGCCCTGATCGCATAAGCTTCTCCTGTTAAAATATCCTTACGGGTATTGTCCATAACACCCTGGGTTTTCCCCAACTGTGTGATAAAACTATTGGTATTCAAAATTACCCGGTAAGCCGATTGCCATACATTACTGAAAACAGTTTGCATATCCGGATCGCTATAACTATAGGAAGTAAACGAGCGATAATTGATACTTGCACTATTATAATACTGAGCCATCAGCTCCAGGTCACGCATGCTGAGCCTGCCGCCATATAGATCCGGCTTCGCCATGTTCAGGTAAATACCATTCAGCGCTGAATTTACCGAAGCTTCATTACTAAATACCTGCTCGGAAAGAAAGCGGTCCTCAGGTTGAACATCCAGAAACTTTTTACAGGAGCTTAACCCAATACTGCAATATAATATGTAGTAAAAATACTTTTTCATAACCTTATTCAAATGAAATGTTAAGACTAAAAGAAACCGAATTGGCAAATGGATAGTCGAGCCCCCTTTCAGCAGTGATATTAGACAGCCTGAATATATTGTTCATAAAAGTGGTAAACCTTAAACTCTGGATCCTTGCTTTTCTTAACCAGGGGCTTGTCCTCGACTGAAATTCGTAGCCGGCAGAAAAGGATTCCCCTGTAAATACATTTTCCTTCTGTACAAAGCGGGACGAGATCGGGGTTGTTCCATTAATGTCAATACCTTTAAACTCCGCAACATCCCCCGGTTGCTTCCACCTGCTCTGCAATGCCCTTAAATCCTGGTTATAGACCAGTGAGGACAAGCCCAGGTTCTCCACTTTTTCATAGAGTGCAGTATTCACTATTGATGCGCCTAACTTATACCGTACATAAGCTGAAAGTATAAGCCCTTTTAACCTGAGTGAAGAGTTGAGTACCCCCTCCACCTTTGGCCTGAGACTACCAACTACGGCAATATCATCTGCGTTGTAATCAAAAGTATAGGAGCCATTACTTTTTAAGAACATCTCCTCACCCGTACCGGGGTCAATACCCAATGAGCGTACTGCCCATATATCATCAGGGCTGTAACCATCGCGATACCTGATAATAGAGTTGCTGTTTTTTTGTGCGTCATTCAAAGCATTCAGCCGGTTGTTAAAACCACCATACTCACTTTTGTAAGTATGGGCAGTAAGTCCTACCATCCACAATGTTCTTGTAGCCATATTATTAATGATCGAATAACGCAATGTAGCTTCAATTCCTTCTACCGTAAGATGGCCAACATTGATGGGATAGCTGGAAGCTCCGTTAGAGCCCGGCAGGTCGAGCATGACGATCAAAGGATCCGTAAATTTCCGGTAAGCATTTATGGTACCCGAAATCCTGGTGTCAAATAAGGAAAAATCAAGTCCCAGATTGCTCTGCAGTGTTCTTTGCCAATCCAATCCTGGGTTCCCTAAACTATTGTGATACAGCCCCGTCCCAAACAAGTTGGTATTGTTTTCGAGGTTATATATGGTAGTGGAAGCAAAACTTCCGAGCTGCTGGTTACCTGTTGACCCTATATTCGCCCTCAGGGTAAGCGTATTCAGCCAATCTGCATGGTTAAGGAAAGCTTCATTCTTTAAACTCCACCCTACACCTGCCGACCAGAATGGGGAATACTTGTTAAATGATCCGAATGCGGTAGAACCATCACGTCTGAAAGTAGCATCCGCAAAATAACGGTTGTCATACACATAATTCACACTAACCAGGGCATTTAACCTCCTGGTAGTTGGAAACATATTAACCAGCGGTTTAGAATTGAGCTGATAACTATTCGCAAAAATCGGATTGCCGGCTATGTTGACAGGAAAACCAATGGCTGTAAAGCCTGTAGCACTCCCCTCATCATTCCTCATATCTCCCCTTACATTGGCTGTCAACACATGTTTTTCATTAAAAACTTTGTTATAAGAAAGCATCAGGTTACCATCATAGGCCAGCCTTTGCTCATTAATTTCCGTATAACTTCCTTTCTGCAAAGTCGGAAGCCCGTCGAAATTTATATTTTGAGGAGAAATAAAATCTACGCCATTACCAAAAGTTTTAGACAACTGCAGCCCTCCGGAAATCCTTATAGCAGGATTTAAATCCCAGTTAAAGGCCAGATTGTTCTGAATGCTGGTGCTCTTTTTATAGTTATAAGAGTTTAAGAATGCATTGTACAAGGGATTGCGGCTTTCAACCGGAGCTTGCGTGATCAGGCTACCGCTCCCCGTCCCCTCTGTGCGTTCAAAATATTTTTCTGTACTATTCTTTATATAATAAGGATTGATTTGCGCATAATCCCTAAAACTACCATAGGGGGATTCGTTGGATTTGAAGCCATAAATATAGATCCTGTTGGAAATATTGAGCCTGCCATTCCGGTAATTGAGATCTGCACGCCCAGCCCAGTTTTTCCGTCCAGAGCCTTTCATTACCCCATTAATATCCTGGTAATCAACACCTACACCAAACTGAAAAATATCACTTCCCCCATTGGCGTATAAGGAGTGTTTATGTGTAAACCCGGTCCTTACCGGCACATTAAGCCAGTAGGTATTCACACCTTCACGAACGGCTTTCAACCGCTCATTATAGAGCCTGTCCTGAGCCAGTTGCCCGCCCGGAACATCGCTTTTATATCTTCCCGCCAGAAGCTCAAATTCCAGCTTTTGTTCGGCATTCATCAGGTTATAATCACTCAGATCTGAAACTTCTACGGTAGAATTACCAGAATAGCTTACCCTTACCGCACCTGCCTTAGGCTTAATGGTTTCAATCACAATTACCCCGTTTGCTGATCTTGATCCATAAAGTGCTGTTGACGCGGCATCTTTAAGAATAGTAATACTTCCAATCCGGGTCATATCAAGATCGGTAATTTGCCGTAAAGTAGCTTCAAAGCCGTCCAGTATAAACAAAGGCTGATTGGGGTCAGAGGTGATTTGATCTGTAAGCACACCAAAGTCATTCAATTTATTGTTGATACTTGTTTTTCCTCTCAGCTCAACATTGGCCAGCACATTCGGATTAGATCCACTCTGGACATTATCTATAACGGCAAAGGAAGGGTCAAGTGCTTTTAAAGACTGGATAACATTCTGATTGCCAACATCTCTCAGTTGTTGACCTGTAAAAGATGCAGAAGTTCCTGAAAAGCTTTCCTTTTTCCGCTCATACATCCCTGTGATCACCACGCCCTTCATCACACGCTCCTCCATGACCATCGTGATAAAAAAGCCTGAAAAAACCCCTGAAACAACCCGTTCCTCTGTTTTAAAACCCATACAGGTAATCACCAGTATATCATTCTCAGCGATCCCTATAATGGTAAATAATCCTTTGTCATCTGTTCTGACCGTTTTTTTTGTTCTTTTTATGGTTACTGTGGCTCCTGAGATGGGCTTGCCATCCTCATCCATCACGTAACCAGCAACCTCGTTGAAAATAGCCACTGAGTTCTTCTTAACTTCTGGTTCCAATGGTTTAACAATAATTGTTTTGTTGTAGATCAGATAAGATACCGGCTGGTTTTCAAACAATTTGTCCAGGGCATCTTTCAGCTCTACATCGCTGATCTTAATGTTCACAGGTTTTGTTAGCCTTAAAGTCCGTTCGGAACAAAGTACGTTATAGCCACTCTGCTTGCTGACTTCGTCGAGCATTACTTTCATAGTGCTCTGGCTTCCGGTTAAAGTGATCTTTTGTGCAAAAACACTGGCACTGACCTGTACAAAAGTCACAATGAGAATCAGGGTGGTTAGCCGCATAATACGCAGTATTTGATGGTCGTGTTTTACAAACACGGCCATTGTTGAAGTAAAAATTTTATACATTTACATTCAGTTTGGTTAAACAATGTATAGCCTGTCTGCAAACTAGTATACATTGATGGTTTAAGTTGATTTAGATCTGAACCGCTAAGCTCGATCAGAGGTGTGTAATCACATTTCTGATCTTTTTTCGTTTTTTTATTTAGTGACCAGTACCCTCCTTCCTTCAATTTTAAAGTGGACATTCCCTGCCAGTTCCAGGTACTTGAGTACTTCTGACAGACGGTCATTTCTGGATACAATGCCCCAGAAAGGTTCGGTGGTTATACCTTCTTCATAAACAACCTCAAAATCATACCAGCGTTGCAGTGTACGCATCACCTGTTTAATATCATCATTTTCAAATACAAACCTGTTGTTTTTCCAGGCTAAGGCTTTTTCTGCATTTACGCTATTCACCAGTGCTTTACCAGCACCAATAGTGGCTTGTTCCCCGGGTTTCAGCAAGAGGTTATTTACCTTAACACTACCCTCCAAAAGGGTGGTTTTCGCAGTTGTTTCCTCAGCATAGCAATTAATATTAAAATGCGTTCCTAAAACGGTTACTTCCTGCTGGCTGGATTTGACTATAAAGGGGTGGCGGATGTCTTTTTTAACCTCAAAATAGGCTTCTCCGGTTAACTCGATCCTCCGCTCCTTGCTTGCTCCAAAACTTACCGGATATTTAAGCACCGACGCCGAATTTAGCCATACATGGGTACCGTCGGGCAGTTTGATCTGATACTGCCCGCCCTTAGGTGTCTGAATGGTGTTCATCTTCGCAGGATTTCCTGAATCGGATGTGTAATCGTCCTTTACCTGATATACAATCTGTCCATCAGCAGTTTTAGTAATTTCGACTCCGCTTTCATTGGCCAGTTTCCCTTTTGCCTGATCGTTGAGAAAAATCCTTTTACCATTGGCAAGGATAAGTGTTGCCTTATTTGTTCCCGGGTTGATGTCATTTGTAATTAAAATATCATTCGCATTCCTGACTTTATCGTTCGTAAACAAATAAACCCCGAAAACAACCATGGCAATCGCAGCAGCGATTGCGACGATACGCGGCCAAAGGACTGAGCGCCTTGTGCCCATATAATTAATTTTTTCGATGAGGATTTCCCAGCTATCTGTTCCGATTTTATGAATACGGGCGGCATCATCATCAGAAACGTCGTTCATGGGTGTTTTGAATGAAGCCTTCATATAAGATTGCTCCAACATATTTCTTTCATCAGCAGTAGCCTCATCTGAAAGATACTTGTCAATTAGACGGTCTAAGTCTTGTTTTGAATGTTCCATAATTGTCCTCTATATACAAGACGCATATATTTGATCAAGGGGGACATTTATTATATTTTTTTTATTTATGCTGGTTTCAAGCCCTGTCGTACACTACTGAGATCAATACAACAGATATTCCAGCATAATTTCCAAGCTTGAGTTTTAATATCCTGATTGATCTGTGGATTTGCTTTTTTACAGCTTCTTCAGTCATATTCAATTTTATTGCAATTTCCTTATTTGTTAAGAATTCTTTCCTGCTCAGCTCAAATACTTCTTTCATCTTTTTCGGTAACTGCTCAATTTCCGCATCAATCAATTTAATTAATTCGCGCTCATTGATATGCTCAACTGTGGTATTGTCCAATTGATTGAGTTCCTCCATAACGATATCGACGAAATCAGGATTTACCTTTCTTTTACGGATTAAACTAAAAATCCTGTTTCGCACAGCAACAAAGAGATAACCTTTCAGGTTCGTTTTGATTTGTAATTCTCCTGATTTCTCCCAAAAATTAAAAAAAGTATCTTGTACCAAATCCTTTGATTCATCTTCGTCTCCAAGGATTTTGAAGGTATGCAGGTAAAGCATATGCCAGTGCCTCTGGTAAATCTCGGTAAATGCCAGCTTATCCTTTTCTTTTAACAAAAGGATTAAAGCTTCATCAGTAAATTCACCATAATTTTTCATGCATTTACATCTATAACTTGTCTCTTTAATTTTTTAAAAGCTAGTTTTCGGAACGATTAGCTTAAATATACTCTTTTTCCAGCCCACAATTATAACCAATTATTTCAGAAAAATATCAACGTCATCAGGTATCAAAAGGATATATTAGCGTAGTGGCTGACAAAAGTAATTACGTAGTCAATGCTATCAGATATTTACTTTCAGGAAGCTATTGACTCATCTGCACAGTAACCCCCGTTTCTGATATTCCCGTTTGACATTGTTACAAACACCATTTTTATATCTTGACATGGTTTCCAGAAAGCTCCTTTTTTGATAAACAATATGCATTTACGGAAAAAGGGCGATCAATTTTATGATACGCCCCTTTTTCTTCAGTCCCAAATGAGGACTATACTCATTTCTAAATAATCTTAGATCATTTTACCACCATCTGTTTTTTACTTACAGTATGTGCACTAAAATAACCCAGTGCATTACCGACAATATTAGACGGCGGATTGCCAGGCGTTACACCGCCTCCAGGCCCATTTTGTGATTGCTGGCTTAGCGTGTACCAGTAAGTGAATATATTTTTGTCTATACATTGCATTTCAACATCCACATTGTCACCAGTTTTGAGTTCATCTTCATCGTCATTGTTTCCATTGAAAAATAAAACGCTGGGTACATCCCTCCCATCAGTTAACCTGTCATTCTCCGCATAAACCTGCTTTGATTGAGTACCATTTACCTTCATTACAAAACGGTAATAGTTGGCAACCCCGACCGGGTCTTTATAATGCACCTGTGCCTGCTTCATATTCTCGTCACCGAAATTAAATACTTTGACATCAAGGGAATCAATCCCCACTGCGGCAGGCATTGTTGACGAAGCTGTATAAATAGCCCCATTTACGGTTGCCTTAAGTGAGTAGGTCCTACCGGTCTCTCCCTTCAACGGTCCGAAAGTATAAGTTCCTGGTGTACTTTCTGTAAAAGTCCAGGACTGGCCGTTATCACTGGTTACCACCACTGTTGCCCCACTAACTGCAGGATAAGTATTGTTGTTTGTATAAGGAACAGACTTACTGATCTTAATCACCTGCTGTCCGGACTGATCGGTTATAGTACCTTCAATTACCAGCTGGTTTTCCGCATTATCGAGTTTTACATCGATCACTTTTTCGCAAGAGCAAATACCAATTGCTCCCACAATCAGCATGCTCATATATTTAATAGGCTTTAGCATAATCATTAAAATTTAAAGTTGTAGGTAACTGAAGGAATGATCCCGAAAAGACTGGTTTGTACCGCTTCACTGCGGGTCGGGTCATTTTCTTTATCGCGGAAGCTGATCGCATAAGGGTTCTTGCGGTTAAGTGCATTGTACACGCTAAACGTCCAGCTAGATTGAAATCTTTTGGTTTCCTTAGCCTTTAGTGTTGCCCCAACGTCCAATCTTGAGGTAAAAGGCATCCGGTTGGCATTTCTATCCGTATAATAATAGGTATTCAAACCACCGATATTGTATTTCCCCGCTGGATAAGTTACCGCATTTCCCGTACTGTAAATGTAATTCGCAGAAACTGACCAACGGCGGCCCAGGTTGTACATCCCTACAAGCGACAGATCATGTGTCCTGTCTTGTTTTGCTGGAAAATATCTCCCCTTGTTAATGCCATCAAATTGTCGTTCGGTTTTAGAAAGTGTATAACTAACCCATCCTGTAAACTTCCCTTTTGTCTTTTTCCCGTAAATCTCCAGACCATATGCCCTTCCCTTTCCATACAATAGTTCAGATTCAACCTCTTCATTAGCCGTAAGTTCTGCACCATCCCTATAGTCGATCTGATTTTGAAGCCATTTATAATAAACCTCCGCTGAAAATTCAAATGAATTATTTTCCGTATTCCTGAAATATCCCAGCGCTATCTGATCTCCTATTTCGGGCTTAATGTTATTACTGCTCATTACGTATTGATCTGTCGGCGAACTGGTTCCCGAATTGGTAAGAATATGAATATTCTGTGTATTACGGTTATAAGATGCCTTAATCGAATTTTTATCGTTCAGACTATAACTCGCTGAAAAGCGGGGTTCCAGGTTCAGGTAATTTTTAACAAATTCTCCGCTTTTATAAGTCTTTGATGAGCTGATATCGCCGTTACTATCATAGGTATTGATATTTCCTGGCCCAAGTAACGAAAACTGGCTCAACCTTAAACCAAAAAGCAAATTAAACTTTTCGCTGATCGTCCACTCATCAGATAAATAGCCTGCAAATTCCAGCCCATAGCGGTTCTCAATGGAACGGGGATTAAAACTAGAACTGGCAGTCGCCGTAATATCCGAAGGAGCTATTCTATGGTGTGTACCTTGCAACCCGAACCTAAGCACATGGTTATTACTGAAATATTGAAAATCCTGCTTGAAATTGAAATCCCTGATCAGCGATTTCACCTTAGCGTTGCTGTTTTCATCCAGCAACTCAATGGCATAACGGTACTGATTATAGATGACAGAAGTATTTGAAAACAACCTATTGTTAAACACGTGGTTGAACCTAACCGTTGCAGTAGTATTGCCCCAGTCATTGGCAAACAGGTCCTTGATCCCAATATTATCCTCTCCAAAATATCCCGAAAGGAACAGTGTATTCTTATCATCGAATTTATAATTCACTTTCGCATTGATGTCGTAAAAATTAAGGGTATTATTTTTCAAGGCAGAATCCCCGGAAGCCTTAAGTAGAAGATCTATATAGGTACGTCTGGCACTCAACATGAAGGAACTCTTGTTTTTAACAATAGGACCTTCAACTTTTATCCGCGATGCAATAAGCCCCAATCCACCTTCCAGGCCAAACTGCTTATCGTTCCCATCCTTCATTTTTACATCCAGGACTGAGGAGATCCTTCCCCCATATTGTGCCGGCATACCTCCTTTATACAAGCTGACATCTTTTATCGCATCTGCATTGAATGTAGAAAAGAAACCTAAAAGATGAGCAGAATTATAAACAGTAGCTTCATCCAGTAGGATCAGGTTCTGATCTGCAGCCCCGCCACGAACAAAGAAACCTGTATTCCCCTCTCCCCCCGATTTAACACCTGGCAACAATTGGATCGTTTTTAACACATCTTTCTCCCCCAACAATACGGGCACATTGTCAAGATCTTTCATATCGATCTTATTAAGACCCATTTGAGGACTTTTTACATTTTCATTTTTCTTATCACCAGCACTAACCACAACTTCCTGCAGGTCCCCAATCGTGGCAAGTTCCACATTGATTTTTAACGCCTTATTGAGCGTAATCTTCCGGTTCGAAGTTTGGTAACCACTATAGCTAACACTAAGGTCATACGTCCCTTCAGCAGCAGTAAGCGAATAAAAACCATAGGCGTTGGTCGCAATACCGGCACTTTGGCCCGTACTTAGTAATTTAACCGTGGCCCCGATAAGTGTTTCGCCAGTTGCCGCATCTTTTACTACACCACTGATGGTAAAACGCTGCTGGGCCGATGCCGTAAATGGCAGCGAAATAACGGCAAATAGTAAATAAGAAAGGAATATTTTGATGTAGAATTGATGTTTCATAGCGCGAAATTATCTAAAAAATAGACTTTTAAGCTAAAAAAATCTGTGGGTTGTATAAAATAGGTGTTAAAGTGTTTAAAAAATTAACTGACCTGTACTTCCTGGCCGATGAAATCTATTAATTCTTAATTTAGTATATTTATGATTTTACCAGGATGAAACTACTTCTTACTGATTCAAACTCCGGCGGCCACTTATTACTCCTAAGCGGGGAACAATACTTTGACCGTCTTTTCTATAGCAGGGACAGCGACAATAAATATTTCACTATAGTCTGGAACAGGGGCGAGAAACAGGTGGTGACCATAGATGGAGAAGAAATTGATTTTCCACCTCAGACCATTTTACCATTGATGTTTAATCAATCGTTTTTCTTTGAGCGTACTTCAGATTTAATAGCCTGGCAATTCAACAGGGAATTTTATTGTATTATCGATCACGACTCGGAAGTGAGCTGCGTTGGGTTTCTTTTTGCAATAGGCAGTAATTTGTTTATCAATCTGGGCGATGCCGCCCAACAAAAAATGGCGTTATTGCTCAATATGTTTGTTTCCGAAATGAACACCTCCGACAATGTACAGAATGATATGCTGGTCATGTTATTGAAGCGGCTTATTATTACAGTAACACAATTGGCTAAATCCGAATATATCCCTGATCCTAAATTGCAGAATGAAAGGTTCAATATTATCCGCAAATTCAATCTGCTCGTTGAAGGTAATTTTAACAATGAGCATTCCGTTAACTTTTATGCGCAACAACTAAACAGGTCTCCAAAAACGCTTTCAAATCTCTTTGCCTTATTCAATCAAAAGACCCCTATTCAGATCATCCAGGAACGTATTATTATTGAAGCAAAACGGCTTTTGTATTATACAGATAAATCTGCTAAGGAAATAACCTATGAGCTGGGGTTCGAAGACCCTGCCTATTTCTGCAATTTTTTCAAAAAGCACACTTCCTATTCCCCCATTGGTTTTAGAAACAGGAAAAACACCTCATAAGGGAAAAATTTACAATCATAGAGGAATTATCTCTATGATCTGGGACTCCATTACATCCCATCTTTGTATTGTTGATCAGAACAAAAAACTCAACACTAAGAAAATGGAAACTCTAAATCTAAAAAACAAAATTAAAAATGTAGTATTGGTTCATGGTGCATTTGCTGATGGTTCAGGTTATAAAGCACTTTACACTGCACTCACAAAAAAAGGTTATCATGTAACTGTGGTACAAAATCCTTTAACTTCGTTAGCAGATGATGTTAACGCAACAAAAGTAGTTTTAGACAAACAAGATGGCCCGGTAATTTTGGCAGGACATTCATGGGGAGGCGCGGTTATTACAGAAGCGGGAAACCATCCCAAAGTAGCGGCGCTGGTTTATATCGCAGCGTTCCAGCCTGACAATGGGGAGTCGGCCTTACAATGGCTTCAAACCGCAGCCCCTGCGCCAGAAAACGGAGTACTGCCTCCAGATGATCAAGGAATCGTTTACTATGATCAAGCGAAATACCACAAAGGCTTTTGTGCTGATATCAGTAAGGAGGAAGCGGATTTCATGTACGCTTCACAAGGGGCTTTTTATGCTAAAGGGTTCGTAACCCCTATAACCCACGCCGCCTGGAGAGATAAACCAGCTTATGGTCTGGTGGCTACAGAAGATAAAAGTATTGCCCCTGAGATCCAACACGCAATGTATAAACGTTCTAATACAAAAGTTACAGAAATAAAGGGAAGCCATGTAATATTTATGTCCCAACCAGAAAAAGTAGCCAGCGTTATTATAGAAGCTGCAAAAAAAGGCCAGCAAAAAAAATAGGACTTCACATAACACTATCCCGGAAAGATGGACCCACCTGAAATGGTAAGTTCATCTTTTCATATTACCGGACTACCCTTTAGCTGTTTATTTAATTTCCATAAGTTTAGGCCAATGCAAGCCATACCGTCTTTACAGCAATATCCTGAACAGGTCCCGAACAACGCGATGGAATTATCCTCAGCCCTGGAAACCCTTTAACCAAGCCGAAAAGTCTGCCGCCATTAGCACTTGGTCAGCATGATGTTTTCCTATGATCACTTCTCGCATCTCAGACCAATCTGTTCCCATAGCATCAACCCTTTTTTTAAGCTCATCCAAACTGATATCCCTGCAATAAATAGTAGAACCTGGTTGCTGCCTCCAGGACTGGGCAATCGTACCCATATCAAAACAGTCGAAACCCAGCTTATCTACCAGCTGAAACACAATTTCCTTTGCGCTGGCATCATCACCTGAAACAGCCAAAGCAATACGGTTTCCTTCACCTTTAGGCCTACCCAGATCATTCAGGCTAGTTGCAAAAATGGAATTAAACACCTTAACAACCGAAATACCCAATTGATCCTGTACCCACAAGCTGTCAATACCGCTATGTTCAAGTCCCGGTAACACTCCATCACGTAGTTCTGGATAATAATTACCCGTATCAATCACAACCGTATCTTTGGGAAGATTGCTAAACAAATTCGTTGGAAGATCCGGAATACTCTTTTCAGGAATGGCAATAATAATTACTTCTTTATTTTTCACCACATCTTCTACGGTGGCTGCCTCCACTCCGATTTCCTCAGCAAGCTGCTTTAAAGAAGTCGGCCCACGTGAATTCGAAATTGAAACGTTATATCCCAGTTTAATAAATTTCGCTGCCACACCGCTTCCTATCTGGCCTGAGCCAATGATACCTATATTCATAATTTCATTTTAGTAATGCTCAACGTCTTCCTTGGGATTGGGCTGCCCTTTACCTAAAGTGATCAGGCTACGTAAACTATTGTTGATATAATTATTCCAGCTATCAAAGCAAATATCATAACATTCATAATCCGGAACCAGCCCCTTGTGCCTGAAGTAGACCTGAGTTTTATTTTCCTTTTCAGAGATCTCAAACTCGATTTCTGTACCAGTCCACTCGGTCTTGTCTTGTGTAAAATTGAAATAGTTATCCAGGACCAGCCAAACAACTTTTTTATTTGGTATAACCGCTATTAATTTCATGGTACACTTATGAATTTCCTTGAACCGGTAGGTAAACTCATCGTTGAGTTGCGCTGTACTGCCTTCAATATTTTCTGACCACCATCCGCGTACATTGTTGATCGCATTGAATACTGCATTCGGGGTTTCTTCCACCGAAAACATGGTGTTAAAATCTGATGTGCTCATTTTGCTGATTTTTTAGTTAGGTAATCTCTTATTTAATAATGCTTCCAACTTTTTCAGTTTCGATGCCCAGAACTCATCAAAATAAGAGATCCAGGCTTGCAGCTCTTCAAATCCATCCCTCTTCAAGGTACAATACCGTTCACGGCCAATGTCCTGGATAGAAATAAACCCCGCAGTTTCCAATATCTTAACATGCTTCGAAACCGCAGGACGGCTCATCTCAAAATTATCTGCCAAGTTGTTAATGGTCAGACTGTCCTCCATCAGCAACATCAGCATCTTTCTCCTGCTCGGATCGCCTATCACCTGGAAAGCATCAAGATTTGGTATTGCCATGTGCTGAAACATTTAAAAGTTCTTCGATTTTGTTGAGTTTCTCCACCCAGCCATGATTCAAGCCATTGTAGAAATCCAGGTTTTCCTTTTTCGCAAAACCTCTATGCTCCAGCAAGAGCCCGGTACCCTTGTCTGCCTGTTGCAATTGCCATACCACAACAGAATCAAGGTTAATTTCACCATCACCAGGACCACTGCTCCAAGAATAAGAAAGCTTTTTAAAAGGAATAATCTCTAATACCTTACAATAGAAAATCCCGTCAAAATCCAGGCCCGGGATCGGATTAGTCCTGAATTGAAAATCATGCCCTACTACAGGCTGAAAATCATTTTTCATGAGCCATAGCTCCATTAATTCAGGTTTGGTCAGGTATTCCCAAACCATCTCAATTGGATGAGCGAAGTAAAACTGGTGTTTAATAATCTTTTCCATAATTAGTAACTTTGAAGTTACCCAAATATATAAGTAACTTATGAGTTACGCAAATGTTTTTTCAAAAAAATAAAGCTCCTGTTTAAACACAAAAAATCTGCCCCCCTCACCTGAAAATGGTAAGTAATGGACAAAATTGTCCCTACTGATTTTTACTACCAACATCTATAAAAACAAAAATTCGTGTATCCGAAAACAAAATATGTCCGCTGGAACATGCGGTAAACACCAACAGACGGATACTCAGCCGACAATCGAAAGAATTAGAAGAAAGCGGTATTATTTTTAAAACAATAATCAAACAAAAGCCACTTGAAGTAGCGTACAATCTAACACCATCTGGCGATCAATTGGTAAAAGCGTTATGGAACCTGAATGATTGGGGAATGACCCTACTAAAAACAAGGTAAAGATCGCCATCAATCACAGCAAAATGCATGGTTTTATACGGGTCGTCCTTTATCATCCGCATAGAACCAAACCAAAATAAATATTTATTGTTGTTTACATATTTACACTAAACTATTTTGATATGATCCTGCAATATCTAACTGGAGAATTCGAAAACGAAGTAATGAGCACCCGTAAATTATTACAGGCGGTCCCTGAAAAAGATCTGGGTTATAAGCCCTCAGAAATTTCCTGGACAATGGGCCAGCTTGCCCAGCACATCGCCACCATTTATTACTGGCACGTGGGCACCTTAACCACAGATGTTTATGATATGGCTGCCGACCATCTGGAGCGGGGGTCCTCCGATGACATCAAAGCTACCCTTGAACTCTTTGAAAGTAACGTGGAAAAAGCCAGGGCCGCACTAAAATCACTTACTGAGGAGAAACTACAAGATAACTGGACCATGAAAATTGGTGAGAGGGTAGTTCTTGGCCCTATGCCGAGGGGCATTGTAGCCCGTGGTTTTCTGTTTAATCATATTTATCACCATCGTGGTGAAATGATCGTTTACCTGCGCGCTACCGGAAATAAGGTACCCGGGCTCTATGGCCCAACCTATGAGGAAAGTAATTAAATAGCGGCTCCCCTTGGATTAATGCGTTTTAAACATCCTCAGCGCATTATAACATGTATCAGCATGCACGCCTATTACCTTTGCAGCTACTTCTGGTGACTTCCCTTGCTGTTGTGATTCCCGTACCCTTCTAGCAATTTCACGCATCTTTTTCAGGTATGCCCCATAGTCCCTTTTACTTTCGTTTACCTCATCTAAGTACCTTAAACCGGAATAACAAGTAGAGACACTAATCTTAAGCTTTTTTGAAATGGCCTTCATCGAAAGCTTATTAAGTCGTAGCCTGGAAACTTTTTTACCGATACGGATCCTTTCCTCCTCCAACGTTGGTAATTCGGTACCGGAGCTTTCTGATTCGTTGAGATACCTTAACGCAACATGGCAGGTTGTAATAGAAACACCGAGCGTTTTGGAAATATATTTCATTTTGTGCCCTTTTACTTTCAATGCCTTTACCTGCTTACCTAAATTAAGTTTAACTGGGTTAAGTTCGGCTTGCCCGTATAATACAGTTTTTTCAAGTTTGGCATTGCCAGGATTACCGCTTATTTGCGGCTTTCCCAGATAAAAAAAATCTGCATTCAAAGCCCTTTTTATACTCTCCAATGATTTATGAATACGCTTGGAAACAACACTTATACTTAAATCGTGTTGTTTGCCTATTTCCCTGTATCCGTAACCTTGAAGGTAAGACCTTATGATATCGATGTGGGCTGGCGCATACTTCTGCGCTAATTCCAACAAATTGACCATATCACAATTCGTATTTAAGTAATTATCCTGATCTAACAGATAAGGGTGAACATCAATATATTCATCCATTGCAGCGGTTAGCTGTGCTTTTTTATGGTTTTTACTAGCTGTTAAGTGAGAGACAATGTTCCTGGCAATGGTTACCATCCAGCTGAATAAACGACCTTTTGTTGCATCATAGCTATCAATTTTTTCCCAAACCTTAATGAAGGTATCCTGTAACAGATCATCTGAAAAACTACTAATATTAGGTCTGTCAATAGCTTTTCTGAGGGCATAGGAATAATTCTTAATCAGATAATTAAATGCGGATGCATCTCTGTTTTTTAAAGCTAAGACGAGTTCTTCTTCTGAGCGCTTTTTAGAACTTCTATTCGGTATCACTCTCCTCCTTTCTCAAGTAAGTATCGAAATTATCTAAAATCCCTTTTTTCATTACAGCATTCAGGAACGGTTTCAATTTATAATCATCTGAGCTCATAGTTTCCTTCTTAAATTTGGACAAAGCGTAGCCATTACGACATTTGATATCATATTTTTTCATTTTATTGATCTGGTTAATTATTGGATTTGGGCTGGCGCTATAGTAAACTCCCGGTTCATAATGGCCTTATCTTTAATTGAAAGGGCAATTTTTATAGCTTCATTTTCTGATACGGCCATTATGTAAATAAAGATCTGTTCACCTTCAAAAAAGTAATGGCCGGCAATAGCCAGTTCTGAACGCTGCAAGTCATTCGATCGGGAAATGATGCATGCCTCATTTTGCCAGTTGAGCTGGATAAAATAGCAGTCCCGGGTGATATCGGTGTAAAAGCCGGGATTAAGATGACATTCTACGATCTGTGCATCGCTAAGTGTATTAAACCTGTTTAAATAAGCCCTTGCGGTATCTTCATCCTCAAAGGCTACATGAACAGGAATATCTTGCAGCTCATTTGGTTCGAGGATAAAAAAAATAGTTGAATGGTTTGCTGACTGATGAAGTTTCATATTATTGTTTTAAACGTAAATAATATGAGTCCGGTCGGGTTTTAGAAGGAAGATGCACTATAGCGGACCTATGTAAACCCATCTTGCAAGGCTTTCTGACGGCCGTGAGCATGGGATACAATAGGCCCATAACGCTATAGTGCACTTCCAAAAGTACAATAATATTTGTTATGGGCATTAGTCTATTGCCTCTGCTCATGCATCCGTCAGAAATTTTGCAAGCGAGACTCTTTAATTAACACCTCATTTAAGAAGTAATGATATGTTGTTATGTTCCTTTATTTCATCTGTTGTTATTTAATATGTACACTAGAAAAACCTTTACTTTTTAAGTCTTTTATCCTGGTATTCATTTATTACCTGTCTTCAATAACCCGATTAATACGACTATCCGGTTTGCGGAACGCTATCCCGAAAAAACAACCACATTATTCAATCCACCACGATCCGTTTTCATACAGTTTGTTTTACAAGTAATAAGTTAAATCAAATATAACAAAAATAACCTAAAACAACTTCAAATTTCACAAAAATTAATTATTGTATTATTTAGTAGAATATTGGATGTTTATCCAATATTTTGACAGAGATAAGAATTGAAAATATGGGATTATAAAAAATGGGGACAAATGATTAACTGGAGTATGCTGGTTTCCAGATTTGCACGGTTTCAGTTTCAGCAGCAGCATTTCCCATATGAATAGCGATAGACGAACCTTTTGCTGTTGCCGCATTTGATGCAGGCTTGCTTTTTGTAAAGATACAGTTTACGAAATCCTTCAGCGCATAGACCGTCGGTTCCAATAATTTTTCACCTGGTTTCTCAAAAATCAGTTCATTGCCTTTCCCTTGCGTAGTAACTGCAATGGTAGCTCCGGTTACCCCATCCACTGTACCGCGTTTGTTGTTTAACGATTCGGGATAAATAAATGCCTTATCACGCTGGATTTCCAATGTCGCTTCATCACCTAAAATCCGGATGCCATATCCATTGTATGCATTGGACAGTACAGATGTAACGCTTACTTTAATGTCATCAGGATATTCATAAATGGCCCGGATATTGTCGTAAGTATCCCTGCCGTCTTTCCAGTAATTTATGCCGCCCATCGCTGTAACTTTTAAAGGATGGCTATCCATAAGGTAATGTACCGCATCTATAGCATGCGCACATAGTTCAGATAAGGGGCCGCCACAATATTCTTTATACATCCTCCAATTAATGGCCCGTTCCATTTTGGGGTCAGCAACCGGAAAGCGCCAGTTGGAATTCCGGTTATACTGGCATTCAAAATTCGTGATCTTTCCCAACCAATTCTGATTGATCACTTCTTTAACTTTATGGTACAAACCAAAATAACGGTACTGATAACCTACCTGAAACACGAGGTTTGATTGACTCACTTTTTTCTCCAGGTCAATCGCCTGGGCAATATCATAGGTCATTGATTTCTCCAGGTATACATGCTTTCCTGCAGATAACGCATCTACAGCCATCGGGTAATGTAAATAGAGCGGGGTAGCAATGATCACCGCATCAATATTTTTATCTTCCAGTAGTTTACGATAATCAACATAGGCTTTGGCACCTTTAGCAGCCTGTTTCAGGCCATTTTTAAGGTGTTCGGGAATGGGGTCACAACAGGCTGTGACCTGCATTTCAGGTATTCCCCCAATCAGCTTGATTAAGCCTGTTCCTCTTGATCCTGTACCGATCAGTCCAACCCTTACGATATCGTTTTTAAAAGGATCTTTTGCCAATGCAGGAAATCCCGCGTAACTCAATGCAAACCCTGATAAAGCGGCTGCATTCCTGGTTAAAAATTCTCTTCTTGAAAGTTCTTCTGGTTTCATTGTGTACTTTATTTTAGAAAACCATCAACAGGTTAAAATTAAATATTGTATGATCTGAAAAACGAAACTAAGGATATCAGCAGATAATAAGCCAGTATGGAACAGATAAAATAGCGGCAACGCTGCCGATAACGTTCTCGCTATTTTATTCGGTTTTATCATCCTATTCTTAAAAGTCATTTAATAGCTTTGAAAAAACTCATTACCATATTAATCACACAGTTAATGAAGAACAACAGAAGAGATTTTTTAAAACTTGGCGGCCTGGCTGGTCTTGGGCTGGCCTCTTCGGGTATTTTATCGGCCTACACTTCCGCTGATACTTCAACGCAGGACGATATCCTTAAACTGGCAAAAAGGGTACACAAACAGGAATTTAACATGAGCGGCTATTCAGCTCCAAAACTGGATACGGTCCGTATAGGTTTTATTGGATTAGGTAACCGCGGGGCCGCAGCCGTAAAACGTATGGCAAGGATTGCAGGTACAAGTATCAATGCGCTGTGCGACCTGCGTCCGGAAAAAACAACTGCTGCTGCGCAGGGTTTAAAGCAGACCGCGCACAAACCTGTGGTATATACCGATAAAGAAGAAGCATGGAAAAAACTCTGCGAACGTGACGATATTGACCTCATCTATATAGCAACCCCCTGGGAACTGCACACGCCAATGGCAGTGTACGCCATGAACCATGGTAAGCATGTATGCACCGAAGTGCCTGCAGCTACTTCACTTGAAGAATGCTGGCAACTGGTACAAACCTCCGAGCGTACAAAGAAACATTGTATGATGCTGGAAAACTGTTGTTATGATTTTTTTGAGATGCTTACCCTCAACATGGCACGACAGGGATTTTTTGGCGATATCATTCATTGTGAAGGCGCTTATATCCACGACCTGTTGGAAGGGAATTTTTCGAAATCGAAATATTATGATATGTGGCGACTGAAGGAAAACATTAAGCACAAAGGCAATCTATATCCTACACACGGACTTGGTCCGATATGCCAGGTGATGAACATTAACCGTGGTGACCAGATGAACTACCTGGTATCGGTTTCTTCGAACGACTTTATGATGAATGAAATGGCGAAGGAGCTCGCAGCTAAAGACCCATTTTACAAACCTTATGTAGGCAAAACCTACCGGGGCAATATGAGTACCACGACCATTAAAACACACCTTGGCCGCACGCTGATGGTACAGCACGATGTGACTTCGCCAAGGCCATATTCGCGTTTACACCTGATTAGCGGAACAAAAGGTACTGCGCAGAAGTATCCTTTGCCGGCACGAATTTCCACCAGCCATGAGGGCTGGCTTTCCGATAACGACTTTAAAGCCTTAGAAGAGAAATACACCCCTAACCTGGTCAAAAAGATAGGTGAGATGGCTAAAGCTGTAGGTGGACATGGGGGAATGGACTTTTTGATGGACTGGCGTACAATAGATTGCCTAAGGAACGGGCTTCCGCTAGACCAGGATGTGTATGATGCTGCGCTCTGGAGTTCTATCCTTCCGCTGAGCGAGTGGTCTGTAAATAACCGTTCAAACTCTATTGATGTTCCTGATTTTACCGGAGGGTCCTGGAAAACAAATTTACCAGTAGACATCTCCCTTTCAAAAGGCGGTACAACCGGGGTAATTTAAAGATCAGAACAGCAACAAAATAAATGAACTGCCTTAGGGAGAAGGGCTAACTATTGCCTATAAATCTGACAGGCCAAACACAAAAACGATACATAAATCATTGAAAACACGAAAACAATAAAATGGAAACAAGCGTAACGAACAGTCCTGAAGAGCTGGGAACCGCCGCCGGAAAGGCTGCTGCAGATCTGATCAGGGAAACCATTGCCAGGAACGGCAAGGCAAACATCATTCTTGCCACAGGGGCAAGCCAGTTTGAGACTTTAAACCAGCTCATCAGAGAGGATATTGACTGGAGCAAGGTTGCCATGTTCCATCTGGATGAATACATCGGCTTACCGGAATCTTCTCCTGCAAGTTTCAGAAAATACCTTAAAGAACGCTTTCTTCAAAAAGTAGCTCCCCTAAGGGCAGTGTACCTGGTTAACGGGGAGACCAACCCTGAGGCTGAATGCAAGCGCCTGGGCGAAATCATTCGGCAAAACCCTATAGATGTTGCGTTGGTAGGCATCGGCGAAAATGGGCATCTTGCATTTAATGATCCCCCTGCAGATTTTGAAACACATATCCCCTATCTCGTGGTAAACCTGGATGAACAGTGCCGCAAACAGCAATTTGGAGAAGGCTGGTTTAATAGTATTGAGGATGTTCCTACCCAGGCCATCAGTATGTCGGTCCAGCAAATCCTAAAATCAAAACACATCATCTGCTCGGTACCCGACCGCAGGAAAGCCCAGGCGGTAAAGGATAGCTTAGAACAACCCGTGAGCAATAAATACCCCTCAAGTATCTTACAACTACACCCCGACTGCAGGTTTTATTTCGATAAGGCTTCTGCAGAATTGCTTTCAGCAGTATAGATAAAGAGGTTTAATAGGGAGCCCTGGATTAAAACCCAGGGCAATTTCCATTCCCTGGTTTCTATATCTTCACAAACATCCCGTTTTGCCTGGTCCTGATGTTGTTGAACTCAATAATATAAGAACCTTGCGGGAGCTGGGTAACTTCTACTTCTGTTTGCCCTGCTCCTGCCTGGACTTTTTTACTGATCAGCTTTTCCCCCGTTATGCCATAGACATTCATCGTTGCAGATGCCTCCGCTTTAGCGTGCTTTACCGTCAACACTGTTGAAACGGGATTTGGGTACATTTTCAGTTTTTTTATTTCCGGCATTGCAGCGGTATCGGCCATTTTAACAACCACCGAACTCCGTGACATTAAAGATGGGCTATTGTCAATACTTACCGTGTTGCTATAAACTGTGTCGCCGGTATCATCAATGCGTTTACTCCCGACTTTATAATATACCAGCTGATGGGGCGCTGCATTGTCTTTCATCAGATAAACAGTTTCATTGATAGCAGCAGTACGCGCGGTGATTTTTGTAAATGAGGTACCATCTGTTGAGCGGTACAATCCCAGATTGAACTGATCTTTTGCCCAGTCGATATTGAAGTTCACCTTAACGGTGTCCAGCCCTCCTTTTTGTGCATTGATACCCAAAAAAACAATCTGCTGATCGGGCGAAGGGATGCTGTTCAGGTATTTTTCGAGCTGGGTATAACCGTCTGCACCATAAGTATTTTTGTTCAGCCCAATCGAATCCGTTGTAGAATTCTGGATCATCTTTTCCCACCAGTCGGGCAAGCCATCGTTGTCAGTATCCCTTGGATAAGTTGTGCTGCTCAATACCGGCCAGCCGCCAACTGTATTCTGGCTGTCTATTATGCCTGAAGGGTGTACCATTCCACTAGCTACATAGCTACTGTCTTCATACGTAGCGATACCCGTTCTGGTTTCTTTAACAATCCTCCGGTCAACTGTATCCCGTCGTGGCAAAATCGCACCGGCGCTATTCATTACCGCATTAAAAGCATCCTCTGCCGTTTGTGTTATAACGGGCGCATATGGAAAGGGTGTAAATGACTGTCCGGCTGCTTTCATTGCCGCAGCATTGTAATAACTATCTAGCTGCACCCCCTTTGTCCAGTTATCCGCCGTAACATCAGGAAATCCGTGTACATAATTTCCGTGTACATAAAACTTCCCTCCGAATACCGTATCCCCAGCCAAAGTTGTACTGTAGCTGGTATACAATAAAATCCGGTTTTTACGGTTTGAAGCAGAACTTGCGGCTGCGCCTGTGGTTGCAGGACCAGCTTTGTGGTAATTATTCACCATATTATAATGCCCTCCGGCACCACCGTATGGGGAGCCTACCCAATTGTAAACAACATTGTTCCGGAAATCTGCATATTCCAGTTCAGGCTGTAAATTAGTTGTACTACCCGAAAATCTGGGATTTCTGTTGGAATTACTGGCCAGCAGGTTATGGTGAAATGAGGAATTCTGACCGCCCCAAATCCCCCCGTAGCCATGAGGCGTACCTTTGGTATGGAGCGACTGATAAAGACTTTCACTGAGCATGCTCCATTGCAATGTAAAGTTTGAAATGGCGTAAAAAGAGCCTACTTCATCGGTAGACCAGCTCATGGAACAATGGTCGACAATGATGTTGTTAAAAGGCTTGGTAATGGGATCTCCAAAATTGTTATACATAGCATCCACTACTTTGGACGAATCGCCGGGAATAGTGATCAGATCGCCAGGCCGGGAACGAATGTGTCTTACAATAATATTATTTGCCCTAATGCCCAAGCCATAATTCTTTAAACAAATGCCATCACCCGGCGCCGTTTGTCCCGCAATAGTAATGTTGTCTTTAGTAATGGAAATAACACTTCGCAGGTTAATGGTGCCGGATACTTTGAATAAAATGGTACGGTTAGGTTGCGACACCGCATCACGCAAACTTCCGGCAAGACTATCTTTAAGATTGGTTACATAATAAATATCCCCGCCCCTGCCCCCTTTTGCATAACGGCCACCACCTTCTGCCCCGGGAAAAGCCAGCTGAGGTGAAACTTCGCCGAAACCGCTAATAGAAACATCTTTTGACACCAGATATCGGCCATCACTGAAAGCAGCCGTTGTCCATGGGTAAACCCTGAGGTAAAATGTCCGGTTCTCCGAAACCGGAATATTGAGGTTTGTAAATGTGATTACAGCAGGTACAGATCCTGATGTAAGTACTACATCGGGATTTAAATTGGTAAAGGCAATTCCATCTGTAGACCAGCAAATACGGGCATGTGCATAAGCAGATGAATTAAAGCCCAGCGGAACGCTAACCTTGGTTACCACAAAATTATATCCTGCAACCGGAGCTAATGCATATTGCACATACCTGCTGCTGTCGGCCCCGGTATTTGCAGGCCAGGTTCCATCCAGGGGCAAAATACGTTGTCCCCCATTGCCGGAAATATAATTATTTACCTTAAGTCCGGATAGCGCTTGCGCAACCGCGGAAACCTGACCTGTTGTGGACGGAGTTTGGTTTGCGGTTAGGGGCCAGCCTGCAACCGGGGAAACGTTTGTGGTCCCGCTAATGACCAGGTTCTTTATGAGCAGGTATTTACTGCTAATAGCACTGGCTGTCCAGGGCGAAATCCTGAAGTACATTTTTTTACCGCTGGGCACAGTAATGTTCAATCCGCCAAAAGTATATGCGACGGGCGTTGTACCGGATAGCAGTGAAAAATTAGAGGTTAGATTTGTGAAGTGAACACTATCGGTAGACCAGGCCAGGTTTACACGCCCTGCCCCCGAACCATAAAAACTGATCATCAGTGCTACAGAACTAACATTTAAATCATTTCCGCTTAGAGGGCTCAATACAAACTGCATAAACCGTGTACTGTCTGGCATGGTCTGGGCAGGCCAGGTACCACCTGGCGGTAACGTCCGCTGACCACCACTAATGTAATCCTGGATGGATAGGCCCGAAAGCTGCTGGGCAGCCGCTGTAATACTTCCCGTTACGGATGCATTTTGGTTTGCTGTTAACGCCCAGGTTGCCGTTGCTGCAGTTTGGGCACAAAGTTTTCCGGCCGCTCCCCAGCAAAACAGGAAAACAATAAGGCCTTTTATAACTTTAGTATCCATAATCTTGTTTCAGCTTTGGATTTGACTCTACTACTGATTGGGGCAATGGCAGCAGTTCGCTGTGATTGGGTGTAAAGTACTGTGCAAAATTAGTGATCCAGGCTGTGGTGATTGAACTTACCCAGGCCACCCTTGTATAACCTGTAGGTGTTGTAGCTGGGGTTGGTGTATAAAGGGAATTGCTAAAAATAACTTCAGTGGAAGCCGATTTATAATACATATTCTGCGGAAGGTTATTGTAAGGGGCCGCTTTATTCAACATTTTGGTGTAATTGCCCCGCGTTTCGGCGATCTTCGAGGCCAGCAGGTTCCAGCGGATGAGATCGTACTTACGGATGCCCTCTCCTCCGAATTCGAAATAGCGCTCATTCACAATTGCATTAAAGAAATCATCTTTGCTGGAAGGGGTCAGCCCTATGGCAGTCTCATTGCCTTTAAAACCACGTTTCCTAACTTCCTCATAGGCAGATTTCGCTGCCGCTGTTGGTCCATTGTTCAGTTCGTTCTCGGCTTCGGCAAACATTAACAGGACATCCGAAAAACGCAGGATCGGCCAGTTGATCCCGGTTTGCTGACTGGCAGAGGTTGGTGCCGGGTTCCACCAATCGGCCCTGAATTTTCCGCTAACCATATTCACCATTGTTTGTACAGCTTTGGTCTTATCGGCATTGTTATAATAGGGTGCCAGGGTAACATCCCTCCGGGTATCCAGAGCATTAAAGGAATAAAAATAAACCGGGACCGCCCGTATAGAACTATTGCCCAATTGTGCCGTACCGGAGGAGGCATAAAAACGAGGCCCGTCATAATAGCCTATCCTTCCGCTGATGTCCTTCCCCATAGCCACTTCAAACATCACCTCGCCATTGGGCTCAATTTTAAAAGCATCAATGTAATTTTTAAATATATCCTGAAATGTAGGGTTCAGATTATGCTTGTCACGATGTTGCATAATTTCCGCACATTCATCCCTCGCTATTTTATAGAAATCTAGATAGTCGGGTTTACGTTCCATTTGCTGGGAAGCCCTTCTAAGGGAATAACCTCCCCTATAAAGCGAAATCCTGGCCCTTAACCCTTTAACCGCCCCTTTGGTAATGCGTTCGTCAATTGCTACTCCGGCATCATTACGCCAGGGAACAAGCTCGCCGGCCAGCTTCAGGTCATCGATTATCCTGTCATAAATCAAGTCCCGGTCTGTTTTTGGCAGGTAAAGATCTGACTGATCAATTGCCGGTTCAAACATAGCCGGAAGATCACCCCAGTTCCGGATCAGCTCAAGGTAAAACTGGGCACGTAAGGTCAGTGCTTCGCCATACAAGCGTCTCAACTGTTGCTTTTCTCCTTCGGAGCCATTGTTATACATGGCCATTGCCGGAATGTTCTTAATGCAGATGTTTGCCCTTTCTATCCCGGTATACAATTGTTGAAATGGGAGTGTAAGCTGCCCGTTTGTAGGCTGCAGGTTGTACCTGGATAAATCGCGGGAATTATTGTCGGGTGCCGAAGCATTTGTAACGCCAATAAATTCGTCAGTATCGTAAGGGTACATCATACTCAGGCGGCTACCGTAACCGTTATCACCGGTTAGCTGTTCATAAACACCCATTAGCGCACTGGTGGTATTGGCCACATTGCTAAATACAAACTGTTCATCAAAAGCAGATTGTGGTGATACTTCCAGATATTTTTTACATGAACTCAGGCCAAGCATACTTGCAAACACAATGGCCATTGGGAAAAATATTTTTACTTTCATCTTTTGGGCTTTTAAGGTTAAAGGGAAAGGTTGATACCAAATATATAAGTGCGGCTGCGTGGGTAGGCAGAGTAATCTACCCCAGGTGTTACCGGGTCGGAGCTTCTTACGTTCACTTCAGGATCAAAGCCGGAATAACCGGTAATCACGGCGACATTGTTTGCGGTGGCGTACACCCTTAGTTTATTAATTTTAGCCTTGTTCAGCAGTTTTACAGGAAAGGTATAGCCTAAAGTAATGTTGTTGAGCCTTAAGAACGAGCCATCTTCAACTGCCCATGAAGTTGGGTAAAAGGCCCCGCTTCCGGTAATGGGCTGCCATATCTTCGCGTCTTTGTTTAGTGCGGCCAGCTGATCAGGCGGAATGCCTGTAACCTGCGCAACCCCGCCAGTTACCGTAACCTTCTGCACCAAATTGCCATTGGCATCAATGGTTTTCCAGCGGTCTTTCATAATGGCCAGCATATTGGTGTTTGGCGTATAGCTGTTGGTAAATTCAATTTTATTGGCGTTGTACACATCATTGCCCACCACAAAGTTGACGAACATACTGAGATCAAAGTTTTTGTAGGTAAACTGTTGGTTAAAGCCTCCCGAAAATTTAGGAGTAGCATTACCAATGATGTCTTTGTCGTTTTCGTTGATGATGTTGTTGCCATCGCGGTCTTTCAGTTTCATCCAGCCAGGCTGTGCGATGCCCAGCACACCAGATACATCGGCCACGCCCGGTTTAAGCGTATAAACCTGTGTAGCGGCATCGTAATTGAAATCGCTGACGCTGTAAAAGCCGTCTGAGATATAACCATACATAGAACCTACAGGCTTACCCACCTGCACAATATAATCCGAAGGCTGACCCGACACAAAAGCTACAGCAGGCGATGGCAGGTAGCTGGAAGCGGATGCCAGTTTCTCAATTTTATTGCGGTTAAAGGCCAGGTTGAAATTGGTGGTCCAGGAGAAGTCCTTGTGCTGTACAGGGATGGCATTCAGTTGAAACTCCAGTCCTCTGTTCGAGGTTTCGCCCACATTCTGCAACTGCGTAACATAGCCCGATATGGAAGGGATACGCACACGCAGCAGCAGGTCTTTCACCTTATTTTTATAGGCATCAATGTTCAGTTGCAGCCGGTTATCCCACAAGGCAATATCAAGACCTATATTTTGTGTAACGGTAGTTTCCCATTTCAGGTTTTTGTTGGCCAGACTGGCAGAGCTGTAGCCCGGATTGATCACTTCGTTAAGTGCATATTTGGCATTGGTAGAGAAGGTAGTCAGGTATGAATAATCTTCTATCCTGTTGTTCCCCGATGCCCCGTAACTGGCGCGCAGCTTCAGATCTGAGATAACAGAAATGTCTTTCATGAAATCCTCTTTCGATATCCTCCATCCCAATGAGCCTGAAGGGAAGTAGCCCCATCTTTTATCGGCAGCAAACTTTGAGGAAGCATCTGTCCTGAAGCTAAACTTGGCCAGGTATTTATCGTCAAATGAATAATTTAAGCCTGTAAAAAAGGAAAGCAAACGGCTCTCATTGATTACGTTGGCCGGAAATAGTGGCGAGCTCTGCCCTAGACTAAGCTGTCCCAATGCCTTTTCGGGAGTAATTCCCAAAGGGAACAGTTTCAATTGGTCGAGCTTAACCTCATCTTTTAAGTTATAGATCTCCTGCCCCAGCAAGGCGCTAAAATTATTTACCCCCTTTTTAAATGTATAGGTAAATACGTTAGAATTATTGAGGCTAAAGCGTTTGGTGTTGTTGATGTTGACAATAGGCAGTCCGCTCCCGTTTATACGGGCATTGGAAGTGATATAATCATCAAATGCACTGAGGGTGTTGTTGCTAAAATTTACCCCGGCCGTAGACCTGAAAGAAAGCCCTTTGATTAAAGTATAATTGATATAGCCATTGATATTCAGATTGTCGGACGGTCTGTTTCTGTATTGTGCATCACTAAGCTGTATGGGGTTTAATACCCCAAGGCCGTTCCCCGTATTGGTTTCGTTGAAATAATCCTCATCCAACACATCATCACTCATACCTGTGGTGTTGAATGGTTTGTATTTGATGGTATGACGCAGCAGACTATATGTTGCAGTGGCTTCGCTTGTTGACACCCCTGAGCCCTGGATCTTCTGGTTGTTGTAGCGTGTGCCAAATCCTGCCCTGAGTTTATCGCTGGCCCTGTGGTCGAGCTTCAAATTGAAGAGCTGCCTGTTAAATTTAGAATTGAGCATGATGCCCTGCTGTGCATTATTTGTATAGCTCACATTAAAAGTGGTTGCTTTACCGCCACCGGTAATGGCAACAGTATGCGTTTGTGAGACCGCATCCCGGCCGAATGTTTTTCCCTGCCAGTCTATCGGAACTGCATTTTTGTAATCACCAATATTAGCGAAGCTACCATATACCTGTTCAAAGGCCGCTTCCGTATTTGTTAAGCCCCTGGATCTTTCATATTGTCGCAGTACAAAATCATAGGGGCTCATTACCTCCAGTTTATTTTGCAATTTTGCCAGGCCGACAAACCCATCGTAGCTTACCCTGGTTTTCGCTTCTTTGCCCCCTTTTGTAGTGATTACCACAACCCCATTGGCACCCCTGGCACCATAAATCGCTGTTTCAGCGGCATCCTTAAGCACCTCAACAGATTCAATATCTGTGGGCGAAATATTAGATAAGCCATCCTCCACCTGCACCCCGTCAATCACATACAAAGGTGAATTACTTTGCGTAATAGATCCTCCACCTCTTACCAGCACCCTGACATCGGCGCCGGGCATCCCCTCATTTGCCGTAATCTGAACACCTGCCAGCCTGCCGGCAAGTGCCTCAGCTGCAGAGTTGACCGGTATATCTTTCAACTGCCTTGCATTTACAGATGCTACCGCACCGGTAATATCCTTACGTTGCATTGTTTTGTAGCCAATGGTGACCACTTCGTTTAACATGTAGGCTTCCGGTTGGAGCCTTACGCTGAGTTCTTTATTGTCTGTAACTTTTACCTCCCGGGGTTTATACCCGATAGATTTAAATACCAGCGTAAGTTCTCCACTTCCTGGTACTGTTAATTTAAATGCGCCATTTACATCGGTACTTACGGCAATGGTTTGTCCCTTAACGGAAACAGACACGCCTGGCAACAGCTCGTCTTCGGCCTGGCTCATTACTTTACCTAAAATGATACGGGTTTGTTGCTGTGAAAAAGAAATACCGGAAAAATGCAGCAACACAAAAAATACTTGTAAGAATCTTTTCATAATGTTTGGTTATAGCTGGTTTAGCACGACAGAGCAATCGCTTATAACAAGATTACATTATTATGATGAAGATAATCTCCATTTATCGCTAAAAATGTATGCAAGCGTTACCGATAACGTTATCGATACCGTTTTCGGTAATTTTATGGGGCGCTCCGGCATTCGGCAAGGGGCGAAAAAGTATATTAGCAATGAAGAACTTAATTAAACAATAATGAAGCAGACTTTAAAAACGTTAATTGCAGCAGCAACGCTAGTATTTGTATTGATTGGCTTTAAAAATGCACAGAAAAAGATAACCATCTATTCCATAGGAGACTCCACTATGTGCGATTTTGCGCCTGCTTATCTTTCACAGTTCGGAGGAGAAAATTACCCCATTAGGGGATGGATGCAAATGATGCCCCAGTTTTTCAATAACAATGTGCTGATTCATAATGCAGCCCGTAGCGGCAGAAGTTCTAAAAGCTTCAGAACAGAAGTACATTGGAAATCTGTTATTGAGCGCGTAAAGGCGGACGATTATGTATTCATTATGTTTGGTGCAAATGACCAGAAACCAGATACCGCAAGGCACACCGATCCGGCGACAACCTACCGGCAGAACCTGTTGAACTATATCAACGAAACAAAGGCAAAAGGGGCATATCCTATTCTTTTCACTTCGCTCGTGCGCAGAAACTTTGGCAAAGACGGCAAACTTGTTGATACTTACGGTGAGTATGTAACTGCTGTACTCAAACTTGCCAAAGAAACGGATGTACCTGTAATAGACCTGAATAAAAAATCCGCAGACCTCGTAACCAGCTATGGTCCCGAAGAATCAAAAAAACTCTTCCTGTATATTGAACCTGGAAAGTTCAGCAAATTACCAGAAGGCAAAAAAGATGACAGTCATTTGTGCGTATTTGGGGCTACTAAGATTGCAGGTCTTGCAGCTCAGGGACTAAAGGAAATCAGCTCACCACTGGCTGCATATCTCAAATAGCAGTTTCTTAGCTGTCGAAGGACATACTAATTACGCGATCAGATCATGAGGCACAATACTGACTTAGCCAGTATTGTGCCGATAAGATTGAAAAAAGATAGAAGCTTTACTTTTATAGCAACCTTGCCTACTTTGGAAAAAAGAATACAAAAAAGCACTCAAATACCCGAACCAGGTTAGCCTGGAAAGTTATACTTTACTTAGCGTCAATGAGCTTCCTGGTTTTACCCAAACAGCCTTCTTAGTAATTGTTTTTCCTTTATCATCTAAAAATTTAGGCTGCCATAGGATTTTCTTTTTCCCGTTATTGGTGAGTGTAGTTACTTTATTGCCTTCATGTTTTATACTGATCGAAGTGCTCAATACAGGAAGATCTTTCAATTCAACGATGGTTTCTTTTTTCCCACGGTATAAAGTTGTGACCTGATTAAATCTTGCATCAGCTTCTACCCCCATTAGCCCCTCTACAAAACCTTTGACAACCCCAAAAGAAACCTCTGGATATTCTCTCCTGCTTGTTGTCGGGTTGGTTAGGTGCAGCATATAATCGTAAGCTTTTTCTATCTGTCCGTTTTGGTACATAATCAAAGGAAAATACGACAGGTTTTCTATATTCCAGTCTCTAGATAATAAATATTGTATGGTTTTTTCTTTGCGCGGGCCTTCTTTCAATGCATCAAACCAAAGCAGAAAAGTATCCCCTTCCTCCATACCGAACTTATGGTCATTCGAATAAAAAGTATTGTAGCGGGAAACACTATCGTTCCACCACAAATCATCGATACTTTTCTGATAACGTGCGGCCTTTTCCCTGAATAGCTTTGCCCGATCGCGCTGTCCTTTTAGTTCCAGGATCGAAGCGTATGACATCAGCCCTCTGTATATTGCGCCAACCAGGTCTACGCCCATTTTAATGTTAGGTACACCTTCAGAATAAGAAGGTAAACCCCGGCATCTGTGAAAAGAATCTTCAATATTAAAAGGTACCGGAGCATTAGGATGCGTTGGCCTGCTGAGCAGGGAATCTGCCTGCAACACCCAACGGTCAATATAATCAGTAACCGATTTTTCATAGAAATGCTCAAAGCCCGCTCCTTTGATGTACTCTTCATCACCTGTCCATAAATATAGCTTCCAGCCAGTATTCAATATGTCAAAATTCGCATTGAGGTTATACCAGAACTCCTTATCATTGCGATAATCCTCCACAGCGGGCTTCCCTAAGTGGTTTATCTCCCAGTAAGAACACCAATCTTTGGATTCAGATATATTATTAACAAAAAGCCTGAGCATATTTTTGTTCTCCTTACTCAAACCGAGGATCTCGCCACCAATGCTCTGATGCGCGACATCCCGCATACAGAATGCAGACCTTGGCGGCAATGCGGATTCATACCATGGACCTACAGGATCAGCTGGCTTCCCTTTGTAGCTTAAAGCCATTTCTTTGGCACGACTAAATGCCGTCTGCAATGCGGCATCGCTTGATTTAAAAGTTACTCCACTATTTTGCGCATATGCGCCATAGCAAAGGCTAATAAAAAAGTATAAAAAAAAGATTCTTTTCATGTGTTTAATATAAGTTAATTTCTACAGCCTGCTTTCCATCCCAGTTAATTTCCTGTCTTTTGCCACTTTCCTGCTCAATGATGATCCTGATCTTTCCATTAACGTCCGAAACAGCAATTCCAAAATCGTCATTAAAAGCCTTAATGTGGTTCAACGACATTTTCTTCCATCCTTTAGGAAGATATGGCCGCAGTATAAATGACTTAAAGCCTTTAGGCTCTATGCCAAACAGACCTTCTGTTATAGCACGACAATACAATCCGCTCTCCGCTGATAAATGACGCTGGTCTCCCTCCGGCCAGGCCTCCACCGCATAAGGTACATGTTCGCCAAGCAAACGCTTGGAGGTATAGTATTTCAGGTATTTCATTGTGGTATCAGTAATACCCGCATTGAACAATCCACGAACAGCATATAAAAGCGAGCGGTCCCAAAATGTTTTTGATCCCGATTCACTGAGCATTCCATCCTTTGTCCACAGATAATCAGATAAAAGGGCTTTGGAGGTCTGCTCTTTTCTATCATATATCCCCATTACCAAGGGCATCCCTATCCATGACCTTAGTTTATCGTTCCCGTCATAATAGCGATAAGTATTATACCCCTGTACATTGGCGCCAAAGTATTTTTCAATTGCCGATCTCAATTCAGCAGCCTCTTTACGCAAATTTACTGCAGTAGCTTTATCGCCCAGGGCTGCGGCCAGATCTGAGGCACTGATCAGTGCGCCGTAAGCAAGGGTATTGGTAGACAGGTTAATTTTCCCTGCCGGAAATCTGCCTTCCAACTCATCCGAATCAGAGGCGATCACCCCATCTGCACTTTTCTTCCTTCTCGAAAACTCGAGGCACCACTCTATCAGCGGCCATAAATTTCGCGCTTCTACCGTATCTGCATAAGCAAGCGCAAATCTTGATGCACCATAAGCGATCATCGCCATATCGCCCCGGTCGCCGGCACCGTTCCATATATCAGTTCCTTCCGCAATAATAGAACTTGGAATTGCCTTGTAATCCTTATTCATATACTTTGCGAACAGCCTAAAACTGTTCTTTGCGCTTTCATTTCCGGCAGCATTCCCCAGAAAAGGGAAAAAGGGGTTCATGTATTCTGCCTGGTCGTTCGCCCAAATCGCAGCGTAATAAGAACCACCGCCCGGACCATGCATTAAACCATTCTTTGTATCAAAAATACTTTCTGAAGCCCTGATTTTAGCAAAAGAGAACATTTGGTCCAGCGTGTCATCCGGAGTTTTCAGCACCAGTTCCTGCGTAATTTCACGGATAAAGTTCCTCCGTTTCAGAGATTCATATTCCGAAGAGAATGTATAAGGCTGATCAGCTATTTTCCTGGCAGAATAAACAACAGCATAAATTCTCTCTTCTCCGGGCTTTAAAATAAACTTGCCGGCCCCATAGATCTTTGTATTCAGTAAATAAGTTCCGTAAACACCTTTGTTTTGCTTTGTACTATCTGTTTTATCAAATTCAGGAACTACAATTTCAACTGGCTTTGATCCCCTGTTCTTAAATACCGAATGTTCTATAAATGCAGGCTTATCTACTGAAGGAAAAAGTTCACGCGATAGGCTTATACTTCCACGTTCTCCAATCTCCGTCCTGGCTTTCACCGAGCCATTAATCGAAAAGGCGGCAGGTTGCTCCTTTACCGCTGCTCCATTCATCACAACAGCAGGTACAGGTTGGTCAAAATCCCTGATCAGACTTCCACGGGTATCATTCGGAATGATCCGCAGCATCGGAAAAACCAGTTTCCGTTTCAGCACCAGATAACCTTTCTCATCTGCGCCATAAGTAATTATCGCGGAAATTTGTTTACCGCTCATCTCAATCTGATCGGTATGTTTACCATCTTTTTTCACCGTCCATTCGATGCCCCCGTTCTTGAGGAGGTGCCAGCGTAAGTCCTGCCCGTTTACAGCAAAACCATACGATAGGAATAAGATAAATAATGTACTTTTTATAGCGGAATACTTCATATTAAAAAAGGAAATATGAAGCATGGGCAGTTGCCCATACTTCAATAATGGCTGATAATTATTTGTAATCGGGGTTTTGAATGATAGCCGGGTTCTTTTGTATTTCCGTTCTCGGTATTGGATAATAATAAAAGCTAGGTACCCAGGTACGCTCCTGAACGGTCATTTGCGCATAGGTAAAGCTACCATTCGGTTGTTTGGTAATGATCACCCCTTTTGCATCTTCTGAACCTAATTCCGCTATTCCCCATCTTCTGATATCAAAATAACGATGTCCCTCAAAGCACAGTTCGATCCTGCGTTCATGCCTTATTTTATCCATCAATGCTGTTCCAACTGCATTCACCCCAAGCAATCCGCCCTTCTCTACCCTTATTTTGTTCAGGTAAATTAAAGCTTCCCCATCTTCACCAAGTGCAGAACAGGCTTCAGCATAGTTCAGGTAAATCTCCGATAGCCTGAAAACCGCCCATTGTGTAGCATCATAGTCCTGAACGTTCCAATCATGTGCCTCATTGACCATTTTTTTCATGCAATATCTGGTCTTTGATGCGTTCCAGGGAGAATAAGGACTTTGAGGGGAGTCGTCCCCGCCTTCAAAAAAGCCTGTTAGCCGTCCTTTAAACTGCTGGTTATTCGCTAATATGGTTGCGTAAAATCTCGGTTCCCTATTCAGGTATGGATCTTTTGCCTGTACAGGATTGCTCCAACTGAACTTTGTACCATCGGCCATTTCAAAATCGTCCACCATTTGCTGAACAACATTATATGCACTGTAACCATTATAACCATTCGGACTCAAATCCCGGCTAACCGTGTTAAACCTATCGGCTTTTACCAGTCCGCTGTATACCCTCGAAAATATGATCTCCGAATTAAAGAAATCAAGAAAGGTCTTGTTATAAGTGCCATTTCCTGCATTACCGTATAACGCATATTTATTTCCTGTGAAATCAATAACCGCCTTAGCCGCTAATTTCGCATCTTCCCATAGTTTCCTATCGTTGCTTTTATTAAAATACGGACTTGCAGCATAGAGCAAAAGTCTCGATTTTAAGGCCATAGCAGCACCCGCTGTCGCACGCCCCTTGTCCATATCGTCTGTATAAGCTGCCGGCAACGTTTTTAAAGCTTCTGCGATATCCCCCAGTATAAAGTCTTTTGTCTCCGTCCATGTCGCCCTTTTTTCATTAAAAGTCCTGTCATTCACATCATACACCTTAACGATAAGCGGTACGCCCCCAAATCTTTTCAGCAACTCAAAGTAAGCCAGCGCCCTTAGAAAATAGACTTCTCCTTTCATCTTGTTAACTGCTGCATCGGCACCTGTTATCTGGCCAATATTCGCAAAGAAGATATTGCTGGAACGAATAGAACCATACATCTTGTTCCAGTGGTTCAGCGAGCCTGAGCTTTGATTATCCGGAGTTGCCTCACCACGTACATAAAGATTTTCATCTGTCCAGTTAAAGTTACCGTAAAGCTCATCCGTTTGAGCGCCCCAACCAAATCCACCATCTTTATAGGCCAGTACCGTTTGGTCGTAAATATTGTTTACAAAAACCTGGGCCAGCTTTGGATCGCTCCACACATCCTTTTCTGAGTAAGAATCCAGAGGCTGCAGGTCAAGTGCCTTTTTACATCCTCCAAATAACAGCGCGATAAAAACGGTTAAAACAGCGCTATTGATTTTTAAGTTACTTATGTTCAATTTCATGATATCTTTATTAGAAGGTGATATTTGCGCCAATATTGATCACACGCTGTTGCGGATAATACTGTCCTGAATTACTTGGATTTTCCGGATCAAAGGATGGGCCGAACTGATCAATAGAGAACAGATTTGTACCACTGATATAGAGTCTTGCACCCTGCATCTTTAACCTTTGGATCCATGTTGTTGGCAAGGTATAGCCGAACTCAATGTTCTTCAATCTCACAAAGGCGGCATTCCTCAACCACAGATCAGACTCTAGCTTATTTACGCCGAATGTACTACCTGTTGGGCCGCTAAAATTTCTGGGGTATTTACTGTCGCCCGGATTTTGCCATCTCTCTTCAAAAAACTCTTGCGCCATGTTTAAACCAGCAGGCGCCAGGTAAGATTTAGCCCTTGCCTGTCCCTGGAAGAAAACGGTGAAGTCTATGTTTTTCCATGATGCCCCCAGTGAAGTACCAAACATAAGCTCAGGTGTGCGTGTAAGCGGCGTCCTCACTTTATCCAGATCATTGATCGCCCCATCGCCGTTTATATCTTTATACTTGATATCGCCAACACCTGTACCTGCAGGATGTGGACTGTTGTCAATTTCCTGTTGATTTTGGTAAATACCATCTGATTGGTACAGGAACCAGGAATCAATGGGAAGATTTGTTTTGCGCTGGTAATCCGGAACATTCGCCGCCTCATCCATAAAAATTACCTTGTTTCTTGCAAAGGTGATATTGCCCCTGATGTTATATTTAAAGGAACCGCCAATATTGTTGTGATACAGTACTTCCATTTCAATACCGCGGTTCAGCACTTTCCCCAGGTTCTCATTGGGCAGGGTTAAACCGGTATATCCCGGAACAGACTCACTTCTGGTGATCAGGATGTTGGAGCGCATAGACCTGAAAACATCGATATTAACACCCAGCTTGCCATTAAAGAATTGTGATTCCACACCGATATCAGTGGTTGTCGCCAGTTCCCAGGTAATATTTGGATTGGGGGTTGGGCCAAGCACGAGTGAAGAAACCTGCGATGCCCCTGAGCCTAAGGAGTAACCATAGCCTGTACCTATCAAATAAGTCTGAAGGTAATTGAATGCAGAAACTATATCATTACCGGTCCTGCCCCATGAAGCCCTCAACTTTAGTTCATTGATCAGGTCAGACTTAAAGAAATCTTCCTGCGAGATACGCCAGCCTGCAGAAACACCCGGAAAAAATCCGTAACGTTTTCCTTCGGGAAAGTTCTGGGAGCCATCGTAACGCATGGTATAATCCAGCAGATATTTACTTTTATAATTGTAAGATAAGCGGCTGATGTAATTGATACGCGCAGCTTGTGCCGCATTAGAGTTATTTTGCTGACCAATAAGGCTTCCGGCAGATAGCTGATCCAGACTATTGCTCAGGAAATTTGACCTGGAAGCATTAATGATATCTGTATTTCCCCTGAAACTTTCAAAAGCAACAAAGGCATCAAATGTATGATCATTAATGGTTTTTGAATAACCCAGCTTCAAGTTTAACAAACCCTGATTGATATCGCCTCTTTGTTCGAGCAGTGAAGGGGCGATAGAGGAAACAACCTGAACATATCCCTTTGTTACCGGGTCGTACCGATATGCGGGTGGAGGGGTTTTGGTAAACGCTTTGACTTTAGACATCGTTTTATCAAATGCATAATACCCATCCACAAACAACCCTTGGGTAACCTTATCCAGCTTCCAGCTAAAAGAAGCTTTGGTCTGCAGGTAGTCTGTGGTAAATTTCTGATACCCCGCTTCTCCCGAAGTGACGTACAGCATACTGTTATCCGGCCCACCACCAATACCAACACCTACAAGTCCATTTTCGTAAACTGGTGTGAGGAATGGATAAGCCAGCCATAACTCCCTGAAAATCGCTCCTGCGTCATACCCAGACTTCGCTGCGTTTCGGAATTCGTTGCGGTAACTTACGTCAACACCGATCTTAAAATTATCCGTTACATTCACATCAACGTTCGCCCTTGCCTGATCTTGTTTATAATAGGCGGCATCACGTTTATAAATTCCATCCTGTTTCTGGTGCTGACCAGAAAAGAAGTAGCTCACTTTATCTGTTCCGCCGCTTAGCGAAAGTATGTGGTTTTGTTGTAATGCGCGGTCCTTCATTACCGCATCCCACCAGTTGCTGTTGGGATGTGCCAAGGGGTCGGACCCATCACGGAATTTTTCAATATCTTCAGGTTTCCAGGTTAACTGCTGACCAGCTAATGCATCGTATTCATTTGTCGCCTGCGCATATTGATAAGAGCTCAACATTTCCGGCACACGTGTTGGCTGTGTCCCTGCCCAGTTGGTTCCCAGTGAAAATACCGGTTTACCGGATTTACCTCTTTTCGTGGTGATTAAAATAACCCCATTGGCCGATCTGGCACCATAAATAGCAGCACTTGCATCCTTAATAACAGTAAAAGACTCTATATCGGCCGGGTTTAGCCTGGCAAAGCCACCAGACCTGTCGGGAATCCCATCAATAACTATTAAAGCCCCTGAATTGCCCAAAGTACTTTTCCCGCGGACAAACACATCGGCATTGTCATTTCCCGGCTCACCGCTTCTGGTATTCACGATCAATCCGGGAACCTGACCCGCGATCGAGTTGGTTAGGTTGGTTGTGGGCGATTTGGAGAGTTCAGCACCGCTGATGGTGGCAACAGCACCCGTTAAGTTCGCCCTTTTTTTGGTTCCATAGCCCACTACCACGATCTCATTGAGTCCCGAACCGGCAGCTTCAACCAGCTGCACATCGATGTTTTTTTTATTTCCTACAGAAATTTCCTGATCAGTAAAGCCCACATAGCTGAATATCAATACCGCATTGTCTGGCACACTTAATTTAAATCGTCCATCGGAATCTGTTTTAGTGCCCAACTGGGTTCCCTTTACCCTAACTGAGGCATTTGGCAACCCAATGCCGTTGTCGGTTACCCTGCCCGTAATCTGTTGCTGCGCAAACACCGGAGTCCAAAAAGCAAAGAAGAGCATTAATAAAATAAGCTTTTTCCGGAGCAAATCAGGATTGCCTAACTTTTGAATAGTAAGTTTTAGGTTCATATTTAGTTTATTTTGGTTAGGAATAAAACCATAGATCAGTTAGTCTAGTCTATACTGTTCTATTGTTACGTAAATATAAAATAACTTTTCCCACAATTGCAAGACTTATTTGCATTCCTGTGAAAAACCCGTCTAATTTCACAGTCGTCCATATTCAGAAAAACAGGCTTATTTACACCATTATTATTAAATGACCTATTTTTTAGTATAAATTCGAAAGTGAATAATATGTGAATATTTTTTACGATTATTGATGGACTGAAATTTACTACCTTGTAAAAAAAGGCGACAATAATTTAAACATATAGACTAGTGTAGCCCAACAAAATTTTTATGATAACCATTTTTGAAAAAATACAGGAACTCGAAGAAATCCCCTCTTACTCTAAGCATGAACAATTTGTTCAAGGTATAATCAATGCTATTGACGAAAGGATCATTTCGAAAGGAGAAGCACTCCCCTCTATAAATGTGCTGATCAGAGAGCTTGGTTTCGCCAGGGAAACTGTAATGAAAGGTTATCGCGAACTCATCAGTCGCGGCATAGTCGAATCAAAAAAAAGACTGGGGTATTTTGTAGCAAATGACGATACGGAGCAGACCTTAAAGGTAGCGCTGCTCATGTACCTGATTGACTCCTTTCAGGAGCAGTTTTACAGGAATTTCAGAACTGAATTAGGACCAAATGTCCATATCGATGTATTTTTTCACCATGGAAACATCACCATGTTTGAAACTATGTTGGATATGATCAAGGGAAAGTATGGGGTATATGTGATTTCACCAATTCCACATCCCAAAACCAGGTACCTGCTGGATGCGCTACCGACCAACAAGTTCATCATGTTTGACAGGTACGAACCGTTAAAAGGCGAATTCAATTACATTACGCAGGAGTTTGAGCAGTCAACCTACCGGATATTGGCCGAACTGGCCGATACGATAAAGAAGTTTGACGAAATGATCTTCTTCCACACACCGGGTTCATTGGATCCGGTAGAGATCATCAAATCATTCAAAAAATTCACAAAAGACTTCGCCGTAAATACAAGGATTGTTAATGAGTATGAACCCGGTAGCGTAGAAAAAGGTAAGGTCTATTTTACACTAGACAATTCACAAATCTGGAGGATACTAAAGGATTGTGAGGCAAAGCAGCTCGAACCCGGAAAGGATATAGGCATCTTATCCCATAATGATGAGATTGTTAAGGAAATCATTGGTGGTGGCATCACGACCTACTCGGCCGACTTCTCCTTAATGGGTAAAAAAGTTGCACAGGCAGTGTTAAAAAAAGAACGGGTGCAAGAGGTCATCCCAACAGTACTGATCAGGCGAAAATCTTTATAATTTATAAAAATGAATATTACGGCCTTTGTTACCTTTATAATTGTAACCTTGCTGGTTGCCCTGATTTCCTGGTTTAAGACCCGGAGGCATAAAATAACAACCTCTACAGGGCTCTTTTTGGCTAACCGCAATCTAAGCTTCACCGCAGTCGGCAGTGCCCTATTTTTCACAAATATCAGTGCGGCAGAATTTGTAGGTAGCAGCGAATCTGTATACCTTAACAACATGACCGTTATGGCCTGGGGCGTAAGTTCCGTGTTTGCTATGCTTGTTGTTTCTGAATTTGTAATTCCTGTCTATTTGAAAGGGGCCATGTCTACCACCCCCGATTTTCTGGAAAGCAGGTACGATCCGCATACCAAGAAATTGGTATCCCTTCTTTTTTTGATCGGCTACATGGTAAACCTTTTGCCTATTGTATTATACACCGGGGCAATCGCATTAAACGGCCTGTTTCATTTTTCAGACATCTGGAACATCAGTTATGGCAGCAGCATCTGGATCCTAGTTTGGTGTATTGGACTTGTAGGCAGTTTATACTCCATACTCGGCGGACTAAAAGCCATCGTGATTTCAGATCTGGTATTAGGGATTTGCATGTTCACCGGTGCGCTGTTGCTGGCCTACTTCGGAATAAGCCACGTTGGTGCCGGCAATTTTCAAAATGGTATACATACAATTCTTACCTCGAAAACGGAACATTTCAATTCCATAGGGACCTCCGCTGATGCAGTTCCGTTTTCTACCATTTTTACGGGGATGATCTTAATGAACCTCTTCTACTGGGGTACAGAACAGGTCATCGTACAACAGGCATTAGCATCTTCTAATCTTGAAACCAGTCAGAAGGGCATTGCGCTGGCCTGTGCAGGAAAGCTGTTTGGCCCCTTACTTTTTATTCTACCTGGAATTATCGCCGTTCACATGTACAGCAATATGGAAAATACTACCGAAGTATTTTCGAGGGTAGTGAGCGATGTGTCACCCCCTGTGCTCAGTGGCTTTATTGCTGCTGTCATTTTCGGTGCGGCCATCACTTCGTTTTCTCCCGGACTTAACAGTGCGAGCACGCTATTCATCTTAAACCTTTATCAGCCATTTAAAGAAAAAAACGGTGTAAAGCTTACCGAAGGGAATTTGCTCAAAAGCTCCAAACGGTTTGAAATGTTTGCCTCCTTACTGGCTATGCTTATCGCTCCGCTGTTTATTTTTTCCACTGATAGCTTTTACACCTTTATGCAAAAGATAAATGCAGCATTCAGCATCCCTATCTTCACGATTATGTTTATCGGATTTGTAACCAAAAAAGTTCCGCCGATCGCAGCAAAAGTTGGCCTTTCATTCTGCTTCATCGGCTATATTCTCACACAAATTGTTTTTGATACCGGCATTCATTTCCTGCACGTGTTGGCTATTCTTTTTGTAGTCACTTCGGTCCTTATGCTGATCATCGGAAAATTGTTTCCTATGGAAACACCTTACCTGGCACAGAACAAATCGGTAGTTGATCTAAAACCTTGGAAAAACCGTTACTGGGTAAATGGCCTGCTCCTGATCATCATGATCCTTTTGTTCTTGCTTTTCTCTCCTTTGTATCTTTCAAAACCATGATTTTGCTTTTACCAATAGATTCCGTAGAGTGCTACCAGTAAACCTATAATCAGCAGTGCACCAACGGCAAAACCGGTTGTGGTTTTAAACATTTTAATATCAATCTCCAGACCTTTGTTTTCTGCATTTTGTTTGTTTTGCGATATACTAATTATGCACATACCGATAATGCAGAACAAGAATACAAAACCCATTCTGTCGATAAATGGGATTTCATAAATCCCCATCACATTTTTAACTGAAAAGCCCCATTGTGATAACCAGGAAAGGTCGGCCTGGCCTGGCAGGAACTTTAGAAATAATGATAAGCAGAAACCGCCGATAGTTGCAAAAAGTGCGGCATTAGAAGTTGTTTTTTTCCAAAAGAACCCCAGAATAAACATGGCGAAAATTCCAGGAGAGACAAAACCAGTATACTCCTGAATATATTGAAAGCCACCTTTTTTATCGATTCCCAAATGCGGGGCAATTAATACGCCTAAAACCATTGCCGCAACAATGGTAATTTTTCCGGTTAGCACAAGGTTTTTCTCAGTTGCATCCGGCTTAAGTACCTTTTTGTAAATATCCAAAGTAAAAATCGTTGCGATGCTGTTGGCCTTACCCGCTAGCGACGCTACTACCGCAGCCGTAAGTGCAGCAAATGATAAGCCTTTCAATCCTGCCGGCAAGAGGTTTAACAAGACAGGATAGGCGCGGTCCGGGTTTACGGACCCGCCCTGAACCATCTCGGACTGAAAGGCCCCATCTTTGAATAAGACATAAGCAGCAATTCCAGGCAAAACCACGATAATAGGCATGAGCAATTTTAGAAAGGCCGCAAATAAGATCCCCCCACGTGCCGTGTTTAAATCGGCACCAAGCGCCCTTTGGGTAATGTATTGATTGCAACCCCAATAGTTTAAATTTACAATCCACATTCCACCTATCAATACGCTCAAACCTGGCAGGTCAATGTAATTTTCATTATCGGGCTTTAGAATCATATGGAAATGTTCGGATGCTTTTGAGGTCATCAGGCTGTACCCCTCAATAATCCCTTTGGTACCGTAATGGTCTGAAACAAGGTTTAGGGCCAAGTAGGTTGTTGCCAGTCCACCGAGAATGAGGAAGAATACCTGGACAACATCTGTATATCCAATCACTTTCATGCCACCGAGTGTAATGATAATTGCAAAGCCAGCAATAGCGTACATACATAGATCCAAACTGAACCCCGATATACTACTTACCGCTAAGGCCCCGAGGTAAAGAATTGAGGTTAAGTTGACCACCACATATAACAACAGCCAGAATACGACCATAATCATTGCTACTGTGCCATTGTAGCGCTGACTTAGGAACTGCGGCATGGTAGATATCTTATTTTTAAGATATACAGGAATAAAGAATACAGCCACTACGATTAATGTTGCCGCCGCCATCCATTCATAAGTGGCAATGGCCAATCCCATTTTAAACCCGGAGCCACTCATCCCTATAAACTGTTCGGCAGAGATATTTGAAGCAATCAATGAGGCTCCGATTGCCCACCAGGTTAAAGACCCTTCTGCAAGGAAGTAATCTTTAGAGCCCGTTGATACAGATTTTTTCTTATTGTAGATGTAAAGTCCGTAGGCCGTTACAATAATGAAATATATAAAAAATACGACATAGTCTTTCGTATCCAACACGTTATGGTTCATTGTTAGTATTTATTTAAGGTGGTTATTCTTGTATTGATGAAAATTAGCGCAGCAGGTGCCCCGATAATTTTAATTGATTTTGCTTAACCGGAACAACTTTGTTTCGTGCGCAGTCACAGTGCCCTTCCACTTTTTTCCTTTTCCGATTACCTTATGTTGCCATAAATCCCTGATCTGATAACTGTCGGGCAATCCAAAGGCGGAAAAATCATAAGCAATACTTTGACTGGTCTCCGACCGGTTCAATATAGCCAGGGCATAATCCCCATTTTCAAGTTGTTTCAGCAATACTGTCCAGGTATCATTGCCAATTTTAAGGACAGCCTGTTTACCCAGAGGGTCCTGGTTAATGGCGATCACCTCCCGGTTTAATAAAATACGGTTGGTTTCTGCATCCATTTTTCTTAAATCATTAGTAGCGGCCAAAGGCGATGCCATAATACTCCACAAGCTCATCTGACTTTGATACTCTGTATTTGTACAGCCGGTTCCGCCCAGATCACCTGAAGGTCCCTTTTTTCCTTTTAAGCCAACCACAAGCATATCCATATCGTTCCAATGCCCCGGACCGGCATATTTATCGAGTGATACATTTAAATCCACAATATCTAATATCCCTTCTCCCCCTTCTTCAACGCTCCTTCTTTTCCATTTATCCCTTACATCGTTAGTGGTACGCCACAATTGTCCACCGGCCTGGGCCGCCCATAACCAAGGCTTACGCCCGCCCCATTCGCATATCCCGAATGCGATGTCCCTACCACTTTTTCTTAATGCACCCGCCATCGTTTTATACCGCTGCCTGGCGATTTCTACATCGTCGGGAGCACCACAATAATCATACTTCAGGTAATCTATGCCCCATGATGCAAATACTTTCGCATCCTGCTCTTCAAAACCAAGGCTTGCCGTATACCCTGCGCAGGTAAGCAAAGCTGCATCAGAATAGATACCCAATTTTAATCCTTTACTGTGCACATAATCAGCAAGGGCTTTAATTCCTGAAGGAAATTTCCTGGGATCAGCAATGATGTTGTTCCTGTTATCCCTTCCGCCCTGCCATCCATCGTCTATAAAAACATAATTATAACCTGCGCTCAGCATACCAGTGCTGACCATGGCATCGGCCATTTCCATGATGTCCTTCTCACTGATATTATCCGCAAAATAATTCCAGGTCATCCAACCCATTGGCGGTGTCGGGGCTAAAATATTCCCTTCCTTAGATTTAACCTGTGCATAAATTTTAATGCTGAAAAAGCAGCATAGTATTATAATATAGATTGACCTTGTTTTCATCTGTATGTTTTTATTTATTGGAAAAAGCACGGTCTTTCCATTTTTAAAGACCATTTTGGTTTAATATGGGCTAGTTTAAAGCCTCAATTTTTAAAACCACACTTGTTCTTACCTGGTTTATATCCGGATTAAACCCTATTTTCATTAAGAAATCGCCAGTGTAACTTACCTCCCCTTTAATACTGGATTTTGTACCGGGATAAAGGTTTATTTCCTGGATCCTGTATTTTTTTGCCGGATCAAGCCCTTTTAATAGAATCGGTGAACTGCTATTTGCGCCATACCTGTAATTAACGAGGTAGTTGAATATTACGCCTGATGATTTATTTTCATCCAGATAAAGCATAGAAGCAACGCTGGATTCTGTTGGATTGGATAAGCGGTACTGGTTTCCCTGCAAAATGACCTCCTTAAGTGCATTGTAATTCTTTATTGCGTCCTGGCAATACCTAAGATCGTCAGGATTTAGTTTGCCCACCACAATATCAAAGCCCAGTTTACCCATCATGGCTACATCTGTACGGAATTTGATCGGTTGCTTGCCCCAATCTGTAACGTGATTTGAAGTGGCTATGGCAGGATAAAAATAAGAATATTCCCATTGCATAAAAATACGCTCCAGCGGGTCTGTATTGTCACTTGGCCAGAATTCTGTAAAGTACTGCAATGCAGCATAATCAACCCTGCCACCACCACCAGAACATAGCATCATCGGCACCTTAGGATATTTTGCCCTGATCCGCTCCAATACTTTATACAAGCCCCTCACGTATTCGATGTAAAAATGGGACTGGTCTTTAATTGTTGCAGAATGTGCGTTAAAAATTACGGCATTACAATCCCATTTTATATATGCCAGATCGGGGTTCTTTGTAAAAAGTCCATCCACTACACCATAAACAAAATCCTGTACTTCCGGATTGCTGAGGTCAAGCACCAGCTGGTTTCTGAAGTAATGCTCTGGTCTTTTCGCCTGTTTCACTACCCAGTCGGGATGTTTTTCGTACAATTCACTTTTAGGGTTAACCATTTCTGGTTCTATCCAGATACCAAATTTCACCTGGTTATTCTGTGCCTCTTTTACCAGGGAAGCAATTCCATTTGGCAATTTCTTTTTATTTTCCTGCCAATCGCCCAATCCGGCAACATCGCCATTCCTGGGATATTTGTTGGCAAACCAACCATCGTCCAGTAAAAAAAGATCTACCCCAAGCTTTTTTGTGTCTTTTAAAAGACCAGCAAGTTTACTTTCATTAAAATCGAAATAGGTGGCCTCCCAATTGTTTAAAAGTGTTAATCGTGTGCCTTTCCCGTCTAATAACTTGTAGTTCCTTGCCCATTGCTGCAGGTTCCTGCTGGCCTGCCCTTTGCCATCCGTAGATAACGTATATAGGAATACCGGGGTTACAAAGGCCTCGTTCGGCTTTAAGGTATAAGCTGATGCATAATTATTTATACCCGAAACGATGCGTAGGTTGTCCTGATAGTCAACTTCCAGATCGGTACGAAAATTACCGCTCCACTCCAACGAACCAAATAGAACAGTGCCCTCATCTTCAGTTGCAGGTTTGCCTAATGACACCATAAACACGGGAGGCTGAAATAAGTTGGCCCTTGTACCCAATTTGCTATCTAAAGTTTTAATGCCATGTGTGAGTTTCGATTCTTCAGCTTGCATTTCTTTGGCCCAATCGCCATGATATTGGTTTAACCAATAACCTGAGCTTTTCATATAAAGATTTGCGGAGGCGAATTTATGTAAGGTAACATTTCCATTTTCCTGATGTTGAATGGACGACCATTGTTCCACCACGTTTTCTTTAAAATAAGTTTTATAATACAGTGTTACGGAGAAATCGTATACAGGATCTTTTAAAACGATACTAAGCAGGGAAACATTGTTGTCAATTTGCTTTAAATTGTGGCTTATATATTTCAGGTCAAGCGAGTTATTGCCATCGGCATGGGTTACGGTAAGTGCGGGTTCAACCAGGTTCCGGGAACCCGATGGGGTATAAGCAGAATTGAGTATCCCCGTATAATCTGAAGTTTGTTTATACAAAGCCGGAACCTGCGAATATTCATTGCTGCTGGTTAATTTTTTACCAAAATAAATAGTCCCTAGATCTTTATTGGCGTCTATTTGCAGGACAAGCGCGTTGTTTTGTGTTTCAATAGGGATAACAACAGCTTGTGCCCATGACCTGAAAGAAATGGAGGTAGAGAAAAGTATTAGTAAACAGAAAGGAATAAGGGTAGGATGTAATCGGGTTTTAAACATTATAAAATGGTTTTATAGCTTATATAATTTATTTCGTGATTTTAATCAATGTAGCGTCGCCGGCTGCCAGTATAAATTCGGCTACATTACCGGGAGTACTGGATTTATGTGTAAAAAGATCTTCCAACTGATATCCGTTAAAAGCTTTTAACCCCATAGTAGCTGCGTTGATCACAAACTTCTTTTCTTTATCCCCATAATTGAAGATAGCCAGGTAGTGCGTATTGCCTGATTGTTTAACAAATATTTCTGAGGCCTCTTTATCTGCTTCAACTGGCATGAAGGACTTTCCGTCTTTAATTACATCCAGTAACGCCTGGTTTTGGAACAGTTCTTTTGCGCGCCCGGTCCAAGCCCCTTTCGCTGAAAAATCATCACCAACTATAAAAGTCCCGGTAACAATTGCAGAAAGCGTCCTCGCCCTATTGGCCCCCATGCTTTCCTCGCCAAGCACCACATGGTCCGCGTCCATATAATCATACAAATGGGTTTGCCACCAGCCATAGGTAAGGCTGTTGAGTGTATACCTGGTATCTTTTATGGACTTAAAGGCATCACAGGCGATCCTTCTCGCATGAATATACCTACCTGAGGCCATCGTTGGAGAAATAGCCGCATAGATCAGCATTTTATCGTCAAGCTGTTTGAGAAGAAATGACATCCCTACATCATAAGCCTGCATTCCTGTACTGATTTTCGGATCATAAAAATGATCTGATTCTATGGCGGCATGCCCTAGGAAATCAATTTTGATCATTTCATATCCACATTCTTTTAGCTTCCCAATAACCAGTGCTATTCTTTGCTGCGTACCCTGATGCGTTGGATCAAGTGCCCTGGCCCCATCAAGATCGTGGTAACCCGGTCCAACTTTAGTCCACAGTTCAGAAAATTTGTAATTCCCTCCTTCTGCCCTTCTATCTCCGCCCGATTTAAAACCCCAGTCGGTAAAAGGGGCCCAATAAATCCCCGGCTTTAACCCTCTCTTTTTAACATAATCCGCAAATTCTTTTAGTTTCGAATAATCCCCTTCCAGGCCGCCTTTCAGCATATTGTCCCAATAAGAATCCAAGTCGATATATAAAGTGCCCTCGCTTCTGAAAGCTTTCAGGCTGTCTGCAAAAAAATCTGTGACCTTTACAATTTTATCAAATGATATTTTTTCCTGCATGGCGCCCCAGCTGTTCCATCCCAAAGGGGTTGGACGTTTCCACTTAAAAACAACCGGAGGTTCGGCAGTCTTGTTTGCTTTCGCATAAGCATTCATACCTTTTCGCCAATCCTCAAATAAACCATAAAAAACAATCGGCGATTTAACAACAGTACCTTTTAAAACACCATGAGGAATAACATCCCTGGTGATATCCTTTTCCGTGAACCCGGCTTGCACATTAATAAAAGTACTTCCTTCGGCATCAATCCCGGTACTGACACCAGTTTTCCATACGCGATGGTTTATCGAGCCTGAAATTATACCTTTAAATGAGCTGTTGTCATAGATTACACCAACCTCCGCACTCATCTGCCGCTCATTTTTTGACAATTGCTTTGAATTATAGCTGATGAACGTGTCGTTATCGAAGGGGACAAATATACTTCGGATCTCCCTGGCCCCATTTAAAACCGGAAGTATGCCCTGAACAGGAGTCATTTCATTGCTGCTAACGCTTACACCTGAAATCTCAATTTCACATAAAAAATAAGGTAGCTGATCGTAGGCATAGAAGATTTGCTTCATGTTCGGTTTGCCCGTCCCTTTAAGGTCAATGATGTGTTTTATACCTTTCCCAAACTGGTCCGAAATCTTAACACTAGAATAATTCCTTTGTGAATAATCCTTTGAGCTATAGCTGTTGTTATTTTCTTTGAAGGTTGAAAAGCCGCTTTTCAAAAACTCATCTGTACTCAGATAGGCATTAAAAGTGCCGGACTTCAGGTCATAAATGATCTTTCCAAACCTACCAAACCTAAAAGTAACGGCATTGGCGTTGTTCAGAAAAAAGACCAGAAATAACAGACATGAAAGTGATTTAATTTTTGTCATTTTTATGGTTTCAAGTGTGTGTTTTTTGACGGCTTTTGATCCATTACAGACGCTGGGCCGTTATTTCTTTAAGTACCCCGTTTACCTTTACTTTTACTTTTTTTGTGGTTGGCGAAGCGATACGGTAGTTCACAATTTTGCCATCTTTCCAACTCATGTCTATTGTAAAATTACCCCTCGCCTTAAGGCCTTTAATATTTCCATAGCTTTTCCATGCATCAGGCAGTGCCGGCAACAGCTCAATAAAACTGTCGTGGCTTTGCAAAAGCATTTCGGCAATACCGGCAGTGGCACCAAAATTACCGTCAATTTGAAAAGGTGGACCGGCCGACAACATGTTGGGATACACCCCACCACCTGCACCGTAATTAATATCTGTCCTAAATGTTGGCTTTAAGATTTCTTTTAATAATTTAAAAGCACGGTTCCCATCCTGCAACCTTGCCCAAAACAACAACTTATACGCTATTGTCCAACTGGGGCCGTCATCGCCCCTAATCTCAAGTGTTTTCCTGGCTGCTTCCGCCAGCGCAGGTGTAGCAGATGGAGTGATCTGTGAGGCGGGGTACAAACCATATAAATGAGAAATGTGTCTGTGCTGAGGATCAGTTTCTTTGTAATCTTCCAACCACTCCTGGATGCGTCCGTCTTTACTGATGATCCCGGCAGGAGGTACTGATTTTAGTTTCTCCTGTAGTTCTGCTCTAAATGCGGCATCGGTATTTAACAGTTTTGACGCTTTGATTACGTTTCCAAATAGTTCCCTTACAATCTGGTTGTCAATAGTCGGCCCCATAGAAATACTCGCGGTTTTTCCGTTGGGAAGATAAAACGAATTCTCTGGCGATACCGAAGGTGAGGTAACCAGCCATCCCGATTTGGGATCTTTGATCTGGGCACTTTTATAAAATTCCGCAGATCCCTTTAATATTGGATAAATACTTTTGAGGTATTTTAAATCCCGGCTAAACTCGTAATGCTCCCAAAGATTGTTACACAACCATCCCGATCCGGCATTGGAAGCACCCCAGGAAGCACTTTCTCCAGGCTCTGTAAAACCCCAGACATTCGTGATCACATGCGCAATCCAGCCATCCGCATTGTAATAGGCTTTGGCTGTTTTTTCACCTGGTTTTACCAGCCCCCTTACCAGCTCCGACAAAGGCAAATTTAACTCAGAAAGATTGGCGACTTCAACCGGCCAGTGGTTCATCTGTACATTTACGTCCAGATGGTAATCTCCATTCCAGGGCGTATTTATTTCTTTGGCCCATAACCCTTGCAAGTTCGGCGGCAGCAATCCTACCCGGGTACTGCTGATGCTTAAATACCTGCCAAACTGAAAAAACAGTGGAACAAGAGAAGGGTCTTTATCAAAATTTTTATAGAATCCGTCCAGCCTTATATTGGTAGGAAGATTTGCAGATGCTCCTTCGCCAAGGTCGATACTAACCCGTTTAAACAGCTTACAATAGTTCGCCATGTGCTTACTTTTCTGCAGCTCATAGGGCTTTTTAATGGCTGCCGCAAGTGTCTGCTTTGTTTGCTCTTTAAAGTGTGGATTTTTAAAATCTGTTGCCGCGGAAACATAAATAATAATTTCAGTAGCATTTTTAACAACCAGTGAATTGTTTTCAGCGCTTAATGTCCCTCCTTTTAATTTGGCACTAACCCTGGCCAGGTACTGCATCCCTTTACCATCTGTCCCATTATCCAGTTGCCACGACATTTGTAATTCATTGCCTTCAGTTTTTACGGTATATCTTTCAGGTCTGTTCAGCATAACCCTACAGTTAAGTTGGCCTGGCTGATCAGCAGTTAACCGGATCACGCTCACATCATCATCAAAACTGGTAAAATATTCCCTTTTGTAGTGTACTCCATTTATATTGAAGCTGCAAATAGCGGTAGCTTGTCCCAATGACAATTCCCTGTGATACTGTGTTGCTTCAGGTTGGTTTGGCCCCACACCATTATAGTTAAATTCGAGTTCCAAAGCTCCCAGGGTTTGGTACTTACCCCATCGTGGTCCGCCCGAACCAGGGCCTTTACAAACAAAGTCCCTGTTTACCAGGTCCTGGGCCTCATCATTTTTCCCTTCAAGAATGAGCTGTCTTATTTTGGGCAAGCTTTTATAAGCGTCATAGTTATTGGCATCCTGCGGTCCACCGGACCACAAGGTAATGTCGTTCAGCACTATTTTTTCTTTTGATACACCTCCATCAGGGGTCATGCCCAAACGTCCGTTTCCTAATGGAAGCGTTTCCTCCCACATCTTTGCTGGCTCATTATACCATAATCTTAGTTTCTGTTGTGCAAAAACATGATTTGTATAAAACATCAAAATCAGTACAAAAATATTTTTCAAAAGTTTAACAGGCATTATTTTTTGTGGATTAATTATAAAAAGATCTCGTTATTAACAGTTTATGCTTTCTTTATTTTTACAGTTGTAAAAACTCCATTTACTTTTATTTTCGCTGTTGAAGCTTTTGGTCCACTTAAACTGTAGGAGGTCACTTTACCATTCTCCCACTTAAAGTTTACGATAATATTTCCTCTGGATTTTAAGCCTTTGACCTCGCCATACCCCTTCCATTGATCAGGGATGGCTGGTAAAAATTCTATAAAACCATCATGACTTTGCAAAAGCATCTCGGCAACGCCGGCGGTATAACCAAAGTTTCCATCGATTTGAAAAGGTGGATGGGCACAAAGTAAATTCGAATAAATACCGCCCCCTTTATTGTAATCAATTCCATCGCCACCAACCAGGGTGATAAAGTTTTTTAAGATTTTGTAAGCATGGTTCCCATCGTGTAGCCTGGCCCAAAAATTCATTTTCCAGGCCATAGACCAGCCTGTAGATTCATCGCCCCTGGCCGTTAAACTCACTTCTGCTGCCCGGGCCAGCTCCGGTGTTTTGCTTAGGCTGATTTGCCTGCCTGGATGCAATGCAAATAAATGCGAGGCGTGCCTGTGTTTATCAGTCTGGTCGTCCTTATCTTCTTCCCACTCCTGTAATTGTCCCCATTTGCCAATTTTAGGTTTTAAGAGATGGTCCCTAAGTGCTGCGATATGATTGCGATAGTCCGTATCTATTTTTAAAGAATCCGCAGCCTCAATGTAATTGGTAAATAAGTCGTATACAATTTGCTGGTCGTAACTTACGCCATCTTCTTTTGGCCCATGTTCTGGCGACCAGCCATTTGGCGCTACAATTACACCATCGGCCCTGCGTTTTAAATGATCGTCCCAAAATTCGGAAACTTCTTTTAAAATGGGATAGGCAAACTCTTTCAGGTACGATTTATCCTGGTTAAAAGCATAATGGTCCCAAAGTGCTTGTGCATACCAGGCACTTCCAGGTGTATTCCATAAAAAACTTTCCCCGCCAAAAATATTATTCTCGGTTTTTACCGTCCATCCCCGTACCCCGGGATATTCCTTTTGCGTGTTTTCCTTTTTTACTTCACGCATACTATTGATATAATCTAAATAAGGAATATTGGCCTCTGCTAAATTAGTAGGTTCTGCCAGCCAGTAATTCATTTGAATATTGATATTCGAATGGTAATCTGAACGCCAGGGCGGATTGTTGCTATTGTTCCATATGCCTTGTAAATTAGCTGGTAACCCTCCTTTCCTCGAAGAACTGATGAGCAAATATCTGCCATATTGAAACAGAATGTTTTCTAAACCTGTATCTTCATTTTTCTTATAATTGATAATCTGCTGAACCGTGGGAACTTCTGTTTTTGAACCGGTTTTTCCAATTTGCAGGGCCACACGGTTAAATAGGTTTTGATAATCTTTAAGGTGGTTATTTTTTAATACCTCATACTTTTTAGCAGTTGCATTTGTTAAATTTCTATTTACAATAAGCTCCGGACTTTCTCCTTTCCAATGTTTAGCCCTTTGATTAACATAGTTGGTAGCGGCAGATAAAAACAAGGTAAAAGCATTTGCTTTTACCAAGTGTATCTGACTATTTCCTTCTGCATCTTTGTCGATCGACAAGGTACCTCCATCATGTTTTATTTGTAAAGTCGAAGCATATTTTAACCCATTTTCCAGAACGCCAGTTATTGTTAACCGACTTGCGTTCCCTTGGGTTTTACCAACATGGGCATCTTTGAGCTTTATCGTTATCGAATACCCATTTTTAGCTTTTGATGTATAATTAAGGACCATCACCTGGTCTGGATAGCTGGAGAAATATTCTCTACTATAGGCCAGCTTATCGTATTGATAATTTACCTCATGCAGCGCATTACTTAAATCTAAAGCCCGCTTATATTGCGTGGCTTTACCTGGGTCAATATCCTTAAATTTAATAAAAAGATCACCCAATGCCTGGTAAGCACCGGTTTCCTGCTCATCACCAGTCCACAAACTACTTTCGTTAAACTGAATGTGTTCTTCACCTATGCCGCCAAAAACCATCCCTCCCAGCTTACCATTACCAATCGGATAGGCCTGGGTCATCCAATCTTTAGCAGGCTTGTCGTCCCAAATTCTTAAGTTATTGTTATTTACCTGGGCTTGCGAAAAGCTGCCTGTTAACAATAAAACGAAAAATAAGTTTAGTGTCTTTCTTTTAATCATCATTACCCATTAGTTAATCAATGTTTTACTGCCTGTTCCAGAACCTGATTTCACTCATATTACTATAATTTCCATCATTTGTGGTCACATGTTTAATTCTTATCCTAATGTAACGAATAGGCTTACCATTGTTATCAAGATCTGTAGTATAGGCATTTACACCATTGTCTCCCCTCACTACATCTTTAAGTAAGATCCAGCCTTTGGCGATGGACTCGTCCTTCCATCCTGATGCGTTTGAAGGAAGTGTCGTCGCGGCATTTGTAATGTCGGCTATGCCCCATACTTCAAAAGTGTCTGGATTATTACAGCAGTCCCTTCCGGTCTCTTCTATACGGGAAAGGTTATCGTATACTCTTCCCAGATCAAATGTAAGTGTATGTGGCATCCCCCCGCTTCCGTTACTGTGGAATATGTTTGGATAGCCCTGCGGCCCAACACTACCGTCCCACAGCTTACTGATACTGGTACCAGGTTCATAAGTCCCAACATCATTTGGCAGGTGCACTTCTGCAAATAACGACCTGTCACAAAGCACATAACTAAGAATCTTTGGAAACACTGAATAAGCAGATACGGTAAAAACATCCAGGGAGTTTCTTTCGGGGATATATGATGACAGGTATTGTATTTCGGTACCCAATTTATAATTGGGGAGCACAATAGAATTATTTTGGGGGGAAAGCGTTTGTTCTACTGTACTGCCTGAAGTGTTGGTATACTTAATAACAGTACCAATGTTTATGGTATCAGGTACATTAAAATTAAGCTTAACCGATCCGTCAGCATTTAAAAGGTAGGGATCGTCCGCATTATAGGCACGGTTTAGCAAACCATTTTTATATGTAGGCCCATAAACCTTTATGTTATTTACGTCCTTGGGTACAGATCTGTTCCCCTTACTATCATAAGAATAAATGGTAAAAGAATATACAAATTCCTGCAGGTTCGGGATGTTCACAAAAACACTATCGGTCTTGCCATTAATGGCTACCACCTGAGAATCTACTTTATTATTCCAGTAGACAACATACTTTACGATACTTGGATCAGCACTCGATTTCCATTTTAACTGGGCCCTTAAATTTCCGGCCCTGCTCAGTACTTCGCCCGCACTACCGGTATAAGTGATTTCATGACCATCAAAAAACTCCCGGAAATCGGTTTGTTGCTTTTCACAGCCCATCACAACAACGAGCAGAAAAAGACCTATAAAAATTATAAGATGTTTCATCTTTATATAATTTGATATTTCGTTCAATTGATATTTTTATTGAGGTGTTCCATAAGGGGTGATCTCCATAAGGTGTGCAGCGGCCTCATTTCCCCATACCGTTGCTACAGCTATCCTTAAATATTTAACTGGAGGAGCGGCAAAAGGTACTTTAAAACTTACCCCTTTTCTTACAAAATCCTCATCTGCCGACGTAATTGCCGTAGGGAGGTTGCCCGATGGCGGATTAGGAAAACGAAAGTTTCCTAAATTCACCCAATTGCCGATAACCGTACCCTCATCTGCCCTTACCGGAAGTTGAATGTTTTGCGGCGTTGACGAGTTTGTTCCCCATAAAGAAAACTCCTTGGGATTTGCAAATTTATAGGTATACCGGTCCCCAATTCTTTCATATAGCACAAACCGGCTCAATTTATAGGTTTTCCCTATACCAAAACTGCAGGAATATGGGAGTGGAACCCCATACTTAGTATGCCAGCCATTTCCATCTGATTTACCATCCCATAAATAAGGTAAATACCATTCATAATCTATCTGACTATCTGTACTCAGGTTTAACGCGGTAAACTTGGTTTTATCCATAGCCTCTTCATACAATGGTACAAGCGGCTTTTGCAGTGTGTCCGAAATATTTCCCCATCTATCGGTCACATATACCCCAAACCGGCGCTCAACAGAAGCAAAACCGGTAACCGCATAATCAATCTTAGCGTCCCTGGTAAAATGCTGATCTTCAATCTCCATGGATTGGGTATTTTGATTGTAACTCATCACCACAATACCAATTTGCTTTTTTAGCGGATTTTCGGCGGTTATATTTACACCACCAAAATCAGGGGACAAGGCTATTGATGGCCTTACCGCCAGATATCCCGGAGTTAAGGGGTTAACTGTTACCGTTACAGGATCTGACATTACATTGGCCCTTGTAACTGTATATAAGGTTACTTCATAAGGCTTTGCTTTTGCAAATCCGTCAACAACAACTGTATCCGCATAATACGAGGATTTGGTCTCCCTTTCTGCATTGTCGTTGATTTTATACTTAGCCAATACATATAAAATATTCGGTGAATTGGGAAGATCATACGTAATATTCGCGCCGCCATTAAAATTATCTATTTTAAGATTAGTAATAGGCAGCGGCTTTGTTTTATCTTCGGAAACAACGGCATTGAAGCCATTATTTTTCTTGCAGGCAGTAATGCCGGTTATCAGCACTATCAGACAAGGCAAGATATATTTTTTTATATTCATGAGCATATCGTCTTTATAATAGGATTACCAAAAAGGATTTTGAACTAAATTGGGATTTACCGACAAGTTATCGGCCTTAATCGGCCATAGATAATCTTTTGTATTAAATACAGGAACGAATAGATTACGTGTGCGATAGTAGTTCACGGCCTGTTCATCAAAAATGCTCCATCCTTGCATCGGTCTGGCCATTACTGTCTGTAATTCCTTCCAGCGACGCAAATCCCAACCGGGTATACATTCAAAAGCCAGTTCAATCCTTCTTTCCTGATGAATAATCTGACGTAGCCCCGCCTGGCTGGTATATTTTGAAGGATTTGTAGAAAACTGGGCCGACCATGCTTCGGTAATAGTCGGAATTTTTGCCCTTTTCCTTACTTCATCAATATATGGCAATACCTCCGCGTAATTTTTACCTTGTTCATTCAACGCCTCTGCATACAGCAAATAAAGATCTGAAAGTCTCATTAAAGGAAAATGGAAAGTTTCGTAAGTAAAGCGGTCGCTATAAACAGTTAGATAATTAACCAGTTTTTTTGGCCAGTATCCCGAAATATTGGTATGACTTTCATCTTTAGGTCCGGCATAACTTGTCGTGCCCCTTCCCTGTACATAAATTGCGTTCGCCGGATCATTTAATTGCCCATTCCCATACCAAACACCTCCATCAAATGCGATAGACGCATAAAACCTTGGCTCACGTTTAAAATGCGCCTTTACAGTTTCATAGCCATTGTGCACATAATACTGATCTTCCGCAGTTCCGGTTTGTAAGGTATATCTATTTCTATAGTCCCATGTTTTATCTTCATCGATCGGAAGTCCGTTATTTGTATAAAACAATTCCTGCTGGGCTATTGGCACAGCAAAAAATCCCTGGGCGCTACTCATATTTGCTGCCGATGCAGCCGTTAAACGAGGTATAAACCTTTCCTGCTTTCCATACCCAAAATTAGGTGCCATCCCCCAGATCAATTCTGTATTTAGTTCCCATTTTTCAGTAATGGCTGTTTGAAATGTTAAAACATTGATCAATTGCTGGGGAAGATTGGCCGGCATATTCGCTGCCGGCGTAAAGGTGTGCAACCTTAAACCGCTAGCCAGACAAGCGTTTAGTGCCACACCACATGCTTCTGCAGCCCTGTCCCATTTCTTATTGTCTTTTTGCTGACTAAATAATTCCTGTCCGTCTTTATTCCTAAATCCGGCATAATCAGCATTCCCGTTAAATAACGGACTTGCGCCAGTTACCAAAATCTGTGCTTTTACAGAACGCGCGATAAGCCCCGTTATCCTTCCCAGTTCCTGTGCCTGATTTTGAATCTGGTTAGGCAAATCCGGAGCCGCTTCGTCCAATAAGCGCACCATATAATTTACCACAGAATCTACCGGGTTTCTTTTTACCCTCGTTGCCTCAATCGAACTGTTGATGGGCAAGTTCACGTCTGTGATGGGTATAGGCCCGTACATTCTGAACAGATAAAAATGATAATAAGCCTTTAAAAATTTAACCTCAGCAATCCACCTTTTCTTTTCCGATTCTCCAAGGTCTATAGGTTTATCAATATTTTCGAGCATGGTATTACAGCGTCTTATGGCAGCAAAAATTGCTTGCCCGCCTTCATTGCCATCCCAATAATTCAATCCCGGGTTGCCACTTGTTTGTGTTCCCCTCATCATATTAAAGCCCACGGGGTTCATACTCTGCGCATCGTTTATCTCCCTTGGACCTGGAAATACGATTTCCCCGGATGTCGAAAATCCTGCGTCCAACCATGGATCCTGCAACCGCTGTAAGGTGGCGTAGCAGCTAAACAGATAATTCTCTGCTTCATTACGGTTTCTAAAAGCATAATCTATCGTACCTACGTTATCTGGTGTAACGTTCAGGTACTTTTTACACGATATTAAGGACAATGCCAAAACAACGGTGCATAAAATTTTTGAATATAATGACTTCATGTCTTTATTCTTTATATTAACTATAAACTAACATTTATTCCGACGTTATATACTTTTTGCAAAGGGTAAGAGAACCCATTACCGCCTATTTCGGGATCCCACATAGTGAAAGGGCTCCAGGTAATTAAATTCAGTCCGCTAAAATATATCCTTAGTTTTTTAAGTTTAATCTTGCTTACCATTTTTGGTGAAAAGGTATAGCCTACTTCCAGGGACTTCATCCGCAAAAAACTACCGTCACGTAACCACCATGAACTATTTTGACGGTTATTTTCTATCACCCCACCATTTATTCCAAGTCTTGGGTACAATGCATATAGATTCTGGTTATCCTCCGACCAATGGTCATCTGCATATTGTTTAATTACCTGCGTATTGCCCGGCAACCAGGAATCTGGGCTTTTAATAAACGGACTTGTTCTCGCCGGATCAATTACAAAAGAAACCCCGGCTTGTCCCTGAAAGAACACATTAAAATCAAAGTTCTTATATCCGGTAGACATCCCGAACCCATATACAATCTGAGGTACTGTAGGATTTCCAAACCAGGTCTGGTCTTTACCATCAATTACCCCATCTCCATTTAAATCGCGGTATTTAATGTCACCACCCATTGGTGGAATCCCGTTGTTGCTGAATATTTGTTTCGGTGAATTTCTCGCTTCATTATCATCAACAAATAAACGCTCAGCGATATAGCCATAATTTCTATAAAGCGATATCCCATCATGAAGGCGGTATTTATCTTCAAAATCCGGCTCTTCATATTGTGTAAACTTATTTCTGGAGAAAGTAAAATTAGCTATTGACGAAACCCAAAAGTCCCTGCTAAAATTATGCTTTCCATCCAGAGAGAACTCTATTCCCTCAGATTCTACTTTTCCGATGTTCGCAGATATACCAGACTCTAAGCCCATGGTACTGGGAATATCCTTTCTTTCCTGCAAAATATCAGATTTATAGTTCTTATAAACCTCAGTAGTAAACCTTATATTTTTAAGGAGGGTAAGTTCCAGGCCTAAATTAATTTGTCTGGACACCTCCCAGGTAACGTCTCTATTTTCATAATTATTAATGGTTACACCATTATGTGAATAGTCAAGATTTGTTCCGAATGAAGCAGGGTTCCCTCCATTTAAGTTAACATCCGACAAATAGAAAAACCTCCTGTCACTAATCGCATCATTACCCACCAGACCATAACTGGCCCTTAGTTTCATTCGATCAATTACATTCGACAAGTTTCCATAAAATTTCTCGCCCGATACAATCCATGAAGCACCAATGGTTGGGAAGAAACCAAATCTATGGTTTTCAGAGAAACGCTCCGATCCATTGTAACCAAAGTTAAATTCCAGGAAATAGCGGCTTTTATAGGCGTAAGTAGCACGTCCGGACAACCCTAAATTTCTAAATGGCAACGAATTGAACAAAGAATTTGCATTTGCATTTAACAGCTGTTGCTGTGTTCCAATCAGTGCGGCACTCACATTGTGGTTCTCATTAAGGTCAGCTGAATAGTCCAGCACACCTTGCAGATAAAGGAAAGTATTTAGTGTACTTGCACCTGCATAATAATTTAAATATTCCCTTGCCTGCTCCGGCTTATTATTAATCCAGTTTAAGGTGTATTGATTTGAAGCTTTATCATAGGACTTCACATTATAAAAATAAGGCGCATAAGCCAGTTGGGATTCAAACCGTGCATATCTGTTGGTACTGAATATCCCTTTAAAATTTAACCCTTTGGTAAAAAAATCCAGTTTCTGGTTTACTTCCAGCTGGGCAAGCATTCTTGATTCAGAGAACCTTCTGTTTCCCCTAAGCAAAGCTGCATAAGGATTGATGTTCCTGACGTCGGTTGAAGAACTGGGCGGAGTAGTTCCATCCGGCAGAACGGTTGCGTCTGTATTGTTACCAAAAAGGATGTGCTGTACACCAGCATTGGCTGCATCAGGTTCATAATAAGCAGGAAAATCAACCGGACTGGTATGTGTTGCGATGTTATAAAGATCTGTTGCGAAAGACGGATCGTTGGTCATAGGCCCTACATACTCATTAAAATTACCAGACAAACGAACTACCAGTTCGGTACTGTTGGTGAGGTCAATATTTATGTTTGACCGTAGCTGATAGTTTTTAAAACGTACATTATTATTGTTGTTGTTTCTGATGTCGGTTCTTAATATTCCGTTATCGTTTGAATAGGAACCTGCTATATAATAGCGTGCCACACCCCCACCTCCTGAAACATTCAGGTTGGCCCTTTCTGTGGTGGTCCGTTTTTTAAACAACATGTCCATCCAGTTTACAGCAGGATAAACAAAAGGATTACTACCTGGTGTACCGTTTATCGATGCCTGGGTATTTAATATTTTATTTGGTGTATACAATGCGCCCGGCGAATTTCTGGTTGTCAAAGCTTCATTATAAAGCTTCATGTAAGTAATCGGATCCGCAAGTTCCAGGGATTTAACAGCTTCCGAAGCCGAGCCTTCCAGTCTCAAAGTAATCTGTGCTTTCCCTACTTTACCTTCCTTTGTTTTAACAAGGATAACGCCGTTCCCTCCTCTGGCGCCATACAAAGCTGTTGCACTCGCATCTTTTAAAATAGAAAAGCTTTCAATATCATCGACCTGCAAACGTGCGAGATCAGAAGAAGTCATTTCAACATTATCAATCAGGATTAAAGGATCCTTTCTATAGCCAAATGTGGTTACGCCCCTGATGAAGAAATTGGAATTATCCTGCCCTGGTTGTCCGCTTGGCTGAAAAGCAATCACACCAGAAATTCTACCGGCCATTGCCGAAGTAAGGTTACTGGCAGGCACCTTCAGGTCGCCCGGACGCACAGAGGATACTGCCCCAACAATTGCTTCCTTACGTTGTTTCTGCCCCATCGCTGTAATGACAACTTCATCTGCCTGAATGTTACTTTCCAGCAATTTGATATTGATCACGTTGGTATTGGCGGTAACAGTTATTCTTTTTTCAACATACCCAACATAAGAAAAACGCACGATCGCACCTGGATCTACATCGAGTATAAACCGTCCGTTATTGTCTGTTTGGGTACCCTGCTTTGCCCCGCCAACGGTAGCAACTACAACACCCGGAAGGGCTAATCCCAGCGTATCTGTTACTTTACCCGTGATTGTTTTTTTAACACCTGTTTGAGCGAAAGCCTCAGGAGTACTGAATATGGTTAACGAGAATATTATTAAACAATTAAGTATATGCAGGTAACATAACTTTTTAGGTACCAGAAAGCACCTGTAAAACCAGTAAAAATGTTTCATCAATTATTAAGTTTTTAAAGTAATGAGTTTTATACAGATTAAACTCTAAATGTGATAATTTAAACAAACGCATCAATTGTACTATTGATGGTTGGTCAGGATGAATTACACTTAAATAACAGCTGGTAATTAATTTGAGGTTTAGGCTTATTAGATGCCCTGGTTGTGAACACTTTCATAGTTTATATTTGGTTTGGTTGTTTAGGAATAGTTCGCACAATCAACTGTACTATACTACACTATCCTACTATCAAAAGTATGAAAATATTTTATAAACCAAAATTTATTTTTCAGGAAGTATTTTTCATAAGCAAATTAATGCCCATACAATGGTATAGGAGTAGAAGCACAAGGAAATCAACACAATACAAAAAAGATATATTTACCTATTGATGAGCATTAATGAGTGCTAAGCGGTAAGAAAAGTCAGAAATTGAGGGCAAGTGGAGCAATTGAAAATAGTTCGTTTATAAAGAATTTCTTCTGATGAGCTCATTCTTCATGATGTGTTTTATAGGTTTTCTGGATAATACAAATTCTGCGGCCATCTCCCCCATTTTCGCAAAATCAATAGAAAAAGTAGTTATTCCATCAAAAATTATTTCCTTAACATTGTCGTCATTATGCGAAAGTATACCGAGATCTTTTCCCGGTTTCAATCCTTTAATTTTAGAGTCCTTAAGTATTTCCCATAGTTCAAGGTTATGAATTGTAAAGTATACCTTATTTGGTTCTATACTACCTGGCTCATATTTACTTTTTATAATCCCATTAACCTTATAATCCTTAATAAAACGTTGAAACGAACCCAATATATCATTTGGCTCTGCAGATTGTTGCTTAAAAAAGAAAACGAACTGGTCAAACTCTTTAATCCTCTCTGCTAGTTCCACGAAGGCATTATAGGACGACTGTTTAAACTCCTGCACGATATAAGAATGCTCTTCGTCTAAGTCTAATTGCCGGTCAACAATCAACAGTTTGTTCATAGGAAACTGCTCAATCAGCGGCACTGCTTCAGGAACATCGATCGGAGCGATAACATACATACCATATTTACCTTTGATGCTATTCACAGTACTTTCAAATACTGAAAAATTATTATGGTGAAAAAAAACATCCAGCTGAATATTTTCACCTATTTTGTTCCTAAAACTCTGATAAAACGTCTCCTGAAAAGTATCGAAAGCATATAACAACAGGCATACCCTTAAATGCTGTTCGGTATCTTCTGTAGCAACAAAGTACCCCTTTCTATTCTTGGATTCTATGATCCCCCTGTTCACAAGTTCCTTATAAGCCCTTGCAATTGTTTCACGTGCGAAACCAATTTCCTTTATCATCTGGTTTACAGACGGCAATATGTCACCTCTCACTAATATTTTTTGATCCAGGGCATTGATGATGCCTTGAACCAATTGTTCATGTTTTGAGAATGTAGATACATCTTCTAAAACCTTAATTTCATTAAATAGTTGAGATAGCTTCATGGAGAAAATGATATAAACAGCAAAGATTAATGTTGGCCGTTAATAATTATTCGGCGGTGAATATATAAAAGTTTTTACATTTTTAAGATTCCACCAGTTTCTTTACTCCGATTAAGCGCTTTTCCATGAATACTATTGCTATTTTTTTTCTTTACCGAGGTTTTCAATTGCATTTTTTACACTTCCCCATTTCAGTAAAATTGATTTTGCACGATCATAATCATTTATCACTGCCCTTTCCATTAAAATTTTCACCGCCCGGTCGATAATCTTATCATTAATTAAAGCTACGTTTACCATTTTATTGTCTTCTACTTTCCCCAATTGGATCATGGTTGTCGTACTGATCATATCGAAAATCATTTTTTGGGCCGTTCCACATTTCATACGTGTACTGCCTGATATAAACTCGGGTCCCGTAATTACCTCTACAGGAAAATCAGCATTTTCTGCAATCACAGATCCTGGATTACTTACAATACAGCCTGTTGTCACCTTATTTAACTTACATTGTTTCAATGCGCCCAATACAAACGGTGTAGTGCCACTGGCGGAAATCCCTATCACAATGTCTTTTTCGGTAACATTTTCTTCCCTGAGCATTTCCCAACCTGCCTCAAAATTGTCTTCTTTTTCTTCCAACGCTTCTATCAAATGATCCAACCCACCTGCAAGTATAGGCTTAACTAAGTCTTTAGATACGCCATAGGTAGTGGGCATCTCTATAGCATCCAATACTGATAACCTGCCTCCACTACCTGCTCCCAGGTAGAAAAGTCTACCGCCATTTTTCAATTTAGAGACTACTTCCCCGATTAACCTGTTCAACTGGGGCATTGCCTTTTCTACGGCAAAAGCCACAGTTTTATCTTCGGCATTGATGAGACCGGTAATCTCTTCAACAGTTTTTTTTTCAAGGTGACGGTGTTTGGACGATTGCTCGGTAATTCTTGTCATTTCTAATAATATATTTAGTTCTTAATTCGATACTTTTTCAGGGATCCAACACACGTTCATCCTCTTTCAACACCTTAAAAAACAACGCAACAACCATGCGTTTTATTAAGTAAATCTATATCATAAAAAACGCATAAACAAGTAAAAATTTATTTTCATCTAAAAATTAGTGTAAACAGAACCATCCAGAGTTAGAAACAAAAATGCGTAAAACCGATATAAAATTGGCAAAATACAACAAAAAAGCAATTCAAAGAAAAAGAAGAGAAAGCAAAATATTATCACCTCCACTCAAAATGCATTTTTATGCGCTTTTAAATAAATACACCTATTAATTCTTAACAAGTTTTTGATACCTTTAATATTTAATAAATGATTTGATTTTTTATTCATGATAAGAGAAGAACGCCATAGATTAATCATCAGGGAAGTGAACCTTCATAACAAAGTATTATCCAATGACCTGAGCATATTGCTCAATGTATCAGAAGACACTGTAAGAAGGGACCTTAAAGAACTTGTAGACGGAGGCTTTATACTAAAAGTACACGGAGGGGCAATTAGTAAGTCATTAGTTTCACCGTTCACCAATCCTACAGGCGTTTATGCACTCGAACTAAAGCAATCAATTGCCAGCAAAGCCGCCAAACTGATTAAAAACAACATGATAGTCATTACTGAGGGCGGAACAACCATTATAGAGTTTGCTAAATCAATACCATCAAACATCAGCGCAACCTTCTTTACCATAAGTCCACAGGTGGCCATAACCCTCGCAGCACACAGCAACCTGGAAGTAATCACCATTGGCGGAAGGCTAAACAAAGACAGCAACCTACATACTGGTTCAGCTGTAATTAATCAGCTATCAGAAATTAAGGCGGATTTATCTATAATTGGCGCCAATGGCTTCTCCATAGAAGACGGTCTTACCGACATAGACTGGGAAATAGCACAGCTAAAAAAAGCAATAATTAAATCATCTACCAAAACTGCTGTTTTATGTATTAGCGAAAAACTGAACTCCACCAGAAGATTAAAGATCTGTGGTGCCAATGAAATAGATTACTTAATTACCGAACTTGATCAGAAAAACCCGGCCCTTTCTCCCTATCAAAACAAAATAGAAGTACTATAAGCACATAAAGCTTATGCGTCCAAATCAACCCACTATAATGTCTATTTCAACCTATCCCAATTAGCATAATTTACCTGTAAATTTGTTGGAAGCTTAAATTATAAATCCCATAATAATAAGAAAAACAGTAAATTAACATAAGGAAAAGTTTAAATACTCATTTTAAAATCCAAAAAACATGAAACTTAAAAGTTTAGCAATTGTACTATGCTTAATCATAGGCAGTCAATTGGCAATGGCGCAAGTAAAAGTAGCCGACCTGGTAAACGATTGGGAAAGGTCGAAGGCTTATACTAAAGAATATCTGGATGCAATGCCAGAAAATGGTTACGCGCTAAAGCCTACTCCAGAAATGCGATCTTTTGCAGAGCAACTATTACACCTCGCAGATGCCAACTATGGTTTCGCTTCGGCAGCTACAGGCACTAAAAGTCCCTATGGTCAGGGAGAACTGGAAAAAACAGGCGATAAATCCAAATCTAACGTAAGCAAGCTAGTGCTGGCAAGCTATGATTTTGTAATCGATAATATAAAAAAGATGTCCGACGCACAACTGGACGAAACTGTCAAATTGTTTGGAAAATTCGATATGTCTAAAAGAATGGCTTTAGCCAAGGATTTTGAACATCAGGCACATCACAGAGGTCAAACAACGGTATACCTTAGACTGGCAGGGGTTAAACCTCCGCAGGAAAAACTGTTTTAGTATCCACAAGAAAGAACCAAAAAGGGGGTAATCGTATGATTACCCCTTTTTGGTTCTTCGATATTTTACGTCCGGGCATTTATACTAGAAAAGTTCCCTGAACCGTTTATCACTGACGTTTACCGGGTTTGAATGTCATTTTGATAAACACCAATTGAAGTTATTGTTGATTTTTTCGAAAACAAAAACGACCCAAAATGAAAAACAACCACTCCATTTTGAAAATCCACTATTGTTAGTCTGCGATATTAAAAAGAAAAAAACCTCCCAGAACACATAAAAGGGCACTTTTTTTAGGTATGAACGATTCAGGCATTTGCTTTGTCGACCTATTGTTACATATTTAAAAACAAACTTATGTTTCTTATCATCTTGGGTATACTCATCACAATCTTGAGTTTCTTTATTGCTCGCGGCGACAGTCCGCTAACCAGGTTCAGTATGCTTATCCGTACAGGCGGTATCGTTGTCATTTTATTGGGTGCTGCCCTTTCCATGTTTAAAGTCATTGATGCAGGGCAGGTCGGGGTAAAAACCCTATATGGAAAAGTAGATAATGATGTCCTTTACAGCGGTCTTAATATCATTAACCCATTGGTAGAGGTTACCTCTTTTGATGTCAAAACCCAGAATTACACCATGTCTGCAATTCATGATGAAGGCAACAAGACGGGCGATGATGCCATTCGCGTATTAACTTCCGACGGGCTTGAAGTAACTATAGACCTGTCTGTGCTCTTTAGTGTGAAACCTAAGGATGCGTCCAGAATCCTTAAACAGATCGGCAATGACTATCTGGATAAAATTGTCCGTCCAATTGCACGTACTGCTATACGCGACAATGCCGTTTCCTACGAGGCAGTGGCCTTGTATTCAACCAAACGCCAGGAATTCCAAAATAAAATCTTTACAACTATTAATCAAAGTTTTGCCAAACGTGGTCTGCAACTCGAACAACTGCTAATCAGAAATGTTACCCTTCCCGAATCTGTCAAAAAAACCATTGAATCTAAAATCAATGCCGAACAGGATGCGCAGAAGATGCAGTTTGTGTTGCAGAAAGAAAAACAGGAAGCAGAGCGAAAACGTGTAGAAGCACAAGGAATTGCCGACTACCAACGCATCTTGTCGACAGGATTGAGCGACAAACAGCTGCAGTACGAATCCATACAGGCGCAGAAAGCGATAGCACTTTCCTCTAATGCCAAAATCATTATGATGGGAAATGGGAAAAACCCTATAATTTTAGGCGGAAACTAAAAATAAGGGCTGCGCATGTTAACAGGAGAAAAGATCGGGAAAAACAAAAGAATATGATCTAGCTTTAATTAAATACAAAGGCTATCAAAAAGCCTGGACCATAACCAATGATATTTTGCAATGGAACGGATAGAAAATGAAATTTCCAAATTCAAGTTCAACTATTCATTCTACAAACTCAGACACTAACTCTGCAACTTATGTATTTTTAAAAGCAAAAAATTACGAGAGGTTTAGCATATATTTAAACCTTAACTCATGAAAACAACATTTTTTCTATTAGCTTTTTCTTTACTGCTTAGCTTCGGCAAAGCCCAGCAAAAATTCCCTGTAACAGATAAATATGGGCCTGTTACTTATAACGTCAGTAGCCTAAGCTCCAAAATCCCTATTTATCTAGCTACAGATAACCGAACTAAATCTATAAGTCCTTTTAATACAATTCCTAATGATCCATTGGGTACCATGGTATATCTTGAAGGTGCCACGACCGTTTCAGTCACAACCCGTCTAAAAAAAGATAGCCTAAGCTATTATCGTTATTCTATTTTCGAAAATGACACAACGGTAATCCAATCTAACGCAAAACTCAGCAAGGTCGATTTTAACTGGCCAAATGGCAGTGACCTTCCTGGTTCCCTGACTATGAACTTCGGAATATCCAACGTACGAAACAAAAAAATAACTATAACCATATACCGGTTGCCTGAGGAGAGCAAAGTGACTACCGTTATCATTTACAATAAACCGCTGAACCGTGCCAGGCTCACAGAAATGACGCTGGTCAGCAAAGGCCGTATAATTAAAGTCTTAAATGATATTATGCCCTTCACGAGGAGCTTAGATAATGTACTGCACCTAAAAAATGGGCTCAAGCTTAATGTAGACAAAAAGACCCGGGGCATCCATCTTACAATGGAAAAAACGGATTTGAACTTTGTGTATTATGTTTTGTTAAAGAACAAATCAGCGGGCAAAGAGAATATGGTATTCCTTTCTAACAACTGGAACTATAACGGGCCTAATGAAAATCCTATTAGTTTTATTCCAGCAAGCTATTTTAGTGAGCCTGGATCCTATGAATTGATTGTAACACCTATGATCCGTTCTCTTTCTGATGTAACAGCTATTGCTTCCAAACAAGTAAACCTCTCGTTCACCGTAGCCACACCACCTATAGCCTTTGGCACCACTGAGGTTGTAATAGGCCTTGCTACGGTTATTTTACTTACAGGCAGCACCATTCTTCTGATCACCAGGAAAAACAAACGAAAACTAGCCATTATCAACCGACAGGCCGAGATCGCAAAAACGGAACTAAATAATGTACGATCACAGCTCAACCCACATTTTGTATTCAATGCTTTGGGCGGGATCCAAAATCTAATGAATCAAAATGAAATAGAAAAAGCCAACAGCTACTTAAGTAAGTTTGCCAGGCTGACAAGGAATATATTAGATGACAAACAGCTAATCGCACTAAAAGACGAGTGCAAACTTCTGGACGATTATCTGGACATGGAACGGTTGCGCTTCAATTTCAATTATGAAATTAAGGTCAATACCGCGATTGATATTTTAGAAGTCATGATTCCCACTATGTTGCTGCAGCCTTTTGTAGAGAATGCTACTAAACACAGTATGTCAAAACTAGGTGATAAAGGAAACTTGCTGGTCGAAGTCAAATCTAATCAGAAGGATCTTGTTTTATGTATCAAAGACAACGGTAAGGGCTTTGATGTGGGAAAAATTCATGATGGTTTTGGGCTGTCACTTTCCAAAAAAAGAATAGATTTACTGAACCAGATGTATCAGGAGTGCCCAATATCACTGGATATAGATTCCAACCTCAACGGTACTACGGTGATCATTACATTAAACAACTGGTTGTAGCTATGAAGACATTGATAATAGATGATGAACAATCGAATATAGAGAACCTCAGTATCCTTATTCAGAAATATTGTCCGCGTCTAACTTTAGCAGGCTCGGCAAATAATATAGAGCTAGCTTTACAGCAGATCGCACTGCATCAGCCAGACTTGCTTCTTTTGGATATCCATATGGGGGCACAAACAGGTTTTGATCTTTTGCGTTTGTTACCGACTAAAGATTTTGAAGTGATCTTCATTACGGCTTATAATGAACATGGGATAGAAGCCATTAAGTTTGCCGCAGTTGATTACCTGTTAAAACCGATTGACATATCAGAACTTGTACTTGCTATTAATAAAGCGGAAGAGAGGATTGCTACAAAGCAAACGACACAACAATTGAATTTTTTAATGAACCATTTAAAAAGTGTTGGAACAGGCCCCACAAAAATTGCATTACCGCTGTTACATGAAATCAGGTATGTATCAGTGGGTGATATTATCCGTTGCGAGGCCGATAATTCCTATACACGCTTCTACCTTTCTGACAGGGAAAAAATATTGGTCTCCCGATCCTTAAAAGAATATTCAGAAATCCTGATGCCAACAGGGTTTTTAAGAACGCATCAAAGTCATCTGGTAAACAAAATTTTCATTAAGAGCTGGATCAAAGAAGATGGTGGTATGCTTTTATTGAATAATGGAGATAAAATTCCGGTATCGAAGCCAAATAAAGCAGTTGTGCAGGCGGCATTAAATCATAGTTGACATATCTATTTCCGCGTTACTAAACGTCCCTAAACCCATCTATTTTAGAAAACCTTATAAACAAGAAAAGCCTTACAGTTACCTGCAAGGCTTTTTTAAGATTTGGCACCGACCTACTCTCCCACGTGTTACCGCAGTACCATCGGCTCTGGTGGGCTTAA